>JAEEGL015481177.1_pt1 | contig 111432 bp, 92 predicted proteins | sample 9134231 | NCBI WGS metagenome assembly JAEEGL01 (sample SAMN16246548, study PRJNA631951) | gut metagenome | biome: gut microbiome; feature: rumen; material: fiber-attached | host: Bos | place: Iran: Karaj | collected 2018-10
CAATTGATGGCGATGGGACCGGGCGTTGATTCTGCGATTACGGTCACATCCATCATTTCATCGTGCGTTATCCATCTTTTCTTTTCTACGCAATCATTCTCTATAAGCGAAATCATTGCATATCCTCCGCCAAAGGTGAACAATCCGATCTTGGCGAAAGTCAGAAATAAATCTATGAGTACCGGCAAATCTCTATACCTCTTTGTACATTAAACTGGAATATAATCTCTCTACAATTTGGAATTCACTTTCTTTATCATCCTGACTATCGAAACCGGTGTGCCAAGATCCCATTCCTTTTTGCATCCGTCAAATTCAAAACCGTATTTGCGATAGAAATTTATTGCTCTCTCATTTTTTTCAAGCACCCACACAGCTATAGTACTGTAATCACTAAGCCTGGAAACTGCTTCATTCATCAATCTATATCCGATTTTTTGGCCATAATACTCTGAAAGGACATAAATTGCCGCAACCTCTCCCGCATTTATCAGATCTTCATCTCCCGATGGGCCGTATACTGCAAATCCTACAACCTTATCTTTATCCTTAGCAATAAGAGTATTTTCCGCAAACTGCCGTGCACGCGCTGTCGAAGCCTCTACAGTCATCGAATCAAGATAACTATCACACACAATACCTCTGTAAGCTTCTTTCCATGAAGTACAATGCACATATCCCCTTCCGCAAAACTCCTCATCGGTTTCAGCCAATTTAATGCTTATTGAATCATTTATTGCTTCCATAACATATTTATCCCCTGCTCTATTATTCTGAAACGTTTCGTTCTACAAACCGGAATTTGTAATTCAAAAGTCAATTCGATTCAAAAAGAACGATCACAGTCCAAAATACTGTTCAATATGTTTTGCCATATCCAAAGGAGAACTAATATCTTCTCTGGAAAAACACTGAAGTCCCATGTTCTGAGCATCTTCATAAAATGCGGTTATCGCCGCCTCTTGTCTAATATCAAGCCTCCGCTTTTTTTCTTCTTCGGAAATACCTTCAGTACGCATTATAGAAGACTTCATCCCATTATGGTCGTCCCGTCCGAAGAAATCATTCTCACATACTGCCCTGTCAACCGTAAGATATGCTATGTGATCACGCTCCGCTACTGATAACAGATATTTTATATCTATCATGCCTTCAAACAGCACGAATTTATGGCTTTCGGAAAGCTTGTTCAATTCTCTGATTATCATGGGTGTCTGCTCAGATATAACACCTCTTTCCCAATCTGCCATTTCATCTAATGACCATTGCCAAAAACCGGATGTATCCATTGTCATATATTTATGCCTGGATACATCGGCGTGCTTGTAAAAATCAAATCTTCGTTCATCACCACTCAGGCAATATATATTATTCCTTTTAGTTAATAATTTTGCGACAGTTGTCTTTCCGGCGCATGGACAACCAAGTAGAAAATACACATTCCTGTTCACTTTCGGATACTTTTCCATATATCTGCAACTCTCACTTTTTTCAAATTTCTATTTGTTAATCCATTCTTGATAGCACAAAATCAGGAGCTTCTCCTACGATGATTGAATCTGTGACATCAATCACTTCATATCCATCCTCTAAATATCTATCCATAAAGCTCTGATCACTATCAAAAATCATTTCTTTTCCGTACCATGGCTTTCCGGATTGAGGTGTCAGTTCCAAATATATAACTTTTTCTTCAAGATAGAATGTCAAGACTGTATGAAACTTTCCGTTTTTACTGTCATGTAACAGCCACATCTTGCTTGAAATACTATGTTCATCAAGAATAGATTTCATTAGTACAACTGCATCGTGGCAAGTCCCGACCTTTGCTTTCATTGTATCTTTTGGATCCTGAACGCGATATTCCGTTAATAACCGATCAGAAAAATCTTCATCAAAGCCTTTGGCAAAATCGGGTTTGTACGTTATGCCATTCAAGCAAAAACCGTATTCATAACCGTTATCCAACAGTTCATCTTTTAGAAGATCACAGGCATCTTTAATAGTCATTATCTATCCTCAATAACTCCAAATTTGAAATCATCTATAAAATTACAATTTATCATTGTTTAAAAACTGAAACAACTTACTATTCATCCTGGCAAACCGGAATCTGTGTCATTTAAGCCATATGGGGCCGACAATTAAAAATCCCCAAAACCAAACCGTAGCAACGACCATTGCTTCGGAAACACACCAATAGATCAATTGTGACTTCTTTACCGTGAGAGGACGAATAAAGTAAACAATTATCACAAATAGCTGCAGAAAAATAAAAATGATGGTTTCTTCCACAACCGGAGATATGAAAAAGCCAGCACTTCCTTTAGTAACACCTTTCGCTATAAGCCACAGATTTGAAGCTAAAAAAACCACAAATGACAGGATTAATTTGATGCTTGTTTTATTCATGATCCCCCGCAATCTCGATCTATCATCGTCTATAAAACCGGAAATATAACACGCTATCGATCCTCATATTTCCTAGTTCATTTAATTAAAGATCTTCTTATCTGCTCTTCTCATAAAAATCGTTTAACATCTTCATAACGTTTTCATCGTGTTCCATATACAATTCTTTGTTGATCATACCCTGAGGTTCACTTTTTATGTACTCTAAAGCGCTATCCGTAACCTTGATCAGTTTTTTCATCTTAACTCCACAGATACCGTCTTATATAAAACAGCAATGAAATGTCATGCATGATCCGTATCTTTTTGTCTAAACGACAATATAAAAACAATTGTTGTTATTATCACTGCGAGGATCAGTATATGCAAAACCGTATGGTACACATCCGGAATATATACCCCGTCGATCTCAAGCCACTTTAAGGCTCCCGCAAAATAGTGACTCTTATTCTCATATCCGTTGCCTGTTATCGTTACAAGTTCATGACTTGCAAACTGAGCTATAAACCAGATAATGCTCCATGTTAAAACAGCCCATTTGCCTATCTTATCCTTAAGTATAAAAAGTATCACCGTCACGAGATATATGATGAAAAATATCCCGTCTTCCTTATATGAGCGTGTTACAAGATATGAATCCTTAAGATATACACCTGTCATATCCAGGAAAAACCAGACAAGCAGTATTATCTGTGATATCAAACATATTTTTCTTTTCATTTTTACTAGTGCCAGACGTTTTTTATCCAGTCCAGCATCTCCTTCTTCATTATTTCTCTGTCTTTTGCACATTCATCCGGATGCTGTCTTTCCGCTTTAAAAGCCATCTTATAAACCCAGGGAAGATGAACGATCGCAGCGTGACTCATGTTCTCAAATGCGATATGCTTATGCTCATGGGGAAATGATTGCGAATTCAGTCTGTCTTCCATAAGACATGCGCTCTCATACGAAGGCCAGACTTCGTCATGTTTTGAAGATATGAAAAGAATCGGACCGTTTATCCTTTCTACGGGGATAACGGTGTCCGGGGTGACATCCTTATCACTGTTGATGTCCCTGATCCTTAATTCCTTGTTTTCCTTAAAGACTTTCAGAATGTTTATAGTTCTTGTCTTATATGCGGCGTAGGGCAGATCTTTTCCTTTATAGCTCCAGCAGGAAGTGTTTGAAGGACCTTTTTTCTTTCCTTTTCCCGATAATCCTTCGCTCACAAAATATGACGGAACCCTTGCGATGACACAGGTGATATCACTAATAAGGGAACCGGCTACCAAGGCCATTTCACTGCCTTTTGACATCCCGTCGATGCCTATCTTCTGATAACCCAGTCCCTTTAAATATTGTACTGCCTTTTCAACATATTCGACAGGAACATGCGAAAGATCGCCTGATGTCTGTTTTGTTCCAAACAGTGCAAGTGACATGGCAGGAATGCCGTTTTTATGGTAAAACTCGGCCTCATGCTTTGCCATGCTCATCCCGCCGTTGGATCCCGACATGACGATCAAAACCCTGTCTTTATTTCCATCCCCCTCAAATAAAATTCCCTCAAATCCGTCTTTTTCAAGTATTGTATATATCATAGTTCTCCCCCCGAAAATATGATAGCAGTATGAGATCAGATCATACTCCTAAACTCTTCTGCTCTGGCGTGATCTCCCAGCTTTTCATAGCACTTTACTATCTCCGAAAGCGGGATATCCTTTTTACTCTTTATACTCATTAAAGGCTCGGTCTCGTATGCGGCATTGTAATACCACATGGCTGCCTCTTCATAATCACCTATCTTATAGAACAGTCCGGCTATCTCACAGCAAAGCTCGCTGCAGCCCTTTGTTGCCACTCCCCTTAAGGCAAACTTGAACTGCTTTTTATAATCACATGTTATGATGGCCGCCCTTAATGCTATCGTAAGGGCACATAAAAGCTCATCCTCGTTTAATGAATCATCATCACACAGCTTTTCAAAGTACTCATATGCCGTCTTATAGTTTGCAGGTTCTCCGGCTATATAGAGTTCCTTTTCGTATATATTAAGAAGCCTTTTTGATATGCTCTCGCCGTTTTCTATCATCTTTTCGTATCTTGCGAGATCCCTGCCGGCATGCACGGAAGAAGGACGGTGTATGATCTCTATATCGCTGTCGTATATGACAGGATCCAGATTTACCTGCTCATGTATCGGCTCGCTCCATACAAACTGCCTTAACCTCTTATAGAGTTTCGGGCGAAGCTCCTTGTCAAAGTTGTAGATCGTATTATTCTCAAGCTGGTTGCAGTAATACATCTGCACCATTTCTATCTCAGGAAGGAGGTGTTCCTTTAAAGTAAGGAATCTCTTTATATTCTCCCCGTCAAGCTCCTCATCGGCATCGGCACAGTAAATGTAGTCCTTTGTAGCAAGAGAAAATGAATAATTTCTCGCATCTGAAAAGCTTCCGGTCCACTTGAAATCATACACTTTATCCGTGTATTTTTTTGCAATATCCTTAGTGTGATCCGAAGAGCCTGTATCAACTATGATGAATTCATCCGCAATGGACTCTAAACTCTTTAAGCATCTGTCCAGACAATGCTCTTCATCTTTGACTATCATACATACGCTTATTGTGATCATAGGCATCCCACCATCAATAATATATCTTCTGTCCCGGGTGTATTTTGTTTCTGTTTCTTATATTGTTTTTCTGAACAAGATAATCAACGCTTACATGAAGTATCCTGTGAGCTATCTTCCAGAGACTGTCACCCTTCTTTACAACATAGTATCTTTCGGTACCCTCATTCAGATTTCCCGAAGAACCCAGCGTATTACCGGTGTAAAAACTACTTGTATATACCTTGCCAACGGTAGCACCATACGTCAGCTTGATGTAATCGGGTCCGTACCAGGGAATGCTCTTAACTGCGATAACACGGTTTCCTCCGCCGATCGTCGCACTGTAATCAACACCATGCCATTTAAAGTTGAAAATAAGTGTCAGCTGAGGATTTTCTTCCAGTATATGCATAGCCTCATATGACAGCGAATTACCCCAGTTTAGTACGATCGTCGCACGGCTGCCTTTCTTGGCTGCTGCCTTAAGATCATTCATGAAGGTTTCGTAATCACCTTCCGGCGGATTCGAATCCGATCCTTCGTTGTTATTATTTCCGCTATCCGGCGTAACCTTATCATTACCGTTTCCGCCTGCAGGCTTTAAAGCCGCATTTATCGTTATAACGGTTGCAGGAGATGCTTCATAATTGGCAGTCTCCATGTAACGTATATAATATGTTCCCGGTTTAAGATTCTTTCCCGAAAGATCCGCAATGGTCCCGTAACCCGAATCATAAGCCGTAAGGCTCATCTCCATGGCGCTTGTAAGTCCGGTTATCATACCGTCATTCTTACCGTAGCCCGTCTCATCAGAACCAGAAAGACTGGGTGCTGACTGACTTGCCTTGTTTATCGTAAGGATTCCGCTTGCAAAGCTTACCTTATAGTTACCCTGCAGAGTATTTCCGCTTGCACTTATCGTATAGTTTCCGGCATCGATACCCGTTATCGGATCAAATGTGTATGATATGACACTCGCACTGTCAGACCCCTTAAGGCCGGTAACGCTGGCAGAAAGTGAAGGTAGACTTTCTCCGTATCTGATCGTTACATTGTTTACCGTTACCGTCACGCCGGCCGGTGAGACAGTAAATTCCTTGCTGCAGTCTGTGGGAAGCTTATAGTTACCGCTTCTTGAACCGGTGAGCATGGTAACTGTAGCAGTATGCGTTCCCGCACTGCTGTTGCTACCCGATACCGATACGCCCACACTGTTCTTATCTGTATCTGCAAGACCCGTGATATTGGCAACTGCCACATGCTCATTGCCATCATAGGTAAATGAAGTATCGCTCCAGTTAATACCGACAGTCTTTTGATCAATGGTCACATTTCCTACAGCCTTAGGAGCAACATCCGTATAATCCTGACCGTCTATCACATACCATACGGTATAGTTTCCTGCCTCTTTGGCTGTTGGTATTTTTATATCGAATGCTCCGGTATCACCAACTCTGTATTTCATCACGGCCCCGGAACCCTGTTCTGTACTTCCCGCAGTTAAAAGCGTCAGATCACTGCCGTTATAAACAAGTCCCATCTTTAATACAGGATCCGTCACGGAAATGACATGAACGGTTACCTGTGCCTTGCCAGCCGTGGAATCTGATTCATACTTTGCTGTCACGTTGGCATCACCGCTTCCTTTGACAGTCACGGTTCCGTTATCGGAGACTGTTGCAACAGCTTCATTGCTGCTTGTGTATGTCCATGTGCCGGTTCCCGGTGTTCCCATATCCGTAACAGTGGCATTCAGACCAAACGATGCGCTGCCGACAGCCTTGTTAACCGTGGTGTTTCCTCCGAGAACGCTTGCTGATGCATCGCTCTTTACACTGAATCTTAAAGGCTGAGCAGATGAATTGCTGTCTAAAAATATCGCAGATGAGCTGTCATCATGATAAACCGCAACCAGATCATAACTTCCCTTATTCAGTGTATTAAGATCAAGTTCAGCAAACTGATTAGATGAGCTCACGCTGCTCATGTTAAGGATCTTGTCAGTCTCGGCTATATCGGTCGTACCGTTCATGATATACATTTTTCCATTAACGGTATCCTCAAAAAAGTTGCCTACATAGAATCTGATCGTACCGCCCTGACCCTGTTCGAAATTTTCGATACCGGTAAGCCCCTGTGTTGAGTTGCTTACAGTAGGATTGCTGTAAGTACCGTTGACACACTTTATGAAGGTATGGGTCTTATCGATATGAAGGGTCTTCTGAACCGATTTGAATCCATCAACGGCAAAGGTCACATTATGATCACCGCGGGCAACATATTCGTCGGCTAGGCTCATATTGAACAATCCGTCTTCAGTTAGAGTTGTGCACTGTATCGGAACATCCGTAAGCGTACAGTTTTTATCCACTCCCCGGTATGATATATTCATGGTTGCCGTTATGTCTTTGTTTTCCAGTAATTTATGGGGAACAACCTCATTATTCTCCTTGGGTATGGCAGCATACTCTCCGGAAGGAACATAATCGATCCTCTGACCGTTCGAATCCACATCCAGGGTCCTTGTGAAAACATAATCCCACACATTATTGGTACCGCATACTTTGACTCTGACGCCATAAGTTGAATTCGTAGTATCCACTCCAAACACAGCAGGCGTACATCCGCTCTCCTGCATTATGATATTTGATGAACCATTATTAAAGCTTGCTCCGTAAAGAGCACCGCATTCCAGGGTCGCAGTCGGAAGCTGCCACGTATCATATTGTGTTATATTATTTGACGTGCTGTTATAGATCATCGGAGAGGCTGTCATCATATAGTTTCCGCTGGCTTCATCCACCTCGCGAGTTATATTCAGATAGATCCAGTTGTTAACATCCACTCCTCCAATGATCGGTTTGCTGCGGTAATCTTCCTCAGTACTGCCAAACCAGTTATAGCTTGGATCGATTTTATCTGGAATATAACACCCACCTCCGAGGATAGAATTATAATTTATCTCTCCTTCTGCAGAATCCGAATTCTCTATCTGGATCACATCCTGCAGTTCATTATCAGCAAATAAATTTCCTTTTATCGTCAGCGCATCGGTATTATCAATGTATAGTACTCCGACATGGTCTGCAGTGTTATTGCTAAACGTACAGTTGCTTATATCTATGGCTTTTTCATTTAATAGATTTAGCGCTCCTCCGTATTCTATAGAATTGTTGCTAAACTCACAGCCGGTTATAGTAACGTTGTCTCCGAAGTTTTTGACATACAATGCTCCATCGTCAGTTGTGGTCACACTCGCGCCTTTTAGAGTCATATTTGCGATAACAATATTCTTAACGCCTGCGAAATTTTTTCCGTCAAGATACATCAGGCTTCCTGTATAAGAGGAATCAACCGGCTCTATACAGTTGCCGTTACCGTTTATCGTTAAAGAAGAGGTATTGATGTTCACTCCGGCATTTTCAAACAGTGAGTTGTAAGCAGAACCCGCATTGTCTGCCTTCAGATTGTTGTTCAATACTATGATCGTATTATCTGCATTATTGATCTCATCGCTCCTGTTACAGATCATCTGCATTAATTCACCGGTAGTAGAACCTTCAAAATATATGGTGTTTGTATCAACAGGTGATGTGGCAGCACCTGGTGCGGCCGCAAAAGTTCCTGCTCTTAAAGCATTTCCCAAAGCAACTGAATTCATTGCGGATGCATTAAAAGTAAGTACCACAGTATCGTTTTCGTTGTCTGCTTCCTGAGGCAAGTCCAATGTCTCATTGGTTCCGTTTATGATGATCTGCGTGTTTTGATCAGTTACAATATCAACCGGATCGGTAATGTTTAATGACTGTTCGGACTGGTTCATCATCCCGATCGCCTGAGACACCATCATGTCCGAAACAGGATTCTCTTCAGCACAGACGGTGAAAGACATATAATAAAACATAATGTAAAAACTAAGCATTAATCTTGTCAGTCTTACCAATGTTTTTCTCTTAAAAACAAACATACGCACCTTCTCCAATTTATTAAAAAAAGATCAGCTTTAAAACGCCGAAAATCAAAATATTCCACCAATTTAAATTATAAATATGCTGTCATGAAATATCAACCTTTTCCTATTTAAATGACGCTTCGTGTTGAACAGGTCAGGTCCATCTGTTAGAATTTATCCATGGTACGAAAAAACAATAAAAAGCTCATCTTAATACCGCTTATAATGATCGCCCTGATCATCGTATCCATACTTTTGCGCTATCCGGTCTACCGCTATGTAACAGGATCCGGGGGCACAGCATACATGGACCCCGAGAAAGGCACTCCGTTTCTTACCGAAATGGACTCCTATTACCATATGCGTATGACCAGGGATATCCTTCAATACGGGCATCCCGGTGATTCCGTAAAAGACGGCTCTTTCTGGGACAGTCTAAGCTACGCTCCCGACGGGAGAACCGCAAACGGTTACCGTCCTTTGATGGCTTATATCGCGGTTTATACTTATAAGCTGTTCTCTAAATTTTCATCGGTTACACTTGATCAGATCATCTACTGGCAGGGAATGTTTATCTCTTCACTGATCATCATTCCCGTTTTCATATTTGCTTACAGACTGAAGGGTCTTCCTGCCGCTATCATTGCGGCTGTATTATCCTCTGTTAATTACGGCTATTTCGTACACACCGTTCCCGGTTTTTATGATACCGATATGGTTAATATGTGGACCTCAGGCCTTATGTTTTGTCTTGCCTGCATATTCATTGATTCAATAGAGCACATTAAGAAAAAAGGGGACTCCGATAAGTCCGCATATAAGAGGATCATCATCTTCGGACTTGTTTTTGCAATGAGTTATGCATTGCTGATCCTGTCATGGAGCAGCTATTATCTCTTTGCAGTCGTACTGATAATCTCACTTATACTCTATATATTAATAAGATTTATTATCGCTCATAAGGATAGCAAAAAATCCGCTCTCAAAGATCAGAGATATCTGATCCTTACAGTCCTTATTGTGAGCATAATCTTATTTATCGATAATCCTTCACTGCTAAAGGATGCCTTTTCAAGACTAATGAGCCTTAAGACAAGCAGTGTAAATGATCTTTTTCCCAATGCATATGTTTCGATATCGGAACTCAGAAAGCCTGCACTGATAGCCGGAGGGCTGACCGGTCTTTTCCAGATGAAGGTTCTTTCAGGACCAAACATCGGGATAATAAATGCAGTCGGAGGCACTGTTCCTTTTATCGGCTCAATAGTCATGCTGATCCTTATCATAAGACGCATTATCGCCCGTGAGATCAGATTTGAATATGTCCTCCTGACTGTATGGTTTCTTATTACATCCGTGATGGCTTTCAGGAGCTGGCGTTTCATAATGCTGTTTTCCATACCGGTCGCCATACTGTCCGGATGCCTTATCGGACAGATATGCGAACTGATGGATAAAGGCAGGATGATGGACAGATGGGTATATAAGGTAATGCTCTTTATCCTTATGACGTTTCCTGCTCTTTACGGTGCCTATAAGTCATTTGCCGATTCGGTACCGATAGTGAATTCGGCTCTTTCACAGACAATGATATCGATAAGAGAATCCACGCCCAAAGACACAATACTTATCAGCTGGTGGGACTACGGTTATTTCTTTGAAGAGAAGTCCGAAAGAAGAACACTGTTTGATGGCGGAAGCCAGAGCGGTATCAGATGTTATTTTGTATCAAAATCTCTCGTCACCCCAAATGAGACCTTAAGTGCCAATATATCAAGAATGCTTTCTTCAAGCGGAGATAAAGCTGCCGAGCTGTGTGTTAAAACCTTCGGGAACGATAAAGGAACCCTTTTGCTCATGGACGAGCTCCTCTTGGACGACAGGTCCAATGCCGACAGGATTCTCTCAAATAAAGATATAGATGCACAGACAAAAGATAAGATACTTTCTCTTCTCTTCCCAGATACGATGTCACCGACCGAATTCATCATCACTCCTGACATGCTCTCGATCTCAGGCTGGTTTGTCGACTTTAGTATGTACTCGGGCGAAGAAACCTTTGACAAGTCACAGTTCAGTGCCGTTTTAAGTCAGGTACCGGTCTCAGATCTTAGCGGCGATGCAAATACCCTTAAGACCGATTACGGTTTTGACCTTGTGATATTAAGATCAGCCGACAGATACGCCGCATATACCATAAACGGAGGCTCTGAGCAGCCATATCACATAGATAAGGTCATGGTCTCAGACAGTAACGGATATGCCGAATATCTCATGTCGGAGGCAGCATCTGACTTAAACGGCTGGTGTGTGATCATCGAAAGGCATGACGATCAGACATATCTTTCACTTGTGACCACCCCTTTGGCCGATTCTGTATTCGGAAAGATGCTATTCTTAAGAGGAGCCGGTCTCAGACAGTACGAGTACGATCCCGCTCTTTCAAATGAAGTATCCGTATATAATGTAAAACGCCCCCAGTGACTGAGGGCGTTTTATCATCATTTTGATCTGTCTGTTTTATTCGGGCATAATAACCGCTGCTATAAGATATGCAAGAATTCCAGAACCGCCCATCAGACAGAACACGATCCAAAGCAGTCTTATAACTGTGGGATCAACCTGGAAGTATTCTCCAAGTCCGCCGCAAACTCCGCATATCAATCTGTTAGTTGCTGATTTTCTTAATTCTTTCATAGTATTATCCTACCTTTCTTTACAATCATTTTAATCCTCAGTGAAATTTATATCAATATTTCCCATGCTGCATTCGATATTGTAATCCGAATAAGCATCTTCACTTTCATCTTCTACGTCTACTATTCCGGCATATTCTTTTCCGTTGACACGTACGCTTCCGAGTGCCGCTTCCATATACAGGTTGTGATTCTTTGACTTGTCCTTAAGCTTCATGGAAACATTTCCCATTCCGCACTGAACATTAAGCACACCGTCTATAACACCTGCAAGATCGACATTTCCTGCTCCGCATTCAATATCAACATTGTTCATCTTGGTGCTGCCTATATCAAGATTTCCCGCACCGAGATCCATGTCGGTCTTACCATCTGATATAAGTTCGCCTATCTTTACATCTCCTGCTCCGATATCTATATCAAGCTCATCCTCAACGATCAGTGAATCTATCGTTACATCGGAAGCTCCTGCGTTTATGGATGCATAAGAAAACTTATGTCCCTTAGGTATCTCTATCACGGCTTCACTCTTTTTACCCTCTATTCCTACGAGCTTTATCTCAAGAGATTTATCACTATAATCAACACCGTATTTGCAGTTTGTGATAATGACATTTATCTTGTCATCTTTCGTATTGTCCACTATCCTGGCATTTACCGAACCGAGATCCAATTTGATCCTGGCAGTATTCGAACATTCATATTTATAGGTATAATCCCCTACTACCTCTGTTGTTGCAAATTCATCAGTGTTAACACTTATACTTACGTTTCTTAAGCTTAAATACGGGTTTTTGGCCGTAAGATCTATTGCTGCTGCCCAGCCTCCCATACCGTAGCCTATAGCCGCCATTAATCCCCCGACTATCATAAGTATGACCGCTACCATTACTGTAATCCTTGATGCTTTCATTATACTGCCCTCCCCGGAATTCTAACGCGTGCAAATAATGCTCTCACAAGCCTGATGAACAGTTTGAATACCTTGGGTATAAGCTTTGCTATCACCCATATGCCAAATGTTGCAAGAAGTATTCCTATACCGATCGCTGCAAGGCCGATCCCTGTCACCAAAAGTCCCGCTGCAGGAACTGCAAATCCCGGCAGTCCCACTATCAGGCATAAAATACCGACTGCTATGGCAACCGCTCCCGAAGCCGCTATTGCTATGATCGCTCCCATAATACCGCATGTTACTCCTATAAGAGCACCCAATATTCCAAAGAATACCGGAACGATCACCGGTAAAGCCAGTATGAAAAGAATGATCATTAAGATCGATGTTGATCCTTTCATCGATGAACGGCCAAAACCTCTGTCATCACTGCTTGGGATCTTGTTTGCGAGCTCATCCTTATCATCATTGTAATAGGTTTTGAATCCCGCTTCTGTAAACTCCCCAAGACTTTTATCTGAATCTCTTAATCCCGCCTTGATCATAAATGCGATCTTTTCGGGACTCTCGAGTTCTGCCACAATGGACTCTTCATTGTCCTCACCGGCATCCTCGAAATAATCATTGTAGTAGCTTAAGGCTTCATCCCTCTCATCTGCGGGTATGTCACCGAGAAGCTGCTTCAATTCGGCAAGGAATTGTTGTTTATTCATCCGTGCGCCCCTCCCTTAATAAATACGTAACTTTCATGGAATATGAATGCCATTCCGTGCAGTACATCTGCAACATTGCTCGCCCCTTTTCGGTAAGTTTGTAATATCTTCTGTTTCTGCCTGCAAACTCTCTGTCGTATACTTCAAGACATTCATCTTTCTGTAGTCTTCTCAGTACCGGATAGAGTGTGGATTCGGAAAGTTCTATGATCGTTCTTACCTCCTGGGTTATCTTGTAACCGTATGTACCTTCCGCATCTTTGCTGACGATCGCGAGAACAATGGCATCCAGAAGTGCCGAGCCTGTATTAAAGACCATATTTGCATCTCCCTTCATTGTTCTTGGTTATAATATTATATGATGTATAACATCTATCTTGAACCATACTATACACTATATAATATTGTCTGTCAACACCTATAATTTATTTTTTTTGACAAAATAGAAACGCTTATTTTGCCCTTCATTTATGCAAAGAAAATACGCCGCCGGAATCGCATAAGTCCCGTCGGCGCATAATGTATGTACAGCACGCGAAATATTCATTTATATAATAGAAGATGCTAAAACACCCCTAATTAACATGTTTCTTCTTATATTCTTCATACATTGAAGAGATCTTTGCCTTATGAAGGACATTTACCTTTAATCTGGTACCGTCCGTCATTAAAACGTTCATTCCGGACATTTCCTTTATATAGGCTGCATTTACTATCGTCCTATTATTTATAGGAAAGAAACAGTCAAAGCTCACAAGATTGTTCCATATGTTATCTATAAATCCGTTTGCCGTCCTTGTCTTTGAATCGGGCATTATTATCCTTATTGAATAATCCTCTCCCTGCATGTACATGATATCCTTTTCGGAAAGATAAAATGTCTCATTGTTATCCCTGAATTCTATAGTAGGGATACGGCTGTCTTTTTTCTGCTTTATTATCTGATCGAGTACGAGCGAGAGTTCAGCGACTTTAATCGGCTTGTTTATGAATACAGAGTTTTCCAAGAGCTCTCCGCAGTTATGATAATCAATGGTGGAGATACAAAAAACCACTGGTGATTTAATTCCCTTATCTCTTATGGCTTTTGCTATATCATAAGAATTGCTGTCCTTATCCGTTACATCCAGAAAATATGCGTCATAAACAGTCGGGCTGTTAAGCAGAGCTTCCCTGCTTCCGTACGTTTCTATATAGAATACACCCGTGGTATTAACCCTTTTGTCGGATTCTCTCTCGAGAAGCCTCTCCATCTGCTTTCTGTCACCGACACTGCTGTCAGCTAACGCAATATACATTTTCTCAAAACTCCCTGAGTGATAAAATTAGGATAATTGTATACAATTTCGATCTGATTTAATAAAAACACGTGTTTCAGACTCTCTTAAGGATCTGTACACTGTACGGAGGCATAGTCAAGCTTCCTTCCGTTTTTACGGTATCACCCGTGATTAAATCCTTCATCTCGTTTCCTTCGGTATTGAAGAAAGCCGTGAATTCTGCGGCATCAGCGTTAATTGCCACTAGGATCTGCCCGTCATCAAGGTTACGTCTCATAACACACTGCTTATTGGTCAGAAAAGCACTTCTGAAACTTCCGTAACACAATATGGGTTCACTCTGTCTTATCGAAATTAGGGTCTTGACCCAATCAGTCAAGTCGTTTCTGACAGGCGTGTCGTAGTTTGGACGCAGTGCGGGATCTCCATGAGACTTTTCTCCCTTCGCGCCCCACTCACTACCGTAATAAATACACGGAATACCCGGCATACCCATGAGAGCACCGTAAATAAGAGGCAGATGATTCTCATTTGTGAGAATGCTGGCGATCCTCGTCACATCGTGGTTATCAACGAATGATAACAGGTGTTTTCCTCTGTATATTCCCTGTCCATCCTCTCCGAACTGCCTCATGAGACTGTGCATAAGTTCAAACATGTTCATGCAGTTAAAGCTTGAATACAGGCCTTTATAACACTCGTAATTCGTTGCGCTGTGGAGCATATCATCCTTTACAAGGTCGTTATAATTGCCGTGGATCATCTCTCCTATCAGGTAAAACTCCGGTTTTAACTCTTCCGTATATCTTCTTAAGCGGTTTATGAAGCCTCTGTCGAGACAGTAAGCCACATCAAGCCTAAGTCCGTCTATTCCAAACTCGTCAACCCAGAACTTTATCGCATCAAACAGGTAATCTACGACTTCTCCGTTCCACAGATTAAGCTTTACAAGATCATAGTTTCCTTCCCAGCCTTCGTAGTAGAGTCCGTCGTTATAGCAGGAATTTCCGCTAAAGTTGATATGAAACCAGTCTTTGTATCTGGAGTTCTCTCTATGCTCAAGAACGTCCTTAAAAGCAAAGAATCCTCTTCCAACATGGTTGAAAACGCCGTCTAGCATGACTTTTATGCCTGCTTTGTGAAGCGCATCGCATACTTCTTTAAAATCCTCGTTGGTACCGAGCCTTACATCCACCTTTTTAAGGTCCCTTGCGTTGTATCCGTGCGTATCGGATTCAAACAGGGGTGAAAAATATATGGCTTTGATGCCCAGGTAAGAAAAATGATCTATCCAGTCCTTTACTTTGAGTATCCTATGAGTGAGTATACCGTCGTTCTCATAAGGTGCTCCGCAAAAGCCCAAGGGATAGATCTGATAAAATACACTTTCTTCCGCCCACATAATCCTAGCTCCAATTCTATATATTGATATCATAGATATCATTCCATCTATATATTGTACCAAGATAGTGTTTTTTTGGCAATACAAAAGAGACATACTTTTGTATGTCTCTTCACATTATCTTTCTTTGGTTAATGTTTATCAGCAGGCAACGGCATAGCGTCTGATGAACTGCTCAAACACTCTGTCATATCCGTGTACGGTTACCTTGATCGCTCTGTTAAGATCAAGTCCAAGTACTCCGAGTATGGACTTTGCATCAACGATGAAATGATTGTTTGATGATGCATCGATATAACAATCACTCCTTGTTGCCGCCTCGACAAATTCACGGACCTCGTAGGGCCTTAGCATTATATTATACTCCATTTCTTTGTCCTCCCTTTTTTCGTCTTTCCCCTAAAGACAGTTACTACTCCGTTAAAAATCCTCATGCGCATGATCGTTTTCAACTTTTCACGATTATACACATAAACTAGGGATTAGTAATTATACAAAATGTAGATAATATTGTCTAAAATGACCCCAAACCTTGTAAATTTGTTAAAAAAACGTTTTACAACAGTGAAATTCCGGCTTCTTTGGCTTTTTCAGTAACATCCTCGGGCCAGAGTGAGCTCTGAACCTCGCCGATGTGTGCCTTCCGAAGGAAGAACATGCAAATTCTGCTCTGTCCGATACCTCCTCCGATAGTATAAGGAAGCTCTTTATCGATGATGGCCTTCTGGAAAGGAAGCTGTGCTCTTTCTTCGCAGCCTGCCTTCTTTAACTGGCTTACCATCGAATCCTCGTCAACTCTTATACCCATGCTCGAAAGCTCAAGTGCTATGTCAAGAACGGGATAGTAAACGATTATATCTGCGTTGAGCTCCCAGTCATCGTAGTCGGGTGCTCTTCCGTCATGCTTCTCGCCATTTGATAAAAGGTCACCGATCTTCATAAGACATACGGCGCCTTTTTCCTTTGTGATCAGATATTCACGCTCTTTAGCGCTCTTATCCGGGTACATGTCAAGGAGTTCCTGTGTTGTTATGAAGAATATATCCTTGGGAAGGATCTCCTGGATGTAATCATAACGGATGGCCATGTACTTTTCTGTCTTTCTTAATACATCGAAAACAGTCCTTACAACGCTCTTTAAGGTCTCCTGTGTTCTTTCTTCCTTTAAGATTATCTTTTCCCAGTCCCACTGGTCCACATATATGGAATGGATGTTATCGGTATCTTCGTCTCTCCTGATGGCGCTCATATCGGTATAAAGGCCTTTACCCGGTACAAAGCCGTATTTCTTAAGAGCATATCTTTTCCACTTTGCAAGACTGTGAACTATCTCCGCCTCTTTCTCGTTCTGCTCCTTGATGCCGAACTTTACAGGTCTCTCAACGCCGTTAAGATTATCATTTAAGCCGGACTCGGGTGTTACGAACAAAGGTGCCGAAACACGCAGTAGATCCAGTTTTTCTGCCAGCAGGTTCTGGAAAAAGTCCTTGACCGTCTTGATACCTACCTGAGTATCGTACAGGTTCAACTGAGACTTGTATCCTTCCGGAATTTTAATAGTTCCCATGATGTTTTCCCTTTCTTATTTAAGTGTGGTTTTACGTTTAACCTCACAATATTTATAAAATATTTTTCATCGTATCACTGACGTTTTGACGTGTCAATGTTTTCAGCGCCAAATAGCATATATACAGACACTGCGCAAAGTATGATCTGTACGATCATTCCGGGTATTGAGAAGGCCGCATCGCGAAGAGGGGATATGCTCATCGTTATATATACGACCGTATTTGCCATGCAGTGGAAGATCATGGGGTATATAAACGAGCCGAATCTTTCATATATAAGCCCTATCATCAGTCCCATTAAAAAGGCATACACGAACTGGATGAGATTGCCGTGGCTTATGCCAAAGAGCAGCGCTCCGGCAACCAGTGCTATCGGAAGATCAAAGAACCTCCTAAGCCTGTTATATATGATCCCTCTGTGGACTATCTCTTCGGTAACAGGTGTTATTATGCCGTATATCGGTATTCCAAGCCATACAGGCAGTGAAAACTGGGCAGAAGCCGTCTTGGAAAATCCCGATGAAACGGATGTGAATCCGCTCTTTATCGCTATCACGTTTAAAAGCAGTGATAGAGAAAGCGAAAGGCACAGCACAAAGCCGATATTCCTTCCAAGGTTTTCTTTTTGGGGTTCAATGACCGGATATTCCTTCTTAAATGAATACAAAAGAGGCAGCACCGCGATAATGAGCGCCAGCACCCTTATAGACGAAGCAAAGAACAGCGAATGGCTCTTAAAAGTCTGTGATACGCTCGTTCCGTACTGCCCCGTTCCTATAAGGTAGGCAGCTCCAAGCGTCACTATCTGGTTAAGATAGTAATACACAAACTCGGGTGACATGCACATGAGGGCTCTTACAAACGAGTTCTTGGGCATATATGCACTTTGTTTAACTCTCTCACCGATCGGGGCGATGGTCAGTTTCTTCATAATCTTTCCACTCAATATAAAAAAATGATATAATAAACTCATCAAGGAGGAGTTCTTATGGGTACATGTCTTATCATATCCGGCGGTGATTTCTCACCCATCCCGGACAATATTCATTACGATTACGTTATAGCCTGCGATCACGGCTACGATCATGCGCGCAAATTAAAGATAAAGCCTGATCTTGTCGTGGGTGACTTTGACAGCTGCGATACACAGGTCAGCGATCTTGGCGATATCCCCGTAAGGGAATTCCCCTCACACAAGGATGACAGTGATACAATGCTTGCGATAAGATACGCCCTTTCCGCAGGATACAAGCACGTTATCATATGCTGTGCTTTGGGCGGTCGCTTAGATCATACGCTTGCAAACATACAGAGCATGGCTTTTGTAGCGAGCCACGGCGGCGAATGCGAGCTTGTGAGCACCTCCGAATATCTTCGTACCTTCACGGGCGGAGTACTTCATCTTCCCAGAAAGGACGGATACTCTCTGTCTGTCTATTCTCTTTCCGACAAGTGTACAAATGTGAGCATCTACGGCTCCGCTTATGATATAAGGGAAGCCACGATAACAAACACCTTTCCGCTTGGCCTTAGCAACTACTGGAAAAACGAGAGCGTAACTCTCACAATGTCTGACGGCATACTCTTGATAGTCGAATCACTGTGCATCTAGATAAGCTTGATCGTCTCTTCCAGTGCAAATGAATATATGAGCTTTTCGCTTACTTCTTTTTTAAGTATCCTCTCAAGCGCTTCCTTATAAAAATCAAGCTGAAGAGCATACCTGTCCTCAAGAGCTTTTTGGCTGTTAACGGCATCGGTCTTATAATCCATCAGGATGATCTTTCCGTCCTCTTCAAAGAACACATCGATGATACCCTGTATAAGTACGTTTTCCTCTTTTGGGAAATCTTTGTTCAATCTGTCGGCATTTATACCAAGCACAAAAGGCTGCTCGATATAAAGATCCCCTCTCTTTGCAGCAAGGCACATCCGCTTTCCAAGATCAGAAAAAACAAATGTTATTACCTTTTCTACATCCACAAGATCGGCATCCTCTCTGTTTAGCCTTCCGGATGCTACCTCATTTTCAATGACAGAAATGACATGGGTTCGTTGACTGCTACAGTCATCGTTTTCATGCCCGACAGTTCCCGCAAAATCGAACAGTTCCATAACTCTGTGGTAAGCACTTCCTCTTGCCGTTCCGCTCACCTTTTTAACGCTTGACACAAATGACGGGATGTATCTTTCGCTCTCATGCTCGGTAAAAAACCTGTCCGGGAGCTCTTCCAGCTCGCCGCTTAAAAGCTTATCCCTTATGGCTGCGACTTTGAGTTCGGAAACACTTGTTTTCGTATAAAGGCCTTCCAGATCGCTGTGGGTATATTTAAACATGATTTTATTTTTGATATCATCAATTTCCGTTTCTGCTGTTATTTTATCGCAGTCCTTTATGCTTCTTATGAGCTCCAGTTTTTTATGCTGTCTGTCAATGCCCTCGCTTAAGGCTTTCTCATCGCACTGATCAGGAGTGATGACCCTGATATCTGTTACCTTTGTATCACAGGCCTTTAAGAGCGCATCAAGATATGTCGATATGCTGCTCCTTACGTAGTAGGGAAGAGTCGCTTTTTTACTTCCCGAATACATCTGAGAATACATACCGTACTTATCGACAAGAGCAGACGCATTCTCGGCGCATGCGGTCATGATCAGCTTTTCCTTTGCTCTGGTCATCGCAACATACAAAACACGAAGCTCTTCAGCGACAGTCTCAAGCTTGATGGATTTGCCTAAAACGTTATACCTGATATCGGTATGTTTGACATTCTTTTTTGTATCCACATAATCAAGACCGATACCCAGATGCCTCTCAAAAAGAAGGCTCTCGTATGAGTCCTGATAGTTTATCCTCTTTTGTGTACCGCAGATAAACACCACGGGGAATTCAAGGCCCTTTGACTTGTGTATGCTCATGATCCTTACGACATCGGCCTGCTCGTCAACGGTCATTGCCTCGCCGAAATCTATCTCATATGAGCGAATCTCATTGATATATCTTATGAAATGATACAGGCCCTTAAACGAGCCGCTCTCATACTGCCTTGCCTTTTCTATGAGCATGTACACGTTTGATCTTCTCTGATCCCCGAAAGGCATGGATGATACATAAAAAAGATATCCGCTTTCTGTCACTATATCTTCCAAAAGCTCATTTATGGGAGTGTAGGCGATCTTCTTTCTCACAGAGGTGATAAAGTCGATAAATGCGCTGCATTTGGCTTTTATATCATCCGTTATCAGTGAACCTTCGGCTGTATCCTCATCGGCGGTACTTACGATCGCATCGAAAAGCTCCTCTTTATGCTCGGATCTTATGATCGCTATCTCATCGGCATTTAACTTGCCGAAATACTCGGTAAGTACACCGTAAAGGGCGATCTCATCGAGCGGATTATCAAGGATATGCAACAGATTTAAGAGATTCTTTATCTCATAGGCAGAAAAATATCCTGTCTTTGACGATATAAACGCGGGGATCCCGGCGCTGTCGAGAGCTTTCTTAAAGACATCGTCCCAGCCTTTGTTGCTTCGAAGTAAGATCACTATATCCCTGTAGCTCACCGGACGGATGTTCCCTTTATCAGTGATAAGGAATTTTCCGACCATCTCCTTTATCCTTTGAGCCACCATTTTTGCTTCCTGTTCCTGTGTGGAAGCTCTTGACTCGGTATCCTTGTCAAGGATCATGATCTCGCTTTTATTATCCTGTTCTATCTCGGGATATTCGGCTTTTGCATATAGTCTTGCGGCACTGTCGTATGAAATGTTTCCAAGATCCGCATCCATCAGCCTTTCAAATATCTGATTGACACTGTTAACGACCTGTACTCTGCTCCTGTAATTGGCGCAAAGATCTATCCTTATGCTGTTTTGATCGTTTTTGTCGTTATATCTGTCAAACTTTTCCATGAACAGCTCTGGGCAGGCCCTTCTGAAGCTGTAGATGCTCTGTTTTACGTCTCCTACCATGAAACGGTTGAATCTTTTATTTGCTTCTCCCGACAATACCTCAAGGATCTTTTCCTGTACGGGGTTTGAATCCTGATACTCATCGACCATGATCTCATCATAGACATCCCTGTAATCGAGAGCAGTCTTGGTGGGAACATACTCATCGTCAAGCTTTTTATACAGGATATCTATCGCAAGATGCTCCATATCGGAGAAATCTATTATCTTTCTTTGTCTTTTTTCTTTTGAAAGCTTCTCATCATACAAAAGAAGCACGTTTGAAAGAGCATTCACAACCTTTGAATTCTCTTTCATGCCGAGTATGACGTTACCTGCCGGCATGCAATAAAAGGATTTGGACAGTTCGGAAAGCATGTCCTTTACGGCATCCCTTATATCCTTTGACATCTGCTTTTGTGTTTCATCGACCTCAGCATTCTTTTTTGTACCCAGGCGCGCATAATCAAGGTTAAGGAGAGCATTTCTGTACTCGGTGTAGGTTTTTAGGTCAAAAAAACCTTCTATCATCGCCTTATCCGAAAGCAGGGCGTCTTTATACATAAATGCGCCGCCGGCCTCGGATACAAGTTCGATGTTATATTCGGTAAGCCTATATGCCTCCCTTATTATCCTTTCCGTATATCTCTTAAGTTCTTCTCCCCATGCGGTCTTTAGGATGTTATCCTCGCTGTCGCACTCGTAGTCCTTTTTTCTCTCCTCAATGTATTCTGTGACAAAGGGGTTGTTGCGGCATACCAGATAGGAATCGAGTATTATCTGTTTTAATCCGCTGAGAGTGTTCTTTGATGAGAATCTGTCCGCCAGAAGTCTTATATCCTCATTGTCTTCTTCAAACAGCTCTTCGATAAGATCATCTGCGACCTCACCTTCGACAAGCTTTATCTCGCCGCTTTCAGCCACTCTGAAAGAAGGATCGAGTCCTATTGCCGAAAAATCGTTCCTGATAAGAGTCAGGCAGAACCCGTGTATCGTGGATATCTGTGCATTGTGTATGAGCATGGCCTGTTTTACAAGATGCTCATCCTGCGGATTCTCTTTGATCTGCGTGTTTATGGCATCCTCTATCCTCATCCTCATCTCGGAAGCGGCTGCCTCCGTATAGGTGAGCACAAGTATCCTGTCGATGTCGACAGGCCTTTCCTTATCCGTTATCTTCTCTATGATCCTTTGAACAAGAACTGTTGTCTTTCCGCTGCCCGCAGCAGCAGAGACAAGGATGTTTTTATCTCTTGTGTTTATGACTTTAAGCTGTTCTTCGGAAAAGTTCATTTAAGTTCTTCCCTCATCTTTGCAAGGATCTCATCATCGGTCAGCTTTTTGATCCGTTTCATGTCAAATCCTTCAAGTCTTACGTCAAATCCGCAGATATCTTTGTATGAGCAGTACATGCAGGAATCTTTCTGCTCATCTTCCTTTACCGGATTCTTTGAGATGTTTCCTGATATGATCTCCTGTCCTATCTTTTTAAGCTTATAATCCGCATAATCCGTCAAAAGCCGCATATCTTCTGCATTTATAACGGATGATCGTTTACTGTAACTTCCGTCTTTATTAAATCCTAAATTAACAATATCAGATGTTCCGCTTGTTAATCCGGTGAGTCCGAGTACATTTTCGGGGTCATCGTTTATAAGACCTTTGGTCTTAAGATCCTGTCTTATGAGAGCATTGATCTTCTCTTCATCGGTCTCATTGTCGGCATTGACCGTATTGTCAGCAACACGGTAGTAGAGCATGGCACCCGGCCTTATCTCCTTACCTTTAAATTTTTCGCCCGTTTTCTTCATGCCCTCAGCCATATATACCACAAGCTGAAGCTGAAGTCCGTGATAGAAGTTCAAAAGAGAAAAGTCCCTGTTGCCGGTCTTGTAATCTATGACCTTTACATAGACACTGTCATCTTTATTTAAGGTATCCATCCTGTCTATGCTGCCCTTTAATTCCATCTTTTCCTTCTCGCTCAAGGCAACATTTATCTCATCAAGCGTATAAGCCCTCTTGAATCTCACTTCCAGACCGGAGATGTCATACTGACCTGCCTTAAGCTGGTATGTGAGCACGTCAACGGCCTTTTTAAGGGTCTTTCTCATCCTTGTTCGTATATATGAGCCTTCTTTGTTCTCACGCAGAATCGGGCCCATTTTATCCGCAGCGCTGTCAAGCGCCTCATCAAGTATGCTCTCAGCCTCTGATTGAGGTATATCGGTCCACGAGAGGCCTTTCTCGGCCAGTTTGTTTCCGTATGTCTCAAGGGTCTTATGGAAGATATTTCCCATATCCCTGTTATCAAGGCTGTATTCTTCCCTTTCCTTTAACGAAAGCCCGTATCTTAAGAAATACGCATATGCACAGCTTGCAAACTGTTCCATACGGCTCACACTCGCAAGCATCTTCTCGCCGTAGAGTATGCCCGCTATCTTCGCATCAAGCCTTTCGGGATCGTACTCAAAGAAACTGTTTTTAACAAACATGTCAAGAAGCGCATCGCTTCCTTCAAGTCCCATGGCACGTAAGATATCTATGGAGCGCATCAGCTCGCTCTTCTTATCCTCGCCAAGGCCGGTTTCGGCATATCTTCTCATAAGATCACAGATATGCTCCTTAAGGCCCGTTATATCATCTATGCTCTCTATAGTTCTTTTAAGGGTGCTCCTTTCGACCGCAATCCTGCCAAAAAGCGACTTTATGAGCGGTATTATGTATGCGGGGCGAAGGCTCTTTCCTTCATTGTCCACGTCGCTGTATGACAAAAACAGCTTCTCGGAGGGTTTTACCAGGTTGCTGTACATATAGAACCTGTGTATGAAGAGTTTCTGTCTCGGAGTCGGTGCAAGCTCAAGCTGCATGTCGTTTAGGGAGAGGTATTCTCTTTCCATGTCTGAAAGAATGCTGCATTTTGAGCTCTTTTTGGGCACATAGCCGTCATCTAAACCGATAAAGAACAGGTATTTTACGGGTTTTAAGCGGCTTCTTTCCATATCTCCGACAATGACCCTGTCGACACTCGCAGGGATGGTCCCGACGCTTATCTCCGAGAATCCGGCCTCAACTATATCGTAGAATTCCTCGAGGGTCAGCTCTTCGTCACCCAAAAGATCATATATCTGTTCAAAGAGCTCCATGGTAAGCCTGTAGATCTGCGAATACTCCTTTTGCATGGTGAATTCGCCTTGAGAAGCAAACTCCTCTTCATAGCTCTTTATCCTGTCATATACACCGCATGCCTCACAGCACTCGTAGAGCGCTTTTACATACTCTGTAGCCTTTCGTTTGCCGTTTGCCTTTATATTTGAATCAAAGACAGCCTTAATGCCCTCTGTGAGCGTTATGCGCACTCTGTTTGCGATCTCTGCAAGCTCGGCATTGTTATCCTCTATATATGACATATAGCGCTTTCTGCCCCTGAATCCGCTCTTTATGCAGAAATTCTCAAACATATCCACATCTCTTGCGTCAAGGTCTATCATACCGCTTCTTAAGTACCTTATAACACTCTCATGGTCAAAGTCCTTCATTATCATCTTAAGAAGGCTCTTTATATACTCAACGAAGGGATTTAATACTATCGCTCTTGTCTTGTCTATATAAGTAGGTATGTTATACCTGGCAAATATCCTCTTTATCTGGCTCTCATAGCTGTCGATACTTCCGGTTATCACAGCGATATCCCTGTAATATGCCCCGTCTGATACAAGCCTTCTTATCTGCATCGCCATATGCGATACCTCATCGCTAACATCCTCTCCCTCATAGATTGAAAGGCTCTCAGGAATTTCAGGGTATTCAGCCGGAGGATATCTGAATATATGTCGCTCAAGATGCATAAGATCGGGTTTTTGAGCAAACCTGTGATTAACCTGACACTTAAAGTCTTTTAAAATCTCAGTGCCGTTTTCTTTTGCAGTCCTTATAAGAGTGTCATAGGATCTTTTTGTAAGGTCAAAAAGGCTTTCCTTGCTTTCCGGGTCTTCAAGCGTTAATGTCACATACACCATCCTGCAAAGCTGCATGAGAGCAGATACTACCTTCATCTGTACAGGTGTAAAACCCGTGAATCCGTCAAATACCACGACGCTGTCTTTGATCATCGAAGAATTAAAGAGTTCGCGCGCCAAAAGATCCATGGATTCCTCCGTGGTTATATACTGCTCGCCCGTATATTCAATAAATCTTTCATAGAGAGTTTTAAGATCCGTGAGCTTTGCTTTTAATGCGCCTTTTTTCTCACAGTATGCTATAAGAGAATTAAGCTGTTCGGGTCCTATCCCGTACTGCATGAATTCAGAAATGGAGGATTTTACCTCGTGAATGAAACCTGTTCTTGAAAGATTGCCGCTAAGGTAGGGGATATCATCCTTTATACCTGATGCCAGCCTCCTTAGAACAAGACTTTTACCCGTATCGTCAAGTACGGGTCTGTTGGCAGAATTTGTCTCTTCGAATATCCTGTGAGCCATCCTTGAAAAGCTAAGCACATCGATGTTCATTATGCCGCCGCCTGCCATACGAACCATGTCGGCCTGCGTCTGCATGGTGAACTGATCCGGGACAACTATAAAGAAACGTCCCTTTTGATCTTTCTTTGACATCTCAAAGATCTGCTTATAGATATATTCGCTTTTTCCGGTGCCGGATGCACCGATTATCATCTGTAATCCCATCAGAATACACTCTGTCTAAAAATGCTCTGTTCCTCTTGCTGCTTGATAAGTTTATCAATGGCATCGCATGCCAGTCTGACAAGCCTTATATCGTAGGCCTTGCCGCCCTGGGCCGTAAGCTCCTCTTTAAGCTGCTCAAGGCTCATTCCCTGCTGCTGTTCGAGTCTTGTAAGATAATTTGCTATGGCGACTATCCTTGCTATCTGGGGTATCTCGTCTCCTCTGAGCCCCTTGTAGCCGTTGCCCTTCCACTTCTCATGATGATACAGGGCCGCCTGCGAGATCTCCTCAAGCTGTAATTTCCTTAGGATCTCGTATCCGATGTCGACATGCCGCTTATAGACCTCATACTCCTCATCGGTAAGGGTCTCTCTGTCCATGTATATATCAGGTATACCTATCTTTCCTATGTCATGCAAGAGTCCCGCATAGTAATACTCTTTAAGCTCGTTTTCCTTTCTGACGCCAAGCTCTCTTGCTATCAGTCTGCTCCATACGGCCGTCCTCTCGGAATGCTTGGCCATGGCAGGTGATTTGGTCTCCAGAGTCTTATACATGGCGATCAGTATCTTAAGATATACATCCGTACGGTCAGCCTTACCGTTTTCGATAAGCTGGCTTAACTTCTCCCTGTATTTTTCCTTGTATATCCAGTAATCGGTCATGCCGTTTACCATGAAGTTTGCCGTTGCCATGAAGCAGAGCATGATATAGATGAATCTTGAGCAGAATTCCTCGGAATACATGTCTACCATCTTGTTGTTTACATTTACGACAAATACCACTGCCATAAATGCGCAGTTAAAGAAGGCAAGGACATTTCCCCACAAGAGTCCCAGCATAAATACCGAGAGTATTGCTATAGTCAGTGCGATGAAACATCCTATCTGGCCAAGATCGCCCCATAAGAATGCCGTAAGCACTCCTCCCGTTACCACACCGATACAGGCTATGTCCATATACAGGACAGTCCTTCTTGCGGAAACCTCTGCATCAATGAACCATGCGGCAAGCACTATTGTGTAGAGCACAACACATCTGAACGAATTTATCTTTGACGAATATACTATCGCCCAGAGAGTCGCAAGACACGCACAGCGCTTAAGCCACAAGGACATCTCCTTGTTCTGCGGCTTTTCCACAAGCTTTTCCAGTATGCTGTTGATAGTGTTCTCAATCCTTGTTATCATCAGCTAAGATCTTTATCTTTCCTTCTCTTATAAGATCGCATACAGCCTTTGCCAGTACAGGCTCGAACTGTGCGCCGTTATCGTTTTCAAAAACATCTATGATGTAATTCTTTGAACAGGGTTTTCTGTATACTCGCTCCGAGTTCATGGCATCCAGAGTGTCGGCAACGGAGATTATCCTTGCCTCCACCGGTATGTCCTTTCCTTTGATGCCCTCGGGATAGCCCTGTCCGTCATATCTCTCATGGTGGTATCTCGCACCGTAGAAGATCTTGGGATAGAAAGTCAGCTCCTTTAGGATATCAGAGCCCCATATCGTATGCTTCTTTACGATGCCGTACTCCTCGTCTGTCAGCTGTCTTGAGCTGTTAAGGATGTTGTCGGGTACAGCCACCTTTCCTATGTCGTGGAGCATGGCGGCGTTGTAGATCACCCTGAAATCGGCTGCGGTCTTGGCATATCCGCTCTTTTCGGCGATGAGTTTGGAATACCTTGCCACCCTGACTGAATGCTCCTTTGTGTACATATCCTTTTCATCTATGAGGGCGGATATGATGGCAACGGAATCAAACATGGCCTGATCGACGTCATCTATGGCTGTCTCAAGTTCCTTTTGAAGCTGTTTTTCATGAGATTCGAGCTCGATACGGCTCTTTTTGTAGAAAAGATTTCCCACGAACGAGCCCACAAAGTCGCAGGCATACATCCATGGGAAATAGAATACATATTCATCACTGTAGTGATACGGCAGCATGTTCCTTACGGGTGTATCAAGGATCACGATGCTGAACACCAGAAAATAGGTACACCAAGCCAGACCGGCTGTTGTACCGAATTGTAAAAAGACAACGAATACGGCCAGAAATGACCAGTAGTAGCTTATTCCGTCGTTTACCCCGAACAGTCCGTAAAAGGTCAGAACTATCCCCAGAAACGTTAAGAATCTTGCAAGGAATCTCTTTTTGTTCTCGACTCTTTTACAGATAAAGGGCACAAGAATAAGAGCCGTGCCGACGGCATAAGCCGACAGCACGATCTTAAGATTGTCTACATTTTTGAAATTAACGACATATATGATAATTCCAAAGAACATGGATACTTTACCGAGGGTATCGTAATCCATATCCATATTTTTCTCATAGTCGTATACCGTTCGGATCAGGTCCGGTATCTTCCATATCTTTTTCATGTAACCATTATACCATACTAGGGGGATAATTTGTTACTCTTCAGGGCCGTTCTTCAGCATAATGTTGGTGAGGATTCCAAGAATGAGCGCGCATGCGATCGATGTGATGGTAACACTTCCGAAATTGAGTGTAAGACCACCGATACCTGCGATCAGGATAACCGATACAACGAACAGATTCTTGTTCTTGTTAAGATCTACAGACTGTACCATCTTAAGTCCGGATACTGCTATAAATCCGTAGAGTGCCATGCAGACACCGCCCATTACGCAGCTGGGGATCGAATTAACGAAAGCCACGAAAGGAGCAAGGAAGGCGATAAGGATAGCACCTATTGCTGCAGCGATGATGCTTGCAACACTCGCGTTCTTTGTGATGGCCACACATCCGATTGACTCACCGTATGTGGTATTGGGACATCCGCCGAAGAATGCGCCTACCATGGAACCGATTCCGTCTCCAAGGAGTGTTCTGTGGAGACCGGGATCCTTAAGAAGGTCTTTTTCGATTATAGATGATATGTTCTTATGATCAGCGATATGCTCGGCGAATACAACGAATGCGACCGGTACATATGCTGCGAATATCGTAAGTACGTAACTGCTTGACATACCCTCAGAGAAAGCTCCGAAAGCCGTCATGAAGGTGAATGTCGGCAGAGTGATTATCGTTGATAATGTAAAGCCGTCAGCTACAAGTGCCTTGTAGGGCTCTGTGCTTAAGACCATGAGTGCATCGTTTCCTGATGCGCTTCCTATTATCGTAAGGATCGCTGCCACGGCATATCCTGCAAGGATACCGAATATGAAGGGGATCAGCTTTCCGAATTTCTTTCCGTATACGGAACAAGCCATTGTAACACCGAGCGTTACAAGTCCGCAGATAAGTGCTACGAGAGGATCAGCAACCGCAGCTCCTTCAGCATCCTTAACACCGCCTGTTACTATATCGCCTACTGCGTTTCCTGCAAGTGAAAGACCGATTATAGCGACCGTGGGTCCTATAACGACTGCAGGCATGAGCTTATCTATCCAGTCGACACCGACCATCTTAACGATAAGTGCTATTATGACATATACAAGTCCTGCGAAAACTGCTCCGAGGATCAGTCCGAAATATCCGACTGCCACAGAAGATGCTCCGGCAAACGCTGCTGCCATTGAGCCGAGAAATGCGAATGAAGAACCTAAGAATACGGGGCTTTTCTTTTTGGTGAAGAACACATAGATCAGAGTTCCCACACCTGCTCCAAGCAGTGCTGCCGCCGGTTCCATGCCGTTTCCGACTATTACCGGAACAACGAGCGTTGCTGCCATGATGGCCAAGAGCTGCTGGATCGCAAATACGATCAGCTCACCGAATTTTGGTTTGTCTTCCACCTGATAGATTAATTTCATTTCAAACCTCCCAATCACCGAAATCTAAGCCGTGACGATGTAACAAAAACCACCTCACACAACTCCCTAGGAGGTCCCCTTTGGACCCCCTAGCGTTAAGGTTATCATAGGGCTTTTTATTTGTAAAGAATATGTGATATATTTGTAGATAGTACACAGCGATTTGTTTTTAACGACATACGATCAAAGGAGAATCCTTAATGAAAGAAAAGCTTTACACGATACCGATAAACGATGCCGTCAATGCTGATGACGAGTGTCCCTTATGCTATATAGAGCGCTCCATAGAACAGGATCTTATGGATTTTGTCTTGGGAAGCGGTTCAACATATATGGAATCCGATGTGCGAGAAAAGACCGATGAAGCAGGTTTCTGCCGTGCTCATTTTAAGAAGATGTACGACTACGGCAACACGCTGGGAAATGCCTGGATCATGAAGACCCACATGAAAAAGATGATGGATGAGATGTGGCAGGCAAAAACTCTCTACAAGGTGACAAAGAACACGCCCATCGCAATGCTCAAGCGTTCCACCACCCCCGGTGCCAATGCGTTCAGCGCATGGGTGGACAAAAGACAGAAGAAATGCTATATCTGCAATGCCTTTGAGGAAAACTACGACAGATACATGCTCACGTTCTTTGAGATGTACTTTAAGGATAATGATTTCAAGGAGAAGGTCAATTCTCACAAGGGCTTTTGCCTTCCCCATTTCGGAGATCTTTTAAACTATGCGACCTGCCATCTTTCAGACAAGCAGCAGCAGGAGTTTGCGGATGCCTTCTTCCCCATAATGGAAGAGAGCATGAAACGTCTCTACGGCGATGTCTCATGGCTTATAGACAAGTTTGATTACCGCTACAAGGATGCGGACTGGGGGAACTCCAGAGAGGCTTTGCAAAACTGCATGCAAAAGCTTAAAGGGGGATACCCGGCGGATCCCGTATACAAACAGCAGAAGCGTTCAACAACACCTCCCACATCTACAAACTAAAAAAATAAGTGGCAGTTATCTGCCACTTTATTTTATATAGCTGCCAGCTTTTTGAAAGCCTGCAGGTATTCTATTATCTTTCTGTTAAGCTGCTCGGGTTTAAACGCATCTGAGTCTACCGACTCGGCTGTGAGGCCCTTTATCGTGTAGCTTATCATGTTTTCAAGCTGTTCAAGATCGACTCCCGCTTTAAGGGTTGGCGGAACGACCTTTGCACGATACCCCTTTAGAGTATCCTTATAAGTCATTATCGCTTCCTTTCCGCTGTCTTCAAGATCATCCCTGTTTTCAGCGATACAGTTCTCGATAAACTCGTTCATGTAAGGATAGTTCCTTAAAACGTTTAACTTTGCCGTCTCGAGCTTTTCAAGATAGTTAAAGTAGTCGGTCTCCTCGCCTATCGTGCGTGAAAACTCAAAGTTCATATATCTGACACTGTAATCAAGAAGAAATGAATACAGTCCCATCTTGTTTATAAAATAATGGAAAAGAAGACCCTTGCTGATGCCTGCCTCTTTGACAATGTCATCGGTGCTCGCATGCTTGTATCCGTTGATGGCAAACACCTTTAAAGATGCATTGATCATTCTGTCCTGCTTCTCGCTTTTCAAGTCAAAAAATTTATCGTTCATACCTGAATACATCCCCTCTAGATTGACTAGCATAGACAATCCTATCACAGTTTTTGAGCGGTAACAATGCCCGAATCAAAACTAGTAGAAAACTTTTTTTGACCCACAATATATTGTATACTTGTTTTCTTTTTTGTTTGGTTTATAATGTATATTAAGTGGTTTTGATACACATTAAGGAGAGAAGACATGAATAAGCTTTTAAAGAACATACTTATAAGCCTTTTTGCCACAATTGGTCTTTTTGTGATAGTAGTAGCTGTGCTTGAAGCTATGGGAATAGATACCGGCCTTTCAGATATATGCGCTTGTTCCTGCAAATGTTCGGGTTCCGGCAAGGTACCGGCAACAAAGATAAAGAGAAATTACACTGAGATCAAGCTTCCGAATGAATGATATAAAGAATTAAAGGAGACGGGAAACCGTCTCCTTTTTGTTTAATCTTCTTTTTTAGGTAATACGAATGAGCTCTTAAGCGATACTATCCTGTTAAACACTAGAGCATCTTCCTTTGAATCCTTGGGATCCACACTGAAGAATCCCTGTCTTACGAACTGGAATCGGTCATAAGCCTTGGCACCCTTAAATGCCGGCTCAAGGAAGGCATTCATCACTGTAAGTGAATTGGGATTAAGATATACATTACCCTCTTCGTCATATACGCTTCCTTTTTCTTCCGCCTTTTCTTCATCTATAAGGTTCTCATACAGACGTATCTGTGCGGGGATGGCGCTCTTTGCTTCAACCCAGTGGATCGTTCCCTTTACCTTTCTTCCGTCGGGGCTGTTGCCGCCCTTTGATGCGGGATCGTATGTGCAGTGGACTTCGGTAACGTTTCCGTTCTCATCCTTTACACAACCCGTGCAGGTAACAAAGTATGCGCTCATCAGACGAACCTCATTGCCCGGGAAGAGTCTGAAGTACTTCTTTACCGGCTCCTCCATGAAGTCGTCTCTCTCGATATAAAGATATTTTGAGAAAGGAACCTTTCTTGTTCCCAGTCCTTCGTTTTCGGGATTGTTTACTGCATCAAGCTCTTCTGTAAGATCTTCCGGATAATTGTCTATAACGAGCTTTATCGGATCCAAAACTGCCATGTATCTGGGAGCCTTGGGCTTAAGATCTTCTCTTATGCAGTATTCAAGAGCTGCATAATCGGCGATCGAATGAGCCTTTGACACACCGCACATCTCAACGAACATCTTTATCGATTCGGGTGTGAAGCCTCTTCTTCTCAATGCTGCTATCGATACCAGTCTGGGATCGTCCCAGCCGTCAACCTTGCCGTCCAAAACAAGCTTCTTGATGTAGCGCTTTCCTGTTACAACATTCTTAAGGTACATCTTTGCCTGCTCGATCTGACGGGGCGGATGAGGATATTCAAGCTCTCTTACGACCCAGTCATAAAGCGGTCTGTGATCCTCAAACTCAAGTGTACAGATCGAATGTGTGATACCCTCTATGGCATCCTCTATGGGGTGTGCAAAATCATACATCGGATAGATGCACCATGCATCTCCGGTGTTGTGATGCCTCATATGTGCGACCCTGTAGATAACGGGATCTCTCATGTTCATGTTCGGGCTGTTTATATCTATGCGGGCACGAAGGACCTTTTCGCCGTCTGCGTATTTTCCGTTCTTCATATCCTCGAAAAGAGCCAGGTTCTCTTCGATACTCCTGTCGGATGAGGGATCCTTTTTGCCGGGATGCTCGAAATCTCCTCTGTACTCCTTTATCTCATCGGCTGTAAGATCGGATACATATGCCTTGCCCTTCTTTATGAGCTTTACTGCTGCCTCATACATCTGTCCGAAGTAATCCGATGCAAAAAAGAGTCTGTCCTCGTAATCGGCTCCCAGCCACTGAACGTCGGCTTTTATTGATTCAACGAATTCGATGTCCTCCTTTGTGGGGTTGGTATCATCAAAACGCATGTTGAACTTTCCGCCGTATTCCTGTGACAGTCCGTAGTTTACAAGGATCGATTTTGCGTGTCCTATATGCAGATAGCCGTTGGGTTCCGGAGGGAATCTGGTATGAACGGTATCATACACTCCTTCTGCCAGATCCTTGTCGATGATCTGCTCTATAAAGTTCTTACTCTCTGTAGCCATAATAATTCTCCCTAAATTGAATTTAATAAAGATAATAGCACAACGACCCTTTATCGTAAAGGTAAAGGGGTTTGCTACAAATATTTCATTATGAACTCGTCATGGGTCATGGGTCTGCCGAAATAATAACCCTGGATGAGCCTTACCTTCATGTTCTCAAGTACTTTGTACTGTTTTTCGCTCTCTATTCCCTCAACGCATATATCAACGTCTATCGCGCTTGCAAGCTCTGCTACCATCCTGATAAAGGACTGAGAATAATCATCCTGTGCAAGCTCCTTTACGAATGACTGATCGACCTTTATGACATCAAGCGGTATCTCTCTTATGTGATTTAAAGAAGAATAACCTGTTCCGAAATCATCAAGCGCTATCCTTATGCCGAGCTGTCTTATGCCGTTCATGATATTCTTCATCCTGCCCATGTCATTGATGGCAAGGGATTCCGTAACTTCAAGCGTAAGGTTGTGAGGATTTATCCCTGTCTCCTTAACGACAGCTTCAATGCTCTCTACTATGTCGTTTTGCATAAGCTGCACGACCGAAAGATTGACGTTTACCTTGTATTCGGGATGACCGTTGTCATTCCAGAACTTAAGCGTCCTGCAGGCTTCCTTAAGGACATGCTCTCCGATAGGATTGATAAGTCCAAGATACTCGGCAAGAGGAATGAATTCACCCGGAGAGATAAAGCCCATGACTCTTGAATCCCATCTGACGAGCGCTTCCGCACCCACGCAGGGATTTCCCTCTTTCTGTATATCGATGATGGGCTGATAGTAAACAAGAAACTCATCGAGAGAATCCGCAGTGGCATCCCTCATGTTCTTTTCCATATCAAGCCTCTTGTTGGCATCGGAAGTAGAACCCGTCACATACTTGGCTACACGGTTCTTGCCCGTCTTTTTGGCCTCATACATGGCAACATCGGCCTTTTGTATGAGCTCTCCGACTTCCTCGCCCTCTTCGGGGAAGACAACGATACCCATGCTCATGGTGCAGTAGTACTCGCCGTCCTTTAGAATGAACGGAGAAAGGAATACATCCCTTATATCGGATATTATCCTGTCGAGCTCGTCAAAGACTCTCGGATGGATGATCATGACAAACTCATCACCGCCCATACGGTAGCAGTTTTCTTCAAGGCCCTTGACGCTGCTTATTCCGTGGCTTATATCCTTTAAGAGGACATCGCCATACTGATGGCCCAGTCCGTCATTGATGTGCTTGAAATCATCCAGATCCATGTACAGAAGGGCACCTGATCTGTTGCTCTTTTTGGATTCGTCTATGATGCGCGCAAGATCCCTTTCACAGCACATGCGGTTAAAGAGTCCCGTAAGGAAATCCGTATAGGCCTGCTGCTCTATCCTCTTCTGGTAATTCTTCTTGTCGGTAACGTCGTAAATTGCAAAAAGACAGACTTTCTTTCCGTTTACCCATGAGATTATGTTGTGGTGTATCTCATAGTAAAGTCCTGTCGTGTAATCGTAAAACTCTATCTCCTTGTTGGTCTCGTGCCTGTCCCATAAGATGTTTTCCAGCTCGGGATTTATCTTGTCCTTTGAAAAGAGCTTCTTCATTATCCTGTTTTCAAAGTGAACGACACCGTTATTGTTGTCCAAAACTATGATCGCACATCCCACATGCTCTAAGATCTCCTCCAAGGATGCATAAGAGCTTGCAAGGGAATTCTTCTGTATCTTTCTTTCTATGCTGCTTTGAATGACTCTTGAAGCATCGGCCAAGAACTGAAGCTCATCTATGTTCCAACTTCTGGCTTCTCTTGTCTCGACATACAAAGAATACATGTCATCCGCATAGATGGGCATGGCAACAACAGCCTTTGCGCCAAGGATATCCCATTCCTCTATGCCAAACGATCCGGCAAGGGCTTCTCCCGAGAGGATAACGGGTTTCTTTCCTTCTATGAAAGGCAGTCTCTTCTGTATATGATTGCGTTCAAATATATCGTTTGATCCGTGCTCGCTCCACTGGCTCAAAACATCCATGGAATCCCTGTCGAGAACCCTTACCACCATTGCATGGCTGGTACCCAGATATCCCGATGTCACGGCCAAGAATCTGTTTGTTATGGTCTCAAAATTCTTGTCATCGTTTAGAAGCTTTAATATATCGGTAAGAGCATTTGAGCGGGACAGTGAGAGCGCAAGGTCTCTTGCGTATTCCTGGGACTGTCTGTTCTCCTCCTCAAAATGGTATGCATTCATATGCATGCTCATCAGCTCGTCGGCTATCTCACGAAGGACATCGACAGCCGTTATAAATCCCGAAAATGTCGTACATCTTGAAAGTCCGCTTGATACGGTATCGGGGTTTTCTATAACGGATGCGCATACGATGAAGACATATCTGCATCTTCCGCCGTTTCTTATAACGGTAGCGGCAACTTTAATATCGGGTGCGAAAGTATCCTCTATGACCTGGTCCTCGAGCTTTTCTATCGCGACCCTGTTATAGAGTTCCCTTACGATATCTTCCGTCACATACTTATTAAGGATATTCTTGTCCTCATCGGAGCACTCGTAATCAAAGAGTGTTTCTCTCGCATCGGAAAGACATCTTATATACACGCCGGTACTCTTTGAGTACTTGCTCGCATATCTGTGTATCTTTTCTATATTCTGTCTTGTGTATTCGGTAGTGTACATGAGAACCCTCGTCCTAAATCTCGCCGATTTCCCCCAAAATATGTTATACTCTAATATATCATTTTTTTATGTATTTATAAAGGGAGCCCGGATGGAATTTTTATCAAGACATAAGCGTGAAACAGCACTGGCAATCCTTCTTTTGTTCGTGTTCATATGCATGAGTATATTTGTTTTTAAGCAGCCCTTTGGTGACGGCCCCGATGAGATAAACCGTTACAAGGTGGTATCCTATATAGAAAACCACGGTTCCATCCCGGTAGGAGATGACCCCGAGATCATCATAGACGGGTATGGCGCAAGCTATGCTTTCCAGCCGATCCTGACATATATGATAGAGGGATATCTTTTGCATCTGATCTCCCCTCTTAACCTTGATCCTGACACAAAGCTCATAATCGCCAGGTATGTCAATGTACTCATAGGTCTTCTGGCTGCCTTTTATACATTTAAGCTATCAACTGTGCTCTTTGGAGACAGTCTGACATCTTATCTTTTTTCTCTGGCAGTTATCCTGCTGCCCCAGAACATCTTTATATACACCTATGTCAATACCGACGGCATGGGACTGTTATCGGTCATCATGATGATATATGCCCTCATACTTGGCTATAAGACAGACTTTGACAGAGAATCCCTCTATACGCTGTCCATTGGCATTATCCTTTGTCTGATGTCATACTATAACTGCTACGGCTACATCCTGATGGTATTTATCGCTTTTGTTATATATTTTCTTAAAAGAAAAGACACAGAAAAGATGTTTAAAAAAGGCATCCCCGTTGCTCTAAGTGTCTTTCTGATGGCAGGCTGGTGGTTTTTCAGAAACATTTTACTTTACGGCGGTGATATATTTGCTCTTTCAGCAAGGAAGGAATGCGCTCAGCTTACAGGAAACATCCTGTGGCTTGAAAACATGGCAAACACATATCAGGCACAGGGGTATTCCTTAAAAGAGATGGTGTTTGACACCGATTATTTCACACTTGTATGGAAGAGCTTCATAGCGATGTTCGGACCGATGAGCATACCCACTCATCACTATGTGTACATGGCATTTAAATATATCTTCTTTATATGTCTTTTAAGCCTCTTTATCCCTAAAAAGGCATCTTTCCTTCCGGACCTTGAAAAGAAGGATAAGATCATCATGTTGATAAGCATGGTGACTGCTATGATGATCCCCGCCATCCTTGCGCTCTACTATTCATACACCTGGGATTTCCAGCCCCAGGGACGTTACTATCTGCCCTGCATGATACCGCTTTTCTTTGTCCTTTGTATCGGTATGGAAAAGCTTATCGGGTTCATCTGTGATCTTTTAAAGCGTTTTTCAAAAACAGAAAAGACCCCTGCTTACACAAGAGTCTCTTTCTATGTTTTACTTTATGTATTTTTCTTTTCAGCTCTCATCATATCGATATACGAGATGATAAAGTATTATGCATCAACACTGTAGTTGGGTGCTTCCTTCGTGATCTGAATGTCATGAGGATGGCTCTCTTTAAGTGATGCAGCGGAGATCTTGACAAATCTTCCTTTCTCCTTGAGTTCCTCTATGGACTTGACTCCACAGTATCCCATACCTGATCTTAAACCGCCAAGCAGCTGGAACACAGTATCCTCGACAAGACCCTTGTATGCAACTCTTCCTTCCACACCTTCGGGAACGAGCTTCTTTGCATTGGTCTGGAAATAACGATCCTTTGAACCGTTCTCCATGCCTGCTATTGAACCCATGCCGCGGTATACCTTGTATTTTCTTCCCTGATAGAGTTCGAAATCACCGGGGCTCTCTTCGCATCCTGCGAACATGCTTCCCATCATACATACGCTTCCGCCTGCTGCGATAGCCTTTGTTACATCACCCGAATACTTGATACCGCCGTCTGCGATGATCGGAATACCGTATTCCTTTGCAACGGCATATGCATCCATGATGGCAGATATCTGAGGAACGCCGATACCTGCGACAACTCTTGTTGTACAGATACTACCGGGACCCATACCTACCTTTACGGCATCGGCTCCTGCCTCTATAAGATCTCTTGTGCCCTCTCCGGTTGCCACATTACCTGCGATAACGGGAAGATCCGGGAACTTCTCCTTGATCATCTTAAGGCATCTGATAACGTTTGCTGAATGACCGTGAGCCGAATCCAAAACGATTACATCGACCTTTGCCTTAACGAGAGCTTCTACTCTCTCAAGAACGTTTGCTGTGATACCTACGGCGGCACCGCATAAAAGTCTTCCCTGTGCATCTTTTGCTGACAGAGGATACTTGATGGTCTTTTCGATATCCTTTATCGTAATGAGACCTTTTAAATTATAATCATCATCTACAATGGGTAATTTTTCTTTACGAGCTGCAGCAAGTATCTTCTTGGCTTCTTCAAGGGTGATGCCCTCTTTTGCCGTAACGAGATTCTCGCTTGTCATAGATTCTTTGATCTTCTTGCTGAAGTCTTCTTCAAACTTAAGATCACGATTTGTGATTATGCCGACAAGTTTCTTTCCTTCGGTGATCGGAACACCTGAGATCCTGAACTTTGCCATAAGATCGTCGGCATCTTTAAGTGTATTTTCCGGACTGAGAGAAAATGGATCAGTGATTACGCCATTCTCCGAACGCTTAACCTTGTCTACCTCGTCTGCCTGTTCTTCGATAGACATGTTCTTATGGATGATACCGATACCTCCCTGTCTGGCCATTGCTATAGCCATTCGATGCTCGGTAACAGTGTCCATACCGGCACTCATGATAGGGATGTTAAGCTTGATTGTCTTTGTAAGCTGTGTCGAAACATCGATCTCATTGGGTACAACCTCTGCATATGCAGGTACCAGTAACACGTCATCAAAGGTTATTCCTTCGCGTATGATCTCGCCCATTTTTTCTCTCCTTTCACTGTAATAATGTTTTAAGTTAATGAATGATTTGCGTTCTAATTTATCACAAGTGAATTACAAATTCAACAACAAATTTAACAATTGTTATTTTTTATTTATTTGAATATCTTTCGGGGTGAAACATAGCTTATCGCGTTAAGCAGTCTCTCATCGGGCTCCATTAAGATCTTAAGTCCGCCGTCATAGAAAAGGGCATAAACGCTGTCCTTGTTCTCCTTGTTGTGAGAAGAAAAATCCTTGACGATAAACTGCCTTGAAGCAAACTCCTTCATCTTGTCGCTCTCGACTCTTACAAAAGCTTCCATCTTTGAAAGCTCCAAAGTCATGATGTGCTTTCTTCTTGCCTGGCTGTATATCGCATCTATATCTATCTCTTTCTCGCAGTAGGTGTATTCATACTCTACCTGGGCATAGTTTCCCGCAAAATATCCGGCAACACCCAAAGCTACTGCTGCTATAAGAAATACTATGCCTCCCTGCATCGCAAGGATGACAGCAAGCGCACACAGAACAAAAAGCACTATCCTTAAGATCATAAGACTGATCTTTGTTTTGCATCTTACCAATACTTCTACAATCTCGTCTCTCATATCAAACACTCTCTCTTTAGTTCAAATCTGCTTTATACTCTCCTTCAAACGATACCTTTGCAGGTCCCGTCATGTATATTATATCATTTTGTCTGTCCCATTCTATCTGAATATGACCGCCAAGGACATTTACATCGACAGACTCATCCGTAAGCCCGTTAAGTACACATGCGACAGCAGTCGCACAGCATCCCGTTCCGCAGGCAAGAGTCTCTCCTGTTCCTCTTTCCCATACTCTCATGAAAACATGGGATCTGTCTATGACCTTTACAAACTCGGTGTTGGTCCTCTTGGGGAATCTTTCATGATTCTCAAAATAGGGTCCCAGTTTTTCTATATCAAGATCCTTCACATCATCCATGAAGACAACAGCATGGGGATTTCCCATTGATACGCATGTCATGCGGTATTCTTTTCCTTTAACGTCTATCTTTTCGTCTATTACTTTTTCATTGTCGCTCACGACAGGAACAAGCTTAGACTCAAGTATGGGAGAACCCATATTTACACGGACCTTTTCGATCTTTCCGTCATTACCAGGAAAAAGCGTAAGATACTTTACGGCACCGGCACTCTCGACCGTAATCTCGGTTTTATCCGAAAGCTTATGATCATATATGTACTTTCCGACACATCTTATGCCGTTTCCGCACATCTCGGATCTTGATCCGTCGGCATTGTACATCTCCATCTCAAACTCGGCAGTCTTTCCGGGATTTATGAATATAAGTCCGTCGCTTCCTATACCGAAGTTTCTGTTTGATACTTTTATGGCAAGTTCACTCTTTTTTTCATCGGGTATGTGCTCTTCAAAACCGTTTACATATACATAATCGTTGCCGCACCCGTGCATCTTGGTAAATTTCATATCCTAAACCTTTCCTATTATCATGGTGTATCAAGGTATTCCAAAAAGCCTATGGCCTTATCTATATGAGAAGAGTTTGCGATTATGATGGCATAGACCTTCTTTTCGGGAAACATGTTGTATTCCTTTATCTTTTCAAAATCGGTGATCTCTATGCTCACTGCCTCGTTCCTGCCGGCATAGTCACGCTCATACTCCTCTTCATAGCCTTCGACACCGACCTCCTCCATCGGGAAATCGTACCATACAAGTTTATCTTCGTATTTATCGAGCATATCCTTTGGAAGTATGGCAGTAAGATCAGCCGCACAGTCCTGGGCTCTCGCAAACCTCATGAAGTCCTCATCGCATAGCATCACATCAAGCTCTCCGACAGAAACATTGACAAAGACCTTCTGGATGTTCATCTGGGTATACTGATCGGTCCCGTATATGTCTATCTGATAATTGGGATCTATCACATACTCCTGCTTCTTCTTATCATAATCGATATTTTCAAAATATCCTTCCATGAGTCCGTTGTAATCGACTTCGTCTATCATGCCGTTGATGACAAGGACCTCAAATATATTTTCTTTTCTTGTTGCGAACGAATGGATGATGCTTACAAGAAGAGCGATCACTACAACACCCACTATAAAGTGTACCTTGTAATAATCGACAAAGTACATTGCTCTTTCTTTACCGGTCTTGCTCTGCCAGACCTTCTTTGCTTCATTCTTTATCTCGTCATTTACCGACTCAAATTCCTGCGGCATTTTTTATATTCCTCATTTCACTGGCATTTTTTAAGCATGTTTTTTATATCGTCGACACTAAACTCATAATCCGTGTTGCAGAAGTGGCAGTTGACCTTTACGGGTTCGTTGTCCTTTATCATTGATTCGAGCTCCTTTTTGCCGACACTGATGAGTGCCTTTTCAACCCTTTCTCTGCTGCAGTTGCAATAAAACCTTACCGGCATCTCATCATTGTATTCTATATCAAAGCCCTCAAGTATCCTTTCAAGCATGCCTTCTGCAGAAAGTCCCTCATCGAGCATTGTCGTTACGGGCTTTAGATTCTTTATATTGGTCTCAAGTCTTTCAAGCACCTCATCGGATGCAAAAGGCATCAGCTGGATTATGAAGCCTCCCGCATGTTTTACCGAAAGATCTTCCCTGTTCATCAATACACCCAGGCCCACACTTGAGGGGATCTGTTCCGATGTAACAAAATAATAGGTAAGATCTTCTGCGATCTCACCGGTCTGAAGCTCAACCTGTCCGCTGTAAGGCTCCTTAAGTCCCATGTCTTTTATGACCTGAAGATAGCCGTTTCCCACAGCACCGCCCACATCAAGTTTTCCCAGTGCGTTCGGAGGCAGCATAACGGACGGATTGTCCGCATATCCTTTGACATTTCCTTTCGGATCTGCTGTCACGGTAACCTTTCCTATGGGGCCGTCGCCTAAAAGCTGGAGCGTTAATATATCATCGTCTCCCTTTAACATGGCACCCATCATAACACCGCCCGTCATAAGTCTTCCCAGGGCCGCGCATGCAACGGGGCTTAAGTCATGTCTTTTTCTTGCTTCTTCGACCATATCCGTCGAAACGCATGCAAATGCTCTTATCTGTGCATCTGCCGCTGTTGCTCTTATCAGTCTGTCCATAAGTATTCTTTCTATTCTTCCTTATATGTCATCTTTTCTCTTATACAGCGCGAAACGACCTGTATCCTTTCGCTCGTTTCAGAAGGTTCACTGCCGGTATCGGCATCCCTTGCTTCCAAAAACTCAAGATGTGCGCTCTTTAAAAAGCTCTTCATGTCATCAAGCGTATACCCTCTCTGAAAATGGGTCTCGCTGCTTCTTCTGAAGAGTTCTCCCTCTCTTGAAAAGATCGTGAGGTCGTACTCGTTTATCCTGTCTTCGCTTGAATATATATTCTCCCAGATAAAACTGTGATCTTCTCTGTTCTCGGCTATCGTTGTATCTCCGATGACTTCCTCATATTTATATACCGTATTGAAATCAAAGACAAAGATGCCGTCTTTATCAAGATAATTCTCGACCAGCAAAAATGTATTAACTATATCTTCATCGCTTAAAAGATAATTGATACTGTCGCAGACGCTAACGACTGCTCTCACCGTCCCGTAGAGTTCAAATTCCCTCATGTCCTGCAAAAGATAAAGGATGGAGTCATCCTCTCCCTGTGCTTCTCTTGCTTTTCCAAGCATCTCAACGGATGAATCGACTCCGATCATGTCATAGCCTTCTTTTGAGAGCATCCTTGTAAACTTTCCGGTGCCGCAGCCAAGGTCTAAGACAAGTTCTTTTGGAACGCTGTATCTTTTAAAAACATCCAATATATACTCAAGCCATTCATCGTACGGCACATCTTCCATAAATATGTCGTAACAAGAGGCAAGCTCACTGTAACTATCCATTAAGATATCCCTTCAAAAACAAAAGCATCTTATCCATCTGCTCATCGGTTCCCATTGATATTCTTAAGTAATTGTCTATACGGGGCTTTTTAAAGTACCTTACATAGATATTCTCTTTCTTTAAGGCCTCAAATATCTCTGCCGCGGGCTTTGATCCGTGCTTTGCAAAGATAAAGTTGGTCTTTGAATCGGCAAATGTGAATCCGAGCTCTTTTAATTCTTTCTTTACACGCTCTCTGGTAGCCACCGTTTTAGCCGTTATCTCCTTAAAATACGCATCGTCCTTTAAAGCGGCTGCCCCTACTGCTATCGTAAGGGGATTTAATGTATATGAATTGAAGGAGAACTTAACGTCCTTAAGATAATCTATGATCTTCTTTTGTCCGAAAGCCACTCCTATCCTTATTCCTGCCAGTGCTCTTGACTTTGAGAAAGTCTGAACAACAACGAGGTTATCGTATTTATCCGTCAGCTTAACGGCACTCTCGGCACCGAAGTCAATGTAAGCCTCATCCACTATAACGACTCTGTCCTTATTGAATGCTATGATCTCTTCTATATCATCAAGAGGCATCTGTGCACCTGTGGGTGCATTGGGATTAGCGATCACGACACCGCCGTTATCGCAAAGATAATCACTCTTTACTATATTGAAGTCATCATCAAGTGCCATCGTCTTATAGGGTATCCTGTAAAGATCCGCCCAGACATCATAAAAGCTGTATGTTATGTCGGGGAAGATTACAGGCTTATCCGAATTGAAATATGTAAGGAAGCTTAAGGCCAGAACGTCATCCGAACCTATTCCCACAAATATCCTGTCCTCATCAAGGCCGTATGTTCTTGACAGCTCCGATACCAGAAGAGAGGCGTTTGTATCGGGATACTTCCTTAATATATCCGTATCCGTATTTTTAATTGCTTCCCTTACAAGGGGAGAGGGCGGATAGGGACTCTCATTCGTATTTAGTTTTATGATATCGTTGTTCTTTGGCTGCTCGCCGGGAACATACGGTACTACTTTTCTTATATTGTCTTCCCACTTCATATAGGTATCTCCTGATTGTTTTTCTGCTGCACGATAGATTATAACTTTTATCCAGTTTGTTGACAACAAGTGCTGCTATCTGTAATCCACAACGGAACCGTAAAACGATTCCAGAATGTATTCCTCGACCTCTTTACTGTTAAGGGCCTTTGAAAGCTCCTTTACCTTTGTATTGCTCTCCTTGCCCTTGTCAGTCACAAGGCAAATGGAGAACATGTCTATTATCCCGGAGTTTCTGTTCTCATCTCCAAGAGAAGTTTTAGGGTCTATGCCTGAAATGATCGCATGATTGTAATCACTGACTATCAGGCTGTAAGCGTTCTCATCCGGCCAGCCTGTGTTCAGATCGGTCTCTTCAAGGACTATGCCGTAGGGATCATCAGTGACATCCTCCATGGATGCCTGGTAGAACGCACCTTCCTTAAGAGTGATAAGTCCCTTCTGCTCAAGAAGGTATAACACTCTTGCCTTGTTGACATCCCCCTGCGGTATTGCAATCTTAACTGGTCTTTTTAATTCGCTAAAGTCACTTACCGAACCCGGAAAGATCGCAAGAGGCTCGAAGTAGAGCTTTTCATAAGCCGTAAGCTCGGTGGAATTCTTCTTATTATAGCTGTCAAGAAATACCCCGTTCTCATACAGGCATGCATCTGCTTCACCCGAAAGCACCAGGCTGTTGGGTTCGTTATAATCCTCACACGTTATGATATCTATCCTGTATCCGCTAAGAGAGAGTTTCTCATCCGCTTTTTTAAGGATATCCAAAGCCGGAGAACCCATGACGGCAACCTTTATAGGTGTCCTGTTGTCATCTGAAGCTGTCTGCTCGGTATTTTCAGGTTTGGTCTCCCCGGAAACGGTTGTCTGCTCTATCTGATCGATCTGTTCTATCTCGACTCCCACAAACTCGCCGCTTGAAGTCTGATCGTTTGCAGAAACATCGGTTCCGTCATCAGATCCTTTGCATCCTGACAGCAATAATATAAATACAAGTGATATAAATAGGTATTTCTTCTTCATATATAGAATGTTGCCTTTCTTTCATTAACAATGAAACATATTCTAACATACAAAAGCATCATTGCTCAAGTCGTATGTATTAAATCATGATTTAATCTGTTTATTTTGATCGATATTTGTATTTTAAGACCCGTTTTTGAATATAATAGCTGTTGTTCTTTATTCGGCACCTTTCACGCTGTTTTCTTTCGCAGCTTGCCAGAAAGCCTTGAGATCACGCGATTTTTGCAAGAAAGGGTCAAATTTTGCTTGCAGGAATTCTTGCAAACCCCATTTTTTGTTGTTTACATAACTCATAATCTTGCAAGATGATTTCAAATGCATATTTTTATGCCCGATTTTTGCTCTGTATCAACATGTTGAGACACCGGATTTGGATACACCAGATATTGGGTTCTTATCCGGCTCTTTTTGATATATATTTGTCAATCTTTCAATTCATGTTTTAGCAATCAGTCGTTTTCTCTTGCAATTATGTCAGCGCATGATCACCCTACACAACATCTTGTATAAATGTTTTGATAAAAAAATGCAGGCTTCATATCAAAGCCTGCGTTTCTTTTATTGATGCCTAAATTATGTTTTATCAAATCACATCATTCTTTTGCTTCAATACTGTTCATCTGATCCATTTCCTCAAAGGAAACACCCGACTGATTCCTTATATCAATGATAGGGCCGCCGGTACCGTTTATATAATCACCGGTTATGACCACTCTGCCGATATTGTCATCCTTTGGTATCTCATACATTATATCGAGCATGAACTCCTCGATGATGGATCTTAATGCTCTGGCACCCGTCTCCTTTTCAAGAGCCTTCTCAGCTATAGCTTCAAGCGCACTGTCATCAAACTCAAGCTTGACCTCATCAAGCTCTAAAAGCTTGCTGTACTGCTTTAAGATGGCATTCTTGGGCTCCTTTAATATCTTTACGAGCATTTCCTTGGTAAGACCCTGAAGCGTATATATTACGGGCAGTCTGCCCAAAAATTCGGGTATCATTCCAAACTTCTTAAGATCCTCGACGGTTACCTTCTCAAGTAAGTTCTTATCCTTGTCAAACTTATCCTTAAGCTCGGCGCCGTAACCTATGGATGTGGTCTTATGAAGCCTCTGCTTTATTATCTCTTCAAGATCAGGGAAAGCTCCTCCGCATATGAAGAGGATATTTCTCGTATTGACCGTCGTTAGCGGCACCATGGCATTCTTGCTCATTGCTCCGACCGGAACCTCTACATCGGCTCCCTCTAAAAGTCTTAACAGTCCCTGCTGAACGGATTCACCGCTGACATCTCTTGAATTGTTGTTCTTTTTCTTTGCTATCTTGTCTATCTCATCGATAAAGACTATGCCCATCTCAGCCCTGTCGACATCGTTGTCCGCAGCTGCAAGCAACTTTGAGATGACACTCTCGATATCATCACCTATATATCCTGCCTCTGTAAGGGATGTGGCATCGGCTATGGCAAGCGGCACGTCGAGCAGTCTTGCAAGCGTCTTTACAAGATATGTCTTACCGCTTCCGGTAGGCCCTATCATGAGCATGTTTGATTTCTCGATCTCTATATCATCCATCGTGCCTGTCGCAACCCTCTTATAGTGGTTGTACACAGCCACGGATATGACCTTTTTGGCATGTTCCTGTCCTATCACATACTCATCGAGTTTTGCCTTTATCTTATGAGGACTGGGAACGTTCTTAAGATCTATTATCGGCTTTTTCTCGCCTGTCTGCTTCTTTACACGGGATCTCTGTGCCATTCCGCCTCCCGCAAGGTCTGCAAGATTAAGGAAGCTTATGTTGGGCATGCCTCTGAAATACTTCTCAAATTTAATGGAAGCATCCTGGGGGCCCTTTTCCTTCTTATCCTCCTTGTCGGGATCGTCTGAAGGCGTCTCGGGTGTGGCTGTTATCGTCACATCCACAGTCACGGGCTCAGTCTTTTTATCGCCCTCGGAATTTGATCCCTGATCCTTTTCTTCCTCATGTGTCTTCGTCTCTGGCGTGAAATTAAAGCCCGGGAAGCCCTCAAAAAGCTTATCCAGACCCATATTTCTTATCATGTCATAGGATCTGTCCATGCAGTCCTGACAGACGCACAAATTGCCGGGCAGTTTTATCATCTGCCCGGCCTTACTTTCTGTGCGATGACACATCATACATACTTCTTCGTAATTGCCGTTGTTGTTATTATTCTCCATGTTTTATTCGGAAGGCATTTTATCTCTGCCTACAAGTTCCAGAGTAACAGTCTGTGTCTGATATTCTCCGGATTCATCCGACCTTTCTATTGTTATCTCTACAGTCTCGCCCTCTTCATAGTAAGCAAGGTTCTCCTGCAGATTTTCCATACTCTTTATGGTAGTTCCCTCGAGCTTTGTTATTACATCGCCCTTTCTGAGTCCGGCCGCTTCGGCACCTGTGCCTTCATAGACCTCGTATACGTATACACCCTCCGGGAAACCGTATATCTCTGACATCTCTGAAGATACCCCTCTTCCCGATATTCCGAGATACCCTCTGTTATCCTCGGATACTGCGGCTTTTGTCTTCTTTGTCTTAAGGTTATCTATGATTGGAAGTGCCTTTGAGATGGGGATCGCATATCCCATGCCTTCTACTGCGCTTCCGCCGATCTTGTTGGAGTTGATACCGATTACCTGTCCCTTGACATTAAGCAGTGCACCGCCTGAGTTACCGGGATTTATCGCTGCATCGGTCTGTATGAATCCCTGTGAGAATTCTCCTTCTTCAACCTCAAGCTCACGATCGATAGCAGATATGACACCTGTTGTCACAGACTGTCCGTATCCGAGAGCATTACCTATCGCTATTGCGGGCTCACCAACCTTTAATTCATCCGAATCACCAAGCTCTGCTATGGCGATCGAATCCTTTGTGCTGCCCTTTAAGCTATCCTTCTGTACTGCTATTACTGCTATATCCATATCGGCATCGGCACCCTTTATGTTCGCATCGGCTTCCTCACCGTCTATGAACTTGACCGAAAGCTTGTCAGCAGCATCTATTACGTGATTGTTTGTTGCTATCAAAAGCTCTGTATCGTTCTCGCCTATTATTATGCCCGAACCGCTTGCTTCTGCTTCTTCCGTGTATTCCTGTCCCCAGAAGTTTGCTGTTGCCGTATAGCTGTTCTTTATTGATACAACGCTGGGCATTACCTTATCAACAACGTCCGTTACATCCGTAACTACCGCATGTACTTCACCGGTAGATGTTACGGTTCCTATAACGGAATCGGAATCATTTGATCTGTCCTGTTCTCTGTTCATCCTGTTGATGATGTCTCTTTCTATCTGAGTCTTGTATGTCTCCATATCGAAAGACTCTTCTGCTTCCTTCTTATCATTTGAAGGTGCATAATAATTTACTATTCCGAATGCGACTGCCGCACACAGTCCGAATACCAGACCTGAGACTATAAGGAGAGCTACTCTTCCAAAGAACTTTCCTACTTTACCGGATCCTTTCTTCTTTTGCTTTACAGGCTTACCTGTAGTGGTCTGTGGCTCTATATTTGAAGCGGAGTCGTTTCTAGCATATTCATTTTCGCTGTTATCATAGTAGTTTTCCATAATACTTACCTCCTATATTCCGTTCATCTGTTTACAGAATAGTAAGCAATTGTGACGAATCTGTGTTTAAAGTATATTCTTTTTATGAATTGAAATATTCACTGTTCGTCGTAAATCTTTTGACCATGCCCTTGGGGAGCGATGTATATGAACAGCCAAGCTTGAATCCAAGATACTTGCATGCCGTATGCCATATATATACGAAGGCTGACAGAAAATGTGCCTTTTTAACAAGGCTTTTAAGCACACTCTTTACCATCTTCATACCCTCTGCGTTTTGTTTTACGCTTCCGAAGACTTCCGGGTACTGGGCATGGCTCACTCCGTTGTCAAAGTTTCGCTTAAACTGCTGAATACCGCTGTATTCATGAGAATGATATACGCACGCATCGGCGCTGTAGCTTATCTTGTATCCGTTCTTTAAGACCTTTGAGGCATATATCATATCCTCGTTAAACAGTGTCTTATTGACAAAGCCGTTAAGCTCATCAAATATCTTTTTATCGTAAGCACAGCAGACATTGCTGCAAAAAAAAGCCTTTATCTGGAGTTTTTCTATATCATCGGCTGTCTTTATCTGACTTCTGTCGGGATAATTAAACTGCCTGGTAAGCTTTTCGGTAAGCGAGCTGTTTTCATACGCCAGCTGTCTTGCATAGCTTACAGCTATCATGTCATCACTAAGAGGCTTTATCAGATTCTCTATCATCTTCTCGTTTGCGGGTATCGCATCCATCGTCATAACGATGCATATATCCGCATCAGATCTTTTCATTGCCTCGTTTCTTGTCTTCCCGTGATCAAACTGAGATTTTAAAACATGAAAGACTTCGACCTTATCAAGGCACTTATTATCGGGATATTTTTGAACAAAGCTGTCCCAGTAACTTTTCTCGGTGTTTGCGATTATCACCCTGTCAGGTATAACGCTCTGAGAAAAGAGCATGTCTAGAAGCTCTATAAAGCCCTTATCCGGCTTATATGTGGGTATAATCACATCTATCTTCATATCCCGCCAAAACTATTTAAAGCCCCCTCTGTCAGGGGGCTTCAAATGAAAAATATTCTATCTTCCTGTATCCGATGATACCTTCTGACTGTATTGCTGAACCTGAGCCGATACCTGATATGTTTCCTCATCAAACAAGAACTTATGCAAAAGTACAACATTCTCATCAAGATGAACAGGTATTACGCAGCTTCCCTTGCTTCCTACAGTACCTGTGCTCCTGTTGGTCTCGAAGGGGAATCCGTCGCTTCCGGTGATGTCGTACTTTGTTACATTTCCAAGCATTGCCGTCATCTCACTTACATCCAAGGATGTAGCGACATTGGGCAGTGCTGCTTCAAGTATTTTGTTAAGAGTTGCGGGATCCGTCTTCTTGCACTCATCCATTACAGCTGCTAAAACGGTACGCTGTCTCTGGGCTCTCATGAAGTCGTCTCCGACATATCTTATACGGCAGTATGCGGTTGCCTGAAGACCGTTAAGCTTCTGCAGACCGGGTTCTTTTACCGCGATGTAGTCAACACCCTCGGTAGCCGTGTATGTCTTCTTATCGGTAGTCTTACCCACCATGCTTATCTGATAGTTGTTAAGATGGACTATCTCGTTTTGCTGCACGTCGATGTATACGCCTCCGAGTGCATCGATAGTCTGGATAAGACCTTCGAATCCGACCGTAACATAGTCTGTGATATTAAGGTCCATGTTCATGTTGAGCATGTTGATGGCCTGCTCCGGACCACCCTTGGCATATGCTGCATTACACTTGTTGTATGAATCGTTACCAAGGTTTAAATAGGTGTCTCTGTATACGGAACACAGTCTTATATCTCCCGTATCATTGTTGATGGAAGCTATTATGATGGTATCCGATCTGGTACCCTTACCCAAGCTTCCCTCTCTTGAGTCAACACCGAAAAGTGCTATGTTTCTGTAGCCTTTTAAAACAACACTGTCAACGACATTATCGTTCATCTTGGCTTTGATCTCTTCTTCATCGATCCTTACTTTGGTGACCTTCTCTGTCTTTGTTACGCCGTAGACAACTACGACAAGCAGAGCAAGAACAAAGAACTCGGTTATGAGAAGAAGAATCTTGTTTCTCTTTTTCTTTGCGCGCTTCTTAGCCATTGCGCGTCTCTTTGCGGCCTGCGATGTAGCCATGATTATATACTCTCCATTCTTTTACATATATAACTTAATACGCGTTCTTAAATCCTTTGAATATGGTCAGAAATAAGATCTTAAGATCAAATCCGAAAGACCAGTTCTCGATATAATACAGATCGTAACTTATCCTCTTGTGGATGGATGTGTCGCCTCTGAACCCGTTTACCTGCGCCCATCCGGTAAGTCCCGGGCGAACCTGATGCTTGATCAGATAACGGGGTATCTCCTCTTTGAACTGTTCTACGAATTGCGGCCTCTCGGGTCTTGGTCCGACCAGACTCATGTCCCCCTTAAGGATGTTAAAAAGCTGTGGAAGTTCATCAAGATTGAAGCGTCTCATGACCCTGCCGCTCTTGGTGACTCTGGGATCATCCTTGACTGTCCATGCCTTCTGTTCTTCCGTGGCTTCCTGAACACGCATAGTTCTGAATTTATATATATTGAAGGACTTGTTGTGAAGTCCTATCCTTTCCTGTTTGTAAATGACCGGTCCCTTGCTCGAGAATCGAACGATCAGGGCAAGGATTATCATAAGCGGTGATAAAATTATAATACCAGCCAGTGAGAAAATAAAGTCAAATATTCGTTTTACAACCGCATTCAGCGTATTGGTCAACGGTACATATCTTATATTAATGACGGGCAATCCGTCAAGTTCCTCTGTGTAGGGCCTGTTGGGTATCAGGCTTGAGTAATCCGGGATGAATTTTGTATGCACACCGGATTTCTCGCATTTGCTCACTATCTCTGCGAGCATGTCGTAATCGGAAAGCGACAGGGTTACTGCTATCTCATCAAGAGTCGCACCTGGGAGCACCACATCGATGTCATCTATCACACCGACTACCTTTACACCCTTGTATACCGTTCCTATCGGCACATTGTTATCAAGTATTCCCCTTACCACATATCCCCACTGGGGATTGGCGTTCAGTCTGTTTATATACTCCTCGGCAGCCCTCGAATATCCCACTATCAGGACATATTTAAGGTTATATCCCTTTTTCCTGAACTTTCGAAGCAGCGAGCGGATCGTGCATCTTACGGTAAATGCCAAGATCGTGTTGGTCACACTGAATATGGCGATGAGTCCACGGGAGAAGTCTTCTACCTTGAACAGTGTGATGGCGATCATGAAAGCTGCAACGCCTATGATGTTCGCCCTTACAACAGCCGACAGCTCCGTCTCAAGTCTCTGCGATCTCTTGGGAACGTACATCTTGCACATATAATATATGATCAGATATCCCGGTACCAGATAGTACAGTGCAGAGAAATAGAATGCGGGTGTATGTGCAAGCGTTGATCCCTGTGATAAGAAGCCCTCAAACTTCAAAAACCATGCGAGCAGATATGATCCCGCAACCACAAGACCGTCTATAACAATGTGAAGTTGATTAAAATACTTCTGATTATCTTTAATCATAACTTCCCATTAGCCTTTCCAAGAAACATATGCCCATAAACAACCCAACTAATTGATTATACCAATTAAGTCCAAAAACCTCAAGTACGGGCACATTATACGGTTCACACAACAAACCTTCTGAATATATTTAAGATCAGTATGAGCTCAACACAGACATAGCGTAAAAATCCCTTTATGCCAAGTCTTACTTTGTGAGCCCTTCCTTTATCCGATGCACTCAGTTTAAAGCCTTTTGCAAGTCCTTTAAGATAGACCATTCCGTATCCTTTAAGCGCAAAGAATACTGTCTTTACAAAAAAGCCTGCAAACAAAAAAGGAAGATTTATGATGATCTGAATAAGCGGCATGTTCTTATATATAATGTAAATACTGTTTCTGCTTGCCAGATCTATCTTGAACTCGTTGTATCTCGAACCGCTGTATCCGCTTCCGGCATGATCGCATACAGCCGATGCGCATGCTGCGTTTTTGTAGCCGTGAAGAACAGCCCTGTATCCGACATCAACATCCTCCAGATATGCGAAATGCTCCTCATCAAACAGTCCGATCATATCAAATACTGCTCTTTTGTATATGGAAGCTCCGCCGCATGAAGAAAAGATGCTCTTTAATCCTTTTTGTGATGCGAACCTGCTTGTAGCTTTCCCCTTGTATGCCGCATATGCCCAGCCTAAAGCACAGTAGTGATCACCGAAACCGTCGACTAGAGCCGTATCTTTCATCTGCCTCATAAGGGAATTTACGGAAAACAGCTTATCATCAGAAGAGATGGCCGCTTCAAGCTCGCTCACAAAGTTCTCATCAACGACAACATCATTGTTTAAAAGAAGGATATATTCCGTATCCGAAGCTTCTATGCCTCTGTTTACCGCATAAGAGAATCCCGTATTTTCTTTTAGCTCAATGAGGCTTATAAAATCATGCTCACAGTATTTTTTTACGAGGTTTACGCTCTCATCCTTTGAGCCGTTATCAACGACTATGATCTTAAAAGCACCTTTAGCCTCGTATGCCTTTATAAGGGAATCAAGACAGGGGGCAAGAAAATCTATTCCGTTGTAATTCGGGATTATAACGGTTGTTTTCATCTTACCAGTTCCTCCAGAGAAGGCTCATAGAACACACGGTAGCCCTCGAGCGAACACTGCTGGCATATCTCAAAGCTTAAGTTCTGCAGCACGTAGTCGTCTATTCCCTTTGTATATATGAATTCACGCATATCAGCGCATTCTTTTTTGCAATTTATTAAATCCTGAATAAATATTTCGCGATACTCGGTTTTTGAAGCAATGGCTGAAACCGCGCCAAACAGCTCTTTTCTGACGAACATAAACCTTATATCCACGGCAACGGCGTCCTGCTGGAGCGTGTTTCTGTGCATATATCCTGAGAAGTTCACATTCTGACCTTCGAGCGGACATGAACCTGTCTCATCAAGAATACCGCTTGTTATTTTTCCATGTCTGACTATGGGACCGCCTACGATACCTATGTCAAATCTGTTTTTAAATATATCTTCAACACCCACCATGCTGCCGGCTGCGTTGATCTCGCCCGTGGTACCGTTTATGGCACCGTAAATGACTCTGAAAAAGCCGTTATGCTTTGTATCGACGACCGCGCCGTTGACATGCCAGTTCTTTAAGAAGTCTGCTACCGCTCTTTTTCCTGCTTCATATGCATATCTCTTGCTCTCCGGATTTGATGCGGTCGAATCGTTATGACATCTCCAGTGATATAAGACCTTAGGCACATGACCTATGGGTCTGTCGCTTGTTCTGTAGGCTCTAAGGAGCAGATCGTGATCCTGGGCGCCGTCATATTCGCTTCTTAGTTCAAGTTTTTTGATAAGAGACGATTCCATCACCACAAAATGACATATGTAGTTGTTCGAGAGCAAAAGATCAAGATCAAATTCGGGCTTGCGGTTGGGTTCATAGAACTTTTCACCGTAGGTATCGCATTTATCCTCGTCTGTATAGATGAATGAATACTTTGTTCCGTCCTTTTTTCCGTCCTCTATCTTTCTTGCAAGCTCATAGAGCGCATTCGGAGTAAGAAGATCATCATGATCAAGTAAACCGATATACTGTCCGGAAGCCACTCTTATTCCCACGTTTGTGTTGGCGGCTATCCCTTTATCGTCAGTGTTTCTTATATAGGTTATCCTCTCATCGTCAAAAGAGCGGACCACCTGCTCGACCTTGTCGGATTTGCTGGCATCGGCGATTATCAGTTCAAATGTCGGATATGTCTGGTTGAGCACGGATCTTATCATCGCTCTTGCAAACACCTCATTTGTCTCATATGCAGGCACAACAATAGAGAACCTCGTTCTGATGTCAAAACGAGCTTCTCTCTGTATCTTTGCCTCGGCCTGTGTGATATCCCTGTATTCGTACTTTTTCGCATCCTGTGAAAGACGCTCTGCAGACGCGTACAGGGTATCCTTAAGACCGTTCTTCTTCATGTAATTGTATGCTTTTCTGAAATCGCCTAAGTTCATATCATCTCATAGGGAAATCGTTTATCACATATCTATGCAGGCTTTCAGTGCATCCGTCAATGCCTCGTTCTTTTTAGCGGCGTCATCAAGGCTGTTTCCTTTGACACCCATATAGAACTTAAGCTTGGGTTCTGTTCCCGAAGGTCTTGCACAGCACCATGCATCGTCATTAAGCTCAAAGTAGAGAACATTTGACTGGGGAAGGCCTGTCTTTGTGACATTTCCGGTCTCCATATCCTTTACGGTATCCTTGTCATAGTCTCTGAAAGAGATAACCTTGTAATCTCCAAGCTGCTTGGGAGGATCGTTTCTTAAGTTCTCCATGATTGCAGCTATCTGCTTTGAACCTTCAACACCCTTAAGTGTTATAGAATACTGTGTCTCTTTGAAGTATCCGTATTCCTCATACATCTGGATCATGCGATCCCATACCGTGATACCCTTTGACTTGCACCATGCGGCAACCTCGCAAAGAAGCATTACGGCTACGATGGCATCCTTGTCTCTTGCATGTGTTCCGGCTAAGCATCCGTATGACTCTTCAAGGCCGAATACATAGTTGTGATCGCCCTTTTCAATAGCCCACTTTATCTGCTCGCCGATATATTTGAATCCTGTGAGCACCTCGATCATGTCCACACCGTATTTCTTTGTTATAACGTCTGCCATATTTGTTGTGACTATCGTCTTAACAAGCATGGGATCCTTAGGCATTGTGCCTGTGTTTATCCTCTCTGAGAGAACATAATCGGCAATCAGCATGCCTGACATGTTTCCTGTGAAAGAAACATAGTCCTTTGTATTTGTATCATAAGCATAGATTCCGAGTCTGTCGGCATCGGGATCGGTCGCAAGAACGATATCCGCTCCGACCTTCTTTGCAAGCTCGAGTGCAAGCTTGAATGCCTTGGGATCCTCGGGATTGGGATATTCAAGAGTCGTGAAGTTGGGATCGGGCATTTCCTGCTCAGGAACAACATACACGTTCTTGAACCCTATCTCTTTAAGTATCCTTCTTGCGGGAACGTTTCCTGTTCCGTTGAAAGGTGTATATACGATCTTGATATCATCGGCTACCTTTTGAATGATCTCCGGATGTATTATCTGCTTCTTTAACTCTTCCATGTACTTGTCATCTATCTCACTTCCGATGACCTGATAGAGGCCCTTATCAAGAGCTTCTTTCTTGTCCATGGTCTTAACGCTGTTATAATCGGTTACGGCTCTTACCTCGGCGATGATCTCCTTGTCTCTCGGAGATGTAACCTGTGCGCCGTCTTCCCAGTATACCTTGTATCCGTTGTACTCAGGGGGATTGTGGCTTGCAGTCACAACTATACCTGCCGTACAGCCGAGTGTACGCAGTGCGAATGAAAGCTCGGGTGTGGGTCTTAATGCATCAAAGACATATGCCTTTATCCCGTTTGCTGCAAGGCAAAGACCTGCTTCATCGGCAAACTCGGGGCTCATGCGTCTTGAATCGTACGCGATGGCAACACCTTTGCTCTGTGTTCCTGCCTTTATTATATAATTTGCAAGACCCTGTGTAGCTTTTCTTACGGTATATATGTTCATTCTGTTGGTTCCGGCTCCGATAACGCCTCTGAGACCGCCGGTACCGAATTCAAGATCCTTGTAGAATCTGTCCTCGATCTGAGCCTTATCATCACCTATAGCCTTGAGTTCAGCCTTGGTAGCATCATCAAAATAGGGATCATTCAGCCAAAAATCATATTCCTCCATGTAACCCATATAAACACCTCCATATATCATTAGATTTAAATATTATATCATATTAATCATATCTTTAACGAAAAATCGCTTCTGTCGAGTGAGAAATTGATATTGTAGTAGGGATCGCCGGCTTCAAGGTCCTCTTTCCACTTTTCTCTGAACCTTGCGCTTTCCTCATCATATCTCTTTGCTTTTTCTCCCTTATCGTCAAGTCCCCTTGATACGGACTCGAAGTGATAAAGCTCGGCAAACGGCGTAAATACGTTTAATAATCCCAGATGTCTTAGCTTAAGGCAAAGATCGACATCGTTAAGCGATACGGCAAAGCTCTCATCTAAGCCTCCGACCTTATCGTAAAGCTCTTTCTTTACCATGAGGCAGGCACCGGTCACAGCCGTTACATCCTGTGCATAGCACAGTCTTCCCATGTAGCCCAGGTTCTCCCTTGACTGTCCGTAGTGTGTATGTCCCGCTGTCCTGTGGGCACCCAGTCCTATAACGACTCCTGCATGCTGAATGGTCTTGTTCTCGTAGAAAAGCTTTGCACCGACTGCTCCGACATCATCTCTCTGGGCATACATCAAAAGCTCTTCGATCCAGTTGACCGTTATCACCTGGGTATCGTTGTTTAAAAGAAGGATGTATTCACCGTCTGCATTGCTAACTCCCAGGTTGCAGACCTTTGAATAATTAAACTCGCCCTCATATCTGACTATCTTAATCTTATCGCTCTTTATCTTTTCATAATAGTCAAATATCTCTTTGCTCTCTGAATTATTCTCAACGATTATTATCTCGTAGTTATCGTATGTGGATCTTTCTCTTATCGACTCTATACAGCGGCTGAGATCATTAAGATGATCCTTGTTGGGGATCACTATGGATATCTTCGGATCACCCTTTATCTCGTAGCTGATCTTGAATATCGTCTCAAATGCCCTTGTGGAGCTTATCCTGAAGTTCTTGTAGCCGTGGCTTCTTAAACTGTCCGCAACAGCCCCTCTGGCCGCCTCAATGGCATAATCCTTTGCGGTTATATCGCTTGCGACGCTTCCCGCATGTGCTCTCCAGTAATACATCAGTTTCGGAACATGCACTATACACTGAGCCTTATCGGTAAGTCTTAGGATCATGTCATGATCCTGGCTTCCGTCAAACTTGCTTCTAAACAGCTCCGTTCCCTCCAAAAGGCTTCTCTTAAAGCAGCTGAAATGACAGATATAATTGTTTGCCCTCAGGTTGTCCGGTGCATAATCTGGCTTGAAATGCATCGTTAACATCTTATCGATGTCATCGCCCGCAAAGGTCGTCTCATCGCAGTAGAGATAATCCGCACCCTTTTCGTTTATCGCTTTGACATATTCAAAAAGGACAGAAGGATGAAGGATATCATCATGATCGAACAGTGCGATATACTCTCCGCCTGCCATCTCAAGGCATCTGTTGGTATTTCCCGATATACCCTCGTTCTTTTCAAGCTTTCTGTAGCATATGCGTGAGTCTTTACCTGCCATCTTTATGCAGTACTCGCCGACATAGGCATGTGCATCATCGGAACCGTCGGCAAGACACAGCTGCCAGTTTTTGTATGTCTGATACAAAACAGATCCGATCATGCTCGTAAGAAAACCCTGAGGCGTGTTATAGAGGGGCACTAGTATGCTTATCAAAGGCATGCTGTCAAATACGGTTTCTTCCTCTTGTTTTCTCTTTGCATCATCGGGGAAGCTCTTTTTGCCGTAGTTTGCCATGGCAAGCTTTTCTCTCCTTTTGTATTTTATCTTTGCAACAACGCCTCTTAAACCTCCGCAGTTTTTAACGCGTGAGGTCTGCCTTGAAACAAAGTGCATGATACGTCTTAAGCCACCCGTTGCCTTCCACAGCTTGTTATCATGGATCCTGTCGAGGCGAAACTGAAGATAGTCGTTTGCTTCCTCAAGCTCTGCGACCCTGCTTGCCAGATCGGCGCACTTTATATGCTCTTTTTCATACAACTCTTCGTAATTCATTATACAGTCTTGTTCACCCTGATATATTTGTTTGTCTCTTTAAACAGTTTAAGCCTTGATGCATGCGACTCACTTAATACGCATACCCTGTAGGTGTCAGGCTCAAGGTCTTTAAGATCAAATGTTAAACTGAAGCCGCACATTGAAGCATATTCCTCGCTGTCCAGGTTTGCTTCAAGATCCGGTCTGTACACATCGCTTGCCTTTATTATATAACTGTATCTCTCACCCTTTAATACAATGCTCCTTGAAAAGCATGAGTTATCGCTTCCGGCAACATATGCATATCCGCTGATTAAAGCCTTGGAAGTCTGATCGGCGTTTATGTCTTCAAACTTCTCAAAGCTTCCCGCATACTCAAGGCTTACCATCAGACACTCGTTATACCATACGTCCTTTATGCCTCCTTTATATATCAGAGGCTTGATATCCTCGGTCACATCCCTGTGATCGTATTCGTATATGAACGAGTATCCCGTATCGCAGATATCGTTTGAAAGATGCTTTGAATAATAGGGATCCTTTGCATAGATGTAAGGGTGTCTCGAATAGAGCAGATCCCTTTCAGACGAAAGTCTGCTTAACTTATCTTTTGAGTCATCGTCTCCCCTGCTTAACGATTCATGATGCCACAGATGGGTATTGTTGCATACCGCATTGTGATATCCGTGTTCATGAAGTCTGAAGCACAGATCCACATCATTGAATGCCACTTCCAGCTCCTCGCAGAAGCCTCCGACCTCATCAAATTTGGATTTAGCCAGCAAAAGACAGGCTCCGGTAACGGCGATGCAGTTTCTGACACCGTTGTTAAGATCCATGTAATAATGGCTGTTATCGTCCTTAAATTGCAATTTATGCACGGGGCCGAGTCTTAAATTTACTATGCCCGCATGCTGTATCAGCATCGATCCGGGGTAGTAGAGCTTGGCTCCGACCGCACCCGTGTGGGGTCTTTTAGCAACCTTTAGCATCTTTTTAAGCCAGCTGCCTTCCCTGATCTCTATATCATCGTTTAAAAACAGAAGATAATCTCCTTTCGACTGCTTTGCTCCCTGGTCGCACATGCGGGAAAAGTTGAAGGGCTGAGGCTTGTAAAGATACGTGAAAATCTGCTTATCCACTGATTTTTCCACATATCCACAAGATACTAAATCTTGTTTTAATCCGCACAGCATATCCTCTATTTTGCATTTATTCTCATCATTACTGCCGTTATCGACTATGATGATCTCGTATCTTACGTCCCTCGTAAGCCTTATAAACGACTCAAGACAGGTCTTTAAAACATCCGGATTATCCTTTGAGGGGATTATCACGGATACAAGGCTTTCACCAGCGTTTTTCTGATAAGTATCTCTTAGCTCATCCCATTCCTTTCCTGAATAGAGTTTCTTTAAGTTATGGGAATGAAAAAGAGCATCATCCGCATGATATATCGCACGGTCCTTAAGATCATGTGTTACCTTTAACGCAAGCTCGTATATGTTTGATACATTGCCGATGCCCTTAAGGATATCGCTTCTTATCGCGATTATGTTTCCAAAATACATATGATCAAGAAGCGTATCAGGTGACCATGAGGGTTTGAACCACGGGTTCATCAGTATCTCTTCGTTGCTGTTATATTCATCCTCATTGGCATATATAAGGCTGACCTGATCGTTTTTATCGAATATATCCGCAACTATACGCTGCGCATCATTATCAAGCCCGTTAAGATCGCTCGTGAAAATGACATAATCGGTATCAACGTAAAGATCGGATTCTTCATTGACGGAATCATATGTAAGAATGCTGACTTTGCTCTCAGCCTCTTTGTCAGAAACAGAAATGCCGTTTAACATGGCACTTCTTACCGTCTTTGCATACTGGTCATAGGGAAAAAAGCTCATGTCGAGCTTATCCATGTATTCGTTATAAAGTTTAGATACAACGGGAGCACGTAATATCTCCTTAACAAGTCCCATTACAGCCTTATCATCCTCTTTAAATTGCCGGCCAGGTTCTTTGTCATCTCCTCATGCAAAAGAGATGTCTTGAATACCATATCCAGCCTGTTTCCGGTGCTTCTTACAACATCGCTTACCTCTATCACGATATTGGGGTCTTCATTGAAAAATACCGCCGTAACGCCCTCAACTGTAGCATCCTTAAGTTTCTTTCCGTTGATATACAGGCGCTTGTTATCCTTGAAATCAAGCGGTCTGCCGTTAAACACAAGGCTTTCGATGTAGCAGACGGCATAATCCTCGCAGGGGTCTATCCTGACCTTCTTTGTGTTTGCGGGAAATTCAATGCTCACAGATGCCTGGCCGTCCTTATCATAGGTCTCCTCGCAGTAATATGCGTCATTCTCGTTAAAGCCTGCACCGTGATCCGTATATACTCTTATCCTTAACTTATTCTTTCTTTCGTTCTCTCCCGAAAGACTCTCTTCAAGCGACATGATCTTTCCGCCGATGAGCTCTCTTAGTTCGCCCATTGATCTGTATCTTCCGGTAACTTCCTTCTGGAAGAGGGCTTCTCTTTCTCTGTAGCCCTGTTCCTCATCAACCGTTATGCCCAGTTTTTTAACGATACGGTCATAATCAGATATATTTCTTCTGTCATCCTCCAAAATATAGCAGTACAGCGCTCTGAAAGCTATCTCCTTGGTGTCGACATGCTTATCTTCTACCCACTCGTAGTCTATAGCTGTCCAGTCCTTGCCGTTAACGATTATATTCGAGAATATCAGATCAAAATCGGCGATATCCTTATTCTCATCAAGTCCGATGCGTTCAACATATTCATCAAAGAGCTTTTCAAAGCCCTCATCATCCGATACTTTGAGTCTCTCATCCATCATCTGGGCAAGGGTTTTTCCCTTAATGAACGGGAAGATGACACTCATGCCCTCGTCAACTATCTTTGCTGGGCATATATTTAAAGAAGTCTCCTCATAGGCTTCCTTCAGCTTATCGTAATGTTCCCTTATCTTTTGAAGATGAGGCTTTCCGCTCTCTTTAAGGGCTCTCTTTTTTATTATCCTGTCACCGTCTATGTTTAACAGCTCGGTACAGATCTTGTATTCATCGGCTCTGTCATTTGAGTATCTGACATATTTCTTTTCACTGTCCGGTCCGAGTATCACCAGAAATGAGTTGGAATATATATCAAACATTCCGTCTTCGACTATGCCGTCAAATACAGCCTTTTCATCAAACAGTTTTATCCTGTCCCTGTCATAGTTTCTGTCATTTAAATACAGCTCGCCCTTTAACGGCAGACGCTCGTTTGAATACAGGGTTGTCATGAACTTGTAATCGGGATAGGGATAATAGAAATGCACATCTTTTTCCTGACAGGTATCAAAGATACGCATAAGACCGTTCTTTGAGAATGTCCTGACACCGTCTGATGGTACATATCCCTCAAGACCCTTAAAGTATCGTCCCAGGTGATCTTCCATGCATCCTGCGAAGTACTTAAGGCCGTATCTGTTCTCGATGGCGATAACGATCCTTCCGTTTTTTGCGCAGTGCTTTCTGACGATCCTTAAGAAATCCTCATAAGGAGTATCAGAATCAATATAGCTCTGACCGTACTCAAATACGCCTATTAAAAGGCAGTAATCATAATCGGTATCAAGCTCGGGTTCAATATCGTTAAAATTGCCGACTTTGATCGTCACATTGTCACAGTCCTGGTTTCTGTATGCATTAATAAGACTTCTTTTCTTTGAAAGATCCACACAGGTGACCTGTCCAGCTTTTCTTGCCAGTGCTCCCGTTATGGCTCCGCAGCCCGAACCGATCTCCAAAACCTTTGTGTTTTTGTCCATGGGAAGCCAGTCGACGATATTCTCCCTTATCTCCGAGAAATGATACATCACGGGCCAGTTTGCCTTTTCCTCGATGATGCGCTGATACTCCACATGAGCATAATTCTTTGCTATATCGAGCATCTCATCCTCTATCGCACCGTCGCAGTAAAGGTCCTCGCCCGGATAATGGCTGTAGTCTATTGTTATCTTTCCTACCGTATCTCTAAGTTCCATCTAACTCTTCCTAGTCCGAAATAACGACTTTTGAATTCATATCATAATATCCGACCGTATCCTTGTCGGAAACGACCGTCACATTCAAAACATCATACAATCTGTGATATACCTGGAATCTGTCATCCTCATAGCCCGTAACGCCTAGGCTTATAAGGTATTCGCCTCCCTGAAGATCCATCTTCTGGGTAAATGTGACCTTTTTGACATCACCTTTGGACACGCTCTCTAAAAACGCCTTCTCAAACATGGAATTTGTTCCCGTTATCTCGGTGCCCTTTATGTTCTTTATCGTGAATGCGAAAATGGGGGCTTTGATATCCTGTGAAAATTCGACAGTGTAATGAAGAGTAAACTCCTCACCCTTTATTATCGCACTGGTCACGGTACCGTTCTTATCGGTTATGTGATAATCCTTTATGGTCGCAGCACCTGTTCCGTACTCGAGCGCATCGGGATTGACTCCGGATCTTGCTCTGGCTAATATCTCATCATCCTCAAGCAGGTTTTCATCATCACTGTCCGGGATCTGATACTGTCCGACCAGGACCTGTTTATATACGTCTATCATCTCTTTGGGTGCGCCTTCGCCTAGCTTTATGCCCTTGTTTAAGAGAACGACACGGTCGCAGTATTTTGCGATCGAGCTTAAGTCATGGCTTACAAAGAGAATGGTCTTTCCGGCTTTTTTAAACTCCTCGAACTTGTGATAGCACTTGGCCTGGAAGAATACATCACCTACAGAGAGCGCCTCATCGACTATCAGTATCTCGGGTTCTATGTTTATTGCCACCGCAAATGCGAGTCTTACGAACATACCGCTCGAATAGGTCTTGCAGGGCTGATAGACATACTCCCCGATATCAGCAAACTCCAGGATGCTCTCAAGCTTTTCGTCTATCTCCTTTTCGGAAAAGCCCATCATGGTACCGTTAAGATATATGTTCTCTATGCCGTTGTATTCCATGTTAAAACCGGCTCCAAGCTCCAAAAGCGCACTTATCCTGCCGTCAACGGTCATTGTTCCCTTGGTGGGACTTAAAACTCCGGTTATTATCTTAAGGATAGTCGATTTTCCCGAACCGTTTGTTCCGATTATGCCTACGGTCTCACCCTTGTAAATGGTCAGATCCACATCCGTTAAGGCATAGTGCTCCTTATGATGCTTCTTTCTCGAAAGCCCCAGTGCCTCCTTCATCCTGTCGGAAGGCTTGTCATAGAGCTTATAGACTTTCGAGATATTCTCGGCGCATATGGCTATCTCTCTTGTTTTGTCGGTCTGCGTAGCTGTCATCTTAATTTCCTATAAAACATCCGCGAAATGCGGTTTAAGTCTCTTGAATATCAGGCATCCTATGCCAAACAAAACAACCGTGAAGATCCAGAAGTACATGGTTGAATAGAAGTCCTCGAAGAACCACTGCTCCTCACATATCGAACTCCTGTAACCCTCAACTATATATACGAGCGGATTGATCTTGATATATGTCTGAACCTTAAGATCAAACGCTGCGATGTTCCACAGAATGGGAGTTGCCCACATGCCTATCTGCAAAAGTATGCTTATGATCTGGGCGATATCCTTGAAGAATACCATTATCGCACAGGTCGAATAGCATAGAGCCAGAACAAATATAAATGTGCACAGACTGTAATAAAAGATCTGTATGGTATATATGGTCGGATAGAATCCGTAAAAGGCCGCAATAATGAGCATTATGATCACGAAGAACGCATGTATGAATGTGGCTGCTATGACCTTGATTATCGGAAGTATGCTTATCTTGAAAACGACTTTTTTTACCAGATACGAGTATTCCATGAGTGCCTGGGTGCCGTTGTTGAGCGCTTCCGTAAAATAAAACCATGGAACCAGTCCGGCAGTCAGAAACAGAACATACGGAATCTGCGTATCTCTTGCTCCTGCCTGGTCACCTGCTCCCATGATCACATCAAAAACAATATAATACATGACAACCGTTACGACCGGCTGTATCATGGCCCATACCGCCCCCAGATACGACCCTGCATAACGCTTTTTAAAGTCATTTTTTGCAAGCTTCCAGATAAGATGTCTGTTCTGCCAAAGCTCGACGGGCAGAACCGTTACCTTATCGTAGAGAAGTATAAATGCGATCTCTGCAACAACTATGATCGATATTGCTATTATCTTTTTTGTCAGTTCATCCTGATATACCGCCAGCGGATTATGATGCAGACCGATAACAAGTGCCATCACGAACATGAACACCGAAAAGATCGTTATCCCAACCGGCTTGGTTATATGGATATTATCTTTGATAAATCTCATAGTATGACCTTAAAGACCCCGCTCCTTCTTAAACTCCTCAAATGACGGATGAACCTTGTCCTTATCGGAAAGTATCAGCTCGCATCCTTCTTCAAACGGCCAGTCTATCGCAAGTGCCGGATCGTTATACATGATACCGCCCTCATCATTCGGGTGATAGAAATCAGAAACCTTATAACAGAACTCGGCATAATCGCTCATTACATAGAAGCCGTGTGCAAAGCCCTTGGGTACAAAGAACTGCTTTTTGTTCTCTGCGGAAAGCTCGACTCCGAACCATTTGCCGAATGTCTTTGAACCTTTTCTTATATCAACGGCAACATCAAAAACCCTGCCGTTTATGACTCTGACCAGTTTATCCTGGGGATAGTTTATCTGGAAATGCAGACCTCTTAACACATTCTTTACTGAGGCTGACTGATTGTCCTGAACAAAGTTTACATCTATTCCTGCTTCCTTAAAATCATTGTACTGGTAGGTCTCGACGAAATATCCTCTCTCGTCCTCAAATACCTTTGGTGTTATGACTTTAAGTCCCTCGATCTCACATGTCTCTACTGTTATCTTGCCCATCTTCCTGATTCTCCTTAGAAGTTGTTCTTTTATCCGATCCCGGTGTGACATCCAGGTAGCTAAGATCCATATCTACCCTTCCCTCTATACCGGGTATTCTTCCCGCCGAGCTGTACTGCCACAGCTGATATGTGCCGCCATAGCTGGTCTTATCGGCATATTCTGCCAGCCAAGTGACATTGTCCGCTGACAGTTTAGATACATCGAGTCTCTTATTAAACCAGTTCTTCGATGCATATATCCCCGCTTTGTATCCGCCGCTCCTTACAGTCTCACAGAAAGCCTGCAAAACTTTGCTCCTTTGTGTGACCTCAAGATCATCCGCCCTTCCGTTTCCTCCGGCAGACTCACTGTCAACAAACACGGGGAATGTAAGTTTATAATCCTTTATAAGGCTCATGACCGCGCTGGCTTCCTCAACCGCCTCTCTCTCATCAACGGCCTGTGTGAAGAAATACACGCCGATCGGCATTCCAACGCTTGTTGCGCCTTCCATATTTTTTCTGAAGTACGGATCTTCGACTATGGCTCCGGTCTTGGATCCTCGATATCCGCATCTTATGATAGCGAATCCGACACCCTCGTTCTTGACCTGTTCCCAGTTGATATCACCGTTGTATTTGGAAACATCTATTCCGAATGTAGCGCCTTCCACCGTACGTACAGCCGAATTACCCGCAGTCTCTTCTCCTGCATCGTTGACAGCGGTATCTTCCTTTTCGGCATCGATATCGGCTTCTGTTTTTATCAGGTAGGATATATCGGCCACGGCCTTGTATTCTATCTTTGCGCTGACCGAGATCTTTGTAGGCTTAGATGAAAACGAATACCCCGTCACATCGCTCATGCTTATGCTGTAATCGCCCGGAGTAACATCCTCGATATAAATGAAACCGTCTCTGTTTTCGTCGCTGTATTCGCCCAGATCCGAGATGTCAGCCTTAAAGCGTCTTCCCGATATCACATCACCGTTCTCGTCCATTACGACGATCCTGATGTCCTTGTCTATGCTGGATACCATGTAGGTTGCCGGCTTGGTCTCCTTGACCTCATACTTTCCGTCAGCCAGCTTCTCTGCATCAAAAAAAGTCTCATCCGAAAGCCACGCATAAAGATCAGCCGGTGTTTCATCAGTTTCTGTGACCGGCTCATTTGTTTCTTCTGTGGGCTGAACCTTTTTTTGAGAGAACTTTCCGTTTACGGCCAGTACGACGATCATGACCGTAACAGCAAACAGGGACACAATAAGTATCCCCATTCGAACCAGCTTAGAGTCCATTTGCTACCTCTACAAGATATTTTCCGTAATCCGTCTTAAGAAGCGGATCTGCCAGCTTAAGCAGCTGCTCTTTATCTATAAAGCCTCTCTTGTATGCGATCTCCTCGATACATGAGATATAAAGTCCCTGTCTCTTCTGGAATGCCGCAACAAAGTTTGCCGCATCCAAAAGTGAATCGTGATTGCCCGTATCAAGCCATGCAAAGCCTCTTCCCATGGTCTCAACACTCAGATCGCCGCGCTCGAGGTAAGCGTTGTTGACAGATGTGATCTCTATCTCACCGCGTGCCGAAGGCTTGACGTTCTTTGCGATCTCGACAACATCGTTATCATAGAAATACAGTCCCGGTACAGCATAATTGCTCTTGGGATTTTCAGGCTTCTCCTCTATCGAGATAGCCTTCTTGTTCTCATCAAACTCGACAACACCGTATTCTCTCGGATCACGCACATAATATCCGAAGATGGTCGCTCCTTTTTCTCTTGAAGCCACTTCCCTTAAGAGCTTTGAAAAGCTCTGTCCGTAGAAAATGTTGTCGCCAAGTACAAGTGCAACACCGTCATTTCCTATGAATGACTCACCGATTATAAACGCATCCGCAAGTCCTCTGGGGTATTCCTGGATCGCATAGTGAAGACTGAGCCCCAGCTGGGTTCCGTCACCTAAAAGCTCCTTAAACACAGGAAGATCCCTGGGTGTTGATATGATTAGTATCTCTCTTATACCCGCAAGCATCAGTGTGCTTAGCGGGTAATATATCATTGGTTTGTCATAAACCGGCATGATCTGTTTAGATATAGCCTTTGTTAACGGGTATAACCTTGTGCCGGATCCGCCGGCAAGTATGATCCCCTTCATAAAGCCTCCTTATCAGTATCCCAGATAGCTCAGATTCATATCGGTGTTACCGCTTATGCCTCCGACAGAACCCTTTGAAGAATACTGCCAAAGATCGTATTTGCCGGAATATGTCGGCTGTGTATTGTACTGAGCCAGCCATATCTTGTAAGCACTGAGCGATCCGACATTCATCTTACCTGAAAGCCATGATTTATTTGCATATACACCGGCAGTGTAGCCACTGTTCTTGAGGGTCTCACAGTACGCCTTTATTACCGCTGTTCTGGTATTTGAATCTATTCTGTCTCCACGACCGCCGCTGTCCTCAACATCGAGGAATACGGGGTATGAGATCTTGTAGCCCTTAATAAGGCCGATGGTCATTGATGCTTCCTCTACGGCTTCGACATCCGATATAGCCTGGCTGAAGAAGTAGATTCCGACTTTAAGTCCCGCATCCGTAGCGCCCTTGATATTGGTCTTGAACTTGGGATCCTCGACCATTACACCTGTTGAAGATCCTCTGTATCCGCATCTGATGATAACGAATGATACACCCGAATTCTTAACAGCTGTCCAGTTGATGTTTCCGTTCCACTTTGATACGTCGATACCAAGTGTTCCCGAACCCTTCATAAGGGCACCGGTGCTGTCGAAGTTGTACTTCGCACCCTGGATTACCTGTTCGCCGGTAACCTTGTTACCGTTCTTGTCAAAGAAGTATGTTTCGTTGTTTATAACCTGCCAGCCTGTGTACTTGTAAGCTGTCGTATCATCTGCTGCAGGCTCGTATTTCTTGAAGAATTCCTTGGCTGTATAGTAATCAGCGTATTTTGCTTCAACATACTTTCCTTCAGAATCCTTGATATATATCTGATTGCCCTGCTTATCCTTAAGAGGGGTTGTCTTGTCTTCCTTGGGTGATATTCCCGGTGAAGGAGAAACAGTTACCTTTGCTGTCGCACTGGCACTTGCATTTGCTGCCGCTGTTAATGTGGGAGCTGCTGCCGCATTTGATGCTGCTGCGTTTGTAGCTGCCGCATTGGTTGCCGCTGCCGCACTTGCTGCTGCCGCAGTTGCTGTTGCGTTTGCTGTTTCACCCGCTGCTGCGGTTGCTGTTGCGTTTGCAGATTCGCCTGCTGCTGCGGTCGCTGTTGCATTTGCCGCCTCTGTTGCCGCTGCTGCCGCAGTTGCTGTTGCATTTGCATCTCCTTCCGATGCTGCTGCGCTTGCTGTTGCCTCCGCTGCTGCGGTTGCTGTTGCTTCTGCATCAGGATCCGAAGTTGAGGATGAAGGATCGGAAGGATCGGAAGCTGTTGCTCTCTTTAACATGTACGGAGCAGGGAACAGTTTCTGTGAAGCATACTGTCTGTCATCAACAACCATGGGTGTTATTCCGATAGCCTTAGCCGACTTGTTTGTCGGTGTGGGTGTGATCTTTGCGGGATCTAAAATCGAAGACTTTGTTACAGATGAGTATCCGTCTGTAAGTGCTGTCTTTGTTGATTCAACCCATTCTACCGTATCTGAAAGAGAGCCTTCCGTAGCAAGTCCTGCTGCGGTATCCTCTTTCTTTGCATTGATCTCGGACTCCTTCTTAACTTCGTCCGATACATCTATCTTCTTGTAATCGATGTTTTCCTTAACGGTTACCGTTACAGTCTCACGGCTGTATGTAAGGCCTTTGTCATCGATATCCATCATTGAAACACTGGTCTTGCCGGGTTCCATGTTGTTAAGGTAGATGATACCGTCCTTGTCATCGTCCACAGCGGTGAACTTCTTTTTCCTTGCATCGACTATCTCTACCTTGAACTCGTGGTTACCGACGAGTTTCTTTGATTTTGCATTGATAAACTTGATCTTGAGATCCTTCTTTACGGAAGTAAGTGTCATGGTTACCGATATCGTGGTATCCTCTTCCTTCTCCTGATACTCGGGAAGCTTATCCTCTTCCACTTCCTCAGGCTCGACCTCTATCTCAGCCAACATCTTCTTGGCATCGGCAACAGCAACAAGCTTACTGCTTCCCGTAACGCCTATCGTCTGCATCTTCTCGCCAAGGTATGCGAATTCCGCCACCTTTGTCTGTGTAGCCTTTGAAGATGAGTAGACAACTCCGGTGATTATGGCTACAAGTACCACAAGGATACCCGTTCCCATTACCAGATAATCAAGTCCCGACATCTTCTTGAAGAATGCAGCTATCTTATCTATGAATCCGCCGTAGAATACCTCATCGTCCTCGTCGATCATCTCTTCTTCGGCTTTTCTTCTCTTCTTTCTGCGAGTGCTCTTTACATCAACTTCATCATCGTTTGAATCTGCCCATGCAGCATATTCTTCAGCGGCAGACTCGGCTTTTTTCTTCTTCTTTTTCCTTGCGCCTGCTGCTGCAGCTGCTGCAGCGATGACTCCCGTTGCCTGCTGTTCCTCGTCGTCTTCGTTAAGATAGACGACACCTGTATCACCCGATGAAAGCTTTTTACTCTCCTTGGCCTCTCTGTCGGCCTCTTCTATCTTGGCTCTTTCATATTCATCCATCTCGTAGGTGATCTCAGGGATATCCATGTCATCACCCTTGCGGTTCTTGTTTGCAGCCGCGATCCTCTCTTCTTTGGTCATCACGGGTGCGTTTATCTCGTCGACATCAAACATCTGAGTAGAGAACATGTCATCATTGTTCTTGTACATGTCTATCTCAGCCTGCTTCATCGCCGCTTTCTTGGCCTCAGCCTTTTCACGGATCTGCTGCTCGTTTGCTGCAGCTACCGCTTCTCTTAATTTCTTTCTCTCGGCTATGTTTGCCTTGATAGCCTCATCGGAAGCATTTCTTCTTGCAAGCTCTTCTTTCTGGGCTTCGAGATTTCTTGCTCTCTTTTCTTCGATCTCGGCTTCTCTCTTTGCCTTGAGTTCGGCAAACTTCTCTTCCTCTGTCTTCTTGAGCTCGACTATCGGTATGAAAGGCTCGTCATCGTCAACCTTCTCATCCTCGGTTCTGTATGCCCAGCTGACATCAGGCCTTTCCTCTTCGGGAGCATTGTCAAGATCTGCTTCATGCTTTTCATCGGCAGACATAAGGAATTCTTCGGGGATATAGTTTAATCCGCTCGTAAGACCGTCAAGCAATACCTTCTGCTCCTGTTCCTTCTGATCCTCGGTAAAGCCTCTGGCAAAATCATATTTTTTTCCTGTTTCCGGATCGACTTCAAGATTATCCAGTTCTCTTTTCACATCCAACTGCGACCAGTTTTGTGTGGAATCAAGATCAATAAATTCTCTGTCATCATTCATGTTAAAATACACTCCAATAAATCTACATATTGTGTTTGCGGTACAATTATGCATCTACAGGTTGTGAAAGGACACAAAGACCCATAGTCTTGGTCATTATATCATTTTTCTATGATATATACAACCCGCACAGAAAAATCGCGGTGTATCAGATATTGTACACCGCGATGCCTGCAAGTATTATTATTATCCCTATTACCTTGTTGCGATTAAACCGCTCTTTGAAAAAGATATAAGACAGTACCGGTACGAGTATGTACCCTAAAGATTCGATGATCTGTATCGTCATGTATCTGACGCCTCTGTATGCAAACATGGTCGCAAGTACCGATGTAAACATCAGAGCATATCCCGTGATGACCGGAGCGTTCAAATAATCATCGAGAAACGATTTGTGAGGCCTCATTGCGCCTTTCTTTAACAGTATCTGGGAAAACCCCGCTATGGTCACGCTGACCACGGCTATCAAGACATATATGTTCATCGCTCTTCACCCTCCTTTGTTTCGCTTCCGGGTTGAAGATTGACGACGATCGTTCCTATAACGACAAGAATGATCCCGGCCAACTGTTTGACGCTTAAGCTCTCCTTAAATATCAGCACCGACCAGAGTGCGGTCCAGAGTATTGCCATGGATCTGTTCGCATAAGCAACGGAAAGCTCAAATCTCTTTATCATCTGCTGCCAGCATATGGCATAAACTCCGAGAACACAAACTTCTGCCGCATAAAACAGAAAGAATTTCAGTGAAAGCGGCTCTGCTTTCGTCGCGAACTTGGCTATGATGCTGTTTATCGTGTATATGATCACGATGAACTGAAGCAGTATTATATTTAAAATCTTTTTTCTGTTCATATCTTTCAAGACTGTCTGCTCCATCTTCCGCTGGCTCCGCAAGGAAGCACAAGTCCGTTACTGCTCACCGGAAGGCCTATCTCCGATGACTCGACTTTTCCGCCGTATTTCTTTGCGACCGTCATGCCAAGCATATATGTGAGAACCGCCGGCTGAAGACCGGTCGTATATGAATTCACGAGGTAGAACAGGGGATCATCGCTTAAAATGTCCATGGTAAGCTCGATAAACGGATAAATCGAATCCTCTATCTTCCAGATCTCACCCTTTGGACCTCTTCCGTAAGAGGGAGGATCCATGATCACAGCATCATATTTGTTCCCGCGTCTTATCTCTCTTTCGACAAACTTAACACAGTCATCTATGAGCCATCTGACCGGTCTGTCGCTCAGTCCCGATGATGCCGCATTTTCCTTTGCCCAGTTGACCATGCCCTTTGAAGCATCCACATGTGTTACACTCGCTCCCGCATTGGCGGCACTTAATGTGGCACCTCCCGTATATGCAAAGAGGTTTAGGACCTTTATGGGCCTGTTTGCCTCTCTTATGAGCTTTGAAAACCACTCCCAGTTAACAGCCTGTTCCGGGAACAGACCCGTATGCTTGAAGCTGAAGGGTTTTAAGTTAAAGCGAAGATCTCCGTAGCTTATCTGCCACTCTTCGGGAAGATCAAAGAATTCCCATTCACCGCCGCCGGCTTTGCTCCTGTGGTAGTGACCGTTTTCCTTTTTCCAGCCTGCAGCCTTCTTATCACTTTTCCATATGACCTGAGGATCGGGACGCACCAGTATATAGTCTCCCCATCTTTCCAGTTTTTCTCCGTTTGAGGTATCTATGACCTCATAATCTTTCCATTTGTCAGCTATCCACATAAAATGCCTCAGTTAAGCGAAATAAGCTTATCAAATCTTTCTGCCACAGCCTTTGCACCGGCTTCGTTTATATGATAATCGTCCACCAGATATTTATCCCTGGTATCGACATTGATTACTCCGAAATACAGATCGATAAACGACACACCGCAGGTTGCGCAGGTTGCGACCTCGCTGCCAAGGTAATCGTTTAACGTACCGTTTGCAAGATCGATCGTAGTACCGTCAACATAGTAGTCATCTATTGTTTTTCCGCATGCCGGTACGGACAGAATGACTATCCTGATATAGGGATACTTCTGCTGGATCAGCTTTACGGATGCGCTGAGTGCTCCGCAGAATGTAGCCACATCGTCATCATCGTAAGGATTGTATATGTTCCTGTGATCGACATAGTCGCTAAGGTCATATGATATGACAATACAGTCCACCGAGCTCATATCTATGCCCTCGAGTCTCACGGCCCTCTCATAAGCCTGGTCGGAAACACTTGAAGCCGAGCTTATGACATTTGAAACATCGCCGTTTACAAGACCGCTCACAACATCATAAAGGCTTATGCCGTCCACCGGATTGCTGTAGTCAGATGCCTCTCTTGTCCTGCTCTGATATGAGTCCGGAATTGATGCGTTTATCATCATATCGGCTTTTGTCACAGCCGCAAGTTCACTGCAAAGATAGTTTCCGTCACCGTTATCCGCAAAAGGCGAGTTTCCGAGCGTCAGAATGGTAAGAATGCCGTCATCGGGCTTGCCCTGCATCTGCTCGTTTGTCAACGGCTGTATGTAGTCGTTGGGTTCCGTATCGAATTCGGAAGTGTCCTCATTGGGATCTATGTGGATACGCTGTCCCTTGTTCCATATGAGAAGACTTATCACACATATCAGAAGGACGACGCCCACCGCTATAAAGAAGATCTTGTGTCCGGTGTTCTTATTTCTTGAGAGCTGCTGCTTCTTCTCCTCGATGTCGCCAAAATCCTCATCGTCAAACTCAAAGCTCTCGTCTATCTTGTTTTTCATGTCTTCAAAATCGCTTTTAACTTTCTTTTTTGCCATGTCACTCCTCCGCATCAAAGAAATCCACTTTAAGATTTCTGTAAACATCATAGTTAGTTGTTGCCCCTATCCTGGCAAGTTCGTGTTCCTCGGGAGTTCCGCCTTCAAGTATCCTCTCCTTGTCTATGACAACATAATTGCAGTTATACTCGGTAGCATACTTAGAGAGTTCCCCCAGATCGATGACCGGCTCAAGATATATGTCATACAAGGGATTCTCAAGCCTCTTCCAGCTTTGAACCATGGAATCACGTCCGTATGCGAGCTGGATCGTTGTCGTATACTGACGGATATAGTGCGCCAGATCGGTCGGAACCACCGCCCATACTCTCTCTTTTCCCTCTTCGGGCTTGATCATCTCGCAGATATCAACGACCTCCTGCGGAAGATGATAAGCATTCTCCGCGGGTGTCATATATACGCTCTTATATACATAGGTACCGCTCATGACAAGGATGGCGCTTAAAAGTGCAAGTCCTATCCTTGTATGCACTCCTATCACACGACAGCCGGCATATGCTATCACCACGGTCATGGGAAGCAGCCACAGTATCCTGTAATAGGTCCCTTCATCAAGTCTGTCATATATCATGTAAAAGTACGGTACGAAGAATACGATCTGGATGAGAGTCGGAGCATAGACCAGTAAGGCCTTGATCCTTTTATCCTCCTCCGTGAACCACAGATATATCAAAGCTATGATAAAGAGTATGCAGTAATACCCTGTTCCGTTATATGCTTTAAAGATCTCAATGATCGCTTCCATCTATCCTCCCGTCCGCCGATCAAATCAGCAGGAACATCGCGCCGTAAACAACGAGCGGCACGCATGTGATCATCAGTCTCAACAGTATCTGTATATTCTTTTCCCTGACAGTCAAAACAAGTCCGCTGACTCCTATCAGCATGGCTATCAAAAATACGCTCGCAGTAGAGCTCATTGCAGCAACGATGTTTAACGAGAACAACACAAACCACAGCCCGAGCCTTCTGTCACCCTCCTGGCTCTCACTGTCAAATATGTTGAGCATAAGCCATATGACTCCCGGGATGCACACGTTTGCCAAGAGCGATTTGCCCTGCCATGTCCTTGTCATCAAAAATGTTGCGTTGGTATATATGGAAACATTGCCGAACACATGCATGATAGCTACAAATATCATGAATATCGGCAGCTTGTTTCTTTCTCTTCTTAAAATGTTCTTTCCTATCTCAAGGTAGATGAGATAAGTGTAAGGTATGAGCAAAAGTCCCAAAATGTGGTGAGCCACTATAGTGGGATGAATGTCGCTCATTCCCGAAAGATAAGCTATCCATATGGGGAATACGGCAAGGCTGTGTCTTAGATCTATCGATGTGGAAAGTCCCGTATAAGGTCTTATCCTGTAGAGCGTATCGGTCTGAGTCGTTAACAGGGACTGTACCACATAATATGCATCATCACCGTCAAAGGATGCCATTCTCATGAACATGACGAGCTGGAAGATGACTATGCATGCAAAAACGATCCATTCGATTATCTCTTCTATAGTGAGATTCCTGCTAAACGATGCCTGGGCCAAAAGTTTGCCGTCTCTTTTTACCTTGAATACTGTAAGCACTATACCCGCTATACTGAACAGAGCAAGTACTATCGTATAGAGCGTCTTTATCAGTCCGAAACCGAAATCACACACTATGACTATCGGGACTGCCATGAGCTGGAACAGCGCGAGGCATACAACAAGGCCGCTAAGATAGATAACAGGTGTTGTAGTCCTGTTTCTGCCGACAAAGAAAGTCGGCACCAGTCCGCAGGCAAAGGGAACGAGTATTAAAATTAAAACAAGAATTAATATTTTCAATATCATCATTCATACCAGTTATCCCATATGGCGGGATAATCATAATCCTTTGTTAGTTCGTATAACAGCTCTATCTCCTCATCAAGGTTCTGCTCGGTAACTCTGCACTCACCGCTCGCAAAGCACTGTGCCATATAGTTGCAGATCTCGGGACTGTAATGAGTATAGTCCGCATAGTTATTTAAATCACATATGATATCTTTCCTGTTCTGGAAGAAGTATAATTCCACGTTTTCATACGCAAGAAGCCTTTTGCTCATATAGCGGTACTTTTCCATAACAATATCAAGCTCGCCCCTGTTACACACATCGTTCCAGTACAGTATGCTGTACGGAGGATAAAAGATCGTAAATGTGGTCTCGGGATGCGCCTCTATATAAGGGATGATATTTACACTCAGATTCTTTTCTATGGCTTCTATGAACTCATCCGCAGAGGCATTGCTCTTTTCTTTCGGTGCTTCCTCATAATACATGAGTACCAATGCCTTCTGGTAATGCTCATCCTGCCACCAGAAGGGATATATCATGTTCCAGGCGGTGGAATCGCTCCTGTCAAACAATGGTTTAACACAGTAGTCGAGCATTATATCCTTATTAAACACATATTTTACATCGTTAAAGATGTTTTTATCGTAAAGATAACCGGTGATAGGAAACTTGGTTTCATTGATATCTCCGGAATAATTCATCTCATCGATCCCGAGAAAGACATTTTTTATACCGTCCTTTTTGGCATCGAAGATGATCTCCATTATATTGCTCTGATCCTTCGGATAGGCTCCGTTATATGGTAATTTAACTGTATTCAGTCCTATTTTTTCATTAAAAACATCCGTATTGAAATTAACGACCATGGATGATCCGAGTATCACGGCGTCATAATCAAGATGTCTTGCAAGTCCGGGGTTCATGTCCACCTGATCGTCCACTATATAGGGAAATTTCTCAAGCGGTGCATGATAATGAAAGAACGGGTCTATATATATGATCACACCGGCCCATATAATAAGGCCCGCTATGACTGTTATACACAATATCTTTAGCCAACCGCCTGCCGGTTTCATAAAACAACTCCTTAGAAGTTAAAATACAGAAATGTTCCCACTCCCGAAAGCGATACAATACACCAAACAAACATAACTCCGCATATTATAGCATGAATCGGTGCAAACTTCATCTTTGCGCACATCTCATGCGTATTGGGCGCAAAAAAGACCATGATCGGACAGATCAGAGCATATCCCGCCATCACTATATATCTGCCAAATGAAAGGTTTGACAGATGAAGCACCTTAAGAATATACCAGAATTCACCTTTATTGAAAAGCTGCGCCATATCATACGATACGGTCATATCTCCGATCATCACTCTCTTAAGCACAAGGATAGCCTGCGTGATATCGTTTGCCCTGAAGAACACCCATGCTATCGACACAAAGATGAATGTGAGCAGTATGCATACTATCCTCTTTGCATCAGTCTTTATTACTTCATTCTTTTCTTTTTTATTTGTCAGAGCTCTTGTGATGACATACAAAACACCGTGCATGCATCCCCACAGTATGAAGTTCCAGCCTGCCCCGTGCCATAATCCGCTAAGGAAAAAGACGATGAACAGGTTGATATACATCCTTATCTTCCCTTTTCTGTTGCCGCCCAAGGGTATGTAGATGTTTCTGGTAAAGAATCTGCTTAATGTTATATGCCATCTCTTCCAGAATTCTATTATATTTTCGGCCTTATAGGGGGAATTGAAGTTTATCGCTATATCAAAGCCAAACAGTCTTCCTATACCCACCGCCATATCGCAGTATCCGCTGAAATCAAAATAAAGCTGCAGCGTATAGAAAAGAATGACTATCAAAGCATCCGGTCTTGAAAGGATATCAGTATTTTCATACCCGAAATCCACAGCTCTTCCCAGCACGTCCGCTATCAGGACCTTCTTAGCAAGTCCCGAAACAAAGATAAACACGCCGCCCGCAAACTTCTCGATATCAAATCTGCTCTCCTTTATCCTTGCAAACTGCGGCAGCATCTCTCCTGCTGTCACGATCGGACCGGCTATAAGCTGCGGAAAGAACGTTATGAACAGCGCATAGTCCACGAACCTTACATTGTTAACCTGTCCGTCATAGGCATCATGCAGAAATGATATCTGCTGAAACGTAAAGAAACTGATGCCTAAAGGAAGCAGTATGTTCTTCATGGCTATATTGCTCTTAAAGATAGCGTTTATATTCTGTGCAAAGAAATCATAATATTTGAAATAGAATAAAACAGCAATATTGGCTGCCACTCCGACAGCCAATATTTGTTTTTTCTTCTGTGTCGCACATATGAATCTGTACAATGCGTAGTTCACTGTTACAGAGCCTATCATTATAGCCAGATAATACAGATTAAAGTATCCGTAAAACCACAGTGAGAACGCTATCAGCCACGTCTTGGCCGCATCGGTGTTTCTGTCCTTTAACAGATAGAATCCAAGAACACAAAGCGGCAAAAACGTAAATATGAAGATATACGAATTAAACAGCATCACTCTTCTCCGTCACAAATCATCCGATCAATACTCATCGTCGTCGTATTCGTTTCTCCTGTATATGACAACTCCTATAACGGATGCAAGGATTATAAGAACAACGGCTATTATAACGATATATACCTGTATTGGCAATACGCCGTCTTTTCCGGTTTCTGCCGCAGCCATGATGCCGTCATCTTTAACTTCATCATTATCGTATACGGCTGTTCTGTCAGCTGCTGCATCTGAACCTGCAGGTTCAAGTGATGTATCCGAATAAACTATTACATACTCGGATGCATGCTTAAGCTTAAATACTGCTTCACCGTCCTGTGATACAACGGTCTCATCCATGTATGTGAGGCTTGAGTTCTCAGGATTGTACCAGAACAGGTTAGCGATCTTTCCTATGTACTGTTCTCCAGTAGGAACATGCAGTGATACAGGGATGTCAAATCTTCCGTCGTATTTGATCTCTATAGCGATATAATCATTCTTGCCCGCTACATCCTTTATTGTGTTCTCATCGATCGTTTCGTCGTTTAGATCGACCTTAAGATCTATGTTCACATCATCCAGGTTTGCATCAGTAAGATCGATATCCCATACAACATCGTTTGCCATGGTGATACGAAGCTTCTTATTATCCTCAGAGATATACTCTGTGATCTTTTCCTTATCAAGGACTGTCGAAGACATCATAACGATCTCTATCGGCTTTGTTCCCTGTTCAAATTCATCTATCTTTTCAATAACAGGAACTACCGGTGTAGGATCCGATCCCTTGACGGTCTTATCCGTACTCTTATCTTTAACAGGTGAAGGTTCAGCCGTAGGTGTCGGTACACTCGTAGGTGTTGCCTTTGCCTCGCTTGCAGGTGCACTTGTAGGCGTTGCCTTTGCCTCTCCTGTAGGCGCGCTCGTAGGTGTTGCCTTTACTTCACTTGTAGGTGCACTTGTAGGTGTAGGCTTGCTTGTAGGCGTAGGTACGCTTGTCGGTGTCGGTATACTCGTAGGTGTAGGCTTACTTGTAGGCGTAGGTACGCTTGTCGGTGTCGGTACACTCGTAGGTGTAGGCTTACTTGTAGGTGTAGGCACACTTGTAGGCGTAGGTACACTCGTAGGTGTAGGCACACTTGTCGGTGTCGGTACACTTGTCGGTGTAGGCACACTCGTAGGTGTAGGCACACTCGTAGGTGTCGGTACGCTTGTCGGTGTCGGTACACTCGTAGGTGTAGGTACACTCGTAGGTGTAGGCACACTTGTAGGCGTAGGTACACTCGTAGGCGTAGGTACACTCGTAGGTGTCGGCATGCTCGTAGGTGCCGGCATGCTCGTAGGTGTTGCCTTTACGGAAGGTGTGACAGTGCTGAATCCGCATCTTTCACAGACACCGTCTTTCATCTTATGTCCGAGCTTTAAAGCGGGCTCGCTGTATGATTCACCACATCCGCACTTATAGATATTTAATCCGTCCTCGGTGCATGTCGCAGTACATTCTGAGAGCGTGAATTCATGCACATGAACAGGTATCACCTTAAGCTCGTATTTGCATCGTGAGCATATGTTAGACTCGGAGAAATCATGACCCAGAGCCTTGATAGGTTCTGTATATGAATCACCGCAGCTGCATGTGTAGGTGATCTCACCGTCGTTTAAGCAGTCAGCCTCTTTTGTTACCTTGGAGGTGTAGGAATGCTCATGGCTTGCCTTTACCTTCGGGATCTCCTCTGTATATGAATCACCGCAGTTCTCACAGGTATATGTTCTTATGCCTGCTTCTTTAACGGTAGCTTCTTTTGTTACGACTGACACATAATTATGACCGGTCGCCGTTTCTTTCAATACTTCCTTCTTGCCGCAGATCTTACATGTTCTCGTAAGTTCTCCGTCATTTTCACAGTCCGCATGACTTCCTTCCCATTCCGTGAACTCATGACTGTTACATACAACCTTTACATCGATATTAAGTTCAAGAGGCTCAAAACATGCCGGATCCGGGCAGTAATATGCCTTCATCTTAACCGTTCCCGTCTTGTTGGGTACGGTCGCAAGAGGATCTGACCATGCAAAACCTGTGGGCAGTACAACCGCAGACAGCTCACTTCCTGCATCGATCGTAAGTGAGGAAGGAACGGTTATGCTGTTTATATCAGTTTTTGCCTTGTCGACAGTCACAGGCACGGTGATCGTTATCTCATTGTATCTGCTGTTATCGGGACTGTATATGACACTGTAGCCCTCATTTCCTACCAGAGGCACTATGGTGTCATCCGCCCACTTAAAGTTCTCGGGAAGTTCTATATCTTTAAGTGTCTGAGTCTCGCTGTATGTCACATGTATATCAGGAACGGGTATCTTTGAGACCGCTATATCAGCCTTGATGACATTTACCCTGCATGTCGCGGTATTGGTCGTGTTTTCCGTCCTCTTTGCGGATATGGTGACGCTTCCGGGCTTAAGGCCGGTTATTACACCGTTCTCATCAACAGTTGCGACCTTGTTGTCCGAGCTTGTATAGGTTATCTGAGCATCACTGTTCTGTCCGCCGTTGATAAGAGAGATAAGTACCGCATTCTGATCAACCGGAAGATTGTTTACCTCATCAACATTTAAGCTTAAAACATCCGTAGCATTGGGTTTGATGCATCTGCCCTTTGGCATCTTGTTATAAACGGGTATCTTGAACACAAACGGGTTCTCGATAAGAGACGCAGCCTTATATGCCCCATAAGTGGATTTTCCCTCGCTCATAGGCGCCTGAATGTTCTGCATATACTGATGCGTATATAAAGTTCCGTCACTGCCGTCAACGTCAAATTTCTGAAGATAAGCCGTATCCTGTCCTCTGAGGACATAGTTTTTGGCTACGATGTAAGCTCCTCCGCTTAAAGATTTGGTCCTTGTGTTCCATCCCTTGTCCTGTGCGAAAGAGAGGCCCCTCTGGTATGTGGCTGCCACCGTGGCTCCGTTGGCATTTATATTGAAATAATTGTAATAGCCTACATATCCCGGATATGTTCCCGAGATGAGTTCTGACTTTCCACGGCCCTGTTCCTGCTTTACGCGTGATGCAAGAGCGATGGGACTCATATTTAAGGATGATCCTATATCAACAAAGGTCTGGGCATAGCTCTTGTTTGAATCCTCAACGTTTCCTGCCATGAATGTGCCGTTTAGAACCTTCTGAACGGCTTCCACGCTGTGGGCAGTCTCATTGTATGTCTCCTGCTCAAACATGAATACATATTCTTCGGTAAGGAAGTTTCTCGGATCCATGCAGTAAGCTATCATACCCTCGGAAGCGATATACCAGCCTACGGTTCCCGCTGACGGGCCGCGCTTGAATGACGAATCCGCACTTGCGCTTATAAGGCTTCGCTCGCCCAAAGACTCCTGATATACTGCGGTATTCCAGTCTATGTTTATGTTCTGTCTTACGAATTTCCATGTCGGATGGGCTTTTTTAAGAGCATACAGAGCATCCCTGTAGCTTTCGGGGAACTGCTCGATATCCGCATAATCGATACTCTTTCTTAGCTCTTCCCTGCCGACAGTTGTTATATAGCTGTCTTCCCAGGCTAAAAATCTCTCATCGGAACTTGCCAAGAATTCCCTCTCGATATATCCGGTTAATGTTCCGCCCGCATAGTTATAATCAACCTTGTACCAGACATTTCTTCCTTCGTCTATACCGACAGAGGTAATGGAAACGCTCTGACCGGACGCTATGGCTGCCACATCCTCGCTGTACGGATCGGGCGCACTTTTTATTACATAAGAATCCTTAAGATATACAGCTGCCGCTATATTACGCTCTTTTGCAAGTTTTTCCAGTGCCGATCTTGCAGCGTCAGGATCACTTATGACATAATTTGAATCCTTGACCGCAGCCCAGGCAAATGCCGGTATGTTCATGACAAGCACGAAGGCAAGCATGAATGCCGTTATTCTTTTTAGTGTTTTCTTCATCATTGTTCTACGCACTTTTTTATCCCCTTGTTACCCCTTATATATGTATCCCTTTATTATCTCCCGTAATACTCCCAGAACCAGTCCGCAAATCTCTTAAGACCAGTCTCTATGGGTGTTGACGGCTTGAAATCAAAATCTCTCATCAGTTCACTGACATCGGCGTATGTTCTGAGCACATCACCCGGCTGCATCGGCAAGAATTCCTTTACTGCCTCTATCCCCAGCTTGTCTTCCAGGCATGCCACAAAGTCCATCAGCTTCTCAGGCTTGTTGTTTCCGATGTTGTACACCTTGTAAGCTGCCCCCAGATCATCTTCTTTCGGCGGATTGCACAGTATGTTGAACACGCCTGTCACTATATCGTCTATATATGTAAAATCCCTCTCCATGTTCCCGTGATTGTAAATCTGTATGGGCTGTCCCGCACGCATCTTTAATGCGAACTTGTATGCAGCCATATCGGGTCTTCCCATAGGTCCGTAGACCGTAAAGAAGCGCAGTCCGGTCGTCTTCATGCCGTAAAGCTTGCTGTAGCTGTATGCCATGAGCTCGTTTGACTTCTTGGTGGCAGCATACAGGCTTACCGGTCTGTCCACCTTGTCATCCGTACTGAAAGGGATCTTGTCGTTTCCTCCGTATACGGAACTTGATGATGCGTACACCAGATGCTTTACAGGATAGTGTCTGCAAGCCTCAAGTATATTTGCAAAGCCCACAAGGTTTGAGTTTATATATGCGTCGGGATTCTCTATACTGTATCTTACTCCCGCCTGCGCAGCCAAGTTTATTACAACATCGGGCTTATACTTTTCAAATATGCCCATGAGTGTCTCTTTATCCGAGATGTCGGCTTTTATAAATGTGAAAAGCTCGTTTCCCCTTATCTGATCCAGTCTGTATTCTTTCAGACTGACATCATAGTAGTCGTTCATATTGTCAATACCTATAACGGTCGCATTTGCATCAAGCAGTCTCTTTGAAAGATGATAGCCGATAAAGCCTGCAGCTCCCGTTACCAGATATCTGTATTCACTGTTAAATTCTTTCATGATTCCCCTTTATATATAACGATTTACATAATGTACCACATTCAATATAGCACTTTTGTTTACATAAATCTACTATTTTTGTAAACTTAAAGGAATCTTAATAATTTAAAAAACCTGCACATCGCTGCGCAGGTTTCCTGTCATATATTATAAACTCCCTTATTCCTCTATGTGTTCCATTCCGATCTGAATGATCGATCTTACATGATCATCGGCTATGGAATAGATTATCGACTTGCCTTCTCTTCTGGTCTTTACCAGCTTGCTCTGCTTTAAGATCTTTAGCTGATGCGAGATGGCCGACTGTGTCATATCAAGGGCTGCGGCAAGATCTGCCACGCATACTTCAGATTCACACAGTACAAACAGCATCTTAATCCTTGTCGAATCTCCGAATATCTTAAACAGCTCGGCAAGATCATATAATTCGTTTTCGTATTTTTCACAATTTTTATTCATACACACACCTTTTTATAATCACAACTTCTTTACAAACAGCGCTCTTATCGCATTTATGACAGCTATTACCATAACACCCACATCGGCAAAGATCGCTACCCACATATTTGCTATGCCGATCGCTCCGAGTATCAGGCATAGCACCTTGACTCCGATGGCAAATATCGTATTCTCATACACTATGCGCATGCATTTTCTTGCTATCCTTATGGCTTTTGATATCTTTTTGGGATCATCATCCATAAGCACGATATCCGCAGCCTCTATGGCAGCATCACTGCCGAGCGCTCCCATCGCTATGCCTATGTCCGCTCTTGATAAAACAGGAGCATCGTTTATGCCGTCACCCACAAAGGCGACCTTTTGAGCTGCATTCTTTTTTGACAGTATCTCTTCGACTTTTGTTACCTTATCGGCAGGAAGAAGTTCGCTGTAAACTTCTTTTATGCCGAGTTCTGTGGCTACATTTTTCGCCACACGATCAGCATCACCCGTCAGCATGACCGTACCTGTAACGCCGTCGCTGTGAAGCAGGCTTATCGCTTCCTTTGCACCTTCCTTTACAACATCCGAAATGATGATGTATCCGGCATATCTGTCTTCAACGGCAACATATACAACAGTCCCCGTCTCTTTTAAATCTTCGGGTACGTTAAGTCCGTACTTTCGCATGAGCTTGATATTGCCGGCTAAAACCTTCTTTTTGTCCACAAGAGCGCTTATTCCGTGACCGCTTATCTCCTCTATATCGCTCACGCGGCTTCTGTCGATGTCTTTGCCGTATGCCTTCTTTAGGCTTATGCTTATCGGATGGTTTGAATCCATCTCAGCCATTGCCGCATATTCGATAAGCTCATCCTTTGAAATATCATTCTCGGGATGTATATCGCATACTTCAAAGACTCCCTTTGTTAAAGTACCCGTCTTATCAAATACCACATATCCGGTTGATGCTAAAGCCTCCAGATAGTTTGAACCCTTTATGAGTATACCGGCTTCGCTCGCTCCCCCGAGTCCCGCAAAGAAACTCAGCGGTATGCTTATAACAAGAGCACACGGACAGCTTATTACCAGAAACGTCAGTGCCCTGTATATCCATTGTCCGAAGTTTGCATCTCTTCCCGATATCATAAGGATAAGGGGAGGCAGTATCGCAAGGGCAAGCGCACTGTAACATACAACGGGTGTATAGTACTTTGCGAATTTCGAGATAAAGTTCTCGGACTTTGATTTTCTCGATGCCGCATTCTCCACAAGATCCAAAACCTTTGATGCCGTGGATTCTCCGAATTCCTTTGTGGTCTGTATCTTTAAGACTCCCGATATGTTCACGCATCCGGATATGACGTTATCTGTCTCGCTTACATCAAGCGGAACGCTCTCTCCGGTCAGTGCTGCGGTGTTAAGTGAAGAACACCCTTCGATAACAACACCGTCTATCGGTATCTTCTCACCGGGTCTTACCACGATGATACTCCCTATACTGACCTCATCGGGATCTGTCTGTATAAGTGTTCCGTCCTTTTCTATATTTGCATAGTCCGGACGTATATCCATAAGATCGGAAATGTTCTTTCTGCTCTTTCCTACCGCTATGGACTGGAAGAGTTCTCCGATCTGATAAAACAGCATGACAGCAACTGCTTCGGTATAATCGCCGTTATATATAAGAGCGACCGCTATCGCGCCAAGCGTTGCTACCGCCATCAGAAAGTTCTCATCAAATACCTGTCTGTTCCTTATGCCTTTTAAAGCCTTCTTTAAGATGTCATATCCGACCGTAAGATAAGGTATCATGTACAGGATAAAAAGTATCACTCTTCCTGTAGGAAAGCCATTGTTGATCAGCTCCTCATAGGCTATGAACCTCTCTGAGATCTTTATGATAACGAGCATTATGATGGCCGCGATTATGTTTCGTAATGCCTTTTTCTGTTTCCTGTTCATTGTTGGCTCCGATGACTAGATGTATATCTCGCAATCATCTTCGACCTTCTTGCAGTTTGCGAGAACTTCCTTCATTATGCTCTTGTGATCTGCGCCTTCCTCGAACTCGACTTCCATCTTGAGAGCCATGAAATTAACAATGGCGTCTTTTACACCGTTTGTTTTCTTTGCTGCCTCTTCCATCTTGTTCGCACAGTTTGCACAGTCAACCTCGATATCGTATTTCTTTTTCATCCTTACACCCTCTGTTTTTTCGTATTATCATATGAGCATTTGTTCATATGTTTGATCTTATTATACCCCTTTGACTTTGCTTGTCAAGGGGGTATATAAAAACTGTTATATTTCTGCTACCGAATCTCTTTCAACAAAAGTACACGGTACGTAAAGTACGTTGTCTTTAAGTTCAAGGCCGCTGTCTATGTTGTCAAGTTTCTCAACAAGAAGCCTCGCGGCTCCGTCTCCGAGTGCATGCAAGGGAAGTGCCATTGTTGTCAGCCCCGGAAGGAAATATCTGGCGACTATCTGATCGTCAAAACCCACAACCGAAAGATCCTTTCCTATCTCTATATCGCATTCATGGGCATACTCATATACACCTCCAGCCATTCTGTCAGCCATGCAGAATACTGCGGTTATGCCTTTGTCCTTTAACATCTCCATGGCTTCTTTTCCTTCATCCTTGCCCCAGAGAGCATAGCAGATCCTGTCTGCCCTCTGTTCTATGCCATGGTCGGATAAGGCTCTGAGTGCACCCTTAAGACGCAGTCTGGTATGCATGTTGTCCTCACGTCCGCCGATTATGCCTATATCTTTATGTCCCTTTTCAATAAGATAGCATATCTCCTCATAGGCAGCCTTCTCATCATCCATGACCACAGAGGGGACTTTTGGGTTTTCTTCAAATGCATATACCATTACGCTCGGGATATCAAGGCTTTCCGGTAACTTATATGTTTTTCTTGCATGAACAGCAATGTATATAACTCCGTCGACCATGATCGAGTGGAGCTCTTCGAGAGTCTGCTCTAAGATCTCATCGATCATATCCTCATTGTGGAACCACTTATCGGACCACCTTGAATAAAGACGCAGATTTGTCAAAACCGTCTTGTAACCGTACTTTTCGAGATACCTTGTTATTCCCTCAACTATGTTGGGAATGGTAAACTGTGACAGATCCTCGACAACTATGCCTATGATGCCTGTTTTTTTGCTCCTTAAGCTCTTCGCCACTCTGTTGGGTCTGTAACCGTACTTTGTGACAGTCTCAATTATCTTTTCGCGGGTTGCTTCACACGCTTTATTCTTTCCGTTTAATACATTGGATACCGTAGCTATGGAAACGTTACATTCCCTGGCGATATCTTTTATAGTGATCATGTCTTCCTCCGTTAATGCTATGAGGGTTCTTTTGGTAAGACTATCTGTATGTGTACATCATCAAGCTGTTTTTTATCTACCGTGGCAGGAGCATCCATCATGACATCCTGTGCGTTCTTGTTCATCGGGAAAGGAATGATCTCTCTTATCGATTCCTCACCTGCTATAAGCATTACCATACGGTCCACACCGGGTGCGATACCACCGTGAGGCGGTGCTCCGTAAGTAAATGCATTGTACATTGCGGGGAACTTGGCCTTAACGTCATCTTCTCCAAGTCCGACAAGCTTGAATGCCTCTATCATGATCTGGGGATCGTGATTTCTTATTGCACCCGATGAAAGCTCTACACCGTTACATACCAGATCGTACTGGTAAGCAAGTATATCAAGCGGATCCTTTGTCTTTAAAGCTTCAAGACCGCCCTGGGGCATTGAGAAGGGATTGTGACAGAATTCGAGTTCTCCCGATTCCTCTCCGATCTCATACATCGGGAAGTCGACTATCCAGCAAAACTCATATGTCTCTTTGTTCATATGGCCCTCTGCAGCTGCTCCCAAAAGCTTTCTGAACACACCTGCTGTCTTTTGTGCTGTAAGGAGATTTCCTGCGGCAAGTCCTACAAAGTCACCGTTTTTAAGTCCGAGTGCCTCTATAACGGCCTGCTTTCTTTCCTGAAGGAATTTTGCTATACCTCCTACTATCTCACCGTTCTCATCAAGTCTGAACCAGTATGTCTTCTGAGCCGTGGTAACCTCGACATCGGCTATCATGGCATCTATCTGTTTTCTTGTCGCCGTAAGGTTGTCGACAACTATAGCTTTTACAACATTTCCCTCAAAAGGAGCAAAGCCGCAGCCTTCCATGACTTTGGTAGCATCCTTAAGTTCAAGGTCTATTCTAAGATCGGGCTTGTCGGATCCGTATCTGTCCATAGCCTCAAGATAGGGGATACGTACAAACGGAGCTTTAGAAGCGCTCTTGTAAACACCGTACTTTGCAAATATCGGAGGAAGAACATCCTCGATAACGGAAAAGATATCCTCCTGATCGGCAAAGGCCATCTCCATGTCAAGCTGATAGAACTCTCCGGGAGAACGGTCGGCACGTGCATCCTCATCTCTGAAGCAGGGTGCTATCTGGAAGTATCGGTCAAATCCGGAAGCCATCAAGATCTGCTTGAACTGCTGAGGCGCCTGGGGAAGTGCATAGAACTTACCCGGGTGATTACGTGCGGGAACAAGATAATCCCTTGCACCTTCAGGTGATGAACATGTAAGTATGGGAGTTGTGATCTCCATGAAATCATGTGCGTTCATGGCGTTTCTTAACTCAGAAACAATCTTGCTCCTTAATACTATCTTGCTCTTGACCTCGGGATTTCTAAGATCAAGATATCTGTATTTTAATCTTGTATTCTCATCAGCTTCTTTTGAACGGTTTATCTCAAAAGGAAGCTCATTGTGATCACATCTTCCGAGTATCTTTATCGATGAGGGAACGACCTCTATATCACCGGTGGGGATCTGCGTGTTCTTTGAAGATCTTTCTCTTACGCTTCCCGTTACGGATATCGTTGACTCCTTGTTAACGGAATCTATGATCGCCATCATCTCCTCGTTTTCAACAACTATCTGGGTGATGCCGTAAAAATCTCTCAAAAGAACAAATCCGAGATTCTTTGATACCTTTCTGATATTTTCAAACCAACCGACCAATGTAACTTCTTTTCCTGCATCCGACAGACGAAGCTCATTGCAATTGTGTGTACGTGACTGTGTCATGAAAGTACTCTGCTCCTCTTTAAAAAGATCTATATATATCAATGATATTACAACTTTTTTATAATACATCAGAACGCGAGCTATTTCAAGGTATTGGCATTGAGTTGTTGACATCATCACAATCCGTGTTATACTCATTTTAGAACAAAAAAGAAAGGTCCGTTTATACGGTTGGGTGGACAGATGATTATTAGATAGTTTAATTTGGTAGATACAGACGTTTCGATATGGCCCTAAGGGTCTGTTTGTGTATGCCGGATTGGATTATCGTATTCATCAAAAGCCTCGTTTTAAAGGACTCTTTTCGGTATACCTGGTTTATGATTGTACGTATGATCTGCTTTCGGCATGAAAGCGGATCTTTTTGATTTTGGGCATCATATCTGTTTTATAACAGGAGGTATATATGTCACAGATACAGGTAACAGATCTGACATTTTCATACGAGGGAAGTTTTGACAACGTACTTGAAAATGTCTCATTCAATATAGACACCGACTGGAAGCTCGGACTGATCGGCAGAAACGGCAAGGGAAAGACAACGCTTCTTAATCTGCTAAGAGGTGAATATGAATACAAAGGCAGCATAAGTGCGAACGAGCGTTTCGATTATTTCCCGTATAGGATATGCGAAAACGATCTTTTAAAGAATGCGGAGGAACTTATTTCTGTCTGGAAGCCGCAGGTTGAGATCTGGCAGGTTCTTATACAGATGAATCAGATAAAGATGGATCCAGAGTGTCTCTACAGACCGTTTAAAACACTAAGTCACGGCGAGAGAACAAGAGTCATGCTCGCGGTCCTCTTTGCGGCCGAGAACGAATTTCTGCTCATAGATGAACCAACGAATCACCTTGATATGGATACCAGGGAGACGGTAAAGGAGTATCTGGCTTCCAAAAAAGGTTTCATACTTGTCTCGCATGACAGGGATCTTTTGGATGCCGTCATAGACCATGTACTAGTCTTTAACCGAAACACAATAGAGGTTCAGGCCGGTAATTTCTCATCATGGTGGGAGAACAAGGAAAAGCAGGATGCGTTTGCAATAGCTGAAAACGAAAAGCACCTAAAAGAGATAGGAAAGCTTAAATCTGCAGCCGACAGGACCGGCAGATGGGCCGATAAGAGCGAGAACTCAAAGATAGGTTTTGATCCCGTAAAGGAGCATGACCGCTGCATCGCAACAAGATCCTATATCGGTGCCAAGACAAAGAAGGCCCAGGCCCGTGTCAAGAACTATGAAAAGAGGGTTGAAAGAGAGATTGAAGACAAAGAAGGTCTTTTAAAGGATATAGAAAAGATAACGGATCTTAAGCTTAATCCCTTAAAGCATTTCAAAGAGGTTCTGATAAGCGCTTCAGATCTTGGTCTTAAGTATAAGGACAGCGAAAACACTCTGTTTGAAAATCTTAAATTCGATGTAAGACAGGGTGAGCGTGTTGTGCTCGCGGGAAGAAACGGATGCGGCAAATCAAGCATCATCAAAGCCATTCTGTTTGAGATAAACAAAAAAGATCACGAGTCTCAGACAGGTGATCTTATCATATCGGGCAGTCTTAATACGGCATCATCGCTTACGGTGTCATATATAAACCAGGATACATCATTTTTGAAAGGTTCATTAAAAGACTTCTGCAGACAGCGCGGCTTAAGTGAGAGTCTTTTGCTTTCCGTTTTGCGTCATCTTGATTTTGAGCGTTCACAGTTTGAAAAGAACATGGAGGATTTTTCCGAAGGCCAGAAGAAAAAAGTCCTTGTGGCTTCAAGCCTTATAACACCCGCTCATCTTTACATATGGGATGAACCCCTAAACTACATAGATGTGTTCTCCCGAATGCAGATAGAAAAACTTATAGAGACCTATAACCCCACCATGCTGATCGTCGAGCATGATGTGAGATTCAGGCAAAGGATCGCAACCAAAACCGTACTGGTTCAATAGTCATTTAATCCGGCATGAATTCGAGTACATCGTCATCACCGGGTGAAAACTCCAGTACGTCGCTTAGCTCCTCGGCATCACCTGCCGAGGGCAGCAATGAGCGGATAGCCTTATCAACTTCTTCATATCTTCTCATCATCTCATCGTGTCCGGCATAAATGATCTCTTCATCTTTGCCGTCAGCCGCAGCTTCAAGTACTGCTGCCTTCTGAGACAATTCCATTGCACCGATCATCTTTGAAGAGCTCTTAACAGAATGCACATATACCGCATAATTCTTCCAGTCTTTTTCTTCAAAGGCTTTCTTGATATTCTTTGTCTTTGTAACCTTTTCCTGTACATATTCGGTCAGCATCGAGATGTAAAGATCCTTATCGTTATTACAGAACACAAGACCTTTATCAGTATCAATATCAGCGGTTCTAAGGATGTCAAATTCATCCTTATCCTGTTTAGTCTGCGTTTCTTCTCTGACTTCTTGAGTTTTTATGCGCTCTATCTTTTCCTCCGGCAGATATTTCATCAGCATCTTTTCAAGCGCATAACTGTCTATGGGCTTTGTAAGATAATCCGAAAATCCCTCCTTAAGATATCTTTCCTTTGCTCCGACCACGGCATCAGCGGTAAGACATATGATGGGTGAAGCATTGCTTAAACCTCCGACAGTCTCTCTTATCCGATGCAGTGCCTGCGTACCGTCCATCTCGGGCATTCTCTGATCCATTAAGATAACGTCATAGTGTTTATCCTTTGCCATTGAAACGGCATCCGCACCGCATATGGCGGTATCCAGGATCATCTGTGTACTCTTTAGAAGATTTGTGACAACGGTCAGGTTTACTTTCGTATCATCCACTATGAGTACATGAGCTAAAGGCGCACGGAAGGATTCCCTGTAGATTCCGGCCTGCTGCACATTTGCTTCAAACCTTGTCTGGAAATCTCCCATGGGAGCATCATTAACTATTCTTTGAGGGATCTTTACTATAAACTCGGAGCCTTTGCCGTATTCACTTGAAACAGATATGCTTCCGTTCATCATATCCAGTAAACGTTTGGTTATGACAAGACCGAGACCCGTTCCCTCAACGGTACTGTTTTTTTCCATCTCAAGACGCTGAAACTTATTAAAGAGCTTGTCTATATCTTTTTGTTTGATACCTATACCGGTATCCTTGACAGACATGATAAGCATGATCTCATCATCTTTTTTCTCACCGCCAAGCTTCATGCTAACCAAGCCCTTTTCGGTATATTTGACGGCATTCACGAGCAGATTTGAGAATATCTGCTTTACCCTGACCTCATCACCGTTCAGCTCATCCGGAAGCGACTGATCGACATCTATAACAAAATCAAGACCCTTGTCTGCCGCCTTTATATGTATCATGTTACTGAGTTCGTTTAACATTGAGCTTAACTGATACGGTGACTTTACAAGATCCATCTTTCCGGCTTCTATCTTCGAAAAGTCGAGGATATCATTTACGATGGCAAGCAGGTTTCGGCCCGCATTCTCAACATCGGTCGCATAGACCACGATATTTTTAAGAGAATCCTTAACAGCATCCGAATCGTTCTTAACAAGATCCTGAGTCTGTCTTCCCTCGCGAAGTATCATCTCATTCATGCCAAGGACAGCATTTATGGGTGTCCTTATCTCATGGGACATGTTGGCCAAAAAATCACTCTTTGCAAGGTTGGCGCTCTCGGCACGCACCTTCTCTTCCATCAGCCTTCCCTGCAGTCGTACAAAAGGTCTGACTATGATAAAGGACAGAGCACCTGCAACTAAAAGAGAGAATAATAGTATGATAAGATAACTCATGACTGTGGTGCGCATCTGCGCAGACAGCTGAGCTTCAAACCATTCCGCCGTAAAATCCACGGCTATGATACCGGCTATCTGACCTTTTGAATCAAAAACCGGGCTGTATGCACTGTAAAACTCTCCCCATTTATCCGAATAAGGGACCTCATCCACAGAGGCTTTTCCCTTAGCCGCACTTGCAAGAGCATCCGTATACTTAACACTGTCACCGTATGATGCTGGACTTACCTGATCAAGGTCCATCGTAAAGACAAACTGTCCGTTGCCTTCATCCTTTATGCTGTAGATGTATTCAAGTTCCACATTGTCCCTGAAGATGGCAAGCTTGTTATACATATCCTTGTAAACATCGCTGCCAACATCCTCTTTTTTAAGATCTCTTAAAACATCACCGTCAACAGAAGCCGAGGCGCAGTTTGCTATATCCAGCATCCTCTGCTGAATGGCTTTGCGTATCGCAGATCTTTCTCTGTACACCGAAACGCTGCAAAACAGGATACTCGATATGAGCAGGATCATCTCTACCATAAAAATGATCTTGGACGATATATGACTGTTGTTGTTAACTTCTTTCTTCAAAAAATATACCCCTCTTAAATACAGATACGAAGATTATATAATATAAATCCTTTGCAAAAAAGACATATAAATCAATGTTAAATATCTGTTAACATCTTAATGCTCTTACAGTCATTAAAGATCATGAAACGCTTTAGGGTTTTGTTAAGCTCATCCTTTAGTCTTTTTGTCTGACGGATATCTTTTCCCCACCAGAGCCCCTTTACGATGAGAACACCTTCTTTTCTGTCAGCCACCGTATCTATCCTTCCGACAAACCTCTCCCCGTAGATGATCGGCAGTGTATAATATCCGTATTTTCTTTTTGCCGCAGGCGTGTATATCTCCCATGCGTAACTGTAATCAAAAAGGGCAAGGATAAGCGACTTATCCCACATGAGAGGATCTAAAGGCGCGATAAAAGACATTCTTGGCTTTAGCTTTAATCCTCCTTTTATCACATCCTTCATGAGACCGTCATCTTCCGTAAGGTAGTAGAATAAAGGCTTTACCCCTTCAACTGTTACTGGACATATCCTGCCTTCTTTCGTAAGTTTACCAAGGATCTTTTTTCGCATATCAGCCTTTAAGTCTATACCAAGAAACGCCGGGCTGTTCTTGTCCCACAAAAGTCCGACCGCACCGATACGGCGAAGAACTCTCCACGATATAAAGCTCTCTTCATCTTTACAGGGATTTTTGGCATCTAAGATCTCTTTTGGCAGATGCCTTACCGAAAGATCATAGTACTTGCGGCTTCCTTTTTTATGATGTATGACAAGATCTCCGTCGGTATAGAGCTGTTCGAGTACCGATCTTGCAGCAGGAGAGGGTTTTTGCCAGTTCCCGCTCCAGTGCATTGATGAATGCCAGAAGATTTCCCCTTTTATCGGAAGCATGTCACTCGATACGGGACCGTTCTTTTCTATGTAGCCGACAGCCTCGTCCTTCAGCTTATCAAGACCCTTAAACGTCTCACCCAGCTGTCTGCTCCTGTCCCTGTATGAGGAAAAATACGGCCAGTCCTTAACGGGCCATATGGAAAGCTCCTTGTCGGCATAATCCACCAAAAGCCTGTCCTTATACAAAAGCTCATCAAGCATGGATTTTTTAAATCCCTTTACCCTTGACTGAAGTGTCAGCTGTGCGTTTTTTCCGCAGACATCCACAGGGTCATACTGTATGCAGCCTGCCTGACAGACATACTCATAAGCTCCCTCTTTTTTGTTAAATCGATAGTCTCCGATCAGTCCCTGTCTTAAAAGTATGAACTGAGCGGCCTGTTTTTTTGTGATCGTTAACATGATCCGTTCCTGTCATTTAAGAATCTTTTCTATCAGCGCTTTATCTGCATCAGGAAGTATCTTTTTTAGATGTGTGACTATCTTTTCATAGGATTTCTCAGGGCTTCTCTTATATACGGAATCACAAAACTTCTTTCCAAGAAACTTTTCGGGTGTCGAATACTGAGCGACTCCCCACCCGTATCTGTTTCCGTATCTGTCCGTTGAATATATAAAATCACTGATAAGAACATAGCACTGCTTTTCAAGTCTCGTTATCATGGTATCAAAACCTTTTCGTCCGTTCTTTCCGTAATGTCCCAAAAGTTTTAACTGCTTTGACATGACGGGTGCATTGGCATCGAGAAGCTCAAACAGTTCCTTGTCGCGGATAGAGGCGAGTCCGTCGTCAAACCTTGCGTCAAAATCGTATCCGTCACGTCTGAAATTGGCAAAATCGGGAAACCATTTAGGACTGATATACATAGCCTTGTTTTTAAGAAACTTTCCGTAGGCACACTTCATCTGACTGATAACCGGTCCTTTCCATTCCCATGCGGGCCAGAATCCGTTATCCCCGTCGTTATACCAACAGCCGGGTGCTATGTGTTCCTCTATGGAAAAGCCCTCTACCTCATTTTTAAAAAAGGGTACAAATCCCAGTTCATCGATCACATCCATGAGCCCTGTCATGGAATCTATCTTAAAATCATCAGAAAAGGTCATAGAACAACTCCCAAATAAAACAAAATAACCCCAGGGGGATCACCCCTAAGGTTATTCTAACATATATCACTGTTCTAACTTAAGCATAAATTTAGCGTATATTCATATCCGCACATACATAATCGTACTTTTCATTCTCATTTCCTCCAATGACGATCCTGTAGTCACCTTTTGGAAGAGTCCCGTACATTCCGAGATTAAACTCAACTTCTCTCTCACTCCCTTTGCCTACCACAGCATTGTAAGTGGGGAAAGTGGCATAATAAAGATCTAATCCCGGATTCTTATGAAAGTAATACCATTTGCCGTCAACCTTTACTTCTACTCTTACAAAGATGGAACTGTCGCAAAAGTTCCAGTCGGTGTCACCGTTATTTACAAGCCTTATCGTTGCGATCAAAGATCCCTCATTATCATCAAGCTGTATAAGAGCAGCTTCAATACGCTCAGCTGTCATGTCATCAGTAACGTAAGAAAGCGTCAGCATATCCGAATTCCACTTGTGATCCGCATATGACAGCGGGCGAAAACAGCTCATATCCCTTATGTTTTCAACTTCGGCTACTCTATGAAAGTCATGTTTGTCTGCCTCAAGGAAATAGTCCATGTCAAGATCGCATCTGTAAACATTTCCAAGCGGAGTTATAAGATAACCGTCTGATAAGACAAAGGTCTCTCCGCACCCGTCATAGTCACTTTTAAATTTCCTCGGTGTTATCGTAACGGCATACATCGGATAGGTTATCTTATTCTTATTCCAGTATAAGGCTTTTCTTCCTTTGCTCTGCATCAGTTTATACACATGCTCTGTATCCGCTTTTACGATTTCTTTAGACCACCCTCTGTGCGCGATCCATTCCATGGTCTTTGAGTCGTATCTTACAGTTTCAACCTCATACCAGTCGGCATCGATCTCATCAAGCTGTTCAAGCTCTGGTATCTTTCCATATCCTGTGATCTTAAGTACAGCGATCAGAGTTATGAGCAAAACAGTAACGAGAACAGTGCTTTTTGCAAAGGCCCTTATCTTTTTATTATTTGCATATATATACTTTATCCTTCCATGCATATCTTTCTCCCTGTAAACACGAACCGTGATCAGCCTTATATGATATAAACAGCTGACAGGGTCAAAGCGTTACAGGGATTTCTTTTTATCAGGTATTCTACAAAACTGTTTTTTAAGATAGCAAAAACCCTGCAGAACATCTTTGTCTGCAAGGTTTAATATCGTCGTATGTATCAGTCCTGTGGTGTGAAGAACTTATCAAGCTTTATAAGGCATTTATAAAGCATCCTCTTCTCATCATCGTCAAGATCAGAAACTGCAGCCTTTATCATCTTTTTATGAAAGTCGCGGTGATGGTAGAAAGCCTTCTTTCCTCTTTCGGTGAGGGTTGTATATACAACACGCTTATCCTCTTTGCTGCGGTTTCTTTCAATATATCCTTTTTTCTCAAGTCCGTTCATATTGGTTGTGAGAGTTCCGACGGTAACCGAAAGACATTTCGCGATCTCCGACATGTTTTTGGGTTCTCCGATACCTACAGCCTCTATGATATGCATATCGTTATTCGTAATGTCCTTGAATTCCTCGGTTATCACTGCCTGTGATTCCACAGCCATCACATGATTAAAGAGATTAACGAGCATCTCGTTTAATCCTTTGTTGTATTTTCCTTCCATATTCCCTCTCATCAGTGATCTAAATACCACAGCAATTATATCATACTTCCATAAGACATGCACTATAAGTAAGACCCGCTCCGAAACCGGACATGACTATCTTCATGCCCTCTTTTAGCCTTCCTTCTTTTCTTATCTCATCGATAAGAAGCGGTATGGAAGCCGACGAAGTGTTACCAAGTCTCTCTACGTTGGTCGGAAACTTTGATATATCCGCTTTGAGTCTTTTTGAAATGGTCTCTATTATCCTTAAGTTTGCCTGATGGAGCAGAAACATATCTATATCATCCGGTGACAGTCCCTCATCAAAAAGCAGTTCACTTATCGTATCGGTCACCACGCGTGTGGCAAATCTGAATACCTCTTTTCCGTCCATCGAGACATATTTGTATGTCTGAACCCCTCTGTAAAAAGCACTCATCGAATCTCTCTGCCAGCAAAAGAGCACATCATCCTTTAGACCGTTGCTCTTTTGAATGAACTTAAACGGCCTGTCATCTCTTTCAAGATACACAGCCCCCGCACCGTCTCCGAAAAGTATGCATGTGGTACGGTCCGACCAGTTGATCATATTTGACATCACCTCTGCACCTATAACAAGAGCGTTTTTATATATGCCTTTCGAGATATATACATCCGCCGTGTTCAGAGCAAACAAAAATCCCGCACAGGCTGCATTAAGATCAAAGGCAACGGCGCTGTAAGCTCCTATATATTTCTGAACCTGGCATGCAATGCACGGAAGAGCCTGTTCCGCAGAGCATGTGGCAACGATTATCATATCTATTTTGCTTGGATCTGCTCCCGCATCCAAAAGCGCATTCCTTGCCGCATTGCCCGCGAGTTCATCCACTGTCTCTCCTGTGGCGATATGTCTGCTCTCAATGCCTGTCCTTTCTTTTATCCAGTCATCTGAAGTATCAACAAACCTTGAAAGTTCATCGTTTGTCACGGCTTTATTTGGGATTGCACTTCCTGTTCCCATTATTCTTATTGACATTTATGATACTCTCCCCCTGATCGTCTAAAAGTTACGGAAACGCTCATATCTTTCCTGACGGATCTCTTCTGCGCACTTTCCCTTGTACTTTTCCAGAAAGGCACATATCTCCTTTTTAAGATTCCTTCCGATTGCTTCCTTGGTCACCTCATCGGCACCGCCGTACTCGGGTATTATCTTTTCTATGACCTTGAGGTTTAAAAGATCCGTGGCAGTGATCTTCATGACCTCGCTTGCTTCTTTGGCTCTGTTTGAATCCTTCCAGAGGATGGAAGCGAAACCTTCCGGTGAGAGGATGGAGTATGTGGCATTTTCAAGCATCCATACTTCGTTTCCCACGGCAGTCGCTAGTGCTCCTCCGCTTCCGCCCTCACCTACCAGAATGCACAGTATCGGCACCCTCAGATCAGACATACCCATAAGGTTTTTAGCGATGCTCTCTCCCATGCCTCTCTCTTCCGCTTCCATCCCCGGATAGGCACCCGGAGTGTTCACAAAGCAGATGACGGGACGATTGAAATGCTCTGCCTGTTTCATCAGCCTTAATGCTTTTCTGTAGCCTTCAGGCATAGGCATTCCAAAATTCTTCTTCCTGTAATCCTCGGGATTTTTTCCTCTGTCTTCGGATATGACGGTAACGGGCTGGTTCCCTATAAAGCCCACCCCTCCCACAATGGAAGGGTCATCCCTGAACGCTCTGTCTCCGTGAGCCTCGATGAAAACATCAAATATGTATTCTATGTAATCAAGTCCCTGAGGTCTTGCAGCCTGTCTTACACCTCTTACCTTTTCCCAGGCCGTCTTGGGCGTGGAATAATGCATCCTCTCATTTATAAGCTCGCTTATCTTATACTCGGTATCTGTCTCATCAAAGTCGGAATAGTTTCCCTCAATACTCTTATGAGACTTTATCATGAAATATAAGGTCTTCTTTAGATTTTTCCTCTCAACGATACCGTCTATAAGTCCGTGCTCAAGTAAAAACTCCGAAGTCTGAAAGCCTTCAGGCAGTTCCTGTCCTATGGTCTGTCTGATGACCCTGGGACCCGCAAAGCCGATTAAAGCTTTGGGCTCAGCCATTATCACATCACCAAGCATCGCAAAAGAAGCCGTAACACCGCCGGTAGTGGGATCGGTGAGTATCGTGCAGTACAAAAGGCCTGCCGCTTTAAGTCTGGCGACCGCTGCAGAGGTCTTTGCCATCTGCATGAGCGATACTATCCCCTCCTGCATCCTTGCACCGCCCGAACAGCAAAAGACAAATACGGGAAGACGTTCGCTTATAGCCCTCTCTATTGCAAGAGTGAGCTTCTCACCGACCGTATGACCCATACTGGCCATCATGAACCTTGAGTCACATATCCCGATGACCGCACTTTCTCCGAAGATCCTGCACTTTCCGATCGTTAAGGCTTCATCAAGACCTGTCCTTTCCTTTGCCTCTAAAACCTTTTCTTCATAGCCTGCAAACTCTAAGGGATTTGATATCTTAATACCTTCGTTCCATGCTTCAAAAGTACCCTTGTCAGCAACCATCGATATCCTGTTTGGAGTCTTGACCCTGAAATAAAAACCGCAGTTACAGCAGATATATTTAAGTTTTACGACCCTTTGTCTTTCCACCATCTCACCGCATTTCGGACACGGGATATACTCTTTGTCGTTTCCCGAGATACCCCTTACCTGAAAAGGTGCGGATGTCTTTTTCCTTATCTTTAAAAAGCTCATAACAACACTCCCCTTAACCGATAGCGAATGTCAGGGTAGCCTCGGCGACCTTTACACCGTCAACCTTTGCTACGGCCTCTCCTATCCCCATGGGTCCCTTTATCTTTATGATCTGTGTCTCAAGTATGAGCACGTCTCCGGGGATCACCTTTTTCCTGAATCTGGCTTTATCGATCCCTGCAAAGTATGCAGTCTTCCCCTTCATCTTTGGATTCGACAAAAGTGCAACGGCTCCCACCTGAGCCAGTGCCTCTATGATGAGTACTCCCGGCATCACGGGATTGTTTGGGAAATGTCCCTGAAAGAACTGCTCATTTGCGCTGACACACTTCTTTCCGACTGCCTTTTGTCCCTCTTCAATCTGTTCGATGCTGTCTATGAGTAAAAAAGGATATCTGTGCGGTATCACTTCCATTATCTTTTCAATGTTCATTAAAGACATTTCTGATCCCCCTTACTGTATTTACCGATAAGGATACTGGCATTATGCCCTCCGAATCCAAGCGAATTGCTTAGAGCAAAATAAACTTCTTCATTAAAGCTCTCCCTGCAGTAATTCAGATCCATCTCTTCATCGCACTCCTTCAGTCCGACTGTTCTGTGAATGTAATCCTCGCTTACTTCCTTTACGCAGGTAATAAACTCAACTGCCCCCGCAGCACCAAGCATATGGCCTACCATGGATTTGGTTGAGTTGATCCTTATATCCTTTGCATGGTCTTTAAATGCTTTTTTAATCGCTCTTGTCTCAAACAGGTCATTATAGTAAGTGCTTGTTCCGTGTGCGTTTATATATGTGATCTTTTCCGGTAATACTTCTCCGTCATCAAGTGCATTTGTCATCGCTCTTGCAGCACCTGATCCGTCCTCAAGCGGGCTTGTTATGTGATAGGCATCGGAGGAGCATCCGTAGCCCAAGACCTCTGCATATATCTTTGCATTTCTTTTCAGGGCATGATCGAGTTCTTCAAGCACAACGATTCCTGCTCCTTCACCCATTACAAAGCCGTCCCTGTCCTTATCAAAAGGAATGGCGCATCTGCTTGGATCATCACTTACCGAAAGAGCGTTAAGGGCGCTAAATCCCGCAACACCTATCTCAACGATGCTGGCCTCAGTACCTCCCGATACCATGACATCCGCATCGCCGTACTGAATAGCCCTGAAAGCCTCTCCTATTGAGTTTGTCCCTGTTGCACAGGCTGTAACCACGTTTATGCTCTTTCCCTTAAGGCCAAACATTATGCTCACGTTTCCGCCTGCCATATTTGTAATCATAAGAGGTACGCACATGGGTGAGACCTTTGAAGGTCCCCTGTCCAAAAGACGCGTGTATTCACGCTGTACAGTCTGAAGGGAACCTACCCCGTTTCCTATCGAAACTCCGATTCTGTAGGGATCCTCCGAATCTATATCAAGTCCGGAATCATCTATCGCTTCCTTTGCTGCCGCAACAGCATACTGACTAAACAGTTCCATTCTTCTTGCAGCCTTTTTATCCATATATCTTTCAGGTTCAAAATCCTTTACCTGAGCCGCGATATGACACTTATAGTCCGATGTGTCAAAATATGTGATCGGTCCAAACCCGGTCCTGCCGTTTTTTATCGAATCCCAGAACTCATCTACACTGTTGCCTATCGGTGTTATGGCACCCAGTCCCGTGACCACTACTCTTCTTTTCATTTTTATCCCCCTAGATACTCATTCCGCCGTCCACACATATCACCTGACCTGTTATATAATCGGCTTTTTCACTTGCCAGAAATGTGACCATATCGGCGATATCCTCAGGTCTGCCGAATCTTTTAAGCGGTATCATCTGCATGGCGCCTTCCATGGCGGAGCCCGAAAGTTTCTTTGTCATATCCGTTTCGACAAATCCGGGTGCTATCGCATTCACGCAGATATTTCTGCTTGCGAGTTCTCTTGCAAGACTCTTTGTAAGGCCTATCATACCGGCCTTTGATGCGGAATAATTCGCCTGGCCCGCATTCCCCATCACACCTGATACCGAGGATATATTTATGATCTTTCCGGCTCTTAGCTTTATGAAATTCCTGTACAGATGTCTGATGGTGTTAAAAGCACCCTTGAGATTTGTTGTGACAACAAGATCAAAATCATCCTCGCTCATCTTTATCATCAGATTGTCTCTTGTCACTCCCGCATTGTTGACCAAAATATCAACCTTTTCATATTTATCCGTGATCTTTTCGATCATGTTCTTTGTCTCAATAAAGTCGGAAACATCGCACTGCAATGATTCGGCAATGCCTCCTGATGATGTGATAATGTCAACGACCTCATCTGCCGCTTCTTTGGAGCCGCAGTAATTGACAATCACCTTTGCACCGCACTGTGCAAGCTGTATCGCTATCTGTTTTCCGATGCCGCGGCCTGCTCCCGTTACAAGAGCGACCTTATCCTTTAAGTCATAGTTAGACATATGCTCTCCTTACTGCATAAGTTCGTTCAGTTTCTCAAGATCATCATATTTTTCGATGTTTATCACCTTAAGCTTACTGTCTGTCTTTTTAATAAATCCCGCTATTGTCTTTCCCGGTCCTATCTCCACATATGTATCCACGCCCATCTTACGCATGAGCATGATGCTCTCCCTGAATCTGACTTTGCTTGAGACCTGTCTTACCAAGAGGTCTTTTATCAAATCCTTATCCTCTATCAGCTCAGCCAAAGTATTGGACACATAAGGGATCTTTATCTCATTTACCGTCTTATCCTTAAGCGCTTCTTCAAGTCTTTTTGATGCCGGCAAAAGAAGCTTTGAGTGAAAAGGTCCGCTCACGTTTAACCTGACGCATCTTCTGGCTCCCGCATTGCTCAGACTCTCTCCTGCCGCTGTCACAGCCTCTTCCTTTCCCGAGATCACTGTCTGTCCGGGACAGTTATCATTTGCGACGGATACTATCCCATCTGTCTCATCACAGATCTTCTCAACCTCTTCCGGATCAAGTCCCAGGACAGCCATCATGGCTCCTCCTTTAGGGTAAGCTTCCTGCATGCACTTTCCTCTGATTCTTATAAGCTCAAATATATCCTTAAGATCCATTGCACCGGTTGCAGCAATGGCTGCATATTCCCCCAGGCTCAGCCCCGCACACATATCAGGTCTTATGCCTTTTTTCAGGACCTCTTTAAGCATTGCGACCTCTGTTGTAAGAAGAGCTATCTGTGTGTATTCGGTAATATCAAGATCTTCGTTTTGTGTAAAACAGAGCTTTTCAACATCAACTTTTGATGCCTCTTTTGCCAGTCTGTAGATATCTCTTGCTTCAGGGGAGTTATCATAAAAATCTTTTCCCATCATGGGTGTCTGTACGCCCTGACCCGGAAATACAAATGCTATCTTTCCCATAATCTTCCTCTTGTCAAAATGATATCTTTTGCTTCGGCGACTATCTTATCAACTATTTCCCTGCAGCTTTTTTCTTCGCTTATAAGTCCTGAGATCTGACCCGCCATCACGGTACCGAGAGTTACATCTCCGTCGATGACCGCATTCCTTAAAGATCCAAGAGTCAGTTTTTCAAGTTCCATAAAGTCGGCTCCCGATCTTTCCAGTTCAATATACTGTCTTGTCATCCGGTTTCTGAGACACCTGACGGGATGACCCGTACTGACTCCCGTAACTGCCGAATCGATGTCCGTGGCTTTGATGACTTTCTTTTTATAGTTTTCATGAACGATCGATTCTTTCGCCACAACAAATCTAGTTCCCATCTGGACAGCCTGTGCACCCAGCATAAGAGCTGCTGCCATTCCGCGACCGTCTGCGATGCCTCCTGCCGCTATGACGGGGATCTTTACCGCATCACACACCTGCGGAACAAGTGCCATAGTGGTCGTCTGTCCGATATGACCGCCGCTTTCCATTCCCTCGGCGATAACAGCATCCGCTCCGCCTCTTTCCATAAGACGCGCAAGAGCAACACTGGCAACGACAGGGATCACCTTTACGCCTGCTTCTTTCCACATTTCCATGTACTTTGCGGGATTACCCGCACCTGTAGTCACTACTCTTACCCCTTCTTCAACTATCACCTTTGCAACTTCATCAGCATTTGGATTAAGTAACATCACATTGACTCCAAACGGCTTGTCAGAGAGCATCCTGCATTTTCTTATCTCTTCTCTTACTATATCTGCCGGTGCGGATGCGGCTCCGATGATCCCCAGTCCTCCCGCATTCGATACTGCCGCTGCCAGGTTGTGTTCAGCCACCCATGCCATGCCCCCCTGTATGACAGGATATTCAATTTCCAAAAGTTGTGTGATCTTCGTCTTCATGGATCAGCCTGCTTTTTTCTCAATGTAATCAAGTAACGCGCCAACAGTCGTGATACCTTCGAGATCCTCTGAGGGTATCTCTGTGCCAAACTCGTCCTCAAATTCCATAACAAGATCAAAAAGATCAAGTGAATCCGCATTGAGATCTTCCTTGAATCTTGTTTTTTCCGTGATCTCAACTCCGTCCAGTCCCAGTTTCTCTTCAATAATCTGTGCGATTTTTTCCAGCATTTTTCTCTTCTCCTTTACCATCCGTACTGCTTTAGCACACCTCTTTATGTAGTTTCAAAAACCACTTATTTTGATTTTCAAATAATTTGATTATCAAAATATCTATCGATGAGAATCATAATACAAAATACTTTGAGAGTCAAGATATTTTTTCAAAAAAACAAAACCCTGCAAGCCTCATTGGGTTCACAGGGTTTTATCTGTATGTTCAAGATATATCAGAATCTGAAATCTCTTCTGTTTGATGATCTTATGTCATTGATATTCTTAAGAGCGATCTGTCTTACCTTGTCATTGGGGATGTTCTTAAGTTCATCTTCGATCATTTTGTATCCCGTCTCCTTGGTCTCTTTGGATGCATAATCCTCAAGATACTCGGCAAGAGTCATAAGCGCATTGGGATGACAGCAGTTTAATATCTGACCGTTCTTGCAAAGACTCATGAAGCGGTCACCTGTCCTGCCTTCCCTGTAGCATGCCGTGCAGAATGACGGTATATGTCCCGTCTGCATAAGCCAGTGAACGACTTCATCGAGCGTACGCTGATCGGATACATCAAACTGTTCAGTATCGTGGGGCCTTTCTTCCTCGGTATATCCCCCGACAGATGTTCTTGATGCGCCGCTTACCTGGGAAACACCGACTCTTAGCATCTTTCTTCTTACTTCCTCTGATTCTCTTGTCGAAACTATCATTCCGGTATAAGGTACGGCAAGACGGATGCATGCGGCGATCTTTGTAAAGGTCTCATCATCGATACCGTTATCAAACATATCCGGATCTATATCGTCGGCTCTCTTTACCCTTGGAACACTTATCGTATGAGGACCTACGCCGTGAACTGCCTCAAGGTGTTCAGCATGCATTATAAGACCCGCAAACTCATACTTGTACATCTCAAGTCCAAACAAAACTCCAAGACCTACATCGTCTATTCCGCCTTCCATTGCCCTGTCCATCGCCTCGGTGTGATAGTCATAATCATGCTTGGGACCCGTGGGATGAAGCTTTAGATAGCTTTCCTTGTGATAGGTCTCCTGAAACAGGATATAAGTACCTATTCCGGCATCCTTTAGTCTTTTATAGTTCTCAACCGTGGTCGCGGCTATATTGACATTTACACGTCTTATATCGCCGTTTTTATGATGAACGCTGTATATCGTATTTATGCAGTCCAGGATATATTCGATCGGATTGTTTACGGGATCCTCTCCCGCTTCTATGGCAAGGCGCTTATGTCCCATATCCTGCAATGCGATGACCTCTGCCTTTACCTCTTCCTGCGTAAGCTTCTTTCTTGCTATATGCTTGTTCTTAAGATGATAAGGACAGTACAGACATCCGTTCACACAGTAGTTTGAAAGATACAGCGGAGCAAATAGGACTATCCTGTTTCCGTAGAAAGCCAGCTTGATCTCCTCTGCTATCTCATACATCCTTTCTATCTTTTCGGGTATCTCGCATGCAAGCAGCACGCTTGCTTCCCTGTGTGTCAGTCCCTTACAGGTACACCCGTTTCCGTTTTTTACCGGTCTTGCCTTTTCAAGTATCCTGTCTATCAGTTCGACGTTATCCTTGTTCTCCTGCGCGTAAGCGAGTGTAGCTTTGATCTCCTCATCATTGATGAACTCGTCCGCTTTTAATGATCTGGGATCATATTTTGCCATGTTTATTATCTCCTTATTTTTCATAACCGTTTTGCGGTTTATTTTTCTTTGACTCTCGGTGAATCTCCCCTGTCGACAACAAGTCTGCATCCTGTCATCTTTATTCTTTCTTCAAGGCATCCCCTGCACTGGGCAGACTCTTCGCCTGTGCAGATCTTATTGTCATAAAGCTCATATTTCTTTCTTACAGAAACCGGAGAAAGATTCGGCATCACAACATTGGCTCCTGCCATTATCCCCTTTTCCCTGCCTTTGGGATCGATCGTACCTAAAGCCGTTGTGGCAGGCAGCAATATATCCGGCAGCATCAGGCGTATCACGGACAGCAGAAACAGTGTCAGTTCAAGGCTGCCTTTAGCCTCATCTCTAAACGGTGTGTTGTGATGGGGGATAAAGGGGCCTATGCCGCACATATCCGGTTTGAACTGTTCAATAAAAACAAGATCCTTTGCAAGTGTCTTTGGTGTCTGGTAGGGGGAACCCACCATGAATCCGCATCCCACCTGGTATCCGATGTCTTTAAGATCATGAAGACATCTCATCCTGTTATCAAATGACATCTCCTTGGGATGAAGCAGTTCATAATGCTTATGGTCCGCAGTCTCATGACGCAAAAGATATCTGTCGGCACCTGCATCAAAAAGCGCCTGATAGCTCTCTCTTTTTCTTTCTCCCATTGAAAGTGTTACGGCACAGTCAGGATGAGCTTTCTTTAAAGAGGCGACTATATCGCACAGCACATCATCGGTAAAGAAAGCATCTTCTCCGCCCTGTAATACAAAGGTGCGAAATCCGAGCTCATAACCCTCATCGGCACAGGAGCAGATCTCTTCTTTTGAAAGGCGGTAGCGTTTGGCCTCACTGTTATCTTTCCTTATGCCGCAGTAAAGACAGTTGTTTTTGCATATGCTGCTTATCTCTATAAGTCCCCTGGTATAGACCGCATCCCCGAATACGGCTTTTCTTTTCCGGGTGGCGAGTCTTCCCAGCATTTCAAGTGCCTGATCATCCCTTAAGATTATCAGCTGTTCATATTCATCCGGTGAAAGGGTTCCTTTATCTTCAAGTTTTTCAATAAGTTTCCTCTCACGTATATCCATCCTTATCCTCCGTCAAAAGGCAGTGAAATGAAGGAAGCATCCTAAGGCTGCGTTCAAGGATTCCTGTCATAAAAGCTATGACTATTCCGTAGTTTACAAACGGCACTCCCTGTTTTTGTGCCGACTCCATACGCGCACGTATGGTATTCTCGGTGAGCATGCAGCCGCCGCAATGTATAACGATCTTATAAGGGGTAAGGTCTTCGGGAAACTCATTGCCCGAACAGGTCTCTATCAGCAGATCCTTTCCCGTATATGTTCTTAACCAGTTCGGGATCTTTACCGTTCCTATATCATTGCACTGTCTGTGATGCGTGCAGCCTTCAGCCAAAAGTATCCTGTCTTTATCATTCAGGTTCTTAACGGCATTCACACCCTTTATTGCAATTTCCAAAAAGCCCTTATATCTTGCCATCAGGATCGAGAATGATGTCAGCCCTATCTCATCGGGCACGGCTTCTGAAACCTTTTTGAATGCCTGACTGTCGGTTATGACAAGTGCGGGTTTTATCCCCTGTTTTTTAAGCAGTATCTCAAGCTCCGTGTCCCTGCATACGACGGGAATCGCACCGGAATCCATAAGGTCCCTTATCGCCAGCTGCTGAGGCAGTATAAGCCTTCCCTTGGGTGCGGACTCATCGATAGGACATACGAGAATACAAAGATCACCCTGTTTTACCAGGTCACCCGCAAGTCTTTTTTCATTTCTTTCGGGTATCAGGCGCGCAAGTCTTTCCTTAAGAGCATCTATTCCTTCTCCTGTAAGGCAGCTTACACTGACAGCTTCCTCTATAGCGGGGCAGTCCGATACCATATCCGTCTTGTTTGAGACGATAAGATAAGGGATATCTCTTTCCTTAATCAGTGCAAGAAGCTCCTTATCCGTATCTGTGATACCGTTATTGGCATCAGTGACAAGGACCGCTATATCACAGGTCTTTAGGATGTCTCTTGTCTTTTTGATACGCTTTTCTCCAAGCTTTCCGTCATCGTCAAACCCGGGGGTGTCAATTATCACAACCGGTCCCAAAGGCAATAGCTCCATAGCCTTTTTAACGGGATCGGTGGTCGTACCTTTTACATCGGATACCACCGAAAGATCCTGAGCGGTTATACGGTTTACCAGGCTTGATTTTCCTGCATTTCTTATACCGAAAAAACCTATATGTGTCCTTTCTCCTGAAGGTGTTTCATTTAAACTCATGTTTTTCTCCTTAAGATAAAAAACACCGCCATTCCCGGACAAGGGTACAGCGGTAGTGTAAAATCCAATCTGCTATTCCATCTTGTCTTTCGCCTCAAGTTTAGTTTCGGCGTCAGGGGATGTATTTTTGTATTAAGTTATCGTTATCATCAGACTTTGGAATAAGTTGCCTTTGCGGTTATCCCTTTGATCCTTCCCAATGCACCTGTTAAAGAATTGATCTCATCATTGGGAGCATCTATTGCTATGCATATGATGTTTATGTTCTTTTGTCTGTAGGGAATTCCCATACGTCCTATGATATGTTTTGAGAAGCGGTGCAAAAGCTCGTTGAGCTCACCAACCGCATCTTCATTTTCAACTATGATGCTCAGTACGGCAACACGATTTTCCATTAGTCTTATCTCCCGGTTATATTATCATGTAAAGGATATAAAAGTTCAATATTTATATTTCAGCTGTCTAAACGTGCTTTAAGCTCTTTTTGTACTCATACATCCTGCTGTCTGCTCTGAAGAATACGTCATCAAAGCTGTTATCCTTTTCGGGATCATATATGTCCATTCCGCACGAAACGACAGGACCTCCGTTATTTGCATTGTACTGTGCGATCCTTAAAAACGAATCCACAACAAAAGAGACAGCGCCATGCTGACAAAATAGAGCACCGTATCGGCGTAAACCAAGACCGTGATCTTTGATTCATAATGCATGCCCTAGAATATATCAGACAGATAATGTAGCATTACACCGTGATGGAATAGCCTATATCTGATCCATACCGGCTCCTCAGCTGTTGTAGGTCTTTTCATCACTCTGAGATTAATGATCACATGGACCACAAAAGCCAGTAATCCATAGCTTGAATAATACATATGTCAATTTCTCTTTGAGAGTATTGTGTTTTAGCTGCAATTACCCTCAATAAGTATTATATCGGCATTTTTCTTAAATCTTATAACAACAAAGATCCGTCATCGAAATTCTCGATCAGAGTATCCATGGTCTTAAGATAGTCGGATTCTATGAGTACAACCCTTTCTTTTGTCTTCTCAAAACCGTCAATATACTTTCTGTTTTCTTCTTTTAACCACTGAACGTTTAAATCGTCATCCTCTAATCTTTTCTCTATATCCGACTCATGTGAGATTATCTCATCAAAATGTAGATCTATATATTCATCGGTCATGGCAAGGCATACAAACCTTATAAAAGGCAGATAGCTCTCATCAAGATCCTCTCTCCAGTCAAAAGGTATATAACAGCCTTCAACAATAAGATCCTGCCTGTTTTCGATCGCAGTTTTTATCATCTCTCTTACTATTGGCCAGAGATAGTCTGTAAGAGCATCATCATCAAAAACCGTAAGATCGGTATTTTTGCTCCGTATCAGTCCCATCTTAAGATGATCTATGGAAAGATAAGGATATTTATATTTTTCGAGCATTCTCTGAGCTAAAAGTGTTTTTCCCGTATGAGAAGCCCCGGTTATCAGTATTATCATATTTTCCTTCCTTTTTCTCAGGTCTATTTTATCACATGGATCCCTTTTAATACAAAAAGCCTCCACAGGTTTTATCCCGTGAAGGCTAAAAATCAGTTGATCTTTTTTAGATCGTCTTAACATACAGATGATCCGTTTCGCCGCCGTAATTTTTTATATCGTTAACATAGTGATATCCGTAATGCTCGAACAATCCCACATGTCCCGTCGGAATATAACTTTCACCAAAGCCGTTCTTTCTAAGATAATCGTTTGCAGCATTTACTAGCTTTTCGCTTATCCTTTTACCTCTGTACTTTTCATCCACAAACAGGCTTGAAACCCATGGACATGTATCAGGAAGGTCATAGTAATCCGTTTTCATCACCGAGATCATGCCGACTATTCTTTTGTCGCACACAGCCACAAACATGGTTTCCCAGTCTGTAAACTCCCAGTTTCTTACAAGTCCTGCCATGTGATCCTTTACTTCTTCCCATGAAAAGTTTTCTATAAAGGATAAAAGCTCATCTGAAAGCTTATCTCCCTTATTTACCTTCTCAACCAAAATATCATCAGAAAGATCCCATCCGAAATGCTTTTCGACGAGTGCGACCGTATCATCCACACTGCGGTTATTATCGCGCTCCACCCAGAAATAATCACTGTTCTTTAAGTAATCATATGCTTCAATGTTTAACTCTGTTAAAGTCTGATCACATGTAGCCTTTGCTGCCTCATAATCGGTGGCACTGTGAATAAAATCACTAAACGGCTTATGATCTTCACGATTGCAGTATGTATCCACGATATTTACGGGCTTTGATATCATAAAGGCTATCCTTGACGGATCGGTTATCCTGTCGGCATCATAGACCACGCTGTGAAGATCACAGAGTATGATCTTATCCTGAGAAAGCCTTATCAGATCGAGCAGTACATAATCAAGCTGTTCCCTGCTGTTATCAAGAAGCCACTTCTTGTATTCTTCAACGCTCCTGTTAAAGAATTCATCAGCATCCTTAAATGTGGTATTCATAGATGGCTGATGTTCTTTATCGGACTTAAACTGATGGATCTTATACTGATCATCGATAACATACACGGGTATACCGTATTTTTTTCCAAGGGCTTTTGTTACCGTTGTCTTTCCGCCGCATGCCGTTCCCGAAATAAAATATACGTTACGCAAATACTCTTTTATTATATTGTCTTGAAATATCATATTGATCTCCTTATAAAAATAGTTTTCCAGTTACGATCACCGGGCATGAAACTATTAAGATAAGGTTTCATGCCACTTAGATATTTCTTAATCTTAAGAACATTACCATTTTTATATCCTCCCTAAGACTAAACCGTCTCAGTCTGTCTTTTACCGTTAAAATATATTATACATGATTATCCTCGAAAGACAAAGCTGCAGTTACCGCACATCTACAGGTTCGGTTTTTACTCCTTTATGCTAAGAACAGTTTCATGTATAAAACTCACCGGATCAGTTGAATGATATTTCCATAATACTCATTGTCAATGTTAACTACATCATTTTTCCGAAAATGATGTAGTTGGATTCAATGATGATGCAATTAAATAATCTGCGTGCACTATTTTGAACATAAAAATTGCAGATAACCCAATGGATTACCTGCAATCTGTTATCACAATTTGTACCTGATGAACGAGTTAACAAAAACGTATTATTCGAGCTCCCTAACTTAAGCTGTACCTTAAACATTTTTGTTAGGGTTCTCTGTTACGATTTGATTTCATTTGGTTTCAGCTGTCCATATCGCACGGACTGTATCAGCTAATGTTATCAAATTGTTATCACGGAAGTGTTATCAAGAATAAATACAACAATCTTCCATAGTTCGATAGGGTTTTATAATTCTCTACGTGCTAC
>JAEEGL011428178.1_pt1 | contig 111338 bp, 92 predicted proteins | sample 9134231 | NCBI WGS metagenome assembly JAEEGL01 (sample SAMN16246548, study PRJNA631951) | gut metagenome | biome: gut microbiome; feature: rumen; material: fiber-attached | host: Bos | place: Iran: Karaj | collected 2018-10
CAGCTCCTGTCTTTTTATTTACAGAGAGGACCTTTGTATCCTTGGTGCCCCAGCCCTTACCTATATTGAACTTCTGACCTTGTACCAGTGTCAGTCTTTCTGTTTCCGCGCTTATGGCAGGCTGCGAATCAGTAGCCTCATCACCACCGGGAACTTCTGAAGGTCCGGGTTTGGGATCCGGATCTTCATTGCCGCCTCCCTTTGTTACATATATTGTACACTCGGCTTTTACGTTACTTCCCTTTGCTGCACCGTTTGCAACAGCGGTTATCACTGTATTTCCTTCTGCCTTAGCCGTTACCAGATCGTTAGCATCTATTGTAGCCACCTTTGTATCTTTTACAGACCAGCTGATGGTTTTATCTGTTGCATCGGAAGGGATAACGGAAGCCGTGAGCTGTGCTGTTTTTCCGGCTTCAAGGGAAAGCCGGGTTTCATTAAGCTTTATAGCAGTCACATAAAAAGGTCCCGTTACTTCCTTTTCCTCACCGGTATACTCATATACTATATTTACTCCTGCAGCTGTGGTATTACCTAATGCTGTCCACTCATCTTCCTTACCTGCATAATATATCGTATTAAGATTTTCAGCCGTGGTTGCGGAATGTACCGGCGGCGGTCCGTAGGTTCCTTCCTGTGTAAGATCCAGTCCCTTCATGGCTGCTACAGGCAGATAGAGATTAACTACTCCGCTTCCCTTAAGTATATTGTCATAGCGGCAGGTATTTTCACTGCTGTTCATTCCGGTAAAATCAAAGCTGCGCAGATCCAGGCTGCGAAGAGAAACACAATTCTCAAACATGCTTTCCATTGTTGTAACGTTGCTTGTATTGATATTACCGAATTTAATACTCTTTAGACTCCTGCAATTATAGAACATATTTGATATGGAGCCTGCGTTATTTAAATTAAATCCGCTGATATCCGCTGCGCTAAGTGCTTCGCAGGAAGAAAACATTGCCGTAAGCGTTGTTGCGGATGAAGTGTCAAATGCCGACATATCTATGGTAGCAAGAGAATCACAGCCACTGAACATATTACTGAGATCCTTTGCCTTCGCTGTATTAAACTTTCCACCCAGGGTCACTTCTGCCAGATCATGATCACTTGCAAACACACTCCACATATCCGTAACGGATGAAGTATCCACTCCGGAAAGATCGATCTTAGTCAGATGATGACAGTCAGCAAAAGTGCAATTCAAAGAAGTATTCTTTGATGAATCAAAATTCCGGCCGAAATCTACGGTATCAAGACTGGGCGAATAATAGAACATGGCCCTCATATTCGTAACTTCGGATGCATCTACTTTGCTTAAGTCAACATTATTCAGAACAGCCATATAGGCGAAGACTCTGTAACAATCCGCCCCCAGCACACAGCCCTCTTCAAAAGAGATGTTCTTTATCACGCCTCTTCCGGCATTCCACAAACCTCTCTTACTTGCTTCTTCACCGGCTTCTTTGTAATAATCAAGCTTGGTATAATCAAATGATATAACCGTCACATACTCATGCTTATCGCTTCCTTCTCCGTAGATCGTCTTAGCCGGAACGATAATGTTTTCCGGAATATTGTTTTTGTCCTGAGGCTTATATGCTATGATATGCAGCTCATAACGATCTTTATCGGAGTTATATTTGAATTCGTGTACATAATCTTCAAACCAGGTACTTTCAACAGGTTCCGCGGGCCCGGGCTCATCACCGCCATCGTTTTCCCCGGTCACATCAATGTCCGTTTCATTATCTGCCGCTATTACAGGTGCATAAGGCAGCATCATGGATATACTCAGCAGCATACATAATGCCTTCTTTACAAAACTGTTTCTTTTCTTCATTATTTTTCTCCTTTCAAGATCCTTCGCTACGCTCAGGATGACAGGAAACCTCTCATCCTTTCCTGCCGAATCCTGTTAAATATTTACTTAACTTTCACTGTAATACTTATGGTCTTGCCGTTTACCTTTGCTGTTATCTTTGCAGTGCCTTTACTGCGGGCTGTGATCAGGTATCCCTCTTCTGTTTCCTCAGTACTTATGAATGCTACACGGTTCTTATTACTCTTAAAGACCACATCCTGGGTTACATTCGTAAGCCTGATATACTTTGTATCGCCGGCACTCATCTGCAGTGTCAGCTTGTATGCACTCTTGGGAGGATTTCCAACAATAGCAGGATCTTCAACTATTACTTTTATAGTATAAGTTTCTGCTGTAAGCGTTATCTCTCCGGCCTTTATTGCTTTTATCTTGCTGCCTTTGATCTCTACGATATCCCGGCTTGCATCTTCTTCAGCCACAGTCCAGACAGTCTTTTTAAGGCCTTTGATCTTAACGTTCTTAGATTTTCCTACATTCAAATGCAGGGTACGATCTGCTGCCGCAGTAGTTTCATTAACCTTTACGGTAGTTTTATAAGCCGTTCCGTTGATCCATGCCGTGATCTTCGCACTGCCCTTTGCTACTGCAGTTACCTGTCCATTCTCATCTACAGTTGCCACATCGGGAGCACTGCTGCACCATATCGCGTTCAGACCGGAAACATCACTTAAAGTGATCTCCTTTGTTTCTCCCGCTTCCATAGCAAGCTTTGCAGTAACGGAAGGCTTTACTATGGTAACTGCTATGCTGTGCACACCGTCTTCATATGTGATAGTTGCGGTTCCGGTTTTCTTGGCTTTAACAGCACCGGTTTTCTTGTTTACGGAAATAACCTTTGTATCCTTGGTGCCCCAGCCCTTACCTATATTGAACTTCTGACCTTGTACCAGTGTCAGGCTTTCTGTTTCCGCGCTTATGGCAGGCTGCGAATCAGTAGCCTCATCACTACCGGGAACCTCTGACGGTCCGGGCTTGGGATCGGGTTCGGGACCGGGACCCGGATCAGGCTCTTTACCGGTGTCCTTTACCGTTACCATACATTCCGCATAAATACTGCTGCTATATACCGATGCGGCATATATCTTTATAGTTCCCACTTCAACCGCAGTAACCAGTCCGGTCTCATCAACCTTGGCGATATTACTGTTTCCGCTGGACCAGCGGATCTCTCTGTTAAAAGCATTTTCCGGTAAAACAACAGCCGACAGCTGATATGTTTCATTTACGCTAAGACTGAGCTCAGTCCGGTTAATGCTGACACTCTGCGGGTATATCCTTGGCTGGCTGCCGACTGTCACTGTGACCGTGATATTATATGCCTTATAATGTGCGGATTCCGGAACGTTTACATTAATGCTTGCTTTCTTTCCTATAAGCTCTTCATTCTCAACTATCTTAAAACTCAATACTCCGTCACTTATCTGCGGAGTCCCATCGAAGATACTGTTAGTATCACTGACTGTATGTACACCGGCCTCTGCCCCTTCTTCCAGTAACGAATTCAGACTTACGCTGCTTTCCCTGCCCCAGGGGGCGGTTACGCTCTTGTCTTTATCGTATACCTTGGCTTTATTGATAGGGAACTCCAGTGTAACCGGTTCAAAACTGTATCTTCCGTACTCACTGGGATATACTGTGATCTTTCCTTTTCCGGGCTCGATATTATCGGTTATAAGCTTGTAATAGTCAGAAGCCTCCATGAACTTATAGCTGTAGCTTCCGCTATAATATTCATAGACCCATATTTCCTTCGGTACCACCGGCTCCCCTGTATAGCTGTAGGTTGTGTAATATGAACCATCATCCATTTTAATAGTGGCATCGCAGCGGATAGCAACTGTAGTAAGTTCTTTTTTCTCAGGAACCTCTCCTTTTCGTGTAAGATAACCGGGCGAGATCTCACCCTGATCGATGCATGCAAAGGTCTTATCTACTTTACCGTTAGGATCAAATACCGTACCCATTCCTCCGACCAGACTCACACAGCCGTAAAACATACTCTGGGATTCGGACACCTGCCCGACTCTCCAGCCTTCACCAACATAAATGGTCTTAAGTGATGAACAGCCACTGAAAAGATTGGCCATGATAGATATACCACTGGTGGACCAGTTGCTCAGATCCAGTTCCGTTAAGGATGAGCAGCCTGTAAACAGTCCAACCATCCCTCGTCCGTTTACACTTGTAATACTCATTTTAGTTGTATCCAGTGTTTCCAATGAGGTACAGCCGTCAAACATATGGCTGATATCCCAGGCTCCCGCAGTACTGAATTTTGTGAAATCAACCGTTTTTAAAGAACTGCAGCCGCTGAAAAAGGAAGTCAGCTGCTGGGCTCCGGCCGTATTGAATTTCCCGCCAAAAGTAACTTCTTCCAGACTCTCACAACCTGCCAGCATTCGTATATAGCCCAGGCTGCGATCAACTGACGAAGTATCAAGATGACTCAGATCCAGAGTTTTAAGCTTCTTGCAACCGTTAAACATAAGCCGCATACAGGTTACAGCAGAAGAATCCGCATTCGCCAGATCAATGCTCTCTACATCAGAAAAGCCCTGAAAAAGATTCAGGCAGTCCGTGGGAAGTATCGTCCCCTCACAACAGACCACTGCCTTTACTTCATCTCGGCTTGTCTCTCCAAGTGCTGTATTTATGCTGTTCTCCTCATCCATACTTCCTGCCAGGTACAGCATCGCAGTCTGTGCATCATAAGTACAGACTGTATAGTCAGGAGCATCTGCATCTTCTGCTTCTTCAACACTAATACTGTCTCCCGCATACACAGGAACATAGGGCAGAAGAACACAGAACGTAAACAGCAGACACATTATCTTTTTAAATAAATTGTTTCTTTTTTTCATGAAACCTCCTTTGGGCAGTCCTGTATCCTCACTTTAGCACTACTGAATAATATTGTTTATGGAAATGATTACGAAAAATAATGCAAATATTATAGACTATACAAAAAGTCCCCCACATACTGAAATCCTGTATATGGGGGGCCTGTCAGATCCGCTGTTTAATATTATGAAAACCGAACGTTTTTCATGTCAAAGCTGCTGCCGGGCAGGAAGACGAACCGTATCGTTCCCGGTCCCTGATAATTACTTACGGAAAAGCTCTGGGTATCGCCGCCATCCTTAGTAAACTCCAGGATATCACGTACTTCTTCTTTTCCGTTATCAAAGATAACATGTATGGTGTTGCAGGGTATATCCGTGGATCCGGTGATCTCAAGTTTGGTCACAAGCTTTTCATTAAAGTCCATATCCTTAAATTCAACGGTAACATTATTACCTATACCTGCAATGCAGTCACTACGCTTTTCAAACTTATCTCCGTATACCGCATCGCATTCGCCCGCATTCAGAAGTGCATATGCTTTATTGTACTTCGTAAAGCTGAAGCCTCCTATGTGCACCTTATCATGGGCCAGCAGATAGAGGCCGCAAAGGCCTTTCAGCCTGCGCTTTAAGCGGTAGGTCTCGCTCTGGTACACATTCCAGATTGACTTTTTATGATAGTGGCCGTTCAGTAGCAGCTCACTGCCATCCTTTCCGGGTATGCCGTCCCAGAGTTCAAAGTCAAAGGGATCGTCGGAAAGATTGAATATGGCGATGGTTATCTCATCGGAACCATAGGAACCAAAATCGATATTCTCAAAACCCACAACACTGCGAGCACCGCGCTCTGTGGAAACGCCGTGCTCATTACCCACGCCTATATCGCCTTCGCCGTAACTCCAGAGTCCGCCGGCAACAAAGTTATAAGGATCAAATGTAGCTGCCCCTAAACCTTCCGCTTTGAATTCCAGTTCCGAGATCACGCGCACGTTTTCGCAGCCGCAGCGGCACATGCAGCGCAGACGGAAATCACCGTCTCCTAATGCCTTTATCTTTGCGGAAAAACCGTCCTTTTCCGTGATCTTTGCTATATTGCTCTCGATACCTGTATCGTTCACTGCTTTCCAGATCAATTCATCCGGATCGGTCAGCGCCCCTTCGGGATAGACCTTTGCTTTTACAATAACCTCATTATTATCCGCATTCAGTTCGCGGCTGCCTTCACATACAAGCTCTATCTTTCTTACATAAGCTCTTCCGTTTGTGACTGCTTCAAGCTTTTCGGGGATCAGTGATATTCCGGAAAGCTCCTCTTTTTTTGTGACGGGAATGGTAAGCTCCGTTCCCTTAAGTCCGTCGCTCTCTATCTTTACCTTTATATCTCCGCATTCCCGACCAACTGCTATGCAGATCAGCATTTTTCCGGAAAACAAGCGTTTTTCTTTTCCCTTATATTCATCCGTATCCGTAGAATCACCGTTATCAAGGCCTGTAAGCCAGCCGGCTCCTTCAACTGATACGCGCACGATATTATTTGCATTTTCAACAGGATATCCGTCCTTATCTTCGGCTGATACCGCTATAAAACACATATCCCCGCAGCCTGCCGTAAGCGCCTGCTCCGGCTTATACTGTTCTGCGATCAGGCTTACTGCCTCACCAAAAGAATGACGGGTCTGTCTTGCTATCTCACGGCCTTCCTCATCATAAGCCACTGCAGTGATCTCACCGGGCTCGTAAGGAATGCGGTGATCGGCGCTTAAGACCGTTCCATGCTCATGGTCTATCTTCTTTCTTCCCCGGCTTTTTCCGTTTACAAAAAGCTCTACTTCCGGCGCATTGGATATCACGCGCACATCAAGCAGCTGTCCGGGATTGAAATCCCAATAAGGCAATACATGCACAAAAGGATCCTTTTTATGATCCGTCCACGCAGCTTTATAAACGTAATAACTGTCCTTCGGAAAGCCCGCCGTGTCGATCTGTCCGAAATATGAATTCCTGGTATGATAAGGCGTAGGCTCGCCGATATAATCAAAACCGGACCAGAGGAACTGACCCATGGAGAATTCATGATCCCTCTCCTGTATCACGCAGTGTTCGGGATTGGGTGCACCCCAGCTGGTAGTTGAATTACCAAGGGAAGAACACTGCCAGTCATCATCCGCCAGCAGCGCACGCTCATAAGGGAAGTGGTATATGCCGCGGCTCTGGACCGTAGATGCGGTCTCGCTTCCGAAGATATGCCAGTCGGGATGAGCCGCATGATGCTCATTATATAATCTTTCAGCATAATTGTATCCGATGTATTTAAGGATATCCGCGCACTTCTGGGTATTCTCCCAGGGCATGTAATTGGAGCCCATACCGACGATAGCATTTCCGCGGGGATCGCTTTCCTGCGTTTCTGTCTGCAGCATGCGGGTTATCTCCTGCCCGTGCTCATCCTTATGGGTATCATAGATCTCGTTACCGATACTCCATATAACTATGGAAGGATGATTGCGGTCCCTTCGTATCCAGCTGCGCACGTCACGCTCATTCCATTCCTTAAAGAAACGTCCGTAATCGTATTCGGTCTTGCAGCCTTCCCACATATCAAAGGCTTCGTCCATGACCAGAAAGCCCAGCTCATCAGCCAGATCCAAAAGTCCCACTGCCGGCATGTTATGGGCGGTACGGATAGCATTAACGCCCATGGTACGGAGTATCTCGTATTTACGTTTCATGGCGCTTCTGTTAAATACCGCGCCTATCGCACCCAGATCATGATGCTCGCATACGCCGCAGATCTTGGTATGCTCCCCGTTTACGAAAAGTCCGTGCTCTGTATCATAAGTAAACTTCCTGAAACCGAAGCGGCTCTCTATGGTCTCACCGTTAAAGGTGATCACGGCTGTATATAATTCCGGAGATGATAATGACCACAGCTTCGGCGCCTGTACCTTTTCCGAAAACTCTATCCTTATGGTTTTATCTTCATAGCTTTCTGCTTTCAGTTCTTTCAGGGAAGCTTTATGTGCAATACCCGCCTCGGGAACAGACAGGGAGATCTGCATGTCTTCATCAACATCCGAAAGTCCCTTAAAACCTTTATTCCAGCTGCTGTCCGCAGCCCCGCAGGCAATCTCGGCGCTTACCGATAATTCCCATTCTCCGGAAAGTTCATCTTCTTTCACGGGTTTTGCAGAAATATATAAACTGTCCGTTACGATATGTGTCTGTGCGTGGCTGATCAGATAAACATCCCTGAAGATACCGGCACCGCTGTACCAGCGGCTGTTGGGTGAAAGATAGACCAGCTTGACTATCAGCTCATTATCCCCATCGGTAAGAAGATCCGTTATATCAAAGAAAAAACTGGAATAACCGTATTTCCAGACCCCGGCGGCGCTTCCGTTTACATAGACCGTCGTATCCATATATGCGCCTTCAAAGTACAGCTCATAACGCTGTCCCTGCTCCTTTTTCAGTGAAAGCTTCCTGCGATAAAATCCCGTGGAACTTTCATACAGATCTTTGGTCTGTCCTATAAGCCAGTCATGGGGAAGATTGACAGGTGCAAAATCCATTTCCCTGATATCTTCTATATCCCTGCCGGGCGCCTGTTTGGAAAACTCCCAACCATCATTGAAAAGCTGCTTCATTTTTAACCCTCCGGTTTTCTTTATTTATCCGTATGTTCCGAAGTCAGTATCCTGACTGCCTCTGCTGCCAGTACCATTCCGGCAACGGCGGGCGCATATACTATGCTGCCCGGAGTGCTGCGGCGGTTCGGATCATCGCCGGCATCAGCCTTTATAGGCTTTTCATCGGAATAAACCACGCGAAGGCTTTCCACCCCGCGCTTCTTAAGCTCTTTGCGCATCACCCTGGCCAGAGGACAGATATCCGTCTCGTAAATATCTGCTGCCCTGAACCTGGAGGGATCCAGCTTATTGCCGGCTCCCATGGCACTGACTATGGGTATGCCCTCTCTCTTTGCGCGCATGATCAGTTCCAGCTTGGCAGTAACGGTATCCACTGCGTCCACTACCAGATCATATTCATTAAACGGAAGAGCATCTGCATTTTCCGGCAAAAAGAACGTCTCATAAATACGTATGTCTGCATCCGGATCGATGTCCAGCATACGTTCTTTCATAACTTCAACCTTGGGCCTTCCTATGCTGCTGTGAGTTGCGATTATCTGACGGTTGATATTTGAAACAGAGACTACATCCTTGTCGATAAGATCAAAAGCCCCTACGCCGCTGCGTATCAGGGCTTCACATACATAACCGCCCACGCCGCCGATACCAAAGACCGCCACTCTCTTTTTACGCAGATCATTAACGGCGTCTTCACCCAGCAGCAGGGCTGTTCGGGATAATTCTTCTTTCATCTATTCTTCGTTCTTAATAAGTTCCATCTCATAACTGATGGTCAGCGCATTATCATTATTGGCTGTCCATTTGTCAATGATATGGTCGGTAACATGCTGTATTGAATCTTCCTTAACTTCCGTGAGCAGTACGAAATACTGGCTGTTGTTATAACGGAGTATAAGGTCGGTCTTTCTTAAAATATTGCTCATGTGGTCGCCGAATGCTTCGCAAGCCTCTACATAACTCTCATCAGTTGCATCCGTACCGCGGTCAAGAGTGAAGAGCAGCTTGCAGGCTACCTTTGAATTTCTCATGATATAACGCATAACATAGCGGTATACTATGGTAAAGTCTTCCTTTGTAAGTTTAAGAGCAGAGTTGGGGATATTACGTTCGGACATGAGTATGCTCAAAGCTTTTAAATCTATCTTTTTGCTCTTCTGGGATTCCGATCCCGCACCCGCAACATATATCTCAAAACCATGCTTTCCGTTCTGCTTAACATTATACAGAGCCTTATCCGCCAGCTTGATCATCTCATCATAATCTTCGCCGACGCCGGGTATATAGATGGTTCCTATGGAAGCACCCAGAGGGATCTCCATATCCTCACCCATCAGTTCCTTTGCTTTTGCCATAAGATCCGTATTAAGGTTTTCGGAAAATCTTCTTATATCGTCTTCCGAATTAAGGAAGGTACTGAAAGCACTGAACTCATCGCCGCCCATCCTGCCTATGACATCATTTTTTCCAAGACCTTCCTTTAAGAGTTCGGCAAAGGTGATCAGAACCTTATCGCCCATATCATGGCCGTAAAGATCGTTCACCAGCTTAAAGGAATCCAGGTCTATCATCATAAGAAAACCGGATTTAAGATCCACTACCTGTTTTAATTTTTCAACGGCAGCACCCTTGTTCAAGAGTCCGGTAAGCTTATCGGTGGTGGCTTCCATATGATATTTGTTTATCTGTTCCTGACGGTTTAAGACTTTCTGTACGCGCTTTAAGAGCACATCGGGGTCAAAGGGTTTGCGCACAAAATCATCCACGCCTATCTCAAAACCCTTTGCCTCGGTCTGTTTATCGGAATCGGCTGTAAGAAATACCACAGGTATCTCGGCGATCTCGGATTCCGCTTCATATTTACGAAGTTGTTCGTATGTTTCGAAGCCGTCCATTTCCGGCATAAGTATATCCAGAAGGATCAGGTCCGGCCTGTTATTCTTTATAAAGGAAAGCAGAGCCTTTCCCGAAGGGATACAGCTGACCTTCATATCATGCTTTGCCAGCATTTTCCCGGCTATCTTCAGATTAATAGGATCATCATCCACTATTGCAATGTGTCTACCCATATTTAAAACTCCTCCGTGGGTGGATTATAACATACCGGCGGCGAAAAATGAAGAGAATATAAGAATTCACCTATGAACTGCAGCTCCGTGGGATTAAAACCTCCGCTTTGGGGATAAAGATAATAACAGCATTCCTTTGTTGAAAGGACTATGCATTCGCCCGACTTACCCCTGTAATCGTATTCGGTCTGTACGGATTCCCTTATATTGTGGGGAAAATGAAGCACTGTATCCCCATAAGCCAGAAGGAACTCTTTTTCGTTAAGCTCAAGCTTCCCCCTGCCCAGCGTTACAAAACCTTTCTCATTGGGAAGGGCTTCTATGCTTACGTCAAAGGAGCGCCTGTTAAATTCAGATCCTTTAAAGCATTCCTGCTCTGCAAGCTTTCTCTCCCATTCATACCAGTCAGGGATGATCAGCTCTTCCTTATCCGCATTATTTACCAGATATCCGTCTTCGCGCAGTTCGTAAGATGCTCCGCAGGCTTCACATTCCAGCAATGCTCCCCGGCTCTTCATCCTGTATTTTTCCCCGCAGCTGCAGCAGCGGTACAAGGCCTTATGAAGCCCCTCCGCCCTTTTGGGGTCTTTTATCATGATATTGTTATCCCGCTGATATTTGTACTCATCATACTTAAGGCCGTTTTCTATGGTCTTTTGAATCTCTTCCTCCGTCGCAGCCGCAAGTGTTTCCTTTGTATAAACACACTTAAGCTCTGCCTCTATCGGAACTGTTCTGGTACGCAGCTCGTCCCAGAAAGGATTTGCGAGATATCCGCCTTTTACGCTGAGTATTACGACAGGCACATTCATGGACTTGCACAGCCTGCCCATGTTCTTTGCTATATAAGCTGTGGTCCCTACATTTGAATGGCGGGATTCCGGATAGACCACCACAGGCTGCCCCATCTTTATGGCATGCTTCATGTTCCTGACCACGCTTATATCAGAAACAAAACGCCTCTTGCCGATACAGCCAAGCCCCCTGTACAGCCACTTTCCGAAAACCGCAAAACCTTCCATATCCGATACATAATTTGCTCTGTGCGGAAACAGGGCCAGGGGTGCTATATAATAATCCACCGGTCCCTGGTGCGTGGCTATCACAAGATAGGGCGGCTTTAAACCTTTCATCCCCTCTTTCTTTATCTTAAGCTTAAACTGCCTGGTCAGCAAAAAAGATGCCCCCCATACCAGGGGCATCAGGAAAGCGTACTGTTTGCAGGGTCTCTGCGACATATTGAAGGGAGTCATGTCATTGTTTTTCATATTTATTTATATTCTACAGTATCTTTCAGATCTGTCAAACTAAGGAATTCCTGTGGCGGGGATACCGATAACATGGTAAAATAAGTGCGGTTCATTGTATATCTGTGAGGTGTGACGATAATGAAAAGAAAAACAATATTATTAACAGGTCTGATGATGGCAGCGGTTTTGTCCGCCTGCACAGACAATACAACACAAAGCGGCCGCGGTCCTTATGCGGAAGAAGAGGAACCGGAAGCAACATCGGCACCGACACCAACGCCGACGCCAACCCCGGAGGAGCCCATTATCGATCCCGAGCCCGAACCGGTTTATACAGAAATGGAAGTGACCGTTGATAATATCACGATAAAGACCGGGGAGCACGGCACCTTCGAAGACAGGGAGTTTCCCCTGGCTTATGTTGTTTACCAGCAGATAAATCTGGATGATGTTTCCCGGGAACAGTGGACAAACCTTGACCGGACCCTGGAAAAAATAAATAACGAAGTCTACGAAGACGCCATAGAGACTCTGGAATACAACTACGAATATGCGTGCGAATTAGATGAAACTATCCGGTACAGCTCTAATCTGCGCGAAGCTAATGTTTATGTTCTGAGGGCTGATGAAAGAATGCTCAGTTATTATACAAGCTATTATGCAATGACCAACGGACCGCATCCTGCCATATGGTATGAGTCCCGGTGCATAAATACGACAAGCGGCAAAGAACTTCAGATCAGCGATATCATCTCCGGTGACCGTCTGGATAAGCTTCCGAATATCATCTTTGATAACCTGGTTGCCGATGCACTTGGCGAGGATTATGAATTCTCCGAAGAAGAAGAGAGTATCATCCGCAGCAGATTAGAAGATGTAGTTAATGAAGGTACTCTGGTCTGGGGCATGGATGATAAAAACCTTCTTATCTACTTTGCTTCGGAAACGCTGATGTCTTACGCCTTCGGCCCCCTCTCCGCAACTATATGCCTGGACGATTATCCCGGTCTGGTAAACGAATGGTATCTTCCGGTGGATTGTTCCCCTGTGGGCGGACGGGTTGTATATGTTGATTCGGAATATGTGAACTGAAAGTGCGGGGGCCGGACTCCGTTTGACCGGAGCCCGACCCCCATAGGAGGGTCATATGCAGTTGGAGATCTCCAGCCTGGAGTTATAGGGGATCGCTACCCCGTTGACCATTTTGCAGAGGTCTCTGGTACTGAAGATCCCGTCTGACTTATCTTCAAAGCAGATGTAGACCTTCTGAATATTCTGATCAAAAGGTACTGCATCGCGGACTATACCAAATCCGCGTTTAGGATGCAGGACCTCGTCCCCGGCTTCGTAATAGGCGTCAGGATTATGCTGCTTAAGACTGGAAATATATCTGGCAGCATTATCCGGGTCGACAGGCGGCTGATCCCACTTTTCCAGATAGGAAAGTATATTAAATGACGGTATGTCTTTACCGTCATAGGCATCCTGCGCTTCTTTGATGCTCCAGTTTTTATCAGCAAAGTCGCTTTTTTCATATCTGGCTTTAGGAACAGCTCCGACCAGTTTACAGGCCCAGATCCAGTCGCTTCCGTGTCCATGGAGGTACGCATAGGTTTTATAGTAGCGGTATAATTTGGTGGTGTATACATAGTAATGGGCATATTCGTGGCGGATCAGGTCAACAGCAGCAGCCTCCGGCGTATCCGGATCGTTCAAAAAGGCAAGGCTGAAACCAAATATCTCGGTGCCGGCATGCTCCTCAGTATGGGGATAACGGAAGTAGCCGATACGGCATTTGGCGCGGTTAAGTTTGACAGGGAGGGCTAAACCGTTAAGGCCTGTCTTTTCGTCGAGCTTTCGGATGATATAGCGGATCTTGTCTTCGGTCCATTTTTCAGTGAGTTTTGACATGACGTATACCTCCTTGGGATAATGGGATACCGGGTTAATGGGGCCTGCCTTGAAAAAAGTGCAAAAAATCCCCAAAAACCTGATCCGGACTTTTGTTACGATGTGGGTAAAATTAAAATTGTTAAAGATTAAATAGTATTAAATAAACTAACGACTGTCACTCCATCTGCAACGATGGAATGATAGGATAACATTTTTATCGGTCAATGTCAAGAGATTTTTTAGACTTTTGCAAAATTTTCTGCTAATCTGACCCTATAACCCCGTCCCCGAGGCTCATACTGGTGTACAATCTGTGATATGCTCCGTGCTTTTCCATAAGCTCTTTATGGGTGCCGCGCTCGATGATCTTTCCGTCATCAACCAGAAGGATTATATCCGCATCCACTATGGTGGAAAGACGGTGTGCGATCACAAAAGAGGTACGGCCGGCAGTCACTGTCTTTACCGCATCCTGCAGATGCTTTTCCGTAACAGTATCTATGGAAGCCGTGGCCTCGTCAAGTACGAATATGGCGGGATCCGCCAGCAGCGCCCTGGCAAAGGATATGAGCTGTTTTTCTCCGGTGGATAAGCTGTCACCGCCTTCTCCGGCCTGGGTATCCAGTCCGTTTTTCATGTTCTTTACTATGCCGTCGGCGCATACTTTTTTAAGGGCATCCCATATCTGCTCGTCAGTTGCCTCGGGATTTCCGTACTTAAGGTTTTCCCTTATGGTACCGGAGAAAAGATGGGGCGTTTGCAGCACGTAACCTATATTGGAATGAAGCCATAATATGGACCTGTCCCTTGCGTCACGGCCGTCTATCAATAGCCTTCCGGATGTAGGCTCAAAAAACCTGCATACAAGATTTACCAACGTGGACTTGCCGGCACCCGTCTCTCCTACTATTGCCACATTTGTACCGCGGGGCACCTTCAGATCAAAGTGATCCAGCACATACTCCTCACCATCGGGATAATGGAAAGATACATCCTCAAATTCCACATCACCCTTAAGCTCCTCCCAGTTCTCATGTTTAGGTTCAAAGGTGGTGCCGTACTTTGCGATAACCTCTTCGGTATCCGCAACTTCCGTTTTTGTATTCAAAAGTTTTGTAAGCCTCTCTACATTCACCTGCACGGATATCAGTTCGGATATGGTGTTAATAATAAACTGGATGGGCTCCATCATATGCAGTGAATAAGTCAGGAAAGCGGAAAGCGTGCCTATCTCGATCACTCCGTTTAAAGTGATGATACCGCCTCTCCAAAGGACCAGGCTTACGGCTATGCTGCTTACCATCATCACGCTTGCCGTAAAGAAGGATGAATAATGCGCAGCGCTTATGCTCTTTCTGCGCATTTCCTCCGTATCCTTTTTAAAGTCGGCATATATCTTATCTTCCACCGAAAGGGTCTTAACAGCCTTAGCACCCGTGATGCCCTCGTTAAAATCCGAAGTGATGGTGGAATTGATCTCCCTTATCCTGCGGTTGATGGTCACCAGTTTCTTCTGGAATACCGACAGTATCACAACCACCAGGGGTACCAGAACGGCGACCCACAGAGCCAGTTTCCAATTGAGTATGAACATCATCATCATCACAAAGATGATGTAAGAGCCGTGCCATACTATATCCATAAGCCTCCAGGCCATCATCACGCCTATCTTTCCGGTATCGCTCATGACCCTGGCATGGATGTAACCCACATTGTTCTGATTGAAATATGAAAACGAAAGCTCCTGCAGATGATTAAAGGCGGCATTCCTCAGATCACGGTCGACGCTCATCTCCACCTGTCCGCAAAGGTAAGTGGTAAAGAAGTTCACCACCATATAAACCACCATCATCGCCACATATAAAATAACAAAGCCCTTAAGTCCCTGAAGAGTCCCCTGCACGACAAAATGATCCAGCGCATATCTCTGCATAAGAGGTACCGCGGAATCTATAAGGCTTGCGAACATACCCAGCATCACCATCACGATGATCCTGGGCACGTATCTCTTTATGTACGGCAAAAGTTTAGGCACGCCGAAAAACGGCAGGCTTACCGCATTTTCCTCATCCGTTCTGGATCTCATAAATCTCCCTGTATATACCGTTCTTCTCTATAAGCTGCGCATGGGTCCCTCTTTCGGCTATGCGGCCCTTATCCATAACTATTATCTCATCCGCATCCTGCACGGTGGCTATCCTGTGGGCTATCAGTATCAGTGTTTTGCCTTTGGTCTTTTCCTTGAGCGCTTTTCTTATCTTTGCATCCGTCTCCATATCCACGGCTGAAAGTGAATCGTCGAATATCATTACCGGTGCATCGTTCATTATCACCTGGGCAATAGCCGTCCTCTGCTTCTGTCCGCCGGAAAGGGTCACACCTCTCTCACCCACGAAGGTTTCATAACCCTCAGTGAATTTCCCGATGGTCTCGGTAAGCTGGGCCGTTTCTGCTGCCGAAGCCAGCTCCTGCTCTGTTGCCGCATCCCTGCTGATCGTAATGTTCTCCTTAAGAGTACGTGAGAAAAGATATGGCTCCTGCAGGACCATGGAAACGTGTTTCCTGAGAGAATGCCTGTCCGCCTCCTTAATGTCCACGCCGCCTATGCTTATCTTTCCCGATCCTTCCGGCAGTTCATACAGACGGTTTAAGAGAGCAGCCAGTGTCGACTTGCCCGATCCCGTTGCACCGATGATGCCTACGGTGCTGCCTTCCTTTATCTTTAAGCTGATATCCTTAAGAACCTGTCTGTCTTCTTCATAGGAAAAACTCACTCTGTCAAAGACGATATCCCCGCCTTTTATCTCCTTATCGCCGTGGTTTAGCATATCCTCGGTAGGGGAATTGCATATGTACCTGATACGGTCGATGGAAACTCCCGCCTTACTCATATCGGATATCACACGTCCCAGTTCCCTCACCGGCCAGCAGAGCATGCCGTTATAGGAAACGATGGCGATATATCCTCCTGCGGTAAGGTTTCCCTTTACGCATTGCACCGCTCCTATCACCAGTATCAGCATTATCTGCATTCCGGTTATCAGATCGTTGGAACACCAGAAAGCGGAAAGCCAGCCCATAAGGCGTATCCACATCTTGGTATATCCCGCGTTCTGCTTTTCAAATCTCTCACGCTCAAAGCTCTCGCGTCCGAAGGCGCGCACCACTCTCACGCCGGTAAGGTTTTCCTGTGCGATGGCAGAAAGCCTTCCTTCTTCTTCATCCGCTTTTAAAAATGAAGAGGAGATCCTGTTATGGAAAAACAGTGAATACAGGACCACTACGGGTATGAAGGCTCCGGAGATCAACGCCAGCTTTAAATCTATGCCTATCATGAAATACAGGGCCAGTACTATCAGCATTCCTACCCTGAAAAGCGCCGTCATCTGTTCGGAAACAAAAGCCTTGATGGTCTCCACGTCGGAGGTGCAGCGCTGGAGTATATCTCCCGTATGATTCTTCTGATACCAGGATACAGGCAGATCCTCTATATGAACAAAGAGCTCGTCCCTGATAGTTTTTATAAAGCGCTCGGAACCCTTTGCATTCTGCACCCTGTAAAAATATCTGCACAGGGCGGCGCAGACGGCAGTCAACATGACTATAAATGCTATCAGGTAAAGATGCTTCTGAAGATAAAGCCTGCCGCCTAAAAGATCCAGGGCGTCCAGCACAAAAGCCGGCGCCGCCTTTTCTTCCTTTAACACTTCATCGACCGTATACTGCACCAGCTTGGGGCTGATCATATCAAGAAAGGCTGCAAACAGAGACAATAAAACTCCACACGCAAAGAAACGCTTACTGCCTTTAAGGAAGTAAGCGATCATTGAAATCCTTGAATAATCTGCTGCCGGTTTTTTCATATCCGTTAAAGGATAACATTAAAGCCCTGTTTTTACAACTTTTTTAAAAAACTGTTGACAAACCACGACTGTCGTAGTACGATAAGCATACCACGACAGACATAGCATCGTCTAACATAGTATGACAATCGTAGGAACGCCTGTCGAAGTAAAATTGACAATCTAATAAACTATCAAATAAGAAGGGAGTGATAGGATGGCAGAGATGAACGCCGGGATCAGCAGCGATGTGATCCGTGGCTACAACGACACGATGATCCTGTACATCTTAAAGCAGGAACCCTCCTACGGCTACGAAATATCAAAAAGGATCCGCAGCATATCGGAGGATAAGTACATAATCAAAGAAACCACTCTGTATTCAGCCTTCTCACGAATGGAAAAAAACGGCTACATAGAATCCTACGAGGCAGCCGGAGATGTGAGCGGCAAGAAGAGGACCTACTACAGGATAAGCGAAGCGGGTCTGGCATATTACAGAGAGAAGTGCAACGAGTGGGAGCTAACAAAAGACGTAATACAAAGATTTATTGATGGCAGCTCTTATATAACTATGAAGGGAGACACAAATGGAAACGATTAAAAATTATCTTGAAGCCATGTTCGCAAATATGCCCCGCACGGCAGATGTGGAGAAGGCAAAAAGAGAGCTCCTTCAGATGATGGAGGATAAATACAACGAGCTGATATCAGAGGGCAAGACCGAAAACGAAGCAGTCGGCACCGTGATCTCCGAATTCGGAAACCTTGACGAGCTGGCAGACGCTCTGGGTATTGAAAAGGAAGTTCAGCAGGAGAAGGAAGAAAGTGAGAGCAATCCCCGCAGGGCTCTGGTCCTTGAAGAGATAAGAGATTACCTGCAGTTCTCATCAGTAAGGGCGCTGTGCATTGCACTGGGCGTGGCTCTGTGCATCATAAGCGTGACCGGACCTATCCTCTTTGATGTATTACATATAGCAGGCGTGGGAGTACTGGTAATGCTTCTGCTGGTAGCTGCAGGCGTACTGCTCTTTGTATTCTCCGGTATCAACTCAAAGAAATGGTCCTATGTAACAAAGGGTGGCTGTTTCCTGGATTACGCAGGATCAAATTATACAATGGAAGAGAAAGCGCGCTACCGCAGCTCCTTTGCTTCCAGACTTACACTGGGAATAATCCTCTGCGCATTATGCTGGCTGCCCATAGTAATAGTTGATTCCTTCGGATCACTGGCAGGCCTGGGCGAAGTACTCCAGGTAATAATGCTCTTCATGTTCCTTGCTGCAGGCGTATTCCTTATAATACACAGCTCCATGATCATGGGAAGCATAAATGACCTGCTCAAGATCAACGAAGGCCAGACAATGAGCAGCAGCTATACCGAAAAAGCTTATGAGCACTATGATAATCCCAAGGTTGACGGCGCACTGAGCGTTTACTGGCCTACAGTACGCAGCATATATCTGATCTGGAGCTGCCTGACCTTTGCATGGTGGAAGACCTGGATCATCTGGCCTATAGCCGGTATCCTGTATGCGATCATAAAGAGCGTTTTCAAGACCAACAATAACGGCCAGGCATAAATGGAGGGAAAGACAATGTGGAGAAAAAGATATCTTAAAGTTTTAAATTCGATCACGATCATCTGTGTGGTGATCGGCTGCATGATAAATATGATGAAATTCGCCGGCATGGCAGTTTTCAGCTTTTTCAAAAACAGCGATTCTGCAGTAATGACAGAAGGCGGCGGTGACCTGGAAGGATTCAGTGATATAGATGCAGAATTGAAATACGGTGAGCTGATCGTAAAGTACGGCGACAGCTATTCATTCAGCTACGACAATTATCCCCAGGGTTCAGAGCCCACCTTTAAGATTAAAAACAATAAGCTTGAGATCAGACAGAAGGGCAAGGTCGGTTTCAATCTGTTAGGAAATAACAACTTTGACGGAAAAGTAATAGTGACGCTCCCTCAGGATACCGTAGCAGATATGGAACTCAACCTCAATATGGGTTCACTGAACTTAAGCGATATGTATTTCGGAAACATCAATGTAGATGCAGATATGGGCAGCATCACTATCAAGAACTGTGTGCAAATTTCGGCTGAACGGTGCGTCCTTTTCGCTTCAAACGGTATGACCAAATCGGACAACCGGTATATATTATTCGGATAGCGGTATGACCATATCCGACTGTGGTATAGTTTTCACGTAGTAAAAAATACGTGAAAGGAGCATATGTTTATGCAAAACTGTACTACAATCCTTGGCATCATCGATATGCGACAACGTGGCATATCATTCGATGACTGCCGAAACAGGTATGGGGTCGGTAGCAGCACTATCGCCCTCATCATGAACCGCTTCAATGAATCAGGTAAGGATTATGAAACATTGAAGCAGATGTCTGCGGAGGAGGTTGAAAATCTTATATACCCTCCGGAGAACATCAGAAGGAAAGATGTTTCGGTTATGCCTGATTACCAGGCTGTATACGAACGCCTTTCAAAGCCGGGCAGCAAGGCAAATCTCTTTTACTTGTGGTTAAAGTACAAGAAAGAATGCCCATCCGGTTACCAGTATACCCAGTACTGTCACTACTTCAAAAAGTTCATAGAAAAGAACTATGGAGCTGAAGCAGTAAGCATGGTAGTCGAACGTATCCCCGGAGAAAAGGTTTACATTGACTGGATCGGTGATCAGCCGGAGATTCTGGTTAACAGCCATACCGGTGAGGTTAAAAAAGTTCACTTCTTTGTGACCACAGTCGGTGTAAGTAACCTTCTGTATGCCGAAGCTTTTGAGGATGAAAAGCTTCCCAATTTTATAGCCGGAACTGTACATGCACTTGAATACTATGGTGCAGTCCCTAAGCATCTGGTCCCTGACAACTTAAAAACAGCAATAACGCGACATACAAAGGATGAACTGGTCATAAACAGCGCTTATCAGGATCTTGAAAACTTCTACGATGTTGTGATCCTTCCGCCACCTCCGAGGAAGCCTAAAGGCAAACCTACCGTGGAGAAATACGTTCAGTTCCTGGAGACCCATCTGTTGGAAGATCTTAAAGAAAAGATCTATTACAGTATCGAAGACATCAATCGTGATGTAAGAGCTAAAATAGCGGCCATCAATAGTGATAAGAAAACAAACGAATCCTTATCTAAGATGGAAAGCTTTCTCCGATACGACAAGCCACAGATGAAGCCACTTGCCGGTGAATCCTTCATGTTATGTGACTATAAGTATTTTTCCCGTGTACCGAATAACTATCATCTTCTCTATGATGACCACTATTATTCAGTATTGTACACGTATTACGATCAGCCTGCAATTATTAAGGCAACGCTTGCAGAGATCAGGATCTGCGATCGTAACAATAAGCTTATATGTACCCATAGGAGATCTTATAAGGATTTCCCGCGCTATATAACAAAACCTGAGCATATGAAGCCGGAGCATCAGTATTACAAAGAAGTAAACTCCAAGGATGGGGACTATTACCGCCGCTGGGCTTCTTATATAGGTCCTTATACAAGGAGCTTTATTGACCGAATGCTTATGGCTGCAACGCACGAGGAACAGGCATACAACAGTTGTAATGGCATTCTCCATATGTGCAAAGATCAATCCAAGCTGCTTGTTGAGGAAGTGTCTAAAACTTGTGTCGAAAGCAATACCTGCCGGTACTCGTACTTCAAACGTTTGTTGAAAGAAAAGCTGGGCAGCGGAAATACAGCGGAAAAATCTACTCTTCCGGACCATGATAATCTTCGTGGAAAGGAGGAGTACAAATGAAAAAGCAATCTCTTAAACCACTTTCCGTTGAGGAGTACGAACTGTGTAACAAGCTTAAGAACATGCGATTTTCCGGTATGGCTGCAGAATTAGAAAAAGTATTCGCTGATCCTAATTCTGATCTGCTGGCATTCAATGACAAGATCCAGCGTATAATAGATGCTGAATGGAATCTCAGATATACTAAGAAGCTCAATCGTTTTGTTAAAAAAGCATCTCTGAAATACCCGGCAGCTGATCTTGATGAGACAATATATGACCCGGCACGTCAGCTTGATACAGGCATAATCGAAGTCCTTGCACAAGGTGAATGGATCGATCAAGGCAAAAACCTTGTCATCACCGGAAAAACAAGTTCAGGTAAGAGCTATCTGGCAAATGCTTTTGCGGTATGTGCCTTGAAAAAGTTTAAAACAGTCAAGTATTTCAAGGCCAGCGGAATTATCAATGAGCTGGCACGGGCAGAACAGATGGGAACTTATCAAGAAGCCTTACATCAAATGGCATCATATGATCTACTCGTTATTGATGATTTTGGATTGATGAACCTGGATCTTGACAAATGTCGAAACCTTTTTGAGGTATTTGACAGTCGTGATCCGTATAGATCAATCCTCTTGGTATCTCAGATACCGGTTGCATCCTGGTACGATATCTTTGCGGATCATACCTATGCAGAGGCGAGCCTTGCTCGCGTCCTCAGCGAATCATACCGTCTTGAAATGAACGGTAAGAATATGAGGAATCTTGAACCTATAAACAAGCGTAAAAACGGATAGCGCACCGTTGGTGCGAAAAACCTGTACCGCTCACGCGGTACAGGCGTACCGTTTTACCGAAATGTGCACTGTGAGATGGAAAAGGTAAACTTACAGGCTGATATGGGCAGTATAGATCTTATAGACTGCGAATTTACGGACGGCGACTTTGATGCAAACATGGGCGGTATCACGTTAAAGGATTGTTCTTTCCAGACTGCTGACTGCGATGCAGATATGGGCAGCATAGAAGTGAGCGGTGTATACGATGCACTTACCGCAGACTGCGATATGGGGTCCATCAAAGCAGAGAACAGTAACGAAAACGCCAAATATGATCTGGACTGCGACATGGGCGATATTAAGGTAAACGGAAAGAAACTGGGGAAAGAGTATAAGAACTAAAAAGATCCTTCGTCGCTGCGCTCCTCAGGATGACAGAAAATGAAGGCATCCCAGGATGACAAAAACACATGTCATCCTGAGCGCAGCGAAGGATCTTTATAAATTACAGATCGTAATACATTGCGAATTCCATAGGGTGAGGCAGCTTCGATACAGCAGAAGCTGCTTTTTTATTGCGGGCGATGATCTGGGAGATGAGTCTCTCAGGGAATACGCCGCCGACAGTAAGATAATCGTGATCCTTTTCAAGCTCTGCGATAGCCTCATCCAAAGATGCGGGCAGACCGGTAAGCTTTGCTTTCTCTTCATCGGAAAGCTTGTAGAGATTGAAGTCGTAAGGCCCCCAGCCTTTTTCGTGAGGATCGATCTTATTCTTTATACCGTCCAGACCTGCCATCAGTATTGCAGCGTAAGCATAATAAGGATTGCAGGTAGCATCGGGGTTACGCAGCTCGAAACGCTTGGTTTCCGGAGTCTTTGCATAAGCAGGGATACGGATAACGGCGCTTCTGTTGCTCATGGCATAACCGATGGTAACGGGAGCTTCGAAACCGGGCACCAGTCTCTTATAGGAATTGGTGGAGGGATTGGTGATAGCGCAGAGTGAACGCGCGTGGCTCAATAAACCGCCCATGAACCAGTGTGCTTCTTCCGAAAGCTGGGCGTAGCCGTCGGCTCCGTAGAATACGGGCTTGCCGTCCTTAAAGAGCAGCATGTGCACATGCATACCGTTGCCGGCTTCCTGAGCAAGAGGCTTGGGCATGAATGTTGCGGTAACTCCATCCAGTACAGCTTCGTTCTTGATAACATATTTTGCGGACATGGTATCGTCTGCAAGTTTGAGCATATCGCCAAGTTCGACCTCTATCTCCATCTGGCCGCTGCCGCCCACTTCGGGATGATGATACTTAACATCGATACCCCAGTCTTTCATTGCAAGACACATGCGGCTGCGCAGGTCATTGCGGATATCGGTGGGAAGGCTGTTATGATAACCTGCACCGGGCAGTACCTGATATCCGTTGTTGCTGTCGTCACCGCCGGATGCATAATGTGCCTGAGAGGTGAAGATCTCGGTGAACATGTTGTAGTAATTGGTGTTGTACTTAACCTGATCGAAAATGTAGAATTCGTACTCAGGCCCGATCACCATGCGGTCTGCCACGCCGGTCTCTTTCATGTATTCAAGAGCGCGGATAGCTACGTTACGGGGATACTGGTCGAAGGGCCTGTTGGCGGGAAGGTCGATGACCTTCACATCACCTATCATGGAAAGAGTGGGAACCTCACAGTAACGGTCGATCACCGCAGATTCGAGAACAGGTATGAATACCATATCACTGTTCTCAACGGGGGCATAACCGTAATTACTGCCGTCAAAGCCAATGCCGTGTTCCATCGTGCTTTCCGTAAGACGTTCCGAAGGGATACTTAAGTGTCTCCAGCGCCCATCGATATCCGTGAGCTTAAAGTCGATCATCTGTATCCCTTCGTCCTTGATCAACTTCTGGATCTCCTGCAGATTCTTTGCCATAAAGCCTCCTTTGTGTGTGTATTGTGTGTGTATTGTGTGTGTGTAGTTTATTATACTCCGTTTTATTGGAATATAATTGTTTTATTATATTCCGCTAAGACGGGGGTATACGATTTTATTTATTGACTTAAATTCCTTACATCTATTTCTTTCGACCTACAAATTTCCCATTTTCCCACACGCCTTCAAGAAAATCACCATTTGCATGCTTCAAAACTCCATGACCATTCCTTTTATCGTCCTTGTATTCCCCTTCAAATATATCTCCATCTGTATAATTATACACTCCATGACCATTTCGTTTGCCATCTTTGTATTCTCCGTCATATTTATCTCCATCTACCCACGTACAAACTCCATGGCCATTCTTCCTGTCATCTTTCCATTCCCCTTCATATATATTTCCACTTGCATATTTCATCGTTCCGTGGCCATTCTTTTTGTTGTCTATATATTCACCTTCAAATATATCTCCATTTACCCATTTCATTATTCCGTGACCATTCTCTTTGCCATCTTTCCATTCTCCCTCATATATATCTCCATCTATAAATTTATAAACTCCACGACCATTCGCCTTGTCATCTTTCCATTCTCCTTCATATATATCTCCTTTTGCATATTTCATTGTTCCATGGCCATTTTTTTGATCATCTTTCCATTCTCCTTCATATATACTTCCACTTGCATATTTCATCGTTCCGCGGCCATTCCTTACGCTGTCGTCAAATTCACCTTCGTACTTATCTCCCTTTACCCATATAAAAACTCCATTACCTTTTTTATGATCATCTCTCCATTCCCCTTCATATATATTTCCACCAGCATATTTCATCGTTCCATAACCATTCTTTTTGCCGTCTTTATATTCCCCTTCAAATATAGCTCCATCTACAAATTTCAAAACTCCATGGCCATTCCTTTTGTCATCTTTGTATTCCCCTTCATATACATCTCCATTTGCATATAACATTATTCCATAGCCACTTTTTTGTTTGTCTATAACTTCACCTATATATATGTCACCACCTGCATTTTTATATACTTTTATATTTCCGCTATCATAATGATAAAAATCGGATTTTTGTTCTTCTTTATTTCCTTTCATCTTTCTCAATCTCTCTATAAAACAAAAGAGATTTTCTTTCATTTCTGTATATTCTTTTTCTATTTGATCATATTTCTTTTCAAGTTCTTTATATGCATCAGATTCAATAATTCTGTTTTTATCTGCTTCTTTTCTTTCTTCTAATACTTTTTCATAATCCTTTATTCGTCCGGTATTGGTTTTTTCATTCCCTGAAAACACATAAAAAGTAGGATACTTCTCATAATCCAGACTTTTATCGTATCCGCACTCCTTACAGATTATTTCATTATCATCTATATTATTTTTACATATAGGACACTTGACCATATATCTCATTCTCCAGGATTCAGCTTATTACGTTTACAATGCTGTATAGTTTTATTAGATCATACCTAAATATCGTTTTAGATCTTTCCGGGCATCGGTACTACCGGCATTGGCGGCTTTTTGATACCACTCCTCTGCTCTCCTTATGTTTTTTTCTACACCTTTTCCATATTCATAACAGCGCCCCAAATCCCTCATGGCCTCAATGTTTCCGGCATTGGCCGCTTCTGTATACATCTCTATCGCCCTCTTTAGATTTTTCACTACATTTTTTCCATTTTCAAAGATTCTTCCAATACTATGCATGGAGTGATCATCATGTGTCTCAACAGCTTTCTCATATATTTCCATTAAACAATGTGCAAGATCTTTTTTAGCATCATTATTACCGGCTTCTACCGATTTCGTATACCATTCTCTCGCCCTCGTTAAATCTTTTTCCACACCCTTCCCATATTCGTAGCAGCTTCCAAGATTCTTCATAGCTCCGGCATTACCGGCATCGATTGCTTTCAAATACCATTCTATTGCCTTCTTTACATCTTTTTCCACACCTTTTCCAATTTCATAGCAATAGCCCAGATCTCTCATGGCATCAGCATCGCCTGCTTCGGCTGCTTTCGTATACCACTCTACTACCTTTTGGGCATCTTCTTCCACACCTTTTCCGTTCTCATAATGGTCTGCAAGCTGTTTCATGATGATAATATCACCGGCCTCTGCCGCTTTCGTATACCACTCTACCGCCCTCTTTGCATCTATTTCTACACCTATACCCTTTTCATAACATCTACCCAGATCCCTCATGGCATCCACGTCACCATTTTCTGCCGCCTTTGTATACCATTCAGCAGCTTTATTTACATCTGTTTCCACGCCTTTTCCATTTTCATATATTTTTCCAAGGCATAGCATAGAATCTGTATTACCTATATTGGCTGCTTTTGTATACCACTCTATAGCTTTCTTAACATCTATCTTCACAACTTTTCCATGTTCATATAATCTTCCAAGAACAAACATGGCAGAAGCATTATCAGCGACATTATTTGCATTCACTTTCTCATACTCTGTCAATTTCCGTTTTAACTGTTCATTCTCGTCCCTCAGTTCAGCCAAATTTTGTTCCAACTCTTTATATTTAGCCGACTCGATTATTCTTTTTTCTTCTAATTCTTCTTTTTCTTTTATAACTTTCAGGTAATCCTTTATTCTTCCATAATTTGTTTTTTCTTTTCCTGAAAGCATATGAATAGTAGGATACCTTTCATAATCCAGGCTTTCATCGCATCCACATTCCTTACATATCATTTCCTTACTATCTATATTATTTTTACATATAGGACAATTAACCATTTTATATACCTTCATATCTTCTCACATTTTATAAAAATCATTTTCCCACTCGCCTTCATATTCTCCGCCTTTTGCATATCTGTATATTCCATGGCCATTTTTTTCATCGTCTACAAATTCGCCTTCATATTCGTCTCCGTTTGCATATCTCATTGTTCCATAGCCATTTTTCACATCATCTACGTATTCGCCTTCATATTCGTCTCCATATACCCACTTATATACTCCATAACCACTTTTTCGGTCATTCCTCCATTCGCCTCTATATTCGTCTCCATCTGCAGACTTCAATACTCCGAAGCCATTCCGTACACCGTCTATAAATTCCCCCTCAAATTCATCTCCATTTGCCCATTTATATACACCTTGGCCATTATATTTATCATCAATAAACCCGCCTTCATATTCTTCTCCATCTGCAAATATAAATATCCCATAGCCATTCTTTACCCCGTCTATAAAATCTCCTTCATATACATCTCCATTTACCCATCTATATACCCCATGGCCATTATATTTATCATCAATAAACTCGCCTTCATATTCTTCTCCATCTGCATATTTCATTATTCCATAACCATTTTTCTGACCATCTATAACTTCACCTATATATATGTCACCGAATTCATTTTTATATACCTTTATATCTCTATTATTATAAAGCGGATCTGACCCCTGTTCCTCATCATTTCCTTTTATCTCTTTTAATTTATATAATAAATAAAGAACGCCCTCTTTTAAATCTACATTTTCTTTTTTGGTCTGTTCATATTTTTTCTCTATATCTTTATATATATCAGAATTTAAAACTCTGTTTTTCTCTACCTCTTTTCTTTCTTCTAACAATACTTGATAGTCATTTATCCGTCCGGTTTTGGTTCTTTCATTTCCTATAAGCATTTGAAGTGTAGGATACTTCTCATAATCCAGACTTTCCTCATATCCGCATTCCTTACAGCTCACTTCATTATTTTTTATAGTACTATTACATATAGGACACATGACCATATATTTCGCTCTCCCGGATTCTGATCATAACTATTTGTATATTTTTATTTATTCTTAAACTGATATGTTTTCTTAATTCCATTGGGAAGTATAAATATCCCCTCACCTACGGGAGAATCATCTTTCCATTCAGCTTCAAGCATAATCCCATCCTTATATGTATATGTTCCATGACCACATCTCATATCGTCTTCCCATGATCCATTATAAATTTCCCCATTAGCATAATGCATTATTCCCTGTCCATATCTCATCCCCTCATACATTTGTCCCACATATTTATCACCATTAGCGTAAATAAAGCTTGTTTTACTCTTTGATATTTTTTCCATGATTGGATTTACATTTTCTTCATGTTCTTTAGTATTAGTATTGATCGCGGAGGCTATAACGTTTGCATTCTTCGTATCTGTAATCTTCCCGGATTTCCGGGAATTATCGTTGCTTTTTTCTATAAGATTATCCTCCGTATTCTTTATCTTTTCTAATTCCCGGGATAATTTTATATAGTCATTTTCGAGGGTATCATATTTTCTTCTTAGCTCCCAATTAATATCTTCCTCTTTTCTGAGTCTTTCTTGTAGATCTGCATTAGTCTTTTCCAGCTTCTTTATCCGGGCTTTCATTTTTTTATATTCGAGATGCTCTTTTTTTGACTCATCATCTTCATTATGCTTTATACGTAGCTTCGATACAGATACACTATTCTCCGGTATAAGCTGTAACGTGGGAAATGCTACATAATTAGTGCTCATATCATATCCGCACTTATCACATAGTATAGTGCCGTTTTTAAGTTTGTTATCACACACAGGACATTTTTGCGTATCACTTTTCTTCATATTCACAGATTCCTTTTTGATACTTTACTTATACTATTGACCATTTAAGAGCTGTTTCGCTTTTACATTTCCCTGCGCAGCAGAACGTCTCAACCAGTATTCTGCAGCCTTGGGATCTCTGGCAAATCCCCGACCGTTCTTTATTAAATACCCTAACCAATACTGTGCATTAGCATTCCCTAAATATGCGTAATATTTTATAGTTTTCAGATCATTAGCACTTCCCGGAAAATACCGGTTAACTCTTTCCATTATTTCATTTACCAGACCATCTTCAGTTTGTCCAAATCGCAACCGTTCTACATCTTTTTGTAAAATCTTCTCTCTCAATCCCGAAGCAACTTTTAATCTATTTTCTGAAGCAGACGCATTACGATTACCGGACCATGCAGATTTTTCATACCATTCCAGAGCTTTATCAACATTTTTACCTATACCGTTCCCACTCTCATATCTTCTGCCGATCTCATATTGAGCTTCTGTATGACCAAGTTGAGCTGCCTGCAGAAAACATTCAGCTGCTTTTACCGGATTATCCGGGTATCCATTCTTACCGGTAACATAATTCATTGCCATACTATATAGTTTATCTGCCGAAGACGCTGTTTTCTCATGTACACTGCTGACCTGGGTAGTATTATTCTTTAGCGGTATTTCTCTTTTTTTAAGAATATCATTCTCAGATTCCAATTGTTTGTTGCGAATTTTTAAGTTATTTAATTCTTCTTTTGTTTTTTGTAATTCCTTTTCACAATCTCTCTTCTGCATATTTAGAGCATCATATTCTCTCTTTAGCTCAGACTTTGCTATTTCATCATTTCTATGTGTCTCTTGCAGATTAGCATTTAGTCTTTCCAACGCTTCTACCCTGGCTTTCAAATTCCCGTATTCAAGAAGCATTTCCTTTAACTCATTATCTTCATTTTGCTTTTTACGTAACTGCGATGCGGGAATACAGCTCTCTGATATAGCCTGTAATGTAGGAAATGCCACATAATCAGTGCTCATATCATATCCGCACTTATCACATATTATAATCCCATTCTCAAGAACGCTGTCACATACGGGGCATTTTTGATTTACATATCCAGTCATATTCCCAAAATCCTTTATTTCTTATATTTCTTGATATCGTCGTTTCCGCCAATTCAACCATTATCTCCACCACCCATATTGTAACCTCCTGTTATGGTGATATGTTGATCCTTACCGGTATTCAGATCCTTTGCGGATACGTTAACGATACCGTTTGCATCTATATCAAAGGTAACTTCTATCTGAGGTACGCCACATCTTGCCGGAGGGATACCATCCAGTCTGAATTGGCCAATGCTCTTATTATCTTTTGCATAATATCCCTCACCTTGTACAACATTGATATCAATTGCAGTCTGATTATCTGCTGATGTTGAGAATATCCGGCTGTGCTTGGTAGGAATATAGGTATTTCTCTCGATCATTCTGGTAGCTACACCATTCATAGTCTCGATGGACAGTGAAAAAGGTGTTACATCCAGAAGAAGGTTATTGCCTGTACCTGCATCGCCTGCCAGCTTTCCACCCAGGATAGAAGCACCAACCGCCACACACTCATCGGGATTAAGACTCCTGCTGGGCTCCCTTCCGGTCAACTGTTTAACCTTCTCCTGTACGCAGGGAATACGGGTGGAACCGCCAACCAGAAGTACCTGTCCAAGATCTGAAGGTCTAATTCCTGCATCTTTAAGAACGTTACGAACATGCACTGCCGTTGATTCGATCAGATCGTGGATCAACTCTTCAAATTTAGCCCTGGTAAGAGTCAGCTCTAGATGCTTGGGCCCATCTGCAGTAGCCGTTATGTAAGGTAGACTTATGTCAGTGACAATAGAAGCAGAAAGCTCCTTCTTCGCCTTCTCTGCTGCTTCCTTAAGTCTCTGCATAGCCATCTTGTCGTTAGAAAGATTTATGCCTTCCTTAATCCTGAATTCTGAAAGCATCCAGTCGATAATTTTCTGGTCAAAATCATCACCACCCAGATGGTTGTTACCGCTGATATCCAAAACATCGATGACACCCTCGCATATCTCTATAACGGATACATCAAATGTACCTCCGCCTAAGTCGTATACCAGGATCTTCTGCTCTTTTTCATTATCAAGGCCGTATGCCAGAGCTGCCGCAGTAGGATCGTTGAGTATACGTTTTATATCAAGACCTGCGATCTTACCTGCATCCCTGGTTGCCTGACGTTGTGCATCATTGAAATAAGCAGGCACGGTGATAACTGCTTCAGTTACCCTCTCCCCCAAATAACTCTCTGCATCTTTTTTTAACTTCTGCAGGATCATCGCACATATCTGCTGGGGTGTATATTTCTTTCCGTTGATAACACATATCCTGTCGGTGCCCATATCTCTTTTAATGGAAGAAACGGTATTTTCCGCATTGATAACTGCCTTACGCTTTGCAGGTTCACCCACAAGAAACTCACCGTTCTTAGAGCATGCTACTACGGACGGCGTTGTACGTACCCCCTCTGCATTACAGATAATTACAGGATGTCCATTTTCCATAACTGCCACGCAGCTATTTGTTGTTCCTAAATCAATACCTATGATTTTTTTACTATGGTTATTTTTAGACTCATTATTATAGTTATTAAATTCTGTATTTGAACTATACTTTTTCCCTTCGATATTTGGTTTCTCATATTTCTGAGAGTTATATATGGACTTTGAATTCTCAAAGTCTTCTTTCTTTTTCTCCTCTTTCAGCTTCTTGTTCTCAGCCTCTACCTGAGCTAATTTCTCCGCAAGCGCTTTATATTCAGGAGAATTCAAGATCTTATTTCTTTCCTCTTCATGCATTCTCTCCAATTTAGTAGTATATTCTTTTTTACGCATGGTATTGGTAATTACATTACCGATGGACTTACTAAATGTGGGATATTTTGTATAATCCAGACTTTCATCATATCCACATTCCGGACAGATCATTGTTTGAACTATATATTCTTTATTACATATCGGACAATTTATCATCTTTTTATGCCCTTCCTGTTTCCCACTTGTATATAATCCATATCATTGCTAAGATTAATGTTTATTAGTTTTAAATCCCTCAGATCTCATTTGTTCATTTAGAAACCACTTTCCATAAACCATCTGCCTGAACGTCTAATTCAGAAAAGAAATCATATATATCATCTATGTATTTTGATTCTGATATTGTGATCATCTGATTATTTGCTTTCTTTATATATACATTTTTATCGTCCCTTGATATCTCTTTGATCTCTCTATATAACAGCTTTCCTTTCCAATAACTTGAATAAAAGGAATTTTCTGTCATCAATATACCTTTTGTTGAACGGGACATTAGCTTAGTATGATCAGCTATTCCGATAACATCTTTTGAATCAACACCCGTTGCATAATTAGCAATAGCTTTATTAACTTTTTCTATATAAGTGTCTTCCGCATTTATCAGTTTTTTATTCCACTCTTCACGTTTCATCTTTCTTATATTTACATAGACCTTCATATTGCTTTGTTCACACGCAATATATCGAATAGCATATTGTATTTTTCCCTTATATAATTCATCTCTTATTCCGGTATCTTCTTTTATTACCGTTACCGAAACTTTTTTACTGCATAATTTATCCTTATTCTTATCGTATAAATAAAACTCTATCTCCGTTTGGCCTTCTTTTAAAGCTGTATATGTACCAAGATTATTCTGATGCCCTAGCTTTTGATCTCCCTCATATTTTAAGATAGTTTTGTCCCCAATACTCTGAGACAAACCGGTAGCCAGGTCATTTTTGGTATATTTTATCCTTATTGTTAAACGTTCACCTTCTTTAACGCGATAATTATCATGATCTGTATCTATGGTACATTCTTTAGGGGATACAGTAACGTTATTAACAGTTTCTACTTTGACAGCACTATTCTGAATATTATTATTTGTTCCTGTCTGTTCTGTATTATTAATCTTATTATTTGTTTTGTTTAATGTTTCTATTTCATTTTTTAATTTACTGATTTTAATTTTATATGTATTATTCTCTTCCTTTATCCGCTTTATAGTTTCTTCTAATCCTGCATTTTTATGATATTCTTCATTTACTATACGATTGAGCTCAGAATACTTATTCTTTAATTCCGTATTCTCTTCTTTCATTATTTCATAACTCTTATACAGTGTGTCCGTATTCTTTTTATATTCTGCAGCTTCCTCCAATTTCTCCTGAAGCTCCGCGATTATATACAGTTTTTCTTCTAAAAGCTTTTTTTGTTTACTATTCTCTGCTTTGGACTGTTTCAACCTTTTCTCCAAGTCTTTATACTTGGGAGATTCTATGATCCTCTTTTCTTCTTCTTCCTGTTTTATCTTTAATAAATCCGCATAATTATTTTTGCGTTTAGAATTAGTTAATTCATGTCCTTTAAGCAATTGAAAAGATGGATACTTTTCATAGTCGAGACTCTCATCGTATCCGCATTCCCTGCAAACCAATTCTTTATTATCTATATCTTTATTACATATAGGACATTTTTTCACTTATCTCACCAACTTTCCTACACTTATCAATCTCTCCAATTACATTTTAAAAACTAATTCTGCTTTGAGTACAAAAATAGAAAAAAGAACATTCAGATCAGCCCCCCCGTTAACATATACTGTTAAGATTATCACTGAAATATTATATGTATAACTATTAACGCATGATACTAATTGACTTTTCAAAAATAACTATAAATCATTCAGATAATATTGCTTTAATCTGTTCATATGTCATATACTCCGGAGAATCATATGTTGCTGCAATATCGTTCATTAATTCCGAAGATTCAGATTCATTGTTATAAGGTATCAGATCACTAAATTTAATCTGTCCATCAGACATCGTATATTCATAACCATCTGCCCATCTGTATAGGATTTTAATATTACCTGTATATTGCTTATAGTAAATCTGCTTCCATTGGTCCATATCTGTAGCGACCGCTAAAGATGCAATTCCCTTATAAAAAACATATATCCCCATTCCCGTTACAACTGCATCATTTTCTTTAAATCCCAAAATCAATTCCGGTATTTCATCATCATCAATATAAGCAAGAGCATATTTTTCTGTATTATACTGCTCAGATTTTCCCTCATACTTTTCAACTTCCTCAAGATACGCGGCTTTCCAGTCAGTGTTTATCTCCTTAGAATTTGTATAATCAGAAGTATTATATGTTACTTCCTGTTTATCTGTTACAGTCGGTTTAGTTTCTGTTGGCTTTGTTTCTGCTATATTTGTAGTTTCATTTTTATAATCCGTCTTAATAGCAACCGTTGGAGTTGGCGTTTCATCTTTAACAATATTTTCTACAATTGTACTCGAAGTATTATTAACATCTGTAGTATTCTTCTGGTTACCTTTTACTATCATCACTACTATAACAATAATAGCCGCAAACACAGCAATTTTAATGATCCGGTTTTTTTCTATATTATTTTTATTAGACTTTATAGACTCCGCTTTAGTACTATTACTGTAACCCGCAGTATCCGTTTGCTGTGTGTTTGTCGATGACACAGGAATTTCCTGTTGTATCTTTAACGTATCCTGTCTCTCAGATATAGGAGGTAACTCTGATTCAGTTTTTATCTCTGGTTCATTATGCTCAACCGGTATAGTTGTTATTTGGGGTTCAGGATATGCTTCCGGTATAGTTTGTTCTTCCGGTTCATTTTGCCCCTCTGGTATAGAAGATGTCTCAACTGAACTTTCTGATACAGTAGAGTCATCATTATATTCTACCGTTGTATACGATTCTTGAACTTTATCAGCATATTCTCTTTTAAGGGCGGCTTTTGTTTTATAAAAACAATTCATGAATTGCAATGTGGGATATGATTCATGATCCAGACTCTCATCATATCCACAATACAAACAGACCCGGATACTTTCTGCTATTGTATTCCCACAAATAGGGCATTCCTTAACCATATTATTACTTCTTTCTGTAAAACTTTATTTCAATTCCTTTAGAATACAAATGTTATAACTTTTTCATCACTATACTTCACTGTTATCATTTTCACTTATTGGAGTATTGTTATCTTCTCCATCAATACTGCTGCTATAATTTATTCTCTCTTCCAAAGAAGCAACAAGTTCCTTCACCGGCATATTGTTTAATTCTTCTTTCATCTTCTGCCCATACTCTTCAACATTACTCATATCTGTCTGCAATATCGGAATACTATCTGTATGTGCAGATGATCCCTTCTGCACTGTATTTACGGATATTTTTGAAATTGCATCGATCAACGCATCAACCCTTAACAATACCTTGTCAACAACAGGTTCTTCCTCTACATGCTTATAAGCATCTATAATATCGTTAATCTCTTTAGCTACAGTTTCTTCGTCCTGATCTTTATTTTCAAGAACATATTCTTTTAATTCATCCAAAACCGTTTTAATCTCTTTAAATGTCAGTCCTTCAGTATCACCTGCTAAATTATCCATTCCGTACAGATCATCAAATAATAATCTTGTATTCAGATCCAGCTCCGAATCAAAAAAAGATCTTATAAATCCTTCCCGTACTTTATACTTTGGTCTGCTTATTCTAAAAGTATACATTATATCATAAAGAAATGATGGCAGTTCTGTTCCATTATCTATTATGATAAGGAAAATCTCCGAATTCTTATGCAGCCATCGTTTGTATAATTCTCCATACAGAAAACGATAATAATCATTTTCACAATCATATCCGTCAATAATAAGACATAACGATTTTTCTTTCGCATTTGTTTCAATCAGTTCATTTGTTATATCTGTTAGTAACGATCCGTTTATATCTGAACGTTTATCAAAGTATACGAACTCATATATCGATTTTTGTTTTATACTTTTCAACAAGTATAATAATGCGGTATGTTTTCCGCATCCATCGGGACCTGTTATATGAACTCCAACAGGTCGTTCATCCATAACCTCGCCATCCGACCATTCGTCATATAACTCACTTATCTTCCTTCCGTTGCCTGAAGAGTCATCCATATAATCCCGTGATGCCCACTCGACAATACTGTTAGCCAGCTCTATAGCATCCCGAATATATTCTTTGATATCTTTGTTCATATTATCCACCATTTATTAGCAGCCCATCTGTATAACAGATGGGCTGCTGTATTTTTTAATCCGAATTTGCAACACCAGTCTCAAACTCACTGAGCTCAGCCTGGGTAGCTGATTTATCAGCCGGAGGGTAGGCTAAAACAGCTGCATTAAACATTTCGGAATCCAGTTTTATTCTTCCGTCTTTTATTGCTGCCGCAGCCTTGGAATCGGTTTTTTGTTTATCCATAGTACCGTCTTCCGTAAAAACTTTCGAAATGTTTATCGCACGTTCTTTCAGCTGATTTACTGCATCCTCAACTACACGTTTTAATTCGCGATAACTGCAATTCTCTGTTTTTTCTGCCATTGTCTCATAGCTTAATTCATCAGTATCTGTAAATGCTTTAAGCTTTTTGATAAGGAATTCCTTTCTTGCTTCATAATCAGGAAGAGGAACCTTAATCAAATGAACGCTATCCATCATGGCTGTATCTACATTTCCGGGATGGTTTGTAGCACCCATAAATATAACCTTTGCTCCTGAATTGGTAACCTCGTTACGTGCTTCCAGAAAAGCGTTTGTCAGTCTTTTTTCATGACCCTCAGCCTTGTTCGAATCACGTCTCACCAGCACGCCATCAATTTCATCTATAAATACAATACAAGGTGCTTTATCGATTGCTTCTTTGAACGCAACCTTAATGGTCTTTTCTGCGACACCCACATGACTTGCATGAATATCTCCGCCAACCAGCTTCAAATATTTAAAGCCCTGTTCCATCAGATCATTTGCAAAAGCATCTATAACATATGTTTTTCCTGTTCCGGGAGGTCCGTAAAAGAAGAAAAACTGTGTCGGTGAAATCCCAAGAACTTTATCGATCTCATCCCATCCTATATTAGCTACCTTCTCCAAAAGAAGTTCTTTAAGCTCATCCATACCGGATACTTCATCTAATCCATATCCGGGAGCCTTGGCAAACCAGGATTCAATTACTTCAGCAGGCACCTCTTTCATGGCATTCTTGGTGGTAAATCCTGTACTTGTTGTAGCTACACCGTCGGCTGAAATAACAGCTGATGACTTTACTTCTGTACTTGCCTTCCCCTGACTGTTATTAGTTGGCATGGGATTGATCTTGGTGAGCGCATTTTTAATATTTTTAACGGCATCGGTACACTCATTCCATCTTGCCTGCCACTGAACCTGAACTGCAGGCTCTGTTTGGTTCATCGCTATTATTTCCTCACATATTTTTGCTGCTGCATAATACTTTTGTGCCTCTTCCGGTGACGGCATTCCATTATTGGACTCATTGATACTTAATGCAGAGTTGTAGATAGACTTGTACTCTAATGTTTTGGATTCCATGCGTGCTATATATCCGGTATCATCAAAAGAATAATCACTACTTTTTTTCATACGCTTTACTCTCCCTTCTTTGTCGGAATATGAGCTGTCGTTATACTGTCAAAAGCAGCTACAGAATCTATATTGCTACTCTTGGAAGAACCCATCATAGCATTTATTGCTTCCATATCACTATCCAGGTCGCTGCCACCTGAAGTACTCATACTTGTTGCATTGTAATACTGATCCCCGTCATGTAATGCAGAAGGTTTTGTCTTGTTAATGCAGAATTCTATATCTCCGGAACATATCAGCTCTTCAAAAAAGCTTTCCAGATAGTTTTCTTTATCATGCAGCGTGGTTTCCGCACTGAGGAAACCATAACTGTCTCTCTCTCCCATCTTGGAAATAACACCGGGTATTATACTTCCCTTAGGTTTCTTACCCTTCATCTGACAAGTCGCTACATCCAGAAGATCATATGCATGCGCAAGTCCGTCATTTGAAGTAACTGAATCTATAGCAAATATTGCATCCTTTACAAGCAGATATCCTATTGCCGCATCCCATAGCATGTTCTTCTGAACATTGGTATCCATACCTTTTGTTCTTCCGTCTAAAATGGCTTTGCTCTGTTTTTTGATCACACTATTGAATTCTTCCTTACACACCTCAAGCTTTCCCTTGCAGGATACGGTATCATTAAGTAACTCGGCAGCTTTTTCTCTTTCTTTATTTGCCTTATTAAATTTATACTTTCTTTTCATGTCAGCAATCTGTTTTTTTGCCGCTTCGATATATTCAAATATAGCCATATTTCTCTCCTTTTCCTATATCTTTGTTATTTATACTAATTCAGATTATCCTCACCCTCATCTTCTTCTTCAACAATAGTCTGTTCAACAAATTCATTTAAACTATTATTAATGGTTTCCTGATGCTTCTGCATTTCAGCTATTTCTTCATCAGAAAGTATTCCGTTTTTCATACCTACATCTTCTGTTTGTCCGCCTGCTCCTTTATTAACAGCTTCCTGCTGAATTCTTCTGGCTTCTTCCAACAAACGTTCTGCTTCTCTTGAAGCTCTGCTATTCAGCATCTGCTGTCCTTTTGCGTTCATTAACGCTTCAACTCTGGATGAATAATCATCTATTGATGCCAATGCTTCCTGAAGTGCAACATCGTTCTTGCTGAACTCCATAAACATTTCTTCCATTGCTTCTCTGTATTTGTTGATGAGATTAGGATCTACTACTATCTCCGTGCTGTATAACTTAAGCTGGAACTGATCAAACTGATTCATAATGATCTGCAGCTGCTGTTTCTGCTGCATATAATCCAGCCTGGTCAGATCAAGCATTACCCGGTTAAACATAGCATCTACTAACTCTTCATGAACCTGGTTCTGAAGATCCGTCCACTTTGCCCTGTCTTCTTTGCTGTCATGTTCTTTTATAAAATCAAACGCACGGGCTTTTGCACTGTTAGACTTAAACTCTTCCAGTACCTTTTTTGCTTCCTCATTTTTGGTAGTTACTTCATTCTCATATAATGCTTTTATTTTATTTGTTCTTTCTTCTCTTTCGTCAACAAGCCTGGCCATCTCGATACAGGACAACCACTGCTCCAGATATTTTGTGTGCACTTCAACAAACTGTTTTATCAATTCCGGTTCTCCGACGGGTATTCTTTCCCGAATATCACATAAACCGGTTTTAAGAGCATAACGGCATGCATACGCCGCCCTGGGATATCCGTTTTCAATGCTTTGTTTGAAAACCAATATCAATTCCATAAGCTTTTCATCAATATCACGGATATCACATTTTATAACCTGAGGGTTCTGCTGAAGATGCTTCACACAGACTCTGGCAAAATACTCCAGATCACCGCAGGGCTGCTCCTCCTTTGTTTTCTCATTTAATACCTCTTTAGGTATTTTACTGTTTCTGAAATCAATAGCATTGAAATTATCAACGAATAATCTCTCGTTATCAGCCAGTTTATTTGTAATTAATCTGGCTGATTCTTCCTTTAGCTGTTTCTTCCTCTGTTCTCTTCTTTTGAAAAATCCTGCAATACCGCTTTCTGCTTTACCGCCTGCGTTTCCGCGACTTCGTGAACTTCCGTAATTTGGCATGACTCTCTCCTTTACTTTTATATTTTCCCTATATTATTAGGGTATCATTTCCTGCGTGGTTTATAAAACGGATTAATATTCAATATATCGTCTATTTCTCCGATATCATCACCATTACTTGATTCTTCCTGATCTATTTCGACAACCTCTTTTTCATCTGTTATTTCCTGTAAAACTTCTTCGTCTTGTTTTATATCATTTAATGTTGTGGTAAGTGTTCTGTTTATCAGAATACTCTTCAGCGCCTGATACTCACTGTTTATCATTTTTTTCAGACTCTTTTCACTGTCTTTCAAGGATTCCTTAAATTGCTCACCCAACACTCCTATATCTAAATTTTCGTTATCGCGTATTTTTTCACAAATTGTAAAATATTGAAAAGAGGCAGATATAATGTCTGTATACTTCTTAATAACTGAAACTATACCTTCTGTATTCTCATCATTAACACCCAGATTCTGAACCGCATACAGGATTGCTTCCAGAATAAAGTTTAATGACTGTATATCTCTGCCTTTACAATTTATCAGCTTTGAATACAGTTCTCCGAGGTACTGTGTTACAGCGGCATTATCTTCAATATTAGACGGCTCCAGTAACGTTCTTCTTATCGACTTAATAAGATCCAGAACTCCGTCCACATCATCTTTGCTGTTTACTTTATATACACTTTCAGGCACTTCATAAAAAAGACATTTCCCTGCATCGCCGGCCCGGTCACGTGTAACAAATACCTGTCTGACATTATATCCTTCAGAGTCATATGATCTGTTACTCGCCCTGTCTATCAGCTTTTTCCAAGTCTCCTCATTGTATAATTCTTCATACAGATCACGAAATGTAAAACATTCAAATGGTTTCTTTTGAGAAAACAGAGATATTTTTTCTCCCGTGCTCTCTACAGACATATACCATAACAAATATTCCGCAGCCTGTTTTAAAACTCTTTCGCTTACATAGCGGTTTGTATTCCGCATCATTATGTTCAATAATAATGCCTGAATATTTTCCATATTCAAAACATTAAGAAAGATACATCCCTTACCTTTTCCCTGTCGTATATACTCATACATATTGCTGATTGAATGAGTACGTAATCCCAGGATAACGCTATCTTCAAAATATTCAAACGCCTGGCTTTCAAGAAAATATCTTCTGCTTTTCTCAATTACCAACGGAACCTTAATAACAATGATCCCTTTATTATCCAAAGATCTTGTTCTTTTCTTAACCTTGTCATAAATACTGCAAAAAACCTCTAATGAACAAACAATAGCTATTTTCTTTTTATCAGAAATACAGCTTTCTATCCATTTCTGACATCTCTTCTGGTTCATTGCAGAACTATCACCCAGAAAAAGATCTGATAGAAAACCCTGCTTTTTCTTTATCGCTTTATATGTCTTTGATATATAATCATCGGATTCTTTTTCTATAAAGAATACTTCTTCATAATCATCCTTTAAATTAAACCACAAATACTGATCCAGAGAAAACTGTACCAGGTCATCTCTGAAAAAAATATCATTTTCGTCCGCGAATACATAATTTATTAGTGTCTCAGGTAAAAACAATATGTCTCCCCCTTTTGAATCCTATTGAAACAAAAGATATTTTTCGGATTCCTTGGAAATCTGATCATTACGTAACATCAGTTTTATCTCCATATCAGGATAAATAACCGCACCTATTTGCTGTAAACCTACCTGCTCTATATTGGGTATACTCACTGATAATTCTTTTTCACCATCTTCGTATTGTATTAAAAGACTGACATCTATCGATTTGGTTTCCTGGATCCTGGAAAACAGATTATCCAGCCACTTCTCTTTATTAAGAAGCTCATTACCGGCTCCTATTTTTATATATTCGCATTTACTGTTTACAAGCTGTTCGTTATTCTCTTCCCAATAAAATAATTTGATATATACGCTCAGACTATCAAGAAATCTGTTACGAAAAGTATCTATCTGTTCCCTGTTCTGTTCAATTACATCTTCAATACTTACCCCGCCCATAGTATTTAATCGCGGGAATTTGCATACAGGGCATGTATCCATATTATGATCTTTTCCACATATTATGCATTTCATATTATACTCTCCTTTAACTCTATAGCATTTGCGTATTCTACTAAAGCTTCTTGCAGATTATCCAGATCGGTATTGAGTCTTGATAACCGTGATATTATTTTGTCCATGCTTTCTTCTTTATCTGCTGCTATGTTTTCACCGACAACCATATTCAGGCAATTTTTTAGTTTTATCTGTTTTTCACTTATCTTATCTAACAGCTGTATACGTTCTTTATACTTCTTTATAGTCTGCTCCATTGCCTGTTTATCCAGTTTTTCCGATAACAATTTTTCTTTACTCTCATATTCAGACAACGTTTCATCTCTGTTGCTCTTTATCTGCTCTATTTCCCGGATTTTTCTATCCAGTTCATTGATTTTCTTCTCTGCTGCTGCTATTTCATTTTCCAGTTCTTTACTCTTTATTTCTTTATTATTTAATTCCTGTATTCTTTCCTCAAGCTGTTTTTTATATGTTTCATACCGGTCTTCCTTACCGTCTCCCTCCAGATCGGATATCTGTTTCTTCAGATTATTTATAGTCTCATTTATTCCGTTAAATCTGTATGTTTTTTCCTCGTATCTGGATTTAAGCTCCTCGTATTCCTTTTCTACTGAACCGATATTTAATTCAATACTCTCTGTTTCTATTTGATATTGCTGTATCTCATTCTGAATAAATGTATTTATGCCCTGTGCACATTTAACTGCTCTGCCAATCTCATCACATAATTTTCGAGCACTTTGAGGAATTTTTTCTTTTTCAGCAGTTATCGTTTCCGTCTGTAAAGATTCAAGCCGTTCATTGATCTCTGTAAGTGTATCATTATATGAATTCAGTTTTTTGTTTATCTTATCCAGCTCTTCACGGTTTTGTTCTATTTCTCCCGTTTTGGTTGTAATTCTTTCACTGTTCCTTCCGATCTCGTCCCTTATTTCCGAAAGCTCATCGATCAGTTTTTGCTTTTCATCTTTCAGTGATTTTAGTTTTTTTTCGGCCTCAGATTTTTGATCATTAAATCCTTTACATTCCTTTTCTTTTTCTTCTATCTTTATCTGTAAAGGGTTGATATGTTGATCCATATAAACCGATATTTCGGATTCCAGTTCGCTAAGCTTTTCATCCAGATTTATCTTTTCTTCCTGTAATTTATTTTTTCTGTCTGTCCGGTCGTTTATTTCTTTTTGTATCTGTTGAATACTGCTGTCAAGATTCAAACACTCTTTTTCTTCATTTTCCTTTCTTTCTTCAAGACTCTTCTTTTTATCAAACAGTTCTTTATATATGTTGATCTTCTCTTCCATAAGATTCTTTATGGAATCATATTTGCTCTTTTCCTCATCATATCTATTTTCGATTTCTTTTATTTTTGCCTCATAGCTCTTAATATCTGCTTCATATTTGCTTATTTCTGCTTTTTTGCCATCTATATCTATACCTTTTAATCTGCCCAGCTCTTCCTTAAGCTCATCGTTCTTCTTACATAGTTCCTGGTATTCGTTATTAGCAGCTTTTCGTGCTTCCATCTCGGCATCTAATGCTTTTTTTTCTTCCTTCACTTCCGAAAGCTTTTGAGACAGATCTTCAAGTTTAGATAATTCTTCCTGTATAGTTTTAATTTTAACGATCTCTTTATCAAGTCTTTCTCTATTATTGATCAGCTTATCATTATTCTTATCATATATCTTACTGATCTGTTTACATAACCATATCAGTTCATTGGGAAGTCTGTCATCGTTCTCCCCGTTCCCTATAGGCACATCTGATATATCTGCCTGATCAGCATTTTTTGAAACATCTTTAAACAACGGTCTGATCAGGCTGATTGCCATATAGATAGACGGCTTTTCGTTTTCTTTTTCATTATTATCTAATGAAACTGTTAAGTAATCAAATGACATTACAGGGTGACCTCCCTAATATTTGTCAGGTTAAACATCTTCTCATAATTATCCAATACTATACGTATAGTATCATGAGGAGCATCTGTACTGTTCAAAGGCTTTTCTACAAATATCATAGATATTACTTCATTGTTATCCATTGAGAATGCGCACTGCCAGAAGCCTTTACTGGGAAGGCTGTTTAATCTTTCTATCATTTTAGGTTTAAGATCCAGCAAACCTCCGCAATTCTCTCTCCCGGAAAACTCTATTGCCAATTTATTTATATTCTGGTTCAGACATGCCCAGGTAGCCACTTTACCGTCTTTATTTCTGATAAAATACGGCATATCCGGTATTATCTCCTGACGGAATTTAATACCATAGAAGAATTCCTGTATTTCATCTGTTCCTGTCTTTGTTGTATATAATCCGATAGAATACTTTGCAGTCCTTTTCAGCTGTACCTTACCTGCAGCGATCAATGCTGCTCCCAGAGAAATAGCCTGTTCACGCCTGTCATCGGTGATTCCCGTGATACGCGGATCAATATCCATATTGACATCCAGATTATATATATCGGACAACTGTTTTTTTACAAAGTAAAAATTCCCGAATCCGCCAACTATGGCAATCTTAAAATCGTTATTCTTACCTGCATCAGGAGCACATGGATTTGATTTTATTATTGTTCCGGTTTTTTCATTTATCAATCGTATTTCCCTTGCAAGCACGGGTTCAATAACATCCCGATACGATAAAAACAACTGTTTATAATAGATAATGATCTCATCATCCAGATATGGAACAGAAGTAAACTCATCATCCTCATCCGGTTCGTCACAGATTTCTTCACATTCTCTATACGACGAATAAAACGCAAATGCATTTTCTATATCTTTTATCCTGTCAAGATTTTTTAATTCACTTTCAAGTGCCTTAACTGCACCAAGAAAAACAGGTGATGAATAATCAGGTGCTTCGTTCTCCTCCAGGAAACCTTGCTTTCTCATTGACGAAATAACAACATTCTGCATGTATGCAATGCCTGCACAGCCAATTTCATTTTTACCATTTTTATCATAATGATTCTCTCCGTCACCGCCGTCTTCACTAACGGTAATTTCCATAACTCCGTCACCTTTGGAGATCACTTCCGTTAATGTCAGGTCTAAAGTTCCTCCGCCATAATCTATCAAAAGCAAATGTCCGTTAAATCCTGTCTCTATTCCTCTGCTTTTATTTGCTTTCTCAAGATTATATGCTATATAAGCACTTGCAGCTTCCGGTTCATTTATAATCTTTATATTTTCTTTTTTGATCGTCTTTTCTTCTTCACTGATCTCTTCCAAAACACTGAGCAAATTGTTTCTTCCGTTAATGGTTCCTTTTTTCCTGTCCCAGATCTCCGGAATACAGATAACTAAATTCTGTACCATATCTTCATGGTATCTCTCAAGTGCATTTCTTATAACAGAAGATATAAACATTTTAGTGATCGTACTGGGCATATAGCTTTCACTATATCCATGACTTCTTAACATATCCATATCACTGACCGGCAATAACATTTTAAAAGCTTCAAACATTTTACGGTTTGGCGCTCCGATATGTTCTTTGGCCGCTCTTCCACATGTTACCTTTATCTTATTATTCCTGCTGGAAATACTTACAACAGAAGGTATACTTGCGGGTTCTCCTTCTCCAAGTATCAGGGACTCAACCAGATCCATTCCCTCATCATATCGTGCCAGAGTAGAATATGTACTTCCGAAATCAAAGCCTATTTTCATGTGTTTTTATCTCCTGATATAATACTTTTCACTCACATATATTTGATAACAGCTGCCAGAAAGCATAATCCTCTATCTGTACAGGCTGCATGTTCATTACCTTTACTATACTTTGATGTTTAACCAGAGAACGTATCCGTGTATATAATTCTCCCTTGTTTTCTATTTTGGTATCAGTACCCATTATTGATTCAACTTCCCTTTCCGAAAGGTCACTTACATTATGAACAACCCACGTAGAAATATAATTTGAATATGCCTCTGATCCTGTACCAAAATGTGAAAGGAACTGAGTCGAAAGAATAACCCCGACTCCAAACTCTCTTCCCTCTTTCAGGATATTCTTTAAAGTAACAAAATTTTTGGACATTATACTGTCTGCTTCATCCACAAGAATCATATTGGTAAGCTGCCGGTATCTTCCGTTTGTCTTGCTGGACCCGATTGCATACATCTGCATATAAAACTGGTCTAATGTTATTGCAACTATAAGATCCTGCATATCCTTTTCATATCCGGAAATATCTATGACAACTACGCCTTTTAAAACTTTTGCAAATGCTTTAGCTTTTAAAGGATCTTTTTCAAATATACAGAAATTATGAATCTTATTCATTATCGAAGATAAAGAATCCTTGGAATCATATTCTCTGATAAAAATTTCATATACCTGTTCAAAAGTAGGCGCTACCCTGTCCCACGTAGATTCGTCATCTTTATCTATGCCGTATTTTTTATATGTTTCCAATATGCAGCTTAAAAGGGTTTCCCTTTGCTTGGGTCCCAGTTTACACATTTTAACTACTGTATCTACAAATGCATTTGCCGTATGAGCAGGTAAAACCGGCATTTTTTGTTTCCGTTTATATATTGACAAAGGATTAAAAGGTAACATATATGGTTTCAACACAGTTGCATTAACCGCATTTAAAAAATCAGGTTTTGATTCGTTATAATCGCCTTTATAATCAAATATCAATATATTAAGCGGGGACCCATTATAATTTGAACCGGTTTCCCGTTGTAACTGCGTAACCAGAGATTTGGTAAATTGTGTCTTTCCTGTACCCATGGTACCTATAATACCGGTATTAACATTTAACACCTGTTCCGTATCATTCGGGCACCATATAAAATCTTCATCATTATCTTTTTTCCCGAAAACAATATTCATGGATCGTATATTCAGATTTTCATCTGTTTCCGGTGTTTCTGCATCTTCTTCAATACAATCGCCATCATCCAGAACAACACATGTGTCATCCGTATCCGGACTTACAGACTCCTCATTATTATCCGTAACGTCGATCATGTCTGCATCATTTACGTCCCGCTTATCCTCAGTTTCAGATACGTCAGGAATAATTTCTTTATTATCCGTATCAGAATTCATAATACTATCGTCAGTTTTTGATATCTCCGGATCGGTATCTGTATTCTGTGATTCTTTTTTAGGAGCAACGACATGTATTTCATCACTGATACTATCACTTACAAGCATCGCTAATGCTGCAGAATGCACACAAAAACCTGCCACATTCTTATTCTTGCAGTTGCAGGATATCGAATCCAAAACGCCTTTATCTTTATTTATGATCACAGCAGGGTAATTAACAATATTAAAAAAATCTACAGATTTTCCGTTTATAATCTGTTTATTATCTATGTTTTCCCTATCCGTTATTTTTATGCGTTTTCCGTTGTAGAGTTTAAGGGCAAAATCCTTAATTTGTTTTGATAAACCATTCGGTAAAAGGTTAAATCCACCCATCCCTTAATTCTCCCTTTTATGATAAGAATTTAGACTCTCAATTGTTATATTATAACATAAAAATGATATCCATACCATTATTTTTTATACATATTACATTATGTATACTATAAAAACAAACAAATCAATCCATACCATTTTGTCAAATGTGTCAGTATAACCATATCTGAATCAAGGATTGAATCTGCATGCTTTTTTATAAAAAAAAACATACAATATCTAGTTATACGGTTCTATAAATTGTATAACAGTATTGATGTTACATTATATGCTATTATATATATATCAATTCGCACAACAGCCAATTATGATAGTTTTTCACGATGTTGGGGGAGGATTCGATGTTGTTATAAAGCAGCTGCAGTACAAGACGACTCCCAGGCTGCAGCTGCCAATAGACTTAAACAGAAAATATAACTTTCCCGTCCGCTCTCAAAGCAGCGGTTTTATCGCCATATGCGCTGATTGCTACAATGTCATAGAAATTCCTGATCTCACACTGACCATGTGAATTGTCACCCCGGGCAAATACCTGCCCGTCTTTATTTAAGAAAACAGAATGATCTTTGCCGGCTGAAATGGCAACAATATCTTTAAGATGGTCGGTCTGGCACTGCCCGTGATCCAAAGCCGGGTCCTTGATCCCGGTAGATACTACTGTACCGTCCGATTTTAGCCCCAGTGTATGCTTTTCCCCGGCTGATATTGCTATTATGTCTTTCCAATCACCGGTTTCGCAATGTCCATAAAGGTTGTTCAGGCCCACTGCCACAACGGTACCATTCTTTCTTAAGCCCACGGCATGGGTTGATCCGGCCGATATAGCTATAATATCTTCAAATCCCTCTATTTCATTATCTTTAACATTAAACAATGGAGCTCCTGCAACCAGAACCCTACCATCTTCTTTTAAGCCCAATACATATCCGTTTGACGAAGAAATAGCGGTAATATTTTTCCACCCTTTTATGTTTTTAATAATATTATCACCGCCTATGTAGTCTACTGATCCGTCAAGACCCAGAAATATCATATTATTGTCTTTACGTGTAATATACTTAATATTCTTATACGTAACAGATGTTCCTAACGCACCATCAGAAACAATCTGCTTATCCCGGTTATTATATACATTCATACTGCCATCCCGGGAAATGGCATATGTTACATCATCATAAACCTTTATCGTCATGACATCATTTTCATTTATCCGGTGAAATTTCTTCTGAAGCTCCCAGCTCAGACGGCCTACAGGTGCTACTCCTTCACTGTAATACTCTGAAACGCTATAATCAGATGCCTGGGCATATTCTTTATAACAATCGCAGCATATTAAGGATCCTTTTGATCCCCTGTACATAAACTCTTTCCCGCCACATGCCGAACATGTAAATACATCTTCAGGATTGTTCTTCTTATACTCTTCCCTGTAAAATGATATAGTCTTAGCGTTATCCCCTAAATTCATATGAATAGTGGGATATCTTTCATAATCAATACTCCGGTCATAACCGCATTCCGTACAGATATCCGATCCGTTTATTATTCTGCCGCAAACAGGACATTCAGCCATTATATATCACCTCAATGTATCTACAGACTTTTATTCTGATCCATTATTCTAAATTTTACATCATTTAAAATGTTATGTCTATCATATCTAAATGTTGGATTTAAGCCTAAAAGAACATAGACACGCAAGATCAACTATTGTATTATTATAACTGATTCCGATTTTAAATATTCAAGTGGGATCGAGTCAGTATCTTTAATGGAGATCTATAAAATGGCAGACTCTGATTTTGTTATAAATAATAATGTTCTAACTGATTATCGCGGCAATGAACGGATCGTAAGTATACCGGAAGGCGTTACCCAGATAGCTCCATATGCTTTCAGCAGAAATGTTACTCTCAATTCTGTGACTATTCCCGCTTCAACCTGGCGTATAGGCTCTGCAGCCTTCAGCGGATGTGTTAATCTGGAAAAAGTAATACTTCAGGATAATATCCGAACTATTGAAGACTGGGCTTTTGAAAAATGCATTTCTCTCAAGGAAATATCTGTTCCTTCAACCCTGGAAAATATAAGTAAAAGAGCTTTTTTGGGATGTTCATCCGTATTGATCAGTAAAAATACCAATGAAATCAAGCCCAAAGATCCTCCATCCAAGAATCATATTCTTTCTAATAATACCTCTACCGATACACCGGAGACTCATCAACAAGAAAACAACCCTGCCAATCCGGTAAATCCCTCCAAAGATAATATTATATACAATAACCTTGAGATCCGGATTCAAAATGGTGATGCAGATGCTATGTTCGAAATGGCACAGAACTATTATTTTGGTAAAAATAATTATAAAGAAGACTATGAAAAGGCCGCATACTGGTATAATCAGGCTTCTCTCAAAGATCATACAAATTCACAGTACGAACTTGGCAGATTATATGAATCCGGATTAGGTGTAGGAAAAGTTGATTTACTACAGGCTATGGATTGGTATGAAAAAGCCGCACGCAGGGGAAACAAAAATGCCGCAGCTGCGGAAAACAGAATAAAAGTATCATTAAAAAGAAGAGAAAAGATAGACTTTAAATCAATAGACCTTATCTTCGGTGAATTTGATGAGACACTCCTGAACAAATATCTAAAAAAGAATATAGATTCCCGTGTATATATGCCAACAAAGAAAACAATACTGACAATACAGTATCATGCTTACAAAGGAAACCAATATGCTCAATATGCTCTTGGTTTATTATACCTGAATAAAAGAATACCTCAAAATCCCTTATATGTAATGTACGGTGAAGAAACAGCAGACTACTGGTTTATCCGCTCAGCTGAACTTGGTTATAAACGGGCTGATGAAAAACTACAGCAAATAAAGGAAAAAGCACGTGCCAAACAGATGAATAAAGAACAATCTTCTTCTGAAACTGACAGCTTATTACGTTCTGCAAATGAGGGAAACCGCATTTCCCAGTACCAACTTGCTACTAATTATAGCTATGGTATAAACGGCTTTAATTCAGACGATCAAAAAGCTACAGAATGGTTTCTAAAATCTGCCCAGCAAGACTATATGGATGCCCAATATGAAATGGGAAGACGTTACGAAAGCGGAACAGGAGTACAAAAAAACTACAGTGAAGCTTTTTCCTGGTATTCAAAAGCAGCTGCCCAGGGACACACGGGTGCAGAGACAGGAGCAAAAAGGGTAAAAAACAAAATGTAGCTTATTGTTTGATCACTGCATTACAGTTTTTAAATGCTTTTCTCCCTATGTTACCGGCTTCGGCAGAAATCTTGACGGTCTTAAGACTTTTACAATTTTCAAAAGCGTAATCCTCAATCTGCCGGATCCTGCCGGGAATAACCACTTCCTGCAGATTGTGACAATTACTGAAAGCACAGCATCCTATGGTATTTACAGACTCTGACAGATATACCTGAGTGATCTTATCGTTATTGCTGAATGCATAACTGTCTATCTCAATAACGCCTTTGGGTATCATTACTTTGTTATCATGTCCGACATATTCTTTTAATACTGAGTTCTCTATAACAAAACCGGCAGACAAAGCTTCTTCCCGGGATCCTGCATAGCTCTGATTTTTTTTATCTTCCTGCAGGGTATTAACACTATTATCAATCCTGTTAAACTTTATGTTTGGATTATCAAATACACCCCTCAATAATTCCGGGTTAAGTTTAGCTGAAAAACTAACATTTTTAAGGGCTGTACATTGATAAAACGCATCTATTTCTATTCTGTTTAAGCTTTCCGGAAGATAAATATCATTAAGACTTAAACATCTGTAAAATGCCCTGCTTCCTATATTTTTGACACCGGGTAAAAGTTTTATCTTTTGTAATGAAACACAACTGTCAAAAGCATTCTTTTCTATATCAGTTATATTTCCGGAAAATTCTACCGTTTGCATATTATTACAGCCATAAAAGGTATATTCTTTTATAGCTGTTAATTTTTGGGGAGTTTTAAAGCTGCCAAGAGATGTACAACAATAAAAAGCGTTTTTGCCTATAAACGATACCCCATCAGAGATATTTATATTTCGCAGATTTATGCAGTTTGAAAAAGCATATTCTCCTATTAAGCTTACACTATCAGGTATACTTATTTCTGTTAACGCCGAACATAATAAAAACGCATTATCACCTATGTAACTTACTCTGTCATGAAATATAACTGATCTAAGATGATTACAATTTGAGAACATGTCTCTGCTTATTACAGTTACACCGGCAGGTACTCTAAAATAACCCAGATTTACGCATCCTTCAAAAGCTCCGGCATCTATCGAAGTAACACTGTCAGGGATCTCAACTTCACGCAGATTAAAGCAATCCATAAATGCCTGCTTGTCTATGGATCTGACGGAATTGGGGATCACGATTTGTTTAACACTTTTACATCCGTAAAAAGCTTTATCTCCTATACGCGATAACCCAACAGGAACACAAACCAATTCTTCATTCCCGTTATATTTAGTCAGCACCCCGTTTCTGGTTTCAAATACCGGCTTATTTATAAAGCTCATATATCATCACCTTTATGCTGTCAAAACAGCTTCCCCATCATTAAAACTTTACCGTCAGCTCTGAGTCCCAGCGTTCTGTCTCCATATGCGCTGATCGCTACAACATCATACCAGTTTTTAACATCACACTGTCCATTACTGTTATCACCTGTAGCAATGACCTTTCCGTCACTTGTTAAAAATACGGAATGTTTCCCGCCTGCCGAAACAGCCGATACATTCTTAAGAGAACTAATGACATCATTTCCCGGATCTGTTCCCGTGCATAACACGGTACCGTCCGCTTTAAGAGCTATAGTATGTTGAAAACCTGCAGAAACTGCTATTATCCCAAACCATGATGATACATCACACTGGCCATTATTATTACAACCTGTTGCGATAACAGTTCCGTCATTTTTTAATCCTATCGCATGTTCTTTCCCCGCAGATATGGCAACGATATTATTCCATTCATATAGATCGTCCGGATCAAAAGGATGTTTTCCCGCTGTTATCACTGTACCGTCATTTAAAAGACCTATAATATATTCATCTCCACAGGATATATTTTTAACTTCTTTCCATGTCCTGGTATTCACCGGATCCGTATCATAGTTTTTTCCTGCCAGTACTATTCTGCCTTTATTATTTAATCCTATCGTATTATACAAACCGCATACCGCATATTTTATATCTTTCCATCCGGAAACCTTATATTTGCCTTCATCATCATCTCTATATGCTTCTGCTGTACCGACATCCGTAGTTAATACATAGTGTCCTGCTCCGCCAACAATAGAGATGATCCCTTTTTTATTCATCTTAAAATACTTTTCAAGAAGATCCCTGTCCAGCCTGTTTACAGGAACAGAACCTTCATAAATATCCTCTGTTTTAACGGATGTTGATGAAATGAACGCTTTAGTGCCGCAGTTACTGCAAACCAATGCACCGGTACCGGCATAATAAAAGAAATTCTTTTTACCGCATTGCTTGCATTTATGAGCTCCCCCGGCATTTTCTGCTTCATACATTCTTTTATAAAATGACAGGGTTTTAGCATCTTTTCCCAGTGACTGATGCAACGTAGGATAATGCTCATAATCCAGGCTTCGGTCAAAATTACATGTGCCGCATATTATGATCTCATCATTATTTTCTGTCTCGCACACCGGACAATTCCAGCTCATCTCATACCTCTCAAAGAATATCAGTTATAATAAACGGCCCAATTATATGAGCCGTTTAAACTATTAAGAGCCATACCAGAAAAGATTCTTCGCTGCGCTCAGAATGACACCCTCATTCAGAATGGCAACCACATCTTAGAATGACATTTACATTTTATTCGTCATCCTCATCATCTTCTTTAGGCATGATGAGCTTATCGTCATCTTCATCCTCATCATCTATGGGTTCTGTGGGATGAGGCATGTTTGCCTTTTCTTCTTCCATTTTCTGCTCGGCGCTGTCGATGTCGTCGAATTCCTGATCGCCGTCGCTTATCTTTTCACGTACCTTTGCGATCTTTGCGATCTTAACTCCGGGATCAAGATTCATCATCTTAACACCGCTGGTGATACGGCCGTGTACGGGGATCTCGCTCATGCGTACCTGGATTATTATGCCGGCAGTGGTGATCATCATTATCTCATGATCGTCCGTAACAGCCTTTACACCAACAAGGTCACCGGTACGTTCTGTTATCTTATAGCACTTAAGTCCCTTACCGCCACGGTTCTGCAGACGGAATTCTTCAAGAGCGGAACGCTTGCCTATACCGTTCTCGGAAACTACCAGCAGTGAGTCGCCCTGGTGATCAAGCTGCATGCCGATGATCTCGTCATCATAATTTAAGTTCATACCGATAACGCCCATTGCGCCGCGGCCCATGGCACGTACATCGGTCTCCTTGAATCTGATGCACATACCGTACTTGGTTACCAGGAAGATATGTGTATCCTTATCGGTCTGTTTAACTTCGATAAGCTCATCATCCTCACGAAGGTTGATGGCATTAAGTCCGTTCTTCTTGATGTTGGCAAATTCCATTATGCTGGTCTTCTTTATGATACCCTTCTTTGTGACCATAAAGAGATTCTTGCCTTCAAGATAATCATTTACAGGTATGACCGCAGATATCTTTTCATCAGGCTGGAGCTGCAGAAGGTTAACGATAGCAGTACCTCTTGCGGTACGGCCTGCCTCCGGTATCTCATAAGCCTTAAGTCTGTAAACACGGCCCCTGCTGGTAAAGAACATAATGTAATGATGGGTAGTGGTCATAAGGAGATCTTCGATATAATCATCCTCAATGGTAGTCATACCCTTGATCCCCTTACCGCCGCGGCCCTGAGCCTTAAAGTTATCAACCGTCATACGCTTGATATAACCTAAGCTGGTCATAGCCACTACGGTATTATCAAGAGGAACCATGTCCTCAATTGAAATCTCCGATGTATCAAAGCTGATCATGGTGCGGCGGTCATCGCCGAAACGGTCAGCAGTATCTTTAAGCTCGGTACGGATAACGCCAAGCAGTAATTTTTCATCGGCAAGTATGGCCTTTAATTCAGCGATCCTGCGGACCAGTTCGGCATGCTCATCTTCAAGCTTCTTTCTTTCCAAACCGGTAAGAGCACGAAGACGCATCTCCACGATATTTGTCGACTGGATCTCTGTCAGACCGAAACGCTCCTGCAGTCTGTCCTTTGCTTCCTGTGTGGTCTGGCTGCTGCGGATTATGCTTATAACTTCATCAATATTATCAAGAGCGATGAGCAGACCCTGTACTATATGATCACGTTCTTCTGCTTTATTCAGATCATATTTGGTACGGCGTGTTACCACATCTTCCTGATGCTTTAAGTATTCCTTAAGCATATCAAGAAGATTCAAAACCTTGGGCTGGTTGTTTACCAGCGCCAGCATTATAACGCCGAAGGTATCCTGCAGCTGTGTATGCTTATAAAGCTGATTCAGGATTATATTTGCATTGGCATCCCTGCGTACTTCGATAACAACACGCATACCTTCACGGTTGGATTCATCACGTATATCGGTAATGCCGTCTATCTTTTTATTCTTAACCAGATCTGCCATCTTAAGGATCATGTTGGCCTTGTTCACCATGTAAGGAAGTTCGGTGATAACGATCTGGGATTTACCGTTAGGCAGGGTCTCAATATTTGAAACGCCGCGCATGCGGATCTTTCCGCGTCCGGTACGGTAACTTTCCTGTATTCCCCTGGTACCTAAGATCTGTGCACCTGTAGGGAAGTCGGGACCTTTAACGATATCCAGCAGTTCTTCTATGTCTGTATCCCGGTCTTCTTCAACACGGTTATCAATTATCTTGATTACTGCATCCGTAACCTCACGAAGATTGTGCGGAGGGATGTTTGTTGCCATACCTACGGCTATACCTGTTGTACCGTTTACCAGCAGATTAGGAAAACGGCTGGGCAGAACGGTAGGTTCCTGTTCGGTCTCGTCAAAGTTAGGAATAAAATCTACGGTATCTTTATTGATATCCTCAAGCAGTTCCATGGAGATCTTTGACAGTCTGGCTTCGGTGTATCGCATTGCAGCGGCACCGTCACCGTCGACAGATCCGAAGTTTCCATGACCGTCAACCAGAGGATAACGCATATTCCATTCCTGCGCCATGTTTACCAATGAACCGTATATGGAAGAATCACCGTGGGGATGATATTTACCCATGGTATCACCAACGATACGCGCACATTTACGGTGGGGCTTATCAGGTTCGTTATGCAGCTCTATCATTGAGAATAATATTCTTCGCTGCACAGGCTTAAGACCGTCACGCACATCAGGCAATGCTCTGGATGCTATTACACTCATGGCATAATCTATATAAGATTTTTCCATGGTATGTTTCAGATCAACTTCGTGTACTTTGTCAAATACCTTGTCGTCCAACTGCTCGCTCATTTATCTGACCTCTCTTCTTCAGCTTTCTTTCCTTTAAGGTATAGTATTATAAACACAACTATTATCACAGGCTGCAGGTAATACAGTATCATTTCTGCTGATGAACCTTTAAAGCCTTCTTCGGTAAATATCGTAACAATACCAAATACGGTATTTGCTATAAATAATAAAACTGTCATAACTTTATAACTCAGCAGACCCGGAATATAGGGTTTACCGAATAAATAAAGTATAAAATCAATGAACGTAAGTAACCAGCTTGCCGCTGCAAATTCAAATATGCCAAAACAGTACATGATCAGCAGATCATAATCTTTTTTCAGCATCATACCCACAGCTACCAATGCGATCATCGCCACTGTGAGCAAAAAAGATATCAATAAAAAATTCTTTACTTTCATTACTCTCTGTTTTCGGGCTTAACTATATGCGGCCCGCCTTCAGGACCTGCACCGGGTCCGTATTTTTTCATCAGCGATCTCATAAACATCGGCTGGAAAATGAAAATAAGTATATAACCTACGATAAAGCATGCTATCAGTGAAGGTATCAGCATTACTATATAAGGAGGTCCCGATATACCTTTCTGCTGATTCTGTATATATGCAAAAGCAACCATTACTATTGAGATAAGAGGTGTATATATTAAGTCCGATAAAAGGGTCTCAATACATTTCTTACCTAAACCGGGTTTCATGTTTTTGGTAGCGCCCTGGGTTACCTTATGCATGGGAACTATAATGCCTATCAGCATACTTATAACAAAGCTTATTATAAAACCTGAAATAATGCTTCCTATCAAAGCCTGTGGAGGAATATTTCCCTTTATCACATTAGGAAGCATACCGGTACATACACCGGTGATGGTCATAAAAACACTCATTACAAGGCTCATGTAGAGACTCATCATAAGGCCTATTTTTTTCATATTTTTATTTTCCATATAAATATCCTCATATAAGATCCTTCGCTTAGCTCAGGATGACAATATCCAGATTGTATCACTTTCACATCTTTTTAAATGTCAAGATTCTGTACGTACTTCGCATTAGCCTCGATAAACTCACGGCGGGGTTCAACCTTATCACCCATGAGTGTCGTGAAGGTCATATCCAGCTCTGATTCTGCATCTTCATCCATGTTAACACGGAGCAGTATCCTCTTTTCGGGATCCATTGTAGTATCCCAGAGCTGTTCTGCATCCATCTCACCAAGTCCCTTATAACGCTGGATCTTATTATTCTGGTCACGTCCTACTTCGGCAATGATCTGATTCAGCTCTTCGTCAGAATACGCATACCAGACTTTTTTGTTTTTCTCAAGCTTATACAGAGGAGGCTGTGCAAGATATACATAACCCTGTTTGATAAGCTCAGGCATAAATCTGTAGAGGAAAGTGAGCATAAGTGTTGCTATATGCGCACCGTCAACATCGGCATCGGTCATGATTATTATCTTATGATATCTTAATTTGGTGATATCAAAATCTTCATGTATGCCCGTACCGAATGCAGTGATCATTGCCTTTATCTCTGCATTATCATAGATCTTATCAAGTCTGGCTTTTTCAACGTTCAGTATTTTACCGCGCAGAGGCAGTATAGCCTGGGTTGCACGGCTGCGGGCAGATTTAGCGCTGCCGCCTGCGGAATCACCCTCAACTATATAGATCTCACAGTTGCGGGGATCCTTATCCGAACAATCGGCAAGTTTTCCGGGAAGTGCGGCACCTTCAAGTGCTGTCTTTCTTCTGGCCATATCCCTTGCTTTTCTTGCGGCATCCCTTGCACGCTGGGCCATTACCGATTTTTCAACTATCGATTTTCCGATAGCAGGATTCTGCTCAAGAAAATATGTAAGCTGCTCACGTACTATATTTTCAACTGCAGGTCTTGCACCGGAATTACCAAGTTTCTGCTTGGTCTGTCCTTCAAACTGGGGATCCTCTATCTTTATTGAGATGATGGCCGTAAGTCCTTCACGTATATCATCACCGGAAAGATTGGGATCGTTATCCTTTAATATCTTGTTATTCTTACCGTAATCATTGAAGGTCTTGGTTATAGCATGTTTGAAACCTTCGATATGTGTACCGCCTTCAGGTGTATTGATGTTATTAACAAAGCCATACATCATCTCGTTAAAGCCGTCATTATGCTGCATGGCTACTTCAACATAGATATTGTCTCTTTTACCTTCAAAGTACATTATCTTTTCATATAAAGGAGTCTTGTTATCATTAAGATAAGCAACAAATTCCTTTATACCGCCTTCATAATGGAAGGTCTGGTGTTTCTTATTTCCTTCTTCATCCTCGCGGTCATCGAAAAGCTCTATCTTAAGGCCTTTTGTAAGGAATGCCATTTCACGAAGACGGTTTTTCAGAGTATCAAATTCAAATACGGTATCTTCAAATATAAGCGGATCGGGCTGGAAAGTAACTCTGGTACCGCTCTTATTTGCATCGCATTTGCCGATGACTTTTAAGGGATAACAAACCTTTCCTCTTTCGTAACGCTGGTTATAAACTTCACCTTCATGATAAATATCAACTTCCAGCCAGGTAGAAAGGGCGTTTACTACCGACGCACCTACGCCGTGAAGTCCGCCGGATACTTTGTATCCGCCGCCGCCGAATTTTCCTCCTGCATGCAGCACGGTAAATACCACTTCAACGGCAGGAAGTCCGGCCTTATGATTTATACCAACGGGTATACCGCGTCCATCATCAATAACAGTAATGGAATTGCCGGGATTAATATGCACTTCGATATTTTTGCAATATCCTGCAAGCGCTTCATCGACGGAATTGTCTACTATCTCATAAACAAGATGATGAAGTCCGCGAAGGGAAGTGGTTCCGATATACATACCGGGACGCTTACGCACAGCTTCAAGACCCTCTAATATCTGGATCTGGTCAGCATTATATTCACCTTCCACATGCTGGGATTCTATCTGCTGAAGATTCTCAAGTATCTTTCTTGCTTCTTCATCATTTTCTTCCTGCGACATTCCGTTTACATTCAATTCATCACTCATTTTATATGCCTCACATTAAGGATTAGTTTTCGTTTATGATAGTTCCGCTGTTCACCCTGAATACTTTATCGTATTCAAAACGGTTATTTACAAAATCATCAAGTCCGGTACAGGTTATGATAGTCTGTATACCGCCTATATTATTAAGAAGATAAGTCTGGCGGTTGGAATCAAGTTCCGATAAAACATCATCAAGAAGCAATACCGGATTATCCCTGGTTATCTGTTTAACAAGCTCTATCTCGGAAAGCTTAAGTGAAAGAGCTGCAGTTCGCTGCTGACCCTGTGATCCGTAAACCCTTATATCTATATCATTCGAATAGAATATAAAATCATCACGATGGGGTCCGGTCCCGGTCATTTTTAACTTTATATCTCTTTCAAGGGAATTCTTAAGCTTATCTTCAAATTCATCGGCAGTAACATGGGGAGCATATTTTATCTTGAGCTTTTCCCTTTCTCCCGAAAGTTTGCCATGTATTTCTTCTATTATATTATTAAGCTGTTCAATAAATTTCTCTCTTCGGTTTATGATCTTTATTCCATATGATAAAAGCTGGTTATCCCATATCTTTATCATATCCCTGTATTCCGAATTGAAATGCACATCCTTTAACAATCTGTTACGCTGATTTATTATCTTGTTATAATTATTCAGGTCGTAAAGATATATCTGATCCAGCTGGCATAATTCCATATCAACAAAATGCCGGCGTTCCGAAGGTGCATTCTTGATTATTGAAAGATCTTCGGGAGAGAATAGAACAATATTTAAAATACCAAGGAGTTCAACTGCTTTTTTAAGCCTTACTTTATCTACAGCAATACCCTTCGATTTAGCACGCCGCAGATGCATATCGATCCTGCGCTCAAGACCTTCTTTATCAATGATGGTCTTTATATGAGCTTCTTCAGCATCAAAGTTTATAACATCCTTATCTTTGCTGGATTTGTGGGATCTGGTGGTAGCCGTATAATAGACAGCTTCCAGAACATTTGTCTTGCCCTGCGCATTATCTCCGTAAAGGATATTTACACCACTGTCAAAATCTATCTTCAGCTCTTTATAATTTCTAAAATCTTTAAGTTCCAGGCTCTTTATTATCATTTTTCGATCTTGACCGTAATACCCTCAAAAGTAAAAGTGTCACCGGGATAAAGCTTTTTGCCTCTCTGGGTACATATCTCACCGTTAACTTTTACTTCTTCATCCAAAATGGCATACTTGGCCCGGACCCCGTCGCTCACCACATCGGCAAGCTTCATGGCCTGACCAAGTTTTATAAATTCATCTTTGATAGTTATAGTCTTCATTAACTGAGATTTATAGGAAGTATCATATATACATATTTTTCATTCTCATCTTTAATATAAAGAGGAGAACGGGGATTAACAAGATACATATCTATATCTTCGTCATCTATTACCTTAAGGGCGTCAAGCACAAACCTGGGATTAAATCCTATAGTTATATCCTTGCCCTGTTTCTCTATATCTATTTCTTCATCATAGCTTCCAAGAGAAGAAGCAACGTGGAGCTTTAATATACCATCTTTTACATCCAGAACGATGGGCTTTTTATTTCCTTCCTTTGAGAAGAGCATGGATCTGTCTATACATTCAAACATTCTCTTCTTATTGACCTTTATCTTTGTTTCGTAATCGGAGCTCATCATACGGTCAACGCTTATGTAATTACCTTCAATGAGACGTGAAACAATAGTGGTCTTATCAAATTCAAAGATTACATGTGCATCTGAGAAATAGATGTCTACGTCCTTTTCACCTTCAGAAGGAAGGATCTTGCTTATCTCGTTAAGAGCCTTTCCGGGAATGATGACTTCCTGCTCCGCATAGATATTCTTAAGCTGCACCTTCCTGATGGAAATCCTGTGACCGTCAAGGGTGGTAACACGAAGCTGATCGTTCTTTATGATCATATCAACGCCACCCATAACTTTATTGGTATCACTGTTTCCTATTGAAAAAATAGTCTGACGTATTATATCCCTTAACGTAAATGTAGATATCTGGATGGAATCCTTTCTTTCTACCTTAGGAAGGAAAGTAAACTCGTCACCGTTCTTACCGTTAATACCAAACTGAAGAGTTCCGCAGGTGATCATAACATGATCATTATCATCACTTTCTATGGTAATATCACCTTCAGGAAGTTTCCTTACGGAATCCTGGAGCATTCTTGCATCTATAGCTATCATACCGGCTATCTCTATAACGCCGCCTATGACTGTTTCAATACCAAGTTCCATATCATTGGCAGTAAGTCTTATCTCACCATTACCGGCCTGCATTAAAATGCATTCAAGCAAAGACATGGTTGTATTGGTAGGTACAGCTTTAGAAACGATATTAACAGCATTCAAAAGATCCTGTTTTGAACAAACGACTTTCATTTTTTAACAGCCCCTCCATTTCGCAAAACGATATAATACTATATTTAAATAATAGTAGTAATAGTAGTAGGGCACGTGTATATGTGCACAACCTATATTATTATACTAAATTCAAGTCAAAATGGAAAGAAAAACTTGTGGATGTGGGGGAGATTTATTGTGATACTATTTTTCGTCTACGGGGCAGACAGGGTGCAAATACGGAAGATGGATTTATATTATCCCCATATTTGCACATCTAATCCCAAGAAAATGAACATACTTATGAAACAAAGAGCAGTTGTTCTATAACTAGTAGGTTTTAATGATGTTTTTGATTGCTTCTATGCTTTCTTTGAGCTCTGTATTGATGTTTATCTCTTTACTTATCTTATTGTAACCGTGAAGGACGGTGGAATGATCCTTTTTGTCCAGCAGGGCAGCCACTCCCTGGAGGGTGGTATCCGTCATTTCACGGCAGAGGTACATGAATATCTGCCTGGGAAGTACTATTTCTGCGTTACGTTTCTTGGATGTTATATCGTCCTCATCTATATTATAGTACTCGGAAATACCCTTAAGTATAAGGGAAGGAGTTATTACGGAAGGATTGTCGGGGGAAATGATCTCCTTTAACATATCCTTTGCCTTTTCTAATGTCATATCACCCTCGATCTCACCGAAGGCACATACTTTCTTATATGCTCCTTCAAGTTCCCTGACGTCGGATCTGATATGGTTGGCTATGTAATCTATGATATTGTCCGGTACTTTATAATCGAAGTTTTCGGCATACTTCCTTAATATAGCTACCCTTGTTTCGTAAGCGGGAGGAGCTATATCTACTATCATACCATTGAGAAAACGGGTGCGCATACGCTCATCAAGTTCTTTGATATGCTTAGGATGCTTATCAGAGGTGATGACTATCTGCTTTCCGTTCTGGATAAGGGTATTGAAAGTATTGAAGAATTCAACCTGTGAAGATGAACCCCTGCCTATCAGAAACTGTATGTCGTCTATGAGCAGAACATCGATATTTCTGTATTTTTCACGTAATCTGCTCATTGAAGATGCGTTTGCATTGTTCCTTATGGATTCGATAACTTCATTAAGGAAGGTTTCGGAAGTTACAAATAATACCTTAAGGTTGGTATGTTCGGTAATATAATGGCCGATAGCCGTCATAAGATGGGTCTTTCCAAGACCTGATCCTCCGTGTATGAAAAGAGGATTAAGCTCTGTTCCGGGAGTTTCCGCTACTTTAAGACATACGGAATGAGCCATTTTGTTATTTGATCCTACGACAAAATTCTCAAAATGGTATTTTGGATTAAGGCTGGATGCGTTGTTTGATTCACTGTTTTCATCATCACTTCTGTTGCCGGCATCGTCAGTCTTATCATTATTGTCTTCTTCCAGGGTAAACTCTACGGTAAAGTTATTCTGCAGAGCCTGGCTTATGGCTTCCTGAAAGTAATTGGTATAGTTGATCTTTACATAATCAAGCATTTCGGGATTGCCGCCGGGTACCAGTATGCTTACTACATTATTCTCACATTTAAGGTATTTGAGGGGTTTCAACCAAATATTAAAGGCTATTCCGGTGAGTTCGTACTCATCCTTAATAGCCATTTTGATATTATCCCACTGCTGTTTTATAAGTTCCATAATCATCCCTTCTGAAAAACGTGAATGTAACGCGTATTTTACAACTAAACATGAAAAAATTCAAATGTGGAAAAGAAATTTTGAGATAACCACAAATGTTGATAAATAGTTTACATAGATTTATCCCGATAATGTTTTATACGTTGGCTTGTGAATAAAATATTCACAATCGGAAATGCTTTATTTTAAAGGAAAAATGAGTAATTTGGTTAAAAATCTGATGAGTTATAAACAATTTTTCCACAAAAAGTGGATAAAATTATGTAAATGTGATTTTTAAAAACAAACTTATGTTTGTTTCCACATATTGTGGAAATAAGTTTTATAAGTCTACCACATCTTGAATTATAAAATAAATATAAAATTTTAATAATGGCCACCTCCGCGAAAAGCCTTATTTTATGCTTGACGGCGGGCTTTTCTTTAGTTATAATCTCTGTTGTATTTTTGTAAATACCGGTAATTGAAATATAATAAAGAAAGTGAGGTGTTACTGATATGAAGATGACATTCCAGCCTAAGAAAAGATCCAGATCTAAGGTTCATGGCTTCCGTGCAAGAATGGCTACTCCCGGAGGAAGGAAAGTGCTTTCTGCAAGAAGAAGAAAAGGAAGAAAAGTTTTATCTGCATAAAGGTCGAACATCGGCCTTTTAGTGATTAGAGATGAAATTTTCCGGATCATTAAAAAAAAATGAAGATTTCCAGAGGGTATATGGCAAAAGAAAATCTTTTGCCAACAGATATTTTATAATGTATATCCGTGATAATGACAGTGAATTTAACCGTCTGGGAATATCCGTAAGTAAAAAAGTCGGAAACAGTGTTGTAAGGCACAGGGTCGTGAGATTGGTGAGAGAGAGCTACCGCCTTAATGAAGAAAGGTTCAATAGTGGTTTGGATCTGGTGGTAGTAGCGAGGAGCACGGCAGCGGACATAGATTATAAGGCTGCCGAAAGCGCGCTTTTGCACTTGGCAAAGCTGCATGGTATATTGGTAGAAAGCTCCTCTTGATGACAGGCATTGATCATATAATGAAATCTTTTCTTATATATATAATAGGCTTGTATCAGAAGTATATTTCTCCTTATAAAGGAACCAAGTGTCCCTATTTTCCTTCATGTTCTAATTATGGTATAGAAGCCATAAAAGAACATGGAGCGATAAAGGGTTTTTTTATGACCTGCTGGAGAATCTTGAGATGCAATCCTTTTTCTAAAGGTGGATTCGATCCTGTCCCTCCCAACAAGAAAATGAAATACTCAAAGGTGAAATAATATGTTATTGACTCAAACAGGGGGAATATTACGCCCTTTTGCAGCTATAATGGGAATAATAATGCAGGGAATATTCTGGTTTCTTGGCTTATTTATGGAGTATCCCAGTATAGGACTTGCTATCATACTTTTTACTATTATAATTTATGTTTTGATGCTTCCTCTTACTATCAAACAGCAGAAGTTTTCAAAACTGTCTAATAAGATGAATCCTGAGATCCAGGCTATCCAGGCAAAATATAAAGGTAAGACTGATCAGGAATCCATGCAAAAGATGCAGGCTGAAACTCAGGCTGTATATGCTAAATACGGTGTAAGTCCTTCAGGCAGCTGTGTGCAGTTGCTTATTCAGATGCCTATACTTTTCGCGTTGTACAGGGTTATTTATAATATACCTGCATATGTACCCAGAGTAAAAGAAGTTTTTGCTCCTGTTGTTGAGCCATTATCACAGAAAATAGGAACAGACGGATTTAATGAGATCCTCCAGGGTCTGGCCAGCTACAGCCGTTATGCAAAGCAGGTTACAGGTGATACTTTTGTTGCCGGCAGTGAAGCTGCAAAGAATACTTTGATAGATCTTCTTAACGGCGCAAGTACACAGAACTGGATTGATCTGGCCAATCAGTTTCCTGAACTTTCGGCAAAGATTAAAAGTGCACAGGATGCATTGGAGCATTTCAATTATTTCTTAGGTCTGAATATTGCTAATTCTCCCTCATTCGTTATTAAGACTGAGTTTGCTGCTGAAAGTAAAAATATATTTATGATAATAGGAGTGCTTCTCATTCCTTTTCTTGCTGCGCTCACTCAGTGGATAAATAACAAGCTTATGCCTCAGGCAAATAACGATAATAAGAAAGGTGAAGAAAATGCAATGATGCAGTCCATGAAGACCATGAATACGATAATGCCTTTAATGAGTGCATTCTTCTGTTATTCACTTCCTATAGGTATGGGTCTTTACTGGATCATAGGTGCGGTAGTAAGAAGCGTTATTCAGATAGTTGTTAATAAGCGTCTTGATAAGATTGATATCGATGAGATGATCAAGGCTAATATCGAAAAGAATAATGAGAAGCGCCGTAAGGCAGGGCTTCCTCCTCAGCAGATAAGCGCTAACGCCATGATCAATACCAAGAACGTTGAACCTAAGAAAGAAAAAACAGCTGAGGATAAAGCAAAGCTGGCAGAGAATATCAAGGAATCAACTGAATACTATAACAAGAATACTGATAAGCCCGGCAGTCTGGCATCTAAGGCAGCCATGGTAAAGGCTTATAACGAAAAGAATAATAAAAAGTAATTGAGAAGGAGATAAAAATGGCAGAGTACAGGGAATTTTCGGCAAAGACTGTAAGTGATTGTATTACAGATGCATGCATGACATTTTCGGTTACAAGTGATCGTCTTGATTATGAAGTAGTCAGCGAAGGATCCTCAGGTTTTATGGGTCTTGGCGTTAAGCCCGCAGTGATCAAGGCACGTATTAAAGAAGAATCTTTTGAAAGCCTTGAGGCAGCACAGGCAGAGATCACTGCTGCAGAAGAAGCTGCAAGAAAAGAAAAAGAAGAAAAGGAAGCTGCAGAAAAGGCTGCTAAGCGCGAGGCTGAGAGAAAAGAAAATGCAGAGCGTGCTGCAGCTATCCGTGAAAGAGAAGGAATCCCTACTGTTACCGAAGAAGATGAGAGAGCTTTCAGGGAGAAGAGACGTCAGGAAAGAAGAGAGCGTAATGACCGTGGCCGCGGCAGACGTGATGACAGAAGAAGATTTGACAGAGCAGAGGAAACTGTTGAAGTTAAGCCTGTAGAGGAGAAGCCCGCTAAGCCTCTTCGTGAGATTCCCGAAGAAGAAAAGGCACAGCTTATCAGCCAGGCAGAAAGCTTCCTTAAAGATGTATTCGCATCAATGAACATAGCTGTAAATATAAGTTCCGGCTTTGGTGAGGATAATACACTTAACGTAGATCTTTCCGGTGAGGAAATGGGCATACTGATCGGTAAGAGAGGACAGACACTTGATTCACTTCAGTATCTTGCATCTCTGGTAATTAATAAGGGTACGGAAGAATATGTACGTATCAAGATAGATACTGAGAATTATCGTTCAAGAAGAAAAGAAACTCTTGAGAAGCTTGCAAGAAACATTGCATTCAAGGTAAAGAGAAGCCGCAGACCTGTGGCACTTGAGCCCATGAATCCTTATGAGAGAAGGATAATTCATTCAGCTCTCCAGAGTGACCGTTATGTAACAACCCATTCAGAAGGTGATGAGCCTTACCGTAAGGTTGTGGTAACACTGAAGAACTACAGATAATTTTAAATCAGCTTTTAATAAGAGAATCTCCGCATTTTGATATGCGGAGATTTTTTTGTTCTTTTTACATTTGTGCGTATATGATACAATATTATGAGTAACATATTGTCACAAGACGATCTTCCCGCCTTTTAAGCGGCATAAGGTACCTCCCGCGTTGCGGGACCCTCCTAATGCCAAAAGGCGGGCCCCTTCTTGTGACTTTGTCATCCTTAGGAGCGAAGCGACGAAGGATCTTATTTTAGAAGAGGTCATAAAATGTTAAACGATACGATCGCAGCCATAGCAACAGGCATTACAAATGCCGGTATAGGAATAATAAGGATTAGCGGAAATAATGCTATAGCTGTTATAGAAAATATATATAAAACTGTAAAAGGAAAAAAGCCTTCTGAACTTGAGAGTCATCATCTTTATCTTGGAAATGTTTTTGATGATAAAGAGATTTATGACGAAGTTCTTTTATCTGTTATGAAAGGTCCTCACAGTTATACAGGAGAAGATACTGTAGAGATCAATTGTCATGGGGGTATTTTTGTCTGTAAAAAGATATTAAAACTTGTGCTGGATAACGGAGCTAGACTTGCTGAACCGGGAGAATTTACAAAACGTGCGTTTTTAAACGGACGCATGGATCTGAGCCGTGCTGAAGCAGTTATGGATCTTATAAGTGCAGAAAATGAATTTGCAGCTAAAAATTCAATATCCCAGCTTAAAGGTTCCGTTTATGAAACAATAGTAGATTTACGTGAAAAGATCCTGCATGAACTGGCATTCATAGAAGCGGCTCTTGATGATCCCGAACACTATGATCTGAGTGAATATACACCTGAGCTTTTGGATAAAATTAATTCTTATATTAATAGTATTGATAAAATCCTGGCTGTATCTGAAAGCGGCAGCATCATGAAAAACGGGATCAGAACAGCTATTTTAGGAAAACCTAATGCCGGGAAATCTTCTATATTAAATATGCTGTCCGGTTATGAAAGAGCTATTGTTACTGATATAGCTGGGACTACCAGAGACACAATAGAAGAAAGTGTAAGGATAGGAGATTATCAGTTAAATCTTATTGATACAGCCGGAATAAGAGATACGGAAGATATAGTAGAAAAAATAGGTGTGGATAAAGCTATCGAAAAAGCTTTGGAAGCGGATCTGATATTATTTGTTGCAGATAGTTCGGTTGAATTAGATCAAAATGACAGACAAATAATATCATTAATAAAGAATTGTAAGACAATTGTATTATATAACAAAACAGACCTTGATCAAAAATGTAGCATAGATGAAATTCTGCAATTATTTGAAAAAAATATTCCTTATACAGAGTTTTCCACAAAAAGTGGAAAAGGTTTGGAAGATTTTGTTGATAAACTGTCGGAAACCCTTAATTTACAGGTATTTCAGCTTAATGAAGAATTGGTTATAACTAGTGTCAGACAGCAGGAAGAACTGAAAAAATGCCGTGAAAGTCTGCTTCTGGTTGTAGATGGAATCAATAATTTTATGCCTGAAGATGTACTTGCTGTTGATATTATGGATGCTTATAAACATCTTGGTTATATCATTGGTGATGAAGTTGAAGATGACCTTGTTAATAAGATTTTCTCAGAGTTTTGTATGGGTAAATAATCCACATGTTTCACGTGAAACATGTGGGTTACATAATTTTGTAACCACTAAATGTAGAAGACGAGATTTTTTTAGCCGTCATAATCTTGTAAACAGCAAAAATTGTTTCACGTGGAACTAATAGAAAAATTAGTAAAATGGTATGAATGTAAAACTGATAAAATTGACAAAAGAATATGAAAAGCAATTAGGTGAAATGATCGATGAATGGAAGGCAGATATCATTGAAAACAAAACAAATCATTCACCCTGGGTCATATTTAAGAATGATCATCACGACTTTGATAATTATCTGAAAAATCTGGAAACAAAAGAAGAAACAGACACATGGGTACCTGATTCAGTATTCTTTCTTCTTGATATCGATAGAAATATTCTTCTTGGAGCAGTGAATATCCGTCATTGGCTTAAAGGTGAATTATTGAGAACCGGCGGACATATAGGTGATGGTATAAGACCAAGTGAAAGAAAAAAAGGTTATGCCACAGAAATGATTCGTTTGGCATTGATCGAATGTAAGAAGCTTGGTATTGATAGAGTATTAATGGTATGCGAAAGGAATAATATCGGTTCAGCAAAATCTATAATAAAAAACGGTGGAATATTGGAAAATGAGATAACTAATCCCGACGGATCTGTAGAACAGCGATATTGGATAGAAATAAAATGAATGAATATGGAACAATAATAGGAGGGGCTGACGGTCCTACAGCAGTTTTTCTTGCTGGAGAGTTATTAGGAATCCGCTGGCTTAATATATTAGGTTTGATCATTATTGCACTGATAATGATCCCGAATATCATTTATGCTGTTAAGTATAAAGACCAGCAAAATAAATGTGATAATCAGTTCATGAATATTCTTGAACAGATAGGCCGGTATGGATGTATAGTTCTGATGATATTAAACATAGGCATAAATGAACTCGGTTTTAGATCCATAGAAATGTTTCTTACCTACCTGATCGGAAATGCGGTACTGATCATTTCTTACATGATAGTCTGGGTAATGTATTTAAAAAAGCAAAAGTTCGGAAAACAGATTGCTTTAGCTGTGATACCGACAGTGATCTTCCTGTTATGTGGTATTACGATGATGCACTGGCTGCTGATCATATTTGGAATAATATTTGGAATTGGACACATATATGTAACCAGCAAAAACCGGTGCGAAGAATGATGTAAGTGATCCGGAAATCTTTAAGGAGTGAACCGATGGAAGTAGTTGTGATGCGGCATGGAGAAAGAGATTACGAACCCTGTCATTGATCACAGAAATCCAATACCCTGTCATAAAAATCTTTTGCTTCCTCAAAAGTTCCATGCCCAAGTCCTTTATATATATAGGTGCTGCTGTTGGGAATAAATCTTGATAATTCATCCGGTGCATCATTGCCGACGGTATTATCATCATCACCTGCGATGATCAGAGTAGGGCAGCTTATCTTAGGAAGATCATTTCTTGCATCAAAGTTAAGTATTGCTTCGGCATTTCTAAAGAATCTCTCATAGCTATCCGGTTTGGTAAACATTGCCATCAGGGGAAAGATCTTCCTGTTCTTATCAAGATATTTTTTTGAATACATTTTTTCTGCACTGTCTGTAATCAATGAAAGATGATCATTATTACGTGCCATTTCTATCCAGGAACTTACGGCATTCTTAACGATATCATTTGCATAAGGAGCAGTTACCGCCAGTATAAGTTTATCAACTACTTCCGGATGATCGATAGCAATATACTGTGAGATCATCCCGCCCTGAGAAACTCCAAGTACGCAGGTCTTTTTTATGCCAAGAGCAGTCAGGACTTTAACCTGGTCATCAGCCATCTGTCTTATAGTATAACCGGCAGGCATTTTATTTTTTCTGCTGAACATAAATACAGTGTAGTCTTTTAAAAACTTTTTGTATGGCACGGAGAGTATAAAGGCTTTACCTTTTACAGTTGCAAGTCCGTCTGTAAGTCCCGGAAGGACGATAAGATTTTTCGGACCGGAGCCGAAGGAAACATAGTACATATCAGTATCACCTATAGCAACGCAGCCATTAACTTTTTTACTCATTTGTTCATGTCTCCTTTCAGCATAAGGATTACGGAATCAGCCATAAGTGAAAACATTTTCTTCGGATCATATTTATTCATCGGATCAGCTGAATCATAGCATTCGGAAAAAACATATGAATTCTCAACTCCACCGTAATAAACTATGATAAACTGGAGGATATCATTTATGGGTTTCACGGGATCAAGCTTTTTGGTTTTAACAGTCTTTGTTAAATAATCATTTAGAGAATTAATGACGTACAACAACGGACTGGGATTATCATCTCCCAAACGTTCGGCAATTCTTTTTGCTCTTTCCGGTTCACTTACGGCAAATACATTGCTGTAAAGAGAAATCTTAAGTACATCGATTCCGGTTCTTATCATATTATCTGCCAGCAGGTCACATATTCTGCGGATCGCCGATTCCCATTCACCGGTCCCACATTCTTTGAATATTATATCTGCATCATCATTAAAAGGATTGCTTTTGTTTATCCTGATCAGCAGGTCGCGTATCACTTCGTCCAGATCTTTATAATATTTATAAATGACGCCATGGGAGAATCCGGTTTCCGTGATCACATCATTCATGGTAACGGAAGTAATGGGTTTCCTGGCACAGACCCTGTATGCAGCATCCAGGATCTCTTTTCGTTTGTTTTCATAATACTCTTCATTAACGCGTGGCATAAACAGTTCCTTAAAATATAAATGACATAGTGTCATTTTAAATCCTTTTTGAGCACTTGTCAATATTTTTGTTTTGCTTTTATAGACAGCGCATATATGGTAAAATTATAAGATCGGTATTAGTCGCCTGTGGAAAAGGAGATATTTAAGGAAAATGACATATGGCGGAAATAGGTATATCGGAGAATCCTAAACCGGAAAAAGGGAAGGTCATAATTACAATTGTTTTATTGACTTTATACCTGTTTGCTTTGATATGGATAATCCTTTTTAAGATGTCGATGTTTAATGAAATATTCAGGCCGGACCGGATCCGCAGCATAAATCTGATCCCCTTTCATTATGATGAGGAAACATCTTATCATATGTCGGAGTTGATGGTGAATATGATCATCTTTGCTCCCCTTGGGATCTATCTGAAGATGCTGAAAACTGGAAGCATAAAAGCGATACTCTGCGGGCTTGGGATCAGTTTTATATTTGAAACCCTGCAATTTGTATTTGGGATAGGGGCATCGGATATAACGGACGTGATAACAAATACCGCAGGCACAGCAGCCGGCACAGGCTTTTATAGCATATTAAATCTGTGTTTAAAAAACACGGAAAAGACCGACGGATTATTAAGGATATTGGCAGCAATATGTACGGTTATTATGCTGCTGATGTTTGCGATACTTTTAAAATGAGGACGCGGGGGCGGTCCTGTTGTCTTCAATCGGCTTAGTTATAGAGGGAGAAACGAAATGCCATATAACATCTTTAATGTTCAAAAGGTAGAAGGAAACCTTAAGCAGAGGCTTAATGATTTTCTGTTTTCTTTCGGACCTGCGATAAGTAATGGTACTGGTATCTCCTTTGCTGATAATGATATCAATTATGCTATTAAACAGCAGAATGAAAGAATAAAGGAAAAAGGTCTTGATATCCGGTTTGAGACCTACGAAAGAGGAGTACTGACTGACGTATATGCCGGCGGGTACTGGGCAGATGAACATTACGAAAATACTGTCTGCTTTAGGGACTGCGGTATAAAAAGAACAGTAACTAGAAACGGGAACATTTTATACAGTGATGATAATAAGAGTGTTTTTTATGAAACACTTACGGATGTACCGGCAGGGACTCAGCCGGTTAATGACAGTTATTGCTGCCCCAGCTGCGGTGCCATAACAACGATAGGAGAACTTGTTAACGGCTGTCCTTATTGCGGAACGCATTATAAGATGGATGATCTGTTTCCAAAGATCACGGGTTTTTATTATATTGATGATTACAGCCGCAGCGAAGCTGAATTAAAACCCAGGATGATGAAATGCATCATCGGATCCATTGCTGTATTTGTTTTAAGCGCTTTGATAGGCAGTTTCTTTAACGGTACATTTTCAAACGGACATAATATAGGCGGCAGTATCATGACAGCGATCGTTTCGATGGTAGCTGCCGGATTAATGGGAGCTTTCCTGGGGTATATGCTGTTTTCCCTGAGCCTTATCAGAAGCCTGATCAGAAGCGGTGTTAAGACCGGCGATAAACTGGGAACAGTGGGCTCACGAAAAAAATTCGAAAGAAAGATGAAATCCGTAAGTCCTGAGTTTTCTTTTGAGTATTTTACAAGTAAAGCCGTATCCCTGATAAAGACCGCTGTGTTTTCAAAAGACGAACAGGAGCTGGTTTATTACAAAGGCGAAAAGCTGGATCCCGTATTTAAGGATATCATAGATCTTAACTATGGCGGCGCACTGGGAGTTGTTGAGTTCAAAGAACAGGACGGGATCACAACGGTAGTTACCGATGCATTCTTTGATGTCCTTTATGTTGAGGAAGATAAAATATCATATAAGCACCGGGTATTCAGAACAACATTTACAAGACGTATCGATGTTCCCATCAACTATAATTTTTCGATCACTAAGATACAGTGTCCTACCTGTGCTGCAAGTTTTGATGCAACAAGGACCAAGACCTGTCCTCATTGCGGGAATGTATATGATATCGCTGATTCAAGCGACTGGGCGATCACGGAAATGAGTGTCAAGAAAGGACATTGGTGAAGACGCGGGGACGGTCCTTCTGTCTTCACGGAGGTAATCATGGAAAACAGATCATTATATATACTTGCAGGTTATGATGATAAAACTGAAGAAGTATTATCTGGGATACAGAAGAAACTGTATGATCTGGGATATTCCGGAGTGCAGACAAAAGATATCCCGATGCATTTTACCCTTGGGTCTTTTGATACTTCCATGGAAGATGAACTAAAAGCGCGTCTGGAGCGGATTGCAGAAACGCATAAAGCATTTGATGTTATGTTTAATCATATCGGTTTATTCCGCCTGCCGGAGAATGACGTTCTGTTTGCTGCGCCGGAGATCAATAAGGAAATGCTGTCGCTTAGGGATAACTTTCTGGATAACAAAGATATCTTTCCCTGGTCGGCGCATACAACCTTTTTGATAGATAAAGCAGATGTGATACATGAAGCTACCTCCGTGGTTATGAATGAATTCAAAGCATTTGAAGGAAAGGTCTCCAGGATATATCTGTATGAGTTCTTTCCGGCAAGGCATATTATGACGGTGGAACTTAAATGAGGACAAAAGGAGCGTCCCAATGTCCTCCGCGTGTCATCCTGAGGAGCATAGCGACGAAGGATCTTATTAGAAGGGTTTTAAAATGATTGATATAGAAAACTATATAGACAACTTTCTTGAAGAAGCAAAATCCGTATACGGCGGCCGCCTTTTATATGTGGGCCTGCAGGGCAGTTATCTGCGCGGTGAGGCACATGAAAACAGTGACATAGATATCATGGTGGTTATCGATGGATTCTGTGTTAAGGATATGGATCTTTATAAGGACATCCTTGAAAAGATCGGGAATAGTGATAAAGCATGCGGTTTTATCTGTGGCAGGGATGAGATAACAGGCTGGACTCCGCTGGAGACTTTCCAGCTTTTGCAGACAACAAAAGACCTCTACGGAAATTTATCAGAACTGTTACCTGCAGCAGACAGGCGGGATGAGATCACATATGTAAAAACCAGCCTGGGTAATATGTATCATGAATTCTGTCATAGATATATACATGCGGACAGGGCAAAGAGCATACAGAAATTCCGCGGGACCTGCAAGGCGTTCTTCTTCCTGATCCAGAATCTGCATTATCTGGAGAGCGGAAAGTTTATAAAGACAAAAAGGGAATTGAAAGAAGCGGTTAGTGAAGAAGATCGGAATATACTTATGATGGCGGAGCTTCCGGATGATTATGATTTTGATAAAGAGTTTACTGCCGTTATCGAATGGTGCAGGAAAGCATTTTGCCGCCTGAATGAAATGTAAAGACAGAAGGACCGTCCCCGCGTCCTCATGAAATGAAGACAGAAGGACCGTCCCCGTGTCCCCAGAAAGGATATGATGAAAAAAGAAATACCGTGGAGAACGGCGTTACATATATTGATAATTGCAAGCTTTGTGATCTATGTTTTGGCACTTTTCTATTTTACGATAGGCAAGAGTGCTCCGGTCATAATAAACGGTGAGAAACAGAGAGCGAACCTGATACCTTTCCGCACTATCGGAAATTACGTCAAGATGATAGCAATAGGACACAGCATAACAGGCGTTGCAATAATAAATCTTGCAGGTAATCTGTTACTGCTCATGCCAATGGCGGTTTATCTGCCGTATCTGATCAAAGCCCTTCGCGGATTTTGGAAAGACTTATTGGCAGTGTTTGTCATCGATCTGCTGATAGAGATCATTGAATATATAACGGCCAGGGGATCCTTTGATGTAGATGATATTATCCTGAATATGCTTGGTGCAGTTATAGGATACGGGATATGGAAACTGAAACCGGTACAGAAACTGTTAACAGATGAAAACGGATAATAAATATGTTTACAGATATGAGCGTTGAACATATATTGGCCGCTATTCTGTTCACTGCAGGATGCCTTATTGCTATGGCCTTATTTATCAGGGCAGCAGTTAAGAATTACAAAGAGTTTCGTGATCTGTCTGAATTTGCAAAGAGATGTGTTCTGGAAACGGACGCTGTCGTAACAAAGGTGAAAACCTACGACCGTTTTGAAAGGCGGTACGGCGGAGCGATTGTTTATGCAAAATACAGATATAGTTTGAAGCATGAGGGAAAAACAGTTTCAGCATCCGGAAAAACATACGGACCAAATAACAGCAGAAAAAATGTTTTAGACAGAGGGACAGTTTTAAAAGTCAGATATGATCCCGATGATTTGAATATCGTCTATGATGAGAGTACACGGAGGATGCATCACAGATACAGGGGTGAACTGATCGCAAGTATCATACTTGCAGTATTCTTCGGAGGCGCAGCTGTATATTTTTCATTATCAATGATGTTTATCTGATCATACTAAGGAGTAATATATGAGTGAAGAAAAAAAGCAATACGATTGCGGTATAGCAGTTGATAACTATTGGTTTCGTTACAGGACAGGTGCGATCATCATAAAAGACGAAAAGATGCTGTTTGTAAGATCCATGTTCGGCGGATATTATTATATGATAGGCGGTGGAGTGCATCTTGGTGAACATTCCGAAAACTGTATCGAAAGAGAAGTCTTTGAAGAGACAGGAGTAAAGTGCAGTGCAGAGCGTCTTGCTATCACCTGTGAAAATTTCTTTTACGGTAAAGACGGAAACATAGATGGCAAAGAATGTCATGTGCTGGAATACTATTATCTGATGAAAGCACCGGAAGATGCGGTATTCAGCAAGCAGACGGATGAGGCGGAGGAGTTGGCATGGATACCTTTGTCAGAGCTTGATAAAAATGATATACGTCCCTCATTTCTCAAAGATAAGATACCCGAAGTGATCAGGAGCGGAACACTGATCCATGTGATAAGTGAGGAAAGAGAACGAACCAAAGAAAACAGGAAGAAAGCATAATGAAAATAATATATAAAAAACTTACGGAAAAGGAATTGGATACTTTTATCAATATGCGTATAACGCAGCTTACTGAAGAATACACATCGGAAGGCAGAACCGTTCCTGAAGGCGTGGATCTTAAATCGGCTTTGGAAGAATTCTATCATAAGCATATGGCAGACGGGTCCTTTGTTTCGTGGCTGGCAATGGACGGGGAAAAGATAGTGGGTACCAGTGGCATGTCTTTTGTTGAAAGACCGCCGTACTTTACCTGTCCTACCGGGAAGCTGGGCCTGCTTTCAAGCATGTATACCGATCCGGAATACAGAAGGATGGGGATAGCAAAAGAATTACTCCACAGAGTGGTGGAGGAAGCCCGGGCAAACGGCTGCGGTGCAGTGCACATCACTGCATCTGATATGGGAGTAAAACTGTATACAGCATATGGTTTTAAACATAACGGAAATTTCATGCAGTATAATTTATAGAAAGATATATAAGGAGATAAAGCAGTGTATTACAAAAACGTATTGGATCTGATAGGAAACACACCGCTGATAAGTCTGGAGCAGACTACCGGCCTGGATATTTTTGCAAAGGCGGAATTTTTAAATCCCGGCGGAAGCATCAAAGACAGGATCGCACTTAACATGATAGAGCAGGCAGAAAAAGACGGCCGCTTAAAACCCGGCATGACCATAATCGAACCTACTTCAGGAAATACAGGCATAGGCCTTGCATTATGCGGAGTAAGAAAAGGATACCACGTGATCATCGTTATGCCTGAAAATATGAGTGAAGAAAGAAAAAAGATCATCCGTGCATTGGGCGCAGAACTGGTGCTGACGGATCCAAAATTAAGCATCGGAGGCTCTGTAGACAAAGCGCTGGAGATAGCAAAAAGTTCCGATGAATACTTTGTTCCCCAGCAGTTCCAGAATCCCGCAAATCCGCAGATGCATTACCGCACAACGGCAGTGGAACTGGTGGAGCAGCTAGGAAAGAAGATAGATATCTATGTTTCCGGAATAGGCAGCGGCGGAACCCTGCAGGGCGTTGCACAGTATCTTCTGGAAAGAAACCCCGAATGCAAGATAGTTGCTGTTGAGCCTAAAAACGTTTCCGCTCTGCTGGGAGACGAACCCGGACTGCATCAGATACAGGGTATAGGAGACGGATTTATTCCGGATATACTTGATACTTCAATCATTACGGATATCGTAGAGGTTACGGACGACGACGCTATCAACACTGCGCGTGAACTGGCTAAAGTCCAGGGCTTGCTGGTAGGTACTTCTTCCGGAGCAAATGTATGGGCGGCAAAACAGATGGCAGAAAAATACGGTAAGGATAAAGTTATCGCTACAATACTTGCAGACCGTGCAGAAAGATATTTCAGTACCGCATTGATCTGATGATCATAAAACGATCAAAAAATAAAAAGGGAGGTGTCTATGAAACTGTATGATATTTCACAGGAAGTATTCGGATGTAAGGTTTTTCCCGGCGATCCCAGCCCCACGAAAGAGACCATGATGAGTATAAGCGCCGGTGAAATATGCAATCTTACAGCTTTCCGCATGTGTGCGCATAACGGTACACATGTAGATGCACCTTATCATTTTATTGATGAAGGCAAGACCATAGATAAAGTGGATCTTGAAAAGTTTATCGGATATGCATACGTTGCGGAACATGAGGGTGATGTTTCGGCAGAAGATGCGGAAAAGATAATTAAGTCCGCAAAGGAACTGGATCCTTTATCCGCAGAAAGAATTCTGATAAAAGGCAAGGCTACGGTCACAAAAGAAGCAGCGGAAGTATTTGCGCGTGAAAAAATAAAACTCTTCGGAAACGAATCCCAGACCGTAGGACCGGAGGATGCACCGATGGAAGTACATCTGATAATGCTGGGTGCAGAGATAGTACTGCTTGAAGGTATAAGACTTGCAGAAGTTCCGGAAGGTGTTTATATACTGAACGCCGCACCGATAAATCTGGGAGGCTCTGATGGCGCACCCTGCAGGGCCACACTTATGAAATTATAAAAGAAAGCGTAGAACAAATGGATTTCAAAGCTTTGATGAACTCTGAACAATATGATTTCCTCCGGACCAATGAGCGTCTGGGTGTGCGGATCATGATCCTGGGACTTGGCGGCAGCTATGCCTACGGAACCAATAATGAGGGAAGCGATATAGACTTCCGCGGCGTTACCCTGCAGCTGCCCTCTGACCTGATAGGACTTACGGAGTTTGACCAGTATGAAGATGATAAAACAGATACGGTAATATACGGTTTTAACAAACTGGTAAAGCTTTTGCTGGAATGTAATCCCAACACCTGTGAGATGCTGGGACTTGATGAAGATCAGTATCTGATAAAGTCAGAGCTTGGACAGGAGCTGATCGATAATACTCAGCTGTTCCTTTCAAAGCGCGCGATCAAATCCTTTGGCGGATATGCGGATGCACAGTTAAGACGTCTGCAGAATGCTATTGCAAGAGATACACTGCCGCAGAGCGACAGGGAAAAGCATATATTGAATTCGGTCAGGAATTCACTTGAAGATTTCAACCGCAGATACGATGGTGATGAGAAAAACGGTATGCGTATCTATATCGACAAGGCGGTAAATCCCGAACTTGAAACAGAGATCTTTGTGGATTCAAATTATAAGCATTTTCCTTTAAGGGATTACACGGATCTGTGGGGAGCGATGAAAACCGTTGTCCGTGATTACGATAAGATAGGCAAGAGAAATAAAAAGAAAGATGATAATCATCTGAACAAACACGCCATGCATCTGATACGCCTGTTTATGATGGCGATAGATATTCTGGAAAAGGGACAGATCTGCACCCACAGGATAAACGACCTGCCTGTTCTTCTGTCTATACGCAAGGGTGAATTTATGCTGAGTGACGGCACATTCTCAGCTGAATTCTATGAGCTGCTGGAAGAATATGAACACAGGCTGGATGAGGCGGTAAAGAAAACGACCTTGCCGGATAATCCGGATATGGATAAGGTAGAGAAGTTTGTTGAGAGAGTCAACCGATATGCGGTTACAGGTGAATTGATATGAGAGATATATTGGCAGAGATAAACGAAAAACTTGATGAGATAGAAAAGAAGGAAGGTGTCCGCATACTGCATGCCGTGGAATCCGGCAGCAGGGCATGGGGCTTCGCATCTCCCGACAGCGATTATGATGTGCGTTTTGTTTATGTCAGATCAAAGGAAGATTACCTGCGTCTGGATGAACCGAAGGACTTCATTGAATGGCAGCTGGATGAGGTACTGGATATCAACGGCTGGGATCTTAAAAAGGCGCTTAAACAGTTTGCGAAGGGTAATGCTACATTATTTGAGTGGAGCGGTTCACCGGTGGTATACAGAACAACGGAAGAATGGGCTAAAGTAAAGGATGTATCAAAACAATATTTTTCTGAAAAGACTGCAGTATATCATTATTACGGAACAGCTAACAGTACTTTGCAGGAATATCTGCAGGGTGAAAACGTAAGATATAAAAAGTATTTCTATGCATTAAGACCCCTGCTGGCTGCGCAGTATATAGAAAACTTTCATGAAGCTCCACCGGTATTGTTTGATGATCTTTTAAAGATGAATATTGATGCGGATCTGCGCAAGGGTATAGAAGAGCTGCTGGAGAAAAAGAAAGTGACCACAGAGAAAGAAGAAAATCCCCAGATGCCTGTAATAAAGGATTTTATAGAAACCGAAACCGCAAGGCAGAAGGAGATAGCAGATACACTGGCAGATGATCATAATAAAGACTGGACTGCATTGAACAGATTGTTTTATGAGATAGTCGGAGCATGATAATGGCAGATAAAAAGAAGGTAAGACTTATATACAATATAATAATGACGGGCTTTGTGCTGTATGCATGGCTGATCATGTTTTTTAATACCAAGGAAGGCATGCTTACCGCAAAAGGATTTATCAATCTTAAGTTTTACACGACCCTGTCTAATATATTTGCGGCGGTGATAGCCGTGATATGGATCGTTGATTATTTTAGAAAGAAAGATAATCCTTCTTTAGCTTTATGGAAGCTGATGTCGGCAGCTGCTGTTGGCGTAACTTTTACTGTGGTCATAGGTTTCCTTGGTCCGTTGTATGGTTTTGATACCATGTATGTCGGATCGAACTTTTTCTTACATCTGGTCGTACCTGTAATGGCTATGGTAGAGTTCATTATCTTTAATGAAAAGAAGATGAGCGCGAAAGATAATCTGTTTGTAATGCTGCCGCCGTTAGTATACGGAACGGTATATGTTATCAATACTTTTATAAATGGAGTAGAAGGAAATGACATATATGGATTCCTCATATGGGGATATGCTGTAGGAATACTGATATTTGCAGTCATATGTCTGGCAGCATTTATCATAGGCCTGATATTAAGACTCGTTAATGCCAGATTTATTAAGTGAGGACTGATCACATGAAAAACAAACACTTAAAAAAATTAACAGTTTACCTTACGATAATTGTATTGATGTTTTGTTTCGCCGGATGCGCAGACAAAAATAAAAACGGTGATGACCGGTCGCTGCAGAAGGTGCTTGATGCAGGACAGCTGGTCCTTGGGCTTGATGAGAATTATCCGCCCATGGGATTCAGGGATGAGTCGGGAGAGATCGTAGGATTCGATATCGACATGGCGCAGGAAGTGTGCAACAGACTGGGGATCGATCTTGTAAAGCAGCCGATAGAATGGGAAAAAAAAGAAGATGAGCTGAACAGCGGAAATATCGACTGCATATGGAACGGCATGTCTGTGTCACCTGAACGTTCTGCATCAATGTGTCTGTCAAGATCATATTTAAGAAGTGAACTTGTTTTTGTTGTAATGGCTGACAGCGGTATTGAAGATGTGCAGCAGATAAAAGGCAAGAAGGTAGGAGTACAGTCAGGATCAACGACTGAGGATGAGTTAAAGGATTCCACACTGATGCCGGACATCACGATAGTTAAATATGGCGATAATAAAGAACTTATGCAGGAACTTGAAGAGGGAAAAATAGATGTAGCTTTCATAGACAGTATCAGTACTTATTATTACAGTTCAATGACTGACGAACGTCTTTCTATTCTTCCTACTGTATTTTCAAGAGAAGAACTGGCAATAGGTTTCAGAAACAGTGATCATGCATTGCGTGACAGAATACAGGAGGTCATTTATGAGATGAATGAAGACGGAACAGTTAAAAGGATCTCCGAAAAATGGTTTGGAAAAGATATTACTATTATCAAATAAAGGAAAAGAGATAAGATGATCATTCTGATAACAGGAGCATCACATACCGGAAAGACTGTTCTGGCGCAGAGGATGCTTGAAAAATATAAGTATCCGTATCTGTCTGTGGATCACCTGAAGATGGGGCTTATCAGAAGCGGAAACACAAAGCTTACTCCTTTAGATGATGATAAGCTTACGGATTATCTGTGGCCTATCGTTCGCGAGATGATAAAAACGGCAATAGAAAACGATCAGAATCTTATTGTTGAAGGCTGTTATATACCGTATGACTGGCGAAATGATCTTTCGGAAGAATATTTGTCTGAGATACGTTTTATATGTCTGTGTATGACAGATAAATATATTGATACTCATTTTGATGATATTAAACAACACGGATCCGATGTAGAGAACAGAAATGATGATTCGGATTGTACGCCGGAATGGATAAGGTCCGAAAACCGATCATTTATAAAAGGTTTTAAAAATACCGGAGAGAATATATTATTGATAGATGATGACTACAATGCAGTTATAGAAGGGTTATTAAACGGATAGGAGGAAAATCATGATCACCAGAGATGAAGCATTTACGCTTCTTAAAAAGTACAATAAAGATCCCTTTCACATACAGCATGCACTGACTGTTGAAGCAGTCATGAAATGGTATGCGAAGGAACTGGGTTATGGAGATGATGCAGAGTACTGGGGAATAGTAGGGCTTCTGCATGATATAGATTTTGAACTGTATCCCGAAGAACATTGTCTGAAAGCGCCTGAACTTCTTAAGGAGGGCGGTGTGAGCGATGACATCATTCATGCTGTATGTTCCCATGGTTATGGAATAACAGTGGGATGTGGTATAACGATAGATGTGGAACCGGTTCACGAAATGGAGAAAGTACTTTTTGCTGCAGATGAACTTACGGGATTAATTGGTGCCGCTGCCTTAATGAGACCGTCAAAGAGCACTAAGGATATGGAGCTTAAGTCGTTAAAGAAAAAGTACAAGAGCAAAGGTTTTGCCGCAGGCTGCTCCAGAGAAGTGATAGAGCGCGGAGCGGAGCAGCTGGGATGGGAACTTGACAAGCTGCTGGATATGACACTGCAGGCAATGGCAGCCTGCGAAGATACCATAAACGAAGAGATAGCTGCGGAGGGATAAACGTGAAAAGAATGATGAAGTACGTAGTTACCATACTGTTTGCGATGATCGTACTTTGCGGCTGCGGGGATAATCTTAAGAAAACCGACAAGGCAACGGTGAAGGCGGCTATTGAGAAACTTAATGCTTATGATGATAAATTCATGACCGAGAATGATACTATGGTTGGCGGTCTGATGAAGAACAACTGGAGCATAAAGTTCCGTGATTATGGGAAAGATAAAACCCTATGCAAAACGGATTTCAAAATGGAGTTGTTATCAATAGATCCGACAACAACGACAGAAAAAGCCAACTATGTTATTACCGAAACTGAAACTGAAAAAGAGTATAAGATCTGCACCCGTATAGACAATACATATCTCTATCTGTGCGGTCCGCTTTCACAGAAAGAAGACCTGCAGAAATTTGCAAAAGATCTGGGATATTTAAAATAAAAAGGAGGATAGATCCTAAATGAAAGATTACGCAAAATTATGGCTTGCTTATTCACCCAAAAAGAACAACAGGGAATGCGGTGACCTGAAAAAGATATACATATCAGGTGTTTCCGAAAACGACACGGTAGTAAAGAATGCTGCCGCTGAACTGAAAGCAGGCTTAAAGGCTATGCTGGACATAGAGCCATCCATAGAATACGGGTCTGCCGGACCGGATGTAAAGATCCAAAACGGAAAGGACATGCAGGACAAAGAGGAATACACTATATCCATGAAAACTCCCGGTTTGGAGATAGCAGCAAAAAGCGGTGCGGGAATACTGTATGGTGCGTTTGATATACTCCGCACAGTTGCATGTGAAGAGTCTGTTGATAAAGCATATGCTGCAGGAAAGACAGTCCGTCCTTCCAACCCTCTGCGAATGCTGAATCACTGGGATAACATGGACGGAAGCATTGAAAGAGGATATTCAGGAGAATCTTTCTTTTATGAGAATAATGAGATAGTCATAGATGAACGTACAAAGGATTATGCAAGACTGATCGCAGCGGTAGGGATCAACGCTATCGTGATCAACAACGTTAATGTTAAACAGGCAGCGTCCTATATGATCACCGACAGGTATTTTGACAAGCTGGCACAGCTTGGCGAGATACTGGCAGGATACGGTATCGGATTATACATGAGTCTTAATTACGCTTCTACCATAGAGATAGGCGGACTGGACAGTGCGGATCCTCTTGATGAAAAAGTTATAGAATGGTGGAAGGTCAAGATGGCTGAAGTATTTAAGAAGATACCGACGCTTAAAGGCTTTCTGGTCAAGGCGGATTCGGAAGGACGTCCCGGACCTTTTACCTATGGAAGGACCCAGGCAGACGGCGCAAACATGCTGGCTGATATAGTAAAAGATTATGACGCGATAATCATCTGGAGATGCTTTGTATATAACTGCAAGCAGGACTGGAGAGACAGAAAAACCGACAGGGCAAGAGCAGGCTATGATAACTTTATTCCGATGGACGGTGATTATCATGATAACGTTATCCTTCAGATCAAAAACGGTCCGATGGATTTCCAGATAAGAGAACCGATATCACCTCTTTTCGGCGGACTTAAGAAAACCAATCAGATGCTGGAGGTGCAGATAGCTCAGGAGTATACCGGCCATCAGATAGATGTATGTTACCTGATACCCGAGTTCAAAGAGATCCTTGGCTTTAGGACATACTGCAGTGAAAAGGACGATACCGTAGCGGACATCATAAGCGGCAAGACGCTTGGCAGCAGGTTCTCAGGCATAGCTGCGGTTACAAATACAGGTAATGATTTTAACTGGACCGGCAATTATCTTGCAGGAGCAAATCTCTACGGTTTCGGAAGACTTGCTTTTGATACGGAACTTTCTGCAGAGCAGATCGCAGAGGAATTTGTAAGGATGACTATATCCGAAAATGAAGAAGTGGTATCGACTGTTCTTGATATACTTCTTCCTTCCCGTGAAATATATGAAAGATACACAAGTCCTCTGGGAATCGGCTGGATGGTTACGCCTGCAACGCACTACGGCTGCAGCGTTGACGGATATGAGTATGACAGATGGGGAACATATCACAGAGCGGATCATCTGGGCATAGGCGTTGACAGGACCGATAAGGGAACAGGATATGCGCTGCTTTATAATGAGCCCAATGCGTCAATGTATAATTCACCTGATGAATGTCCCGATGAGCTGGTGCTTTTCTTCCATCACCTTCCTTATACCCATGTGCTGCACAGCGGAAAGACTGTTATCCAGCATATCTATGATACACACTTTGAAGGATATGCCCAGGCCCGGGAACTGGCAGCCAAATGGGATTCCTTAAAAGGAAAGATAAATGATGAGATCTTTGAAAATGTAAAGGAACGTTTTGAGCGCCAGCTTTATAACGCCCGTGAATGGTGCGACCAGGTAAATTCATATTTCTATCGTAAGAGCGGCATACCCGATGAGAAGGGAAGAGAGATCTGGTAAGCGAAAGAGAGCCGGTATATGAGTAAGATCAAGAAATACAACGCTTTTATCAGTTACAGGCATTCAGAGCTGGATTCCGAAGTGGCAAAAGGCCTCCAGAAAGCCCTGGAGCATTTCCGTCTGCCTGATAATCTGCGGAAACTGTTTCCGAAAGAAAAATGGAAAATAGACAGGATATTCCGTGATCAGGATGAGCTGCCTATTGCGGAGGATCTTTCCGATCAGATAGAAGAAGCTATAGCGAACAGCGAATTTCTGATCGTGATCTGCACGCCCAGATATCCGCAGTCTGTGTGGTGCGCGAAAGAGATAGAGCTGTTCAAACAGATGCACGGACAGGATCATATACTGGCAGTGCTTGCGGAAGGCGAACCTAATGAATCTTTTCCTGAGGGAATATGCTACAGGGAAAGGATAAGCCTTGACGAAAACGGAAACGAGATACGTCAGCGTGAAAATATAGACCCGCTGGCAGCGGATGTGCGCGGCGATACGAAGGCAAAAAGAAAACGCCTTATCCAGGAAGAATCGATCCGTCTGGCAGCAGCCATGTTTGGTATGCCCTATGATGACGTGAAGCAGCGTCACCGTGAGCAGAGGATCAAAAACATCGCTGCCATAAGCGGTATCTGTGCCGGAGTATTCTTTATCTTTGGCGTAATCTGCATGGGCCTGACGATGAAGATCGATTCGCAGAAAAACTATATCGAAGAGCAGCATGAGGAACTGCAGGAACAATACCGTGAACAGCAGCTTAAGTATGCGGAATCCATGTCAGTGGTTTCGGAAAGTTTATGGAGGGAGGGCAGAAAGAAAGATGCCGTCTATGCCATAAGAAGCGCCATGCCCATGACTCTGGAGGAAGATGACCTGCCGTATACGGCGTCTGCACAATATGCCCTGAGCAAGGCACTGGCAGTGTACGAATGGGAAGGTCTTTACCCATACGATATAATGGATATTCCGGCGGATCCTGATTTCTGGGGTGATCCCGGGCCATACCGTGTACTTTCTGCTTATCTGAATGACCAGAATATACTTTATGCACAGGAAGAAAATGATGGCAGAGTAATGCTTATCACGGACAGATGCAAAATATATTATTATGATGAGGATTCATCAAGCATTCTGGATTATTCGTATACATTGTTTTCGGAAGAGCCCGGCGAAAACCTGAAAGGGGCTGTGCTTAAAGATGATAAGCTGTATCTGTGGTTTTTTGATGCTGATTATGTTGCGGTATATGAATGGAGGCACACTGACGATAAGGAAATCCTGGAAACTGTTGACAGGAATGAGATGGCTGCAAGAAGAGGGTACATGCAGGAAACAGGCGAATCTTTTTTGTCGGACGATGGTAAATACAAGGTAGAGGTCAATGCCAATCAGGTTGTTACTATAAGAGATGCCGAAAGCGGCGAGATCAAAAAACACATTTATGATATGGGAGAGACGCTTTTCAAGATGGAAAAACTGGGAAAGCGCGATGAATATATGCTGATGTGTGCCGGACGGAGTTCCTATATGCTAAATGCGGATCTGGATATAATAGCCAGGGTAAGGTATTATTACGGATATGATGATGACGGTGAATCGCTGATCCTCTATTCTCTGAGAAATGATAATAAATACGATCTGTATAAGATAGACGTTCTGGATTACGAAGATCTGATAGAAGAAGCCGACAGGCTTTTAGACGGTTATGAATCATCGGACAGTATCAAAGAAAAATATAAGATGCTGGATTAAAAAAGGAAGGCTTAAGTTTACCTTCCTTTTATCTCTATACGGTCAAGTATGCCCTGGACACTTACGCCCGGATGGGTCAGATACATGCGGGTCACATCCTCGATAAAGGTTTCGTCCGCTCCTGTTTTCTGACGGATAAGTTCTGAATTATAACCTTTATTGACCAGCTTTATGATCTTTTTAGCCATCTCTTCTTTATTAAACTCCGGAAGCTTTTTAGGTTCCGGTTTTTTGTCTTCCTTTATCCTGAAGGTTTTTGCATGCCCGTAATATACGATAACGGGATCCAGTCCCATCAGCTTTACCCAGCTGTCATAGATCTGAGTACCTTCATGCAGTTCCAGTTCGTATAAGGGATTCAGATCGCCAACCAGCACCGCGCCTTCATCCAGCCACAGGGAAACACTGTCATCACTGTGTCCCGGAGTATGGATGACCTCACCCTTTATTCCCAGTTTATCAAGAAAAGAGCGGCTGTCTTTGATATCCAGCAGGCGGGTCCTGCTGTCATTTACAGGTCTGAAGGAAATGTTTCCCTCATTCTGGAAAACGTAATCCATAAAGTGGACGTAATCCTTCTGCACATCCATGACAATGATAGTGGGTCCCATTTCCGCTATCTCTTCGGCGATACCGTAATGATCGGGATGGAAATGGGAGATCAGGATATAGTCGATATCCTGCACGCTGTGTCCCTGTTCTTTAAGCGCCTTGCAGAATTGCGGGAACGTGCCGGCCCAGCCTGTATCGAAAAGGAGATTGCCTTTTTCTCCTTCTATCAGATAAGTATTCGTATTTGAATATTTCAGTTCTTTTATCTTCATATCACTTTGTCCAGTAAGGAGTCTGGTCCTTATGAGTGAATTTCTTCATTCTTTCGCTATATGTTGCCAGCAGATCGGAATAACGGGCTTTCTGCTTGTCATTAAGCTTTCCTTCCGAAAGGAGCTGTTCATATTTCTCCGCCAGTTCCTTTAGATTGGCCTGGGCGGCATCCTTATAATTGTTGGAAATATTGGACTCCATGCGGAAGAGTACATCTTCCAGCGCAGGACATTTACCTGTGAACTTATCGAATAACCCCATGATATCATATCCTTTCGTAAAGATCCTTCGTCGCTACGCTCCTCAGGATGACACGCGGTGGATTCCTTCTCGCTCCTCAGGATGACACTACAATAATATATGTTTTTTTCTATATTTTCAACCCCGCAATAAATGGCTTGTTCGCAACAACTAATTAGCTTGACGCTCTATTCTGCCTGCGCTAAAATCAGAGGCAGTGATGTAAATTCTATAATAATGAAAAGGAGAAACGATATGGCAGAACAGAAAAAACCCCTGGTTTCACACATTTTTACGGCGGATCCTTCAGCCCGTGTGTTCAATGACAAGATCTACATCTATCCTTCACACGACCTGGCTCACGACGGCGAGGATAATGATGAGGGCGATGAGTATCAGATGGAGGATTACCATATACTCTCCCTTGATAATCTTGAAGCGGAATGTGTTGATAACGGCGAAGCCCTTCACATGAAGGACATCCCCTGGGTAAGCAAGCAGATGTGGGCACCCGACTGCGTATGCAAGGACGGCAAGTACTATCTGTACTTCCCTGCACGCGATAAGGAAGGCATCTTCCGTATAGGCGTGGCTGTAAGCGACAAGCCTGAAGGACCTTTCAAGGCAGAGCCCGATTATATTAAGGGCAGCTACAGCATCGATCCCGCCATCCTTATGGATGATGACGGAAAGGCTTATATCTACAACGGCGGTCTCTGGGGCGGCCAGCTGGAGAAATGGAAGACCGGCAGCTTTGATCCCAACGGCGGTGAGAATGCAAAGGACGAGCCCGAGGTAGGACCTCTTGTTTGTGAGCTGGCTGATAACATGAAGGAACTCAAGGGTTCCATGCAGCACATCAAGATCCTTGATGAGAACGGCGAAGAGCTGCGTGCCGGCGATGAAGACCGCAGATATTTCGAAGATCCCTGGATCCACAAATATAACGGAAAGTACTATTTCTCATATTCCACCGGTACCACCCATTACCTGGTTTACGCTACCGGCGACAGCCCTTACGGACCTTTCACTTATCAGGGCAGGATACTGGAGCCCGTACTTGGCTGGACCACCCACCATTCAATCGTTGAGTATCACGGAAAGTGGTATCTCTTCTATCACGACTGTGAGCTGTCAAACGGCATCAACCACAGACGTAACGTTAAGTATATGGAACTTAAGTATGATGAGAACGGCAAGATAATCACCATGACGCCGTAATTTGGGATAATGAGATTTGTAATTCAGAGAGTCACCGAAGGCAGTGTGGCCATAGACGGAAAAATATGCGGCAGCATCAAAAAAGGTTTTGTGGTACTGATAGGCGTGGGGCAGACGGATACAAAAGAGACTGCGGACAAGCTTGTCAAAAAGATGCTGGGACTGCGCATATTTGAAGATGAAAACGGCAAGACCAATCTTTCACTGGACAGCGTGGGCGGGGAGCTTCTGCTTATATCGCAATTTACGCTTTATGCGGACTGTAAGCACGGCAACCGCCCGGGATTTACCGATGCCGGTGCCCCCGATATGGCAAAGGCTCTTTACGAATACATTATCGAGGAATGCAAAAAGTCCGTGCCGGTCGTCCAACAGGGCGAATTCGGCGCGGACATGAAAGTAAGTCTTATTAACGACGGACCTTTTACAATCATACTGGATTCCGATAAACTCTGACCGGGATCCGAAGGTGTCGGGCGTTTAGATTCCCTTAACGCCCTTGCACTTCTCTATCGTATCGATAGTACCATCCTCATTATAAGTGAATTCGGCAACACATACGCTGCGGTGGAAGAGGCTTCCTCCGGGCAGTTCGTCTGTGTGATAGAAGAGATAGGAATGTCCCTTGAAGTCACAGAGACCGGGATGATTTGTGAAACAGGGTCCTTCTTCCATAAGTACGCCTCTGTATTTCCAGGGGCCTGTGGGTGAATCCGAGGTGGAATAACCGAAGTGCTCGTTTCTGTGCTCGCCCTCTGCGAAGCCTGCAAATACCATGTAGTAGATGCCGTTTCGCTTATAGAACCAGGGGCCTTCACCGTAAGTAGTTCCGGTCTGGTGGCTGCCTTTTCCGAAGGATTCAACAGTCATGGGAATTTTCTGAACGCCTATTTTTTCGTCATAGGAGATCATGTCCTCGTTTAATACAACGTAGCGCAGCTCCGGATTTCCGAAATACAGATAAGCCTTGCCGTCATCATCGAGATAAACGGTGGGGTCGATATCGTTCCAGTCCCCGTCCCCTTCGTAAACAAGGGGATGGCCCAGATCCTTGAAAGGACCGGTGGGTGAGTCGGAGATACCTACTGCGATGGCGATACCGCCGTTGGTCTTATGAACGGGGCAGTAAAGGTAAAACTTGCCGTTGCGTTCGATTGCCTGAGGCGCCCATGCGCGGTCGTCGGCCCATTCTATATCATCCAGCGAAAATACTACGCCGTGGTCGGTCCAGTTGACCATATCTTTTGTTGAAAAGCAGCGCCAGTCGTACATGGTATAGAAGTTGTTGACCAGCTCGTCTTCATCATGTGTGGTGAAGAGATACAGCGTATCACCGTAGACCATGGGCGCGGGATCTGCTGTGTAGATATTCCTGATAATGGGATTGGTACAAAAATGTTCGGACATTTTTTTTCCTCCTTGGATTTATCTGAAAGATGTTTTTATAATGTCATACGGTATTGTAAAATGCAAGCTCATATTTTGCTTAGGGCTTTGCTATGATTGTGGCATATCAGAAAAGCTCTGTCTTTCCCTTTAATCCGCCCAGATCTGCCTTCTTTTCCGCATCATTCCAGCGGATCTTTGTGAGGGTGTATTCGCCCTGTTCGTAGCCGTAGCCGTCTCCGGCATCATCATAAAGAAGGTATTCGGCGTCGCGGCCGGTATAGATACGGAAGATCAGCTCTATATCCGAATCTGCCAGGGAGCCGGTATACGCCCATTCAGCGGGTTCCATGGTGGGGATGACAGAACCGGCTTTAACAAAGACGGGAATCTCATCAAGAGTTACATTCCTGCTGATATAACGGCCGCCGCTAAAGCGTTCGCCGCTGTAATAATCACACCAGTCTCCATCGGGAAGATAGATCTGCATCTGTGAAATTCCGGGATCGGTTACGGGACAGATCATCATATCTTCTCCCAGCATGAACTGACTGCCGCAATCGCGGGCGGTCTTATCATCGGGATAGTCAAAGGAGAGCATGCGTATGATGGAGCCGTTTTCCAGCCATGCCCTGCCGGCAAGGGAATAGATATGCGGCAGCAGGCTGTATCGCAGTTTTATAGTCTTGCAAAGAGCATCATAGTATTTCCCGCCTTCGGCCATGAAGTTCCAGGGCTCGCGGCGGCAGTCTGTGCCGTGGGCGCGGAATACGGGCAGGAAAGCAGAGAACTGGAACCACCTTAAGTACAGTTCACAGTAGGCGGGATCTTGTTCGGCTTTTTCATAGTCTCCCTTCCAGAACCAGTTGTCTCCGGGTTTTACGAAGAAAGCGCCGATATCATTTGTCCAGTAGGGCAGACCGCTTGCGCAAAAGTTAAGCCCCGCTGCTATCTGTCTGCGGTAGCAGGCCCAGCTGGCTTCGATATCGCCGGACCATAAGACAGTGCCGAAGCGCTGCTGGCCGGCAGTACTGCTCCTGGTCAGGTTAAGCACGCGCTTATCTTTTGTCTCCCCGCGCTGGCCTTCGAAGAGCGCCTGTGCATGATAGAAGGCAAAGGCGTTTGAGAGATCGGAAGGCATGTGGTCGCTGCCCTGGCGGACGAAATCCTCGTACATCCTTGAAGGCTCGGGTTTTACCCTGTGCATCCATTCCGGGGTATAGGGTTCGCTGGAATCGCACCAGAAGGCGTCCAGTCCGTATTTATAGAGGCCCTCACGTACCTGTTCCCAGTAAAGGGCTCTGGCCTTTTCATCAAAAGCATTATATACATTGCTGCCGGGAAGGAAGAGACCCGCCTCTGCGAAAGCCTTATGGTCGGGGCAGTTTTCGGAAATGTTGGGCCAGATGGAGATCATCAGATGTGCGTGATCTTCATGAAGCTTATCCATCATGGCAGCAGGATCGGGAAAGCGTTTTTCATCAAAGCTCTTCTGACCCCATTCATTGTCCGGCCAGGAAAGCCAGTCAAGGACTATGCAGTCTACGCCTATGTTCTTTTCACGGAAAGTGCCGATGGTATCGGTGAGTTCCTTCGCACTCTCGTAGCGCTCCTGGGACTGGATATAGCCAAAGGCCCATCTGGGCAGCAGCGCAGCCTTTCCGGTAAGGCTTCGGTAACCGCGGATCACGCCGTCGGCGTTACCGCCGTTTATGATAAAGTAGTCGATCCCGTCTGCAGCTTCACAGTAGATGTAAGAGCCGTATTCATTATCAGAGAAGATCATGGGGCTGTAATTATTGAAGAAAAGGCCGTAACCCAGGGAGGATACCATCATGGGAATGGCGATCTTCCTGTTTGCCTGGTGCATATAGATGGTTTTACCACGCAGATCCATAAAGCCTTCCTCATGCTGTCCCAGGCCGTAGAGGGCTTCGTCCTCCTGCCAGTCAAAATAAGTCCTGCAGTGATAAAGCGTGCCGGTGCTTTCGCGCACTGCTTCGCGTATCACTTCCTTTTCGCCGTCTGCTGTCTTTATCTTTTCCTTCTGCATGGAGGCGCCGGGCATAAGCCGGGTGGCCTCGAAGGCTTCCAGGGAGCGGGGATCGTTTGAACGTTCCTTTAAGAGCAGGCGCCCGTTTTCGTCAAAGAAGCTGAGGGCTGCGGTGTTACGGTCGATCCGTGCTGTTATACCGGCTGTTTTAAAAACGATCTCGGTATCGTTTTCCTCACAATTAAAATCTTCGAATGGTTTTAAAGGGAGAAGCCCCGGTTTTTCGGAATCCTTAAAGCTGCTTTCTGCGGTGAACCTGATACGGATGATATTTTCACTGACGGCCTGAAGCCTCAGAATGCCGGCTTCGGATATCAGATCTGATAAGGAATCACCTGTTTTGACAGCTGTTATCTGCCTGCTTTTGTCTTTTATTGCTGTGAGCATTTGATTTACCTCCCCGGAAAGATCTGTATCAGATTCTACTATATATAAACCGGGAATACCAGACAGAAAAGTTAGTGTAAAATATTCATTGGAAAACAGGGATAAAACATAAGTAAAAAAATGAATTCCTGACACATGCCGTTCGAATGCAGCTATTGTATGGGGGTATAAATCATGTTATAATTATTTAATTATTTTATACACTGAAACAAGTGTTTTATTATCTTCAAGGAGGAAAAAGAATGAAGGCAAACAAGGTTTTGTCGATGGCCCTGGCTGTGATGCTGGAGCTTTCGAGTTTTGCAGGGACAGGGCTTAGTGTGGCTGCTGCGCCTGCAGACGAAGCGGAGCCTGTGATCGAAGCACAGGCGGAAGAAGATACAGAAGGGGCAGTGTTGAAAGAAGAAAATACCGATAATGTTGTTCCTGAAGATGCTTCTGAAAAAGCTGATCAGGATATTGATGTTGATGAAGAGATCATCGAAACCGGTACCACGACGGAAGGGTTTGAATATGAACTTACTTCCAACGGCGTGATGAGGATCACGGGATATACCGGCAGCAATACGGTGATAACCATACCTTCAATGATCGAGGGTAAAGGAGTAACAGCTATCGCGGATAAAGCCTTTATGGATAAAACCACTCTGACTTCCGTGACCATTCCCGAAGGGATAACAAATATAGGAAATCTTGCATTTAAGAATTGTACCGGGTTAACGCAGGTAACGATAAATTCAACAGAGCTTGCGGATATGAATGAATACAGTCATCAGGACCGTAATTATTATGGACATGATTATGAGTATTCTGCATTCTATAACGCCGGAGATTCGTCAGGAATGACTGTCACTTTTGGCGAAGGGGTAAAGAGGATACCTGCCGATCTTTTTGCGACCATAAGAGACAAGGCAAACAGTACAGAGTATTGCAAAGTATCCAAGCTGGTGATCTCATCTTCTGTTAAGGAGATCCGGGATTATGCTTTCTGTTATTGTTGGAAGCTTAAGGAGATCGAGGGCGGAGCCGGAGTAGAGAGCATAGGGAATTATGCTTTTGATGGCTGTGGCTTTAAAGCTTATCCTTCAATGAAAAGTGTAAAGACGATAGGGGAATACGCGTTTTATAATAACCCTGACATGGAAGAAGCAGTTATAGGTGATTCCGTGACAGAGATAAAGAAGGGTGCATTTTCAGAATGCGGATCATTAAAGAATCTGGCAGTAAACGAGCCTGTAATAACTATCGGGGATGAAGCGTTTTTTGATGATACATCGCTTAAAACCGTGACACTGCCTTCAAGCCTGCAATTATTGGGTAATATAGCATTTAAGAATTGCACGGCTATTAATGAACTGACGATCAATGCAAAAGAGCTGGCAGATATGAATGCATACAGTCATCAGGACCGTAATTATTATGGACATGATTATGAGTATTCTGCATTTTATAACGCCGGAGATCCGCTGGGAATGACTGTCACTTTCGGCGAAGGGGTAAAAAGGATACCTGCCGATCTCTTTGCGACCATAAGAGACAAGGGAAGCAGTACAGAATATTGTAAAGTATCCAAGGTAGTGATCTCATCTTCTGTTAAGGAGATCCGGGATTATGCTTTCTGCTATTGCTGGAAACTTAAGGAGATCGAAGGCGGGGACGGAGTAGAGAGTATAGGCAATTATGCTTTTGACAGATGTGGTTTCGAAGCCTATCCTTCAATGAAAAGTGTAGAGACGATAGGGGAATATGCGTTTTATAATAACCCTGACATGGAAGAAGCAGTTATAGGGGATTCCGTGATAGAGATCAAGAAGGGTGCATTTTCAGAATGCGGATCATTAAAGAATCTGGCAGTAAGCGAACCGGTAGCAACCATCGGGGATTCAGCGTTTTCAGATGATACATCGCTTAAAACCGTGACCCTGCCTTCTACCCTGCAATTATTAGGCAATTTAGCATTTAAGAATTGTACAGCTATCAAGGATCTGACGATCAATGCAAAAGAGCTTGCGGATATGAATGAATACAGTCATCAGGACCGTAATTATTATGGACATGATTATGAGTATTCCGCATTCTATAACGCCGGAGATCCGCTGGGAATGACTGTCACTTTCGGCGATGGAGTTAAAAAGATACCTGCAGATCTCTTTGCAACCATAAGAGATAAGGGAAACAGTACAGAGTATTGTAAAGTATCCAAGGTAGTGATCGCATCTTCTGTTAAGGAAATCCGGGATTACGCCTTTTGTTATTGCTGGAAGCTTAAGGAGATCGAAGGCGGAGCCGGAGTAGAGAGTATAGGAAATTATGCTTTTGAAGGCTGTGGTTTCGAAGCTTATCCTTCAATGAAAAGCGTTGAGACTATAGGAGAATATGCTTTTTATTTAAACTCCAATATGGAAGAAGCGCTTATAGGGGATTCTGTGAAAGAGATCAAGAAATTTGCATTTTCAGAATGCGGATCTTTAAAGAATCTGGTAGTAAGCGTGCCGGTAACAACTATAGGTGATTCAGCATTCTTAAACGATACATCACTCAAAACCGTAACCCTGCCCTCTACCCTGCAATTGTTGGGCAATTTAGCGTTTAAGAATTGTACAGCTATCAAGGATCTGACGATCAATGCAAAAGAGCTTGCGGATATGAATGAATACAGCCATCAGGATCGTGATTATTATGGACATGATTATGAGTATTCCGCATTCTATAACGCCGGGAATTCGCTGGGAATGACAGTTACCTTTGGCGAAGAAGTTAAAAGAATACCGGCGGATCTTTTTGCTACAGCCAGAGATAAGAATGAAAGTACAGAGTTCTGTAAGGTGTCAAAAGTATATATTTCAGCTTCTGTTTCTGAAATAGGAGATTATGCATTTGCTCATTGTTACAAGCTTGAAGAGATCCATTTTTATGGCAATGCCCCCAAGACTTTCGGAGAAAATGCATTCAGTGCGATCGAAGCTAAGGCATATTATCCTTCAAATGATAAGAGTTGGACAGATAAGGTTAAGCAGAATTATGGCGGAACTATCACATGGCTTAAAGAGGACGGAAGCGATGTGGCAGTAAGCGGGGTTACCCTTGATAAGACCAGCGTGGAGCTTGGGCTGGGAAGGAGCATTACACTCAAGGCGACTGTTACACCGATTAATGCGACTAACAAGAATGTAAAATGGAGCAGCAGTAATCCATCGGTAGCATCTGTGGACGAAAACGGAAAGGTTGTGGGCCAGTCTTTAGGCGAAGCAACTATCACGGTTACCACTGTAGATGGTGGAAAGACGGCTACAGCCACTATTAGGGTTGTGGAAAATGCATCCGGCTCCGATGATGAGATAACCCTTAAGGGAAAGAAGAATGTGGAGATCACCGTACCCATCAGTTTTGAAACTAACGGTGCCGATGAGGTGGACAGCTATTACACCATTTCAAAGAATGGTAAGAAAGCAACACTTTTCAAGAAGATGCATAAGAAGGGCTATACTTTCAAGGGCTGGTATCTGAACGGAAAGAAGGTATCCAGTCTTACTGCAAAGACTCTTCAGAAGAATCCTGACGGCATTACCCTGGAGGCAAGATTCAGCCCCATAACCTATAAAATTAAATATAAGGTGAGCAAGCCTGCAAGAAAGGTTAAGGTAAAAGGCAGGATCAGACTTACCAAGGCTGAAAAGAAGATAAGCTATGAGGGTGGTGAGCTTACCGCAAAGGGCAGCGAGCTCAGCGCCAAAGGATATGTGCTTATGGGTTGGACTAACGTAAAAGGCGGCACAGAAGTAGTGATAGAGATAGGCGAGACCCTGCCGCTTAGCGATCTGGTACCCGATACCGGAAAGAAGATAACATTGTACCCTATATGGGCGCCGCAGGAATAAAACGAACTAAAGCAATAAAAACCAAAGGCAGGGGCAGTACGCCCCTGTCTTTGTATAAGGGCAGTCTGTTGGGAGAGGAATATGAAAAAGAATGTTCAGGCAGGATATCTGCTGTGCGGCATAGCGCTATTTGTGATGCTCACGGCCTGCGGTGATGAAAGTAAAGTCGAAGGGGAAGTGCAGCAGGAGGATATTGTGATACAGGAAGATTCCGGATCCGAAGCGCCGGTAACAGAGGCACCTGTATCGGAGACTACGGAATCCGGGGCTCCGGATGAAACGACGGCAGCAGATGCTTCAGCGGAGCCTGCGACGGAACAGAATGATGAAGAGCAGTCTTTAACAGAAGAAAAGGAGGAATATGAGATGAAGGATCCTGTACTTTTATACATGGGGCATGCAAGCCTGCGCATAGTTACGGGAGAGGATAAGGTGATCTATATCGATCCTTTTGCCGGCAGCGGTTATGATATGACAGCAGATCTGATACTGCAGACTCATGATCACTTTGATCATAAGGATATGTCAAAGATAAGCAGTAAGAGCAGCGACTGCGTAGTGATAACACAGAAGGAAGCGTTGAGCGGCGGAACACATAACAGCTTTGATCAGGGCTATGTAAAGGTAGAAGCCGTAGAAGCAGGATACAATAAAAATCATGATAAGAAAAACTGTGTGGGATATATACTGACCTTTACCAACGGTGCAACGCTTTATGTAAGCGGCGATACCTCAAAGACAGAGCAGATGCCGGATCTGGCTGCAAGGAATCTGGATTACGCCTTCTTCTGTTGTGACGGCGTATTCAACATGGATGCAGCCGAAGCTTCCGAATGTGCATCCCTTGTAGGCGCAAAGGTAAGCATCCCCTATCATACCGGCTCCGCAAGCGAAACTATCTTTGACGAAACCAACGCCGCACGTTTCACCGCCCCCGGCGCATATATCTTAAAGCCCGGTGAAGAGCTGGTGCTGAAGAAAGGACAGTAGATCATGGAGAGAAATCATGAAGTAACAACCCAACAGGATCTTTTGGATGAGCAGGGAGAGCTGCGTGAGCCGGGATGGTCACGGAAGCAGGTACAGAGATATGACAGGGCGGCGATAAAAGCTCCCGCCTGGCGCATCAAGGAATGGGATTATTATATAGTGATGGGCGAAGGCTTTGGGGTAGCATTTACGATATCCGACCTGGGCTATATAGGCCTTCAGTCCGTGTCACTTTTGCTTTTCGATGAGAACGGTAACTGGTCTCATACGGAATCTGTGCTTAATGCATTGCCCATGGGCAGGATAAAGCTGCCTTCTGATTCTTCGGAAGGATCTACCAGATACGGCGATAAAAGGCTTAAGCTGCGCTTTGATGTATATAAGGAAAAAGGCGTAAGGCGTATACGCTGTGATTTCAAGAGATTTAACGGAGATAAAGATCTGAGTTGCGATATTCTGTTAAAGCAGCCGGAGATGGACAGCATGGTTATCGCTACGCCCTGGGATGAAAAGCATGCCTTTTATTATAACCAGAAGATCAACTGCATGCGTGCGGCCGGCTCCGTAGAATATGACGGACAGGTTTATCTTTTTGATCCGAAGAAAGATCTGGGAACACTGGACTGGGGACGCGGCGTATGGACCTACGATAATACCTGGTACTGGGGATCCGGAAATACCATAGTCAACGGGAAACCTTTTGGTTTTAATATAGGATACGGCTTCGGTAATACATCTGCCGCTACGGAGAATGTTATATTCTATGACGGTAAAGCCCACAAGCTGGATGATATAGAATTCCATATTCCGGAGAATTCTTATATGGACAAGTGGACCTTCACTTCCTCTGACGGAAGGTTTGAGATGGAATTTCTGCCGGTAATGGACAGAGCTGCCTGCATGGACTTTAAGGTGATCGTTTCCGACCAGCATCAGGTGTTCGGAAAAATGAGCGGAAAAGCTATCCTTGATGATGGTACGGTTATAGAGATCAAAGATGTGCTCTGCTTTGCAGAGAAGGTGCATAACAAATATTAAAGCTGTTGAAACAAGGCAGGGTTTGATATAATAACCTCATAAACCCATACAAAGAGAAAGGCACACATTATGTTCGTTAACACCACCCTCTGTTACATAGAGCAGGATGACAAATACCTCATGCTGCACAGGACTAAAAAAGAAGGGGATCTGAATAAGGATAAGTGGATAGGCGTGGGCGGGAAGCTCGAGAGCGGGGAGAGTCCGGAGGACTGTCTTTACCGTGAGGTGAAAGAGGAGACCGGGCTTACGCTTAAAAGCCATGCCTTCCGCGGGATAGTCACCTTTGTATACGGGGATATCACGGAGTACATGTATCTGTATACCTCAAAAGAGTTTGCGGGTGATTTATTGGACTGTGATGAAGGCGAGCTGGTGTGGGTACCCAGAGACGAAGTTGTTAAGCTGCCTATATGGGAAGGGGATAAGGTCTTTCTGCGATTACTGAAAGAGGACCATCCCTTCTTTTCGTTAAAGCTGGTATATGATGATAACAGTACGCTTACAGAAAGCGTAATAGATAATAAGATTCTGAATGGAGAGCTGTCATGAGCAAAAAAGCCGCGCGTGGAAAAAGGATAAAGATAATTCTGGCCATAATCCTGATAAGCATAGTAACCTATGCATATATGGGAATTATGATCCTGGGTTATATGGTTGATAAAAGCATAAGAGAAATGCATGAATCCGCATCATTGGCAGTCCGTTCCGCCAGTGAAGTGATCGATGATGAAAAGAAACTTGTCGAAGCATACGAGGAAGCAGCACAGTGCAAAAGGGACGCCATAGCCTGGCTGATGAAGAAAGGCCGCTTTAATGAGAAAGAGCTTAAAGAAAGATATGCTCTTGATGATAAGGATGACAGCGGTTTAGAAAACATACAGGATAAAAATGCAGACAGGGAACGCATAGCTGCAAGCGTGACGGTGGGAAGTTCCGGTTTTCTTATGTTTATCAATACAAAAGAAGGTACTGTGGTTGCTTATCCGGAAGAAGAGATGAACGGAAGAACCGGCTATGTGGTTACTTCTAATGATCTGCCGCTTGATAACGGCGGGTCGATACGAACGGACTATATTGTCGTTGGTGATGAGTCTTATGGTATTGATGTGCTGGCGGCTTTCCGCATACAGAGCGGTCTCGATTTTATAGATAACGATCCCAATATAGTAACATATATCGCAACGGACATAGGTGAGGCGTGCGTTCAGGCCGCTGTTATGGCGTGGAATCTCTGGCTGGTATTTGGTGCGGTAGTATATGTGGCAATGCAGTATTCCAAATATTCCCTTATGGAAAAGAATAAGGAATACGGACAGTTCAGGCAATGGCTGGTAAGTATGGTGCCCGTGGGCTGTGTACTGGTTATGATCATCAGCTTCATTATCTATACACTTATGGGGACTACCTACCAGTTTAGTTTTGAGAGCCGGCATTCGAAAAGAATAGGAGCTATCATTGGTAATTATGAAGACAGAAAGAGCAGTCTTGAAGAATGGTACAGCAATGAAAACCTTATAAAGTGCCGTATGGCAGCAGATATGGTAGGCTGTCTTGGAGAAGATGCAGACAGTGAAAGCGTCAGGGAAATTTCGGAGATAATTAAAGCCATAAATGTATACCGGTACGACAGCAACGGAAAGGTAACCCTTACGGATGCGCCTTACGAAAATATCGTATTGACCACCGATCCCACAAATCCCGATTACGTATTCCGCTCATTGCTTAAGGGGGTTGACAGTGTGGTACAGGAAATATCCGTAGATGATATGAGCGGTGAATCCCTGCAGTATATAGGTGTGGGTATAAGAAACGACAATGATAAAGTAGACGGTTTTGTGCAGATATGTGTTTCTGCCGAAACACTGGATACTCTGATAAAAGGTTTCTCCATAAAAGAAGAGGTTAAACGCGTAGGCATAGGGTCACAGGAGATATCTCTTTTCATAGACAGGGAATCAAAAGAGATACTGTATAGTTCGGAGGAGGCTCTGGAGGGCAAGCTGCTGGAGAATACCGGCATAGCAAATCTGACCTTAAAGGATATGACCAACGGTATCCTGAACTTTGGATATATTTCTTATCTGTATGATATATCCGAGCTGGAAGATGGATTTCTGCTGCTGTTGGTGCCTGAGAGTACGGCAACAGCAGGGCGTGTTAAGTGCTCTATATTCTTGGCAGCGGTAACGCTGATAAGCATACTTATAATAATATTTATCTCACTGTTCAGATATAAAAAACTGCAGGAAGAAGAAAGAAAACGCACAGAAGCAGAGGAAGAGAAAAAGAAGAAAGAAGAAGAAAAAGAAAAGGCCAAGGAAGAGCCGCAGGAAACAGAGCATAATGAATGGGGACTCTTCGTATCCGTATCCCAGATTCTGGGAGATAAAAACGGAAAGAGCAGGGAAGCCTTTGAAGAGCGCTGGAATCAGCATAAAAAACCTAAGAGTGAGCTGACTTCGGAGGAAAGGATAGGCGGAACCATCAGAATGATAATGTTTGCGCTCTCCCTGTATGTAGTGGGCGTTCTGTTCATAGGGCTGATCTGGGGAAACGGCGGTAATACTACTACTGCTGATGACAGTGTGAGTGTTATGGACTATCTGCTCTACGGTAACTGGGATAAGGGCTTCAATATTTTTTCCGTGACCATGTGTGCGCTGATCATCTGTATTTCCATAAGCCTTATAGGGATCTTCAACCGTTTGCTGTACAGTATAGCAAGGGTATCCAATACACGCATAGAAACCATCTGCATGCTGCTCCGCAGTTCCAACAAATATCTTGCGGCTATACTGATAGTTTATCTGTGCGTGGGACAGTTTGTGGAAAATGCCACAACGCTGTTTGCCACAACGGGAGTTATCTCCGTGGTCATAGGTATCGGAGCCAAGGATCTGATAGGCGATATAATAGCAGGCTTTTTCCTGGTATTTGAGAATGCATTTAATGTGGGTGATTATATCAGCGTGGACGGCTGGATGGGTGTCGTTACGAATGTAGGCATACGTATGACTACACTTACTTCTTACGCCGATACCCGGATCATCAACAATTCCGATCTGAGAAAGATAATCAATATGAACAGCGGAAATGCCAGATCCATGATAAAGGTGGCACTGTCCTATGAAGAAGATCTGGAAAAAGTGGAAGAGCTTTTGAAACAGGAACTTCCCACATGGAAGGACAGGATACCCGGAGCGGTATATGCGCCTTATTACGGCGGCGTTGATCATATGGAGTACAATGCGGTATACATCAATATAGGCTGTTATTGCACAAGCCTGCAGCGCTGGGGTGCAGAGCGTGCGCTGAACAGGGAGATAAAACTATTATTTGAAAAGCATGGCATAAAGACAGCCTACGAGCTGGTCTATGATAATGACAATAATCCGGTCATGCCTATGAGCACAAAGAATCATAAATCTTAAAGATATTTAAGAGCATTGACCATCAGATCTTCAACGGTGGTGGGTACGGAAACAGCTTCCGTGGCACCGCCGTTTTCTTTTACCTTATCACGTCCGTATAGCAGGAGCTCCTGGGAGAGGCTGACTCTTACGGTTGAATCCTCTGCTCCGAATTCCACTGCAACTATCTCATGCACATTGCCCTCTGCATCTGCAGCTTTTAAGCCGGATACCAGGCAGGCGCCGGATTTGTTGGTGGTACCGGTCTTTAATCCAAAGCAGTCCGGAAGATTATAGAGCAGGGGATTGGTATTGCGGACCTCACGCTTAAGAGCCTCACAGTAAGTGCTCTTTGTGGAGGTGATATCCTTTATCTGCGGATAGGTTTTTAAAATATGGCTGCAGAGTATGAACATGCTCTTTGCGCTCATATGGTTCTGGATCTTGCTGGTGGCGGTGTTGTCCGGAAATTCGGGCAGGCCGTGGCAGTTGATGAATAAAGTACCGTCACTGATACCCAGCAGAGCTGCCTTGGTATTCATGCGTTCCACAAAAGCTTCCTCGCTTCCGGCTACATGCTCCGCAAGTGTGAGGGCACATTCATTGCTGCTGGGGAGCAGCATGCCCAGGAGCAGCTGGTCTACGGGGACCTCCTGTCCTTCGTCTATCTTGATCACGCCGTCGATGCTGCGTGAAAGTTCCTCGCCCTTTTTGCTGACAACAGCGATATCATTTAAGCTTATCTCTCCGGCGCTTACGGCGTCCATAATGCAGAGATAGGTCATCAGCTTGGTAGTGCTGGCGATGGGAACGGGTACGTCTTCCTTTGAAGATATGAAGATCTCGCCTGTGGTGACATCACCCACAAGGGCGCTGTTAACTTCATCAAAGAAGCCCTCATCGGTAAGAGTAGCTATATCAACGCTGTAAGTTCCGTGAGTGTTGAGATTAAGTCTGCCGTCTTCCATCCAAATATCCAGATCCATCATCATTGCCAGATCCGTCAGGTTGATATAGGCGTCCTTATAGCCGGCGGTGTTGTTTCCTATAAAAGTATAATACTTGAGCGTAACGCCGTCGTATTCCATGGTGTTGTTCTTGAGCACGCCTGTATTATAGAGGGGGTCTTCCTCATCGGGCTCACGGCGGGTCCTGGGGAAGGGATCGCCTTCGCCGCCCACGCCCACATAAGTCTGGCCGCTCTTTATGGTCACGCTGTCATTGGTGACGCTCAGTTCAAACTGCTTGTCGGTACCGGTAAGGGCAGCAGCAAAATCGCGCATGGAGACGTAGCGGTTATTGAGATAATCATAATGTATGGTCTTGATGTTATGGCTGCCGCGGCCATCGACTATCAGCGTAAGGTTTTCCAGTATATTATGGTTGTTGCCTGCGGCCTGAGCTATCATGGGTGAGAAGAGGCTGCCAAGGAGGTCATCTGCGGCAGCAGTTTCTTCCTTCACGCGGTGATAGGTCTCACTGTCATTATCGTTTGCCATGACCAGTAGCTCATCGTCCACCAGGAAGTGCATGTCCTCCATGCCGTCGCGGCTGATCACGCCGTTCTTTGCGCGGTAGTTACCGTTTAAGCTGTACTTTGCATTAACGGTAGCTGCATCCGGCAGCAGCATGGGACCGTATTTTTCCACGAACTCATCGGAAGAAAGACCGCAGGCTTTTTGAATGGCTTCCTCTGCCTGCTCCTCGTTTATCTCTGCGCCCAGTTCTGCGGCGCGCAGTATCAGCAGGCTGCGCAGGCCTTTTGCCAGCCTTTGGTGGGCGGCGTTATAACGGGAGGTGTATTCGGCTTCGTTGATATACATCTTCCAGGTATCGTTTTTGTACAGCTCCAGGGTAAGGGATACGGAGACATCATCTATACCTTCCAGGTTTACTTCGTTTCCCAGCCTGGCGGAATCCAGCCACTGTTTTGCTGCGGAGTGGGCATCGTTTTCGATAGCTTTTTGGGTTACCCATGTGCCGGAGAGTTTCCGCTCCGGGCGCATCAGCAGCAGGCACAAAAAAACACCTCCTGCTATGAAGACCAGCAGGAAGGTGATTATGAATACGGGTAGTTTCTTTTTACGTCCTTTAGCCATTTATTTCCTCTTGATAACCTCCTGGGCCAGCCTGCGGTATGCTTCCGCACCGGTGGACCTGGTATCGTATACTGTGATAGGCTGGCCGAAGCTGGGTGCCTCAGACAGGCGCACGTTACGGGGGATCTTTGTATCATAAACTTTATCGGGGAAGTGGGAGGTGACATTATTCACCACTTCCGAGGAGAGCAGGGTACGTGTGTCGTACATGGTAAAGACGATGCCCTCCAGATCCAGTGCGGGATTAAGGCGTTCCTTTACCAGATTGACGGTCTGGATCAGATCGGAGAGACCTTCCAGAGCCAGGTACTCGCACTGTATGGGAACTATCACGGAATCCGCGGTGGTCAGCGCATTGAGGGTAAGGGTGGTCAGTGCGGGAGGACAGTCGATTATGACATAATCGAAATCATCCTTTATATACTCCATTTCCTTACTTAATATAAATTCCTTGTCCTCAATACCGATCAGCTCTATCTCCGCTGCGGCCAGATTGACATTTGCAGGGATAACGGAAACCCCGGGCATTACATCGGGAATGATGCATTCCTTTATGGAGACCTCCTGCAGCAGCAGTTCGTAGATGGTGTTTTCCTGTTCTACCTTATTAATAGAGAATCCGCTGGTGGCGTTGCCCTGGGGGTCGGTGTCTATCAGCAGCACCCTCTTTCCAAGTTCTGCAAGACAGGCAGCCAGATTGACCGCTGTGGTGGTCTTACCGACGCCGCCTTTTTGGTTTGTGATCGCGATTATTTTTTCCATTATAAGCCTTTCTGTAAGATCCTTCGGGCTAAAGCCCTCAGGATGACATGTGATAAACACATCATATATTTTCTGATGTATCGGCATAAAAATCAAGCACCAGATATAGAACCCATCTCCCTATATCTTGTATGATTGACAGTGTTTTTTTGAAATGTTATCATACCTTTTAGATGGAAGAAGGTTTACTTTACAACCCGCATTATTGTATAGCCTCGATAGGCGCTACATGCATATTACTGGTCGTGTTCTTTATGAAGCGAAACTATTCCCTTCGGTCGAACAGGATCTTTTTTGTAATGCTTATCGACAACCTTCTTGCTTCCATAGTTAATATCACTACATTCTATACCATATCTTTTCCGGAGCGTTATCCCTTATGGGCTGATTATGCCAGCAACATGGCATATCTGTTCTTTTACAATTTTATGGGTGTGCTCTTCCTGCTATATGTAGACAGTAAGACAAAGATAGGCTCGATCAAAAAGACGATGTTCCTGATCGGATCGACGATATTTATTTATGATACGGTCATGATACTGTTGTCGCCTGCCACCAAGCTGATAATCTATTTTGATGAGGCCGGATACCATCATGGTCCTATGATGCTTTCATTATATGTAACGGCATTCATCTGCGTGGCCATAGCCATTACCATTTTCTTTGCAAAGCGCAAGATGTTCAACCACTACCAGGTGCTGTCTATCGTTTTCTTTGCATTCGGCGTGTTCCTGGCTATCATGTTCCAGATAGGACACCGCAGACACGTGATCTCGAACTTTGTTATCACGATGATCCTTTTCTTTATACATACTTCTTTCGAAAACCAGGCTTATTATCTCTATGCAGACACCCTGTGCTATAACCGCAGGGCTTTCATAAAGACCATCGACCAGTTCCGTTTCCGTAAAGAGGACTATCTGATGGCCATTATCAGGATCGACGATTTTGAAAACATCAAGCATTCTCTGGGCCGCATGGGTGTGGACGATCTGTCCGAGCGTATTGCGGAGCGTATCTGCCGTGAATTCGGAAAGAGCGCATATTATGTGGATCTGAACTGCTTTGCGGTGATAAAGGTTACTGCAAATACCCATCAGCTCCGCAAACAGATAAAAGAATGTTTTGAGTCTTCTTTTAATCTTGAGATAGGTGATGATGAGATAGATCTGGATCTGGAGCCGGTCATCACATTTATCAACGTCCACGGTGAGAATGTGGAAGGTTACGAGATGACCACCATCATACAGAATGCAGCAACCCATTACAGCGAAAGTGACATCTCCATACAGGAGAGCGACGAGCTGATCAAACCCATACGCCGTGAAAAAGAAGTGCTGCGTCTGATAGACAACGCGATCAAGAACGACGGCTTCATGGTATTCTACCAGCCCATACTGGATATACATACAAGGACCTTTACCTGCTCCGAAGCTCTGATACGTCTTAAGGACGACAGGCTGGGCTTTGTGGGGCCGGAGGAGTTCATACCCATCGCAGAGAAGAACGGCCGCATACATGATATAGGCGATTACGTATTCCGTACTGTCTGCCGTTTCATCAAGGAGCAGGATGTGCTCTCCAAGGGCGTTAAGTACATAGAGATAAATCTCTCACCCGAACAGTGCAACAGGGTGGAGCTGGCGAATCAGCTTGTCAGTGTGGCAACGGAATTCGGCGTGGACTTCCGCCAGATCAACCTGGAGATAACCGAGACCGCCGAGATGAAGAGCTACGGAATGGAGAGTGTGAACGAACTGATCCACAACCTTCACAGCAAGGGCGTTACATTCTCCCTGGATGACTTTGGTTCCGGCTTCGCGGCTATCGATTATCTGATAAAGCTGCCCGTGGATATAGTAAAGATCGATAAGGGTATATTATGGCAGGCCATGAACGATGAAGCTTCCATGAAGATACTTAAGAATACGATACGCATGATCAAGGAAGTGGGCAAGAAGATCGTGGTTGAAGGTATAGAGACCCAGGAAATGGCGAAGATACTGATAGAAAACGGCTGCGATTATCTGCAGGGGTATCTTTTCTCGAAGCCTCTGCCGCCCGAGCAGTATATCGAATTCATATCCGGTAAATGGGAAGAAGTAATGATCAGCTATTAAGCGGGGACTACACACATGAAGAAAAAGATCGCGGTTTATGCAAACGGATTCAGCATGGATTCTCTCAGACTGGCAATGGAGGGGATCAAGGAATATGCTGCGCAAAAGGATTTTGATGTTTTCGTTTTTATGAGCTTTGCTTCTTACAGTGAGCAGCATGGCATAAACCAGGGCGAGCTTAATATCTATAAGCTGAGTCTCGTAGAGGAATATGACGGCGCCATCGTCTTTTCCAATCATCTGAATTCACCCCACACTGCTGTGGAGATCTGCAACGAGGCAAAGGAAAAGGGCGTGCCGGTAGTAAGCGTGGGCATGCCGATAGATGGTATTCCCAGCGTATGCGTTACCAACGAGGAAGGTATGCGTGATCTGGTGACGCACCTGGTGGAGAAGCATGATGTAAAACGCATTGTCTATCTGGGCGGTACTGCAGATCATCCCGACAATATAGCAAGGCTTGAGACCACTAAGCAGGTGCTTAAGGAGCATGGCCTGGAGCTTGCTGAAAAGGATATTATTTACGGCGACTGGGGCAACAACATCGCCAGGGAACTGGTTCATGAACTGGATGAATCCGAGGAAGGTCTGCCCGACGCCATAGTAGCCGCAAACGATATAATGGCGCTGGCTGCGGCAACCGAACTTATAGTAATGGGAAAGAAGCTGCCGGATGATGTGATAGTTACCGGCTTTGATAATATACCGTACGGTAATGTTTTTCTTCCCGCCCTTACCACAGTTGATCAGAATTTTAAAGAGATAGGAAAGACCTGCTGTGAAATGATATTTGATATGATGGAAGGCAGGGAATGCAATGAAAAGACCATGATCCCTTCCAGGTTCCTGAACGGCGAAAGCTGCGGCTGTACCGAAATTGAATATTTTGTAGGGATGCGGAAAAATTACTGCAGGCATTCCTATCAACGGCATCTGGATTCCAGTGCGCTGGAGATGTACGAGCGTATCCTGCGTTCACGTATAGCGGATATGTCGGATTATGCTTCACTTAAGGTTTCCATGCAGGAGCATTATTCAAGGAATAATAAATTTGAAGGAACGGAATTCTACATAGTCATCAATTCCGAATATTTCGAAGATGCCGTAGCAAAGGAAGAAGAGCTTTTTGTAAACGGCTACAGCGAGAGAATGGAAGTAATAGTAGCGGTGAAGGACAGCAAAGTGGTCAATGTGGGAAGGACCAACAGGCACGAGCTGATACCGCAGTATGATAAGAAAGATGGTGAGCAGCATGTTTATTATTTCATGCCGCTGCATCATTATCAGCATAATTACGGCTACATGGCAATGGTGGATGATCCGCCCATCATGAAGCTGGACATGCTTTCCCCTTATCTGGAGAAGCTTCAGCAGTCCCTTAAGCTGCTGCGTATCAACCTGCGTCTCGACAGCCTGAACAAGGATCTGACCAGGATCTATAACCGCGATCCCATGACCGGACTTTATAACCGTCTGGCTTATGAGGAGAAGGCAACGGCTCTCTTTGAAAAGTGCAAACAGGAAAAGAAGCCCATGCTGGTAATGTTCGTTGATATCAACTACATGAAGCGTATCAACGACCAGTACGGACACCTTCACGGTGATAATGCGATCAAGACCGTTGCGGGCTCAATAAAGTATATACTTAAGAAAGACTGGATAGGCGTGCGCTTCGGCGGCGACGAATTCCTTATAGTGGGCGACGACTGCGACGAAGAAGGCGCTATCGCCGCAAGGCATTCCATCCTGGCTTTCCTGGAATTAAAGAATCACGACGGATCACAGCCTTACGAGATATCTGCCAGCTGCGGTTATGTGATAACCGATCCAGAAAAGCCCACGACCCTTCAGGATTATGTGAAGGAAGCCGATAATATCATGTACAAGATCAAGCAGGAAGTACATGCGAGAGACGGCCAGCCCAGGGGCTGAAAACTTTTTTGAAAAATTTCAAAAATCATGTTGACATGACATTTTCTATATGCTATCATAGATGCTGTTCCGAAAAATCACAATGGAACAGCATTTTTTAAACAATTCAATATTCAATGGCTTTTTAAACAAAAAAGAATTTCCAAAAATTAGACAAGGAAGATGAGATCAGACGTGCAGACGGGGATTTTGTGCGCATTTTTTGCCCCCAGGATCAACCGGTGCATGGTGGCTTTTTAGCCCCAAAAACTGCACGCTGCCGGAAAATTTCCGGACGTCTTCCTTGACAATTGCATAGTGATATAACATACAGCCCCTCCCCTGGACAGGCAGCGGTGCCAAACGCTGCCGGGTAACGCGAGGACCCGCCGCGAAAGCGGCGGCGAGCGTACCGGGGTATCGCGGTGACCCATCGCAGAGACGATGGCGAGCGTACCGGGAGGGACAACCACAACGCAGCAGTAGTTTTTTCAAACCCCAAAAGGAGGGAATTCACTATGTTAAGAATCAACTATACCAATCCGTTAACAAAGCAGTATCAGTACGAATACGCAATGTACAGTATCGTCTCCGGCATGTTCGAAGGCGTTGAGTGCGGCTCCCTTATATTAGAGCAGCTCAAGCTCTACCACGCAGAGCTGGTGAAAGAGAGCAGGTCCGATAACAGCAAGGAGAAGTACTCCTATACGAAGCAGAAGGAGCTGGACAATGAGGTGCTCGCAATGGTGAAGCGTGATGTGGTGGGCCACATCGAATTCCCCCAGATGAACATCTGCAAGGCAGAAGTGAAGATCCGTAAGGATAAGAACGGAAGCCACAGCTTCACCTTCACCGACGGAGTCTACTCCTTCACCCTCCGCATGCAGGCTCCCAGAAAAGGCCGCAGAGGCAGGATCCTGGTAAGCGGCAGGAAAATCTCCGGCATAAAAACCGGAAAAGGCAATGTAAGTGTAAAGAAAAACGCGCGCCTCTGCGCTTGACAGCAGAAAGGAGAAATGCCCATGAATGCATGTATCTTACACGAGTCTTCGAGAGGGATTGACTCCTTCTCCCCCGAGAGCAGCCTGCTGCGCAAGAGGATCCTCTTCTTCACCGAAGAGGTGAATCCCGCCAGCAGCAACCAGCTGATAGAATACCTCCTGCATCTTGATATGGAGGCTCCCGGAGAGGAGATCACCCTCTGCATCAACAGCCCCGGGGGCGAGGTGGTCAGCGGACTGGCTGTCTATGACACCATCCGCATGTTAAAGAGCCCCGTGCGTACCGTATGCATAGGCACGGCAGCCAGTATGGGATCGATACTCTTCCTGGCAGGCGAAAAGCGCGAGATGCTGCCCCATACCAAGATCATGATCCACGATCCTATGATCACCGGCATAAGCAGCAGCAGAAGAGCGCTGGAGCTTGAGAAAGAGGCTGCGCAGCTCATGGAGACCAGAGCTGTTACTGCAGGGATCATCGCAGAGTGCTGCGGAAAGAAGCTTGAAGAGGTCTATGAAAAAACGAAGGAAGACTGCTACCTGACAGCTCAGGAAGCTATCGACTTCGGCATCGCCACAGGGATCGCGGAGGCGATCCTGTGAGCGGAAGCTCCTGTAACCGTAAACTTTCAGCAGACAGAGAGGAGAACAACAACATGAAAAATATGGAGATCAATGCAACTGCAGGCCGCAAGTCATCCTACCGCATAATAGCTAAAGGGATGAAGCATTCCGAAAACTGCCGTGAGACAGGCCTTAACAACAATATCCTGGTAACCGGTATATCGGGCTGCGGCAAGACGGGTTCCTATGTGGAACCTAATATGTACAGCACCGGCGGAAGTCTGGTGGTGGTGGATACCAAGGGTCTTCTCTATCGCAGACATCATGAGGAGCTGGAGAGAAGAGGCTATAAGACACTGCTCTTCGACTTCGTCAATCCGGAGAACTCTTCTCCCTATAATCCTCTGGATTCGGTGACCCGCTACAGAAAGAAGGTAAAGAGCGTGGTCTTCCCCGGCATCTATGATGAAGACGGCGAAGAGGTGCTGCCTCCCGACGTGCATGAGACGACCGTAGAGACCTACAGACAGCAGGATCTGCAGAAGATCGCCACCCTGCTGATCCCCAAGGATAAGTATGAAAAGGATCCCTTCTGGCCCGAATCCGCGCAGATGGTGCTGGTAAGCCTTATGGCCTATGTGCTGGAGGTGCTGCCCAAAGGGGAACAGCATTTTGGCTCCGTGGTAAGGCTCTTCCGCCAGATGGCAGCCGAAGTCACCGCGATGAACAACAGCAGGGAAAAGGAGAAGGATGTATCCTTCTTCGCAGCCCTTGAGGAGGAAGATCCCGACAGCTTTGCGGTGAGAAAGTACCACATGTACGCTCCCAACTTCCCCGCTGAAAAGTGCTGGGCCTCCATAGTGCAGTTTGTGGCCAACGGCCTTGAGCTTTTTGACTACGACGAGAACCAGGATATGCTCTGCAGAGCCGGATACGATCTGGCAAACTGCGGACGTGAGAAGACGGCGATCTTCGTGAACGTAAGCGATACCGACAGATCCATGGACGGAATAGTGAACGTGTTCTACACCCAGCTGTTCCAGAGCCTGTGCAGGGAGGCGGATTCACAGGACGACGGCCGCCTTAAGATGCCCGTACATATCATGCTGGATGACTTCGCCGCAAACGTATATATACCCGATTTCGACAAGATAGTATCCGTGATACGTTCCCGTGAGATCAGCGTAAGCATAATGCTGCAGTCCATCAGCCAGCTTAACGGCATGTACAATGATGGCCAGGCTTCCACCATCATTAACAACTGTGACACCATGCTCTATATGGGCGGCCAGGATGTGGATACCGCAAAGTTCTTTGCCGAAAAGGCCGGCAAGCTCCCGGAGAGCATACTTAAGCTGGACCTTAAGCATGAGTGGCTCTTCACCCGCGGACAGGCAGCCATGCTGGTGGAGAAGATCCCGCCCTATTCCATGACTCCCGACGAAATCGACAGTTACTGATGTTTATACTGACAAGGAGGTGACAAACTATAAACAGTCAAGTACTTTTTGAAGACTTTTGGAATCTCTAAAAAAGTGTATGACAAATAAACCATCTGAATACACCGTATTTCAGATGGTACGGTGGAAAGAATTATAGATGTCAGCGAAGAGAA
>JAEEGL015059761.1_pt1 | contig 111250 bp, 106 predicted proteins | sample 9134231 | NCBI WGS metagenome assembly JAEEGL01 (sample SAMN16246548, study PRJNA631951) | gut metagenome | biome: gut microbiome; feature: rumen; material: fiber-attached | host: Bos | place: Iran: Karaj | collected 2018-10
GGTAAAGAGAGTCGAACTCTTGGCCTCTAGTGCCACAAACTAGCGCTCTACCCAACTGGGCTATACCCACCACAATGTCGAGCCTGGAGGGATTCGAACCCCCGCCAACCGCCTTAGAAGGGCGATGCTCTATCCAGCTGAGCTAATGGAACTTTAGTTATTATGTTTTAAAGTTTCAATATGGCAGGGGAAGCAGGATTTGAACCTTCGGATAACAGAGTAAAAGTCTGTTGCCTTACCGCTTGGCGATACCCCTACGATGGTATTTGTTGTGGACTTTTTATAATTGGGGTGGATGAAGGGATTCGAACCCTTGGCCTCTAGTGCCACAAACTAGCGCTCTAACCAGCTGAGCTATACCCACCACCAATGGTGAGCCTGGAGGGATTCGAACCCCCGACAACCGCCTTAGAAGGGCGATGCTCTATCCAGCTGAGCTACAGACCCATATTGTTGGAGCGAGTGATGGGAATCGGACCCACGCGGTCAGCTTGGAAGGCTGATATTCTACCATTGAACTACACTCGCACATTCTTAAATGCCTAAAAAGTATAACAAAGTTAAAATGACAAGTCAACAATTTTAGGCAAATAAAATGCAATTTTCTATGTGTTAATTTTTATTAGTTATTTTCGCGCATTGCACGAGCTGCTTGTCTCATTCTTTCGGCCTTGCTAAGGATTACTTTTCTTAATCTAATGCTCTTTGGAGTAACCTCTACAAGCTCGTCATCTTTGATGAATTCTAGACATTGTTCTAAAGACATAACAGTAGGTGTAATAAGCTTTAATGCTTCATCAGAACCGCTTGATCTGCAGTTTGTTAAATGCTTTTCTTTACATACGTTTACAGGCATATCTTCTTCTCTTGAGTTTTCGCCAACAATCATACCTTCATAAACTTTAACACCAGGTCCGATGAATAGGGTAGATCTTTCTTGTGCATTGAATAGACCATATGTTGTAGAAACACCATCTTCGAATGCAACGATAGATCCTCTTGTTCTTTCTGGTATATCACCTTTGTATTCTTCATATCCAACTAGAACGTGACTCATAACACCATAACCACGTGTATCTGTAAGCATTTCGCTTCTGTAACCGATGATACATCTTGATGGAATTCTAAATTCAAGCTTTGTGCCGCCTCTTCCATCTGGTTCCATCTTTGTTAATTCACCTTTTCTGCCACCAACCTTGCTCATTACGGCACCAACGTATTCATCTGGTACGTCGATAACTAATTCTTCGATTGGTTCGCATTTTTTTCCATTGATTTCTTTGTAAATAACCTTTGGACGAGATACTTGGAATTCGTATCCTTCACGTCTCATGTTTTCGATAAGGATAGATAAGTGAAGTTCGCCTCTTCCGTATACCTTGAATGAATCTGGAGAATCTGTTTCTTCAACTCTCATACTAACGTTTGTTTCAACTTCCTTGAATAATCTAGCTCTTAAATGTCTAGATGTAACAAACTTACCTTCTTTTCCAGCGAATGGAGAATTGTTAACAGAGAAGTTCATAGATAGTGTAGGTTCATCGATAGCTACGAATGGAAGTGGTTCAACTTGATCTACAGCACAGATTGTTTCACCGATATTTAGGTTATCAATACCGCTTATAGCAACGATGTCGCCTAATGAAGCAGAATCACATTCAACTCTCTTTAATCCTTCAAATTGATATAATTTAGCAATCTTAACTTGAGTTGTTGTTCCGTCTCTATGACATACAACAGCTTGTTGTCCAGACTTAATAGAACCACGGTTAATTTTACCAATACCAATTCTACCTACGTATTCGTCATATTCAATATTACATACAACAGTTTGTAAACCATTGTTCATGTCGCCTTCTGGAGCAGGGATATTCTCAATAATAGCATCCATTAATGGATCCATGTTTGTTCCTTGAACTGTAGCGTCATTAGAAGCCCAACCTTGCTTGCCTGAAGCAAATACAGTTTTGAAATCTAATTGTTCATCATTAGCACCAAGTTCAATGAATAAATCAAGAAGTTCGTCAATAACCTTATTTGGATCGCCGCCTCTATCAATCTTGTTGATACAACAAACTACAGATTTACTAAGACCTAAAGCCTTCTTTAAAACGTATCTTGTTTGTGGCATACAACCTTCAACAGCGTCTACTAAAAGAACAACACCATCAACCATAGATAAAATACGTTCAACTTCTCCACCGAAGTCAGCGTGTCCTGGAGTATCAATAATGTTAACTTTAATGCCTTTATACATTACTGATGTGTTCTTAGCTAAGATTGTGATTCCTCTTTCTCTTTCGATATCGCCACTGTCCATAACTCTATCTACAACAGTTTCGTTAGCTCTAAAAGTTCCGTTTTGAACTAATAGTTGGTTAACTAGGGTAGTCTTACCATGGTCAACGTGTGCGATTATAGCTATATTTCTAATATCCTTTCTTTGCATAATATATCCTCATCGTTGTACTATTTTGTACACTAAATTATTTTGCGCTATGTTCACATAGCAATATGAATTCCCAAAACCTATAGAACCTGGATTAATTAAAGTAACACCTTCAATTTCATCCACCTTTGCAATGTGCGTGTGTCCATAGAAACCATATTGCACGTTTTGATATTTACACTCGAAGGCTAAGTCTGTCAAATCATTTTTAACACCAAATTTGTGTCCATGTGTTAAAAGAAGCTTCACTCCTTCGATTTCTACAATCTTAAAAGGTTCGCCGTTATAAGTGTCACAATTACCTAAAACATAAATAACTTTTTCTTTTCCGTAAATCTGTTTAAGAATGTTTATATCTTTTATTCCATCACCTAAGTGAATAATATAATCTGCTTCATCTAGAACTTGCCATAGAGCATCATCTCTTGGCATCATTTCATGACTGTCTGAAATTACAATTACGTTTTTCATAGTTTCTTAAGTAAATCGTCTAAAGCTCTTGCTCTATGACTTACTGTATTCTTTTCTTCTAAAGTAATTTCGGCAAATGTCTTTTTTAGTTCGTAGCAATAGAATAGGGGATCGTATCCAAAGCCGCCATTACCTTTCCTTTCGTGAAGAATAGTTCCTTCAACTTTTCCTTCGCCATATTTGTAACTGCCATCAGGGTATACAAGTACAACAACAGAAGTGTAATGTGCAGTTCTTTGCTTTTCGTCATTGAAACCTTTTTCGCTAAGAACTTTAAGAAGTTTATCGTTATTGTTCTCATCGTTACAAGGTTCTCCTGCATATCTTGCAGAATAAATTCCTGGTTCACCATTTAGGCTATCTACACATAAACCTGAATCATCAGCAATCGCTGGAAGGTGTGTAAGATTAGATATAGCTCTTGCTTTAATTAAAGAATTTTCCAAAAACGAGTTTCCGTTTTCTTCAATTTCAATATTTATGCCCATATCTTTTAGAGACTTAATGTCATCAAACTGGTCTTTTAAATAAGACTTGATTTCTACGATTTTATGAGCGTTATTAGAAGCTACAACAGCTATCATTATCTTTTCTCCTCCGTAATGATTTCTACGGGAACCATTTGATTATGCTTTTTAATATTTGAGATGAATGCATCAACGTTATCTTTAGATACAAATATTTGCAAAATATTTGCCTTTAAGTTGTTTTCTTCATCTTTAACATCAGCTATTTCTTCATTAGTTTCCATGAATAATATAAACATTGACTTATCGCTATTTGTTCTCATAAGCAACACGTCATCATATTTGAACTTTAAAACCATAACACCAAGGTTAAGAGCAAAATAATCTTTCTTAAAAGTGTATCTAGATAAGAATACAAAGCAGACTAAAAATGCAATAACTAGAGTCATAATCACAATTGCAACAATATCTAATTCATAGTGTATTGACATCATATTTCCAACTTTAAAGATTGCCAATAAATTGACAATTATCGAAGCCATCAATATAATAATGATTGCGATTGATGCAAGGCTAATCCATGTTTTTTGCTTAAAGAAAAAGTGCTTTTTCATAGTCGCTATTATAACACGCATAAAAAACGCGTGGCAAGGAAATACGCATGCATTTTAGAAATATAAAAGACGAAGATTTTATCATAATAAATAACGAACTTTCAAAGACAGATTACAACGGCTGCGATTACTCAAAAACATACCTAAGATCTTGGAGTTTTTTCCGTTATGACACTATGCAAGTTGCACAATGTGACAACATAGTTTTTTTGCGCTTTGAAACACCTGTTCATATGTTTGATGAAGAGTTTTTTAATGGCAAAACACCTAAATATGTTTATCTAGCTCCTTTGACAACAAAAGACAATTTCAAAAAAGGTTTTGAATTGATCCTTGAGCAAGTAAAAGAAGATGGTGATTATCTTCTAATTGATGGTGTCACACAAGATCATTTAGATGCCGTTAAAGAGCTTGGCCTAGAACCTATTTATAATAGAGATTATTCGGAATATTTATATGATCCTATGGATCTTATAAACTTTAGCGGTAAAAAGTATCATGGAAAGCGTAATCACATTGCCAAATTTGATAAGCTTTATTCATACGAATTTAGACCATTGCAAAAGGGTGATTGTGAAGGTTTAGCAGCACTTATTTCTAACTGGGAATCAAAGAAGGATGAAGAGTATATTGAGGATGATAAACAAGAAGAAGAAAGAGCAATTAGAACTCAAATTGAAGCCTCAATGAATGAAGAAAATGTTCATGCTTATTGCCTTTTAGTTGACAATAAAATTATAGGTTTTTCTTTAGTAGAAATTACACCATCAGGAGTTGCAATTGAGCATATAGAAAAAGCTAATGTTGCATACGATGGCGCATATTCAAAATTGTTAAATTTAGTGGCTAAAGAATGCTTTAAAGATGTGAGAATTGTTAATAGACAAGAAGACATGGGAGATGAGGGATTAAGAAAGAGTAAATTATCTTATCATCCTATTGGACTACTTGAAAGTTACTTTATTAAAAACTTCTAATTAACCATTTTGTACATTGACTTTATCTAGGACGCATATAATAATATAAATATGCGCACAAAATCTTTTAAAATTATTTTCATAGTTTTAGTTGTTGCACTTATTGGTGTATCAATTATCGCGTGTTCAACAGATATTTCTAAGTATACAATTGAGTTTAAAGTGTCAGAAGGTGGCTCTTGGGGTTACTATTCTTATGTAAGAACACAAGGCAATGAGGAGATTGTTCTTCCTGAAGATCCTACCATGGATGGTTATGTGTTCTATGGTTGGTATAAAGACCAATACTATACTCAAGAATTTGATGAGACTACATATCTAAATAAAGAACTTACAGAAGATATTGAAGTTTATGCGCATTTTATATCCGAAAGTAATGTTAAAAGTTCATATGTTGTTACTTTTAACACAAGAGGCGGAGATGATTTAGAAAGTTACAGCTGTAAATTTAGATCAAAATTGAATAACCCAATACCAACACGTAGTGGATATAGATTTACTGGTTGGTATTTAGACCCAACGCTAACAACTCCAGTTGATGTTAGATACTATAGAGTTAGAAGTGATATAACTTTATATGCAGAATGGGAAGAGGCAAACTATACTGTTAACTATGTACTTGATGGCGGCGTAAATAGTGAAGATAATGTTGCCGAAATAGCACATGGTGGTACTTTAAATGTTTCAGCTCCTACTAAAACTGGTTATGCATTCTTAGGCTGGTATTTAGATAAAGGTTTTAATACACAATATACTAATGGAACTACAATTGAGAATGATATAACGCTTTATGCTAAATGGACTATTGTTATTTATACAATTTCATTTAATGTTCCAACAGGTGCAACTTTTGATTCAAAAGGATTGAATACATACACAGTTAATGATAAGTTATCTTTCGATGATCCAACAAAGGTTGGTTATACGTTTGAAGGTTGGTTCTTAGATTCTAACTATACAAAGAGATACTATAAGAACAAAACATATGGTGAAAACTTAACGCTTTATGCGTTAATGTATGAAATTAAATACAAGATTAATTATCACTTAGAGAGTGATGCTCAAAATAGCAGCGCTAACCTTGCTTACTATAGATATTTCAGTACTATTCATTTAGAGAATCCATCAAGACCAAGCTGTAACTTTGCAGGTTGGTATTTGGATGAAGATTTGCATACAGAGTTAACAGAAAATCAAAACTTCCATAAAGATATTGATGTATATCCATCTTGGGATTTAATAACATATAGTATCACTTATCATAATGTTGTTGGTTCAGATATTACATTCGATGACGAGGGCTTTAACTCATATACTATTGAAACAGAAATGAATTTACCATCTCCATTAAAAGAGAATATGGTGTTTATAGGCTGGTACTTAGATGCGGAACTTACTCAAAGATTTAAATCAACAGATAAGTACACTCAAAATTTAGATTTATATGCAGCATATGCTGAATCAGCAATGCTTGATCCTCATTCATATATTGAAGTGGCAAACATTCCTAGTTTATATTACGCAACAGAAGAAACTAAGAATGTATGTATAAAATATGATGAGCCAGTTGTTGTTAGTGGTGTTACTGTTGCTGGTAGAGAATTAACTGTAGGTGAAGATTATATTGTAGATTTAGATAGATTGATTATCTCAAGAGATGCATTAAATGGAATGATTTTGGATAAGAAGTATTTACTTGAAGTGTCTTTTGAATCTAATGACGATTTAAGATATCATATTGAAATTGTTGATTCTTTAGCTCCACAATTTACAGTGAGTGATTACGTCAAGTTTAGCTCAGATGATTTTATAATTACTCCGGCAAATGCAATGTCTGCAAGTTCAATTAAAGATGTCACTATTGATGGTAAAGATGTTGAGTATTCATTTGTAAATGACAGCATTTATGTGGATAGTAATATTTTGAAGAAATATGATGTTGGAACTCATATCTTAAGAGTTTATACATCAACAGGTGTTTTTGCTGACGCGTTCCTTGTTGTGAATAACACATATAATTATCCATACAATGTAAAAGTTGAAGTTGATTCAAGTTGGCCAGATGTATATGTTACATGGGATTGTGATGTTGAGGTATCATCATTTATTGTAACAATAGATAATGTAGAGTATTCAACTACTTCGCATTCATCTAGATTCTCTGGCAATAGCTTTAATGCTACAGGATTAATCTTTGTGAAGAATCAAACAGTTTCTGTTACAAGCGTGGTGGATAATACTGAATATAAGAGTGCAAATGTTATTACAAAGTTGAATTTATTTGACGATAACGAATGTACAATAAAAAATTCTGTAGTTACATCTATTTTAGATCAAACATTCACAGTATATGGTATTACTGGTAACTTCTATATTACAAACTGGAAAGAATATTATGACTTTGTATTCTATACATATTTGTATAGAAATATTACCAACGGAAATAATATTTTAGTTGTATTTGATTTTGAAGAAGAAGATTTTGAGAAATTTGATTACACTCTAAAGAGAAATGATGGTACAGATGTATACTCTGGAAACGCTGTGAACCACTCATTCTATAGAAATATAGATTTTGTTCTTTCTTCATTTGCAAATATGGAATATGATTTGCCTGAAGCTGGTTCATATTCTTTGACATGTTCTTTAGTTTCTCAAGATTTCTATGAAGGATATGGATATTTTTTAAATATTACATACTATGGAGATATGTGCCCAGATAATTCTGATCACGTGCCAGATCAAACATCTGAAAGAGCAGCAAAGAATCACAAAGATTCTGATTATTCAATGGTGCATTATGGCAGTGGAATAAATAGAGCAAATTATACATTCCCAATAGAAGATAATAACAATGGTACTGCTTTAGTTAATTCTTCTATCGAATTATATATGGCGCTAGAACATGGTTTTGTTCCAGTATTTGAAAATGGTTCAAAGCTAAAAACATTGTATGACACAATAAAGGATACACTTAAGAGTATACTTAGTGAGGATATGTCAGATTATGAAATAGCCTTAGCTATTTATGATTGGATTTGTAGCACTGTTGTTTACGATTACGCTTCTGTTAAAGAATTGGAGTATTATGAGGGTTCTCCATATTACATCAATTCGACAACTTATTCCGAAAAATACAATGAAGCATATGGCTGGGAATGCTATTACATTGAGGGTATATTTAGCGAGAATCATTATGCTGTATGTAATGGTATTGCAGCTCTAATGTCTGTAATGCTTAATACAATGGGTATTGAGGCTCATAAAGTTACTGGCCTTGCAGGAAAGTCTGCAGATAAGATGGGAGCACATGCTTGGGTTGAAATATGTATTGCGGGTAATTGGTATTACTCAGATCCAACATGGGGTAATATTTATTCTTCTAATATTCCTTACGATTACGAGTTTATAGGATATCAATATTTCTTGATGACTTCGAGCGAAAATGATAATAGATCATCAAGATTCATAAAATCAAAGCAAAGTCCATTTGAAATTAATTTTGCAAATGACGTGCAATTTGATATATTTAAAAATATTAATTTTGAATATAATGGTGTATTATATGATAACAGAATAACATCACAACAAGAAGCTCAAGTATTGGTAAACGCTTTAGTTCAATCAGTAAGTGGCGCTGGTGTTAATTCTAATGAGATAGTATCTGTTATGTATATAGCGGATAGTTCATATTCTTATAATAATGTAGCAAATTATTCGCTTGAAAGAATAACACTTGTTGCTCAATATAGGGGATACACAATTTATATATTAGTTATGACAAAGGATTAGAAGGAGTATAGATAAATGATTAATCTAGAATCAGAAGGAAAGTATTTAGTTGGAGGCAAGTTTTTAAGTGCGGCTGATGCAGTAAAAGCAGGTGTTCCAGAAAAAGCACTTGATGAAGCCTACCAAGGCACAATGGCATATTCAATTTTAAAGAGCCATAATACAACAGGGATCACAAAAAAAGGTGAACCATTAATGATCAAATTCGATGCAATGGCATCACACGATATTACTTATGTTGGTATTATTCAAACAGCTAAGGCAAGTGGACTTAAGAAATTCCCAATTCCATATGTTCTAACAAACTGTCATAATTCATTATGCGCAGTAGGTGGAACAATTAATGAAGATGACCACGTATTTGGTCTATCTGCTGCTAAGAAATACGGTGGCGTTTTCGTTCCAGCTCACCAAGCAGTTATTCATACATATATGAGAGAAATGATGAGTGGATGCGGAAAGATGATTCTAGGATCAGATTCTCATACTCGTTATGGTGCTTTAGGAACAATGGCAATGGGTGAAGGTGGCCCAGAACTTGTTAAGCAATTATTAAATAGAACTTACGATATTAAATATCCAGACGTTATAGCTATTAATCTTACTGGTAAGCCAAGAAAGGGTGTAGGTCCTCAAGACGTTGCTCTTGCTATTATTGGTGCAGTATTTAAGAACGGCTTTGTTAAAAACAAAGTTATGGAATTCGTTGGTGATGGCATCAAGAATCTTCCTATCGAATATAGAAATGGTATTGATGTTATGACAACAGAAACTACATGCTTATCTTCTATCTGGAGAACAGATGACGAAGAAGTTAAGAACTACTATTTCGTTCGTGGAAGAATAAATGATTATAAGGAAATCAAACCAGCAGAAGTTGCATATTATGATGGTGTTGTAAATGTAGATTTATCTACAGTAGAACCACAAATTGCACTTCCATTCCATCCATCAAATGTTTATAACTTAAAAGATGTTATAGAAAATCCAGCAGATATCTTAGCAAAGGCTGAAGAAGAAGCTAACGCAAGATTAAAGAATGTTAAGATTTCTCTATTAGACAAGATTAAAGATGGTAAAGTTATGGTTGAACAAGGTGTTATTGCAGGATGTGCCGGTGGTACATATGATAACATCTATGAAGCTTCATCAATCCTAAAGAACAAGTTCATCGGTTCTGGTAAGTTTACACTAAGTGTATATCCTTCATCTACTCCAATTTATGAAGACTTACTTGAAAAGGGAGCTTTAGGTAGTTTATTAAAGAGCGGCGCTATTATTAAGACATGTTTCTGTGGACCATGTTTTGGTGCTGGAGATGTTCCTGCTAATAATGCATTAAGTATTAGACATTCAACAAGAAACTTCGAAAACAGAGAAGGTTCAAAGCCAGCTAATGGACAAATTGCATCTGTAGCATTAATGGATGCTAGATCTATTGCTGCAACAGCTATGAATGGTGGTGCATTAACATCAGCTTTAGATGTTGATTACGATAATACAATTCCTGGATTCAAGTTTGATGAAAGTATTTATCAAAATAGAGTTTATATGGGATACAATAAGCCACAAGAAGATTTACCTCTTCAATATGGTCCAAATATCAAAGACTGGCCAGAAGTTATTAACCTTACAGATAACGTTATCGTTAAGCTTGCTTCTGTTATTAATGATCCAGTTACAACAACAGATGAATTAATCCCATCAGGTGAAACATCATCTTATAGATCAAATCCTCTAAAACTTGCTGAATTTGCTTTATCTAGAAAGGATCCAAATTATGTTCCAAAGGCTAAAGAGATTTATGCTGAAGAGTTACAAAGAAGAGATTCTGGTTTAAACAAAGAATATGCTGATGCAGTTAAGGTTTCAGGATTAGATTTAAAGGGAAGCGTTTCAATTGGTTCTGGTGTATTTGCAATAAAGCCAGGTGATGGTTCTGCAAGAGAACAAGCTGCTTCATGTCAAAGAGTTCTTGGTGGTGTATGTAACATTTCTCGTGAATACGCTACAAAGAGATATAGAAGTAACTTGATTAACTGGGGTATGTTCCCATTTATCAATGCACAAGATTCATTTGAAGTTGGAGATATTATTATCATCCCTAACACAAAGGAAAAGATTAATAACAATGATTTGTCATTCCCAGCAAAAGTTGTAAGAAATGGTAAAGCATTTGATATCACTCTAAAGATTGATCCACTTACAGATAGTGAAAGAGAAATCATTAATCAAGGTTGCTTAATTAACTACTATAAGAGCCAAATGTAATGAATAAAATAGAACAAAGACAAGAGATTAAATCAAGACTTAAAAGCTTAGAGAATAAAGATATTCTTAGTGATAAGGTATATTCAAATTTAATCTCTTTGAATTTGTTGAAAGGGAAAGTTTTAATATACAATTCCATAAATAGTGAAGTATCTACAAATAAGCTTGTTGAATACTATAAAGACAAGGTTGAATTGTTTATGCCAAAAGTTATAGGCGATGACATGGTGTTCATAAGAGTAGATGAGAATACAAAGTATTCTATAGGTGCATTTGGAATAAGGGAACCTATAGGGAAAGAGTACACAAAAGATGAAATAGATTTTGATGTATGTGTGACTCCACTTCTTGGTTTTGATAAGAATCTAAATAGACTAGGCAAAGGCAAAGGTTACTATGATAGATTCTTTGAGAATAATAATTGTTTAAAAATTGGACTTGCATTCTCTTGTCAAGAAATGGATAAAATTGACACAGAAGAAACAGATATAAAATTAGATTATATAGTTACAGATTTAGGAGTAATTAGTGAGAGTAATTAGTGGTAAATATAGAGGAAAGCCTCTTTTTGCGCCAGAAGGAATGGCAGTAAGACCAACAATAGATAGAGTTAAAGAATCTATCTTTAATGTTATTCAATTTAATATTGCTCAATCTAGATTTGTAGACCTATTTACAGGTACAGGTTCTATGGGAATAGAAGCCATATCAAGAGGCGCTAGCGAAGTAATCTTCTCAGATATTGCAAAGAGTTCTTTAGACTGTACTAAAGCCAATTTAAAGGGCATAGATGGTAATTATAAGATTCTTAATCGTGATTATAGAGAAACTCTTAATTCTATCGTTGGAAGCGTTGATTTTATATTCGTAGATGCGCCATTTGCTCTAGATTGTATTAACGAAATTACAAAGATAGTTAAGGCTAAGAATTTATTAAAAGAAAATGGTTATATTATCTATGAACATGATGTAGAAAAGAAATATGATTTATCTTATGATTTCTTTATAGAAAAGAGAAAGACATTTGGTAAAGTTGTTGTAGATTATATCGCTATAACAAAGAGTGTATGTGCAGTAACAGGAAGTTTTGATCCAATTACAGTTGGCCATTTAGATGTAATAGAGCAAGCTGCTGAAAACTATGATAGAGTTCTTGTATTAGTTGCACAAAATGAAGATAAAAAAGCATTCTTTACGCTAAAGCAAAGAGCAGATGTTGTAAAAGCTGCAGTTCAAGATTTATCTAATGTTTCTGTAGATTATACTGATGGTTTTGTATTTGAGTATCTAAATGATAAGAAAATCGGTATAATAGTAAGAGGTTATAGAACAGAACAAGATTATCTTTACGAACAGGATATGGCAAAATACAACAAAGAACATGGAAATGTAGAGACTGTTTTATATAAAGCTACAAATAAATATGAAGATGTAAGTTCTACTAAAGTAAGAACTGCATTAGAAAATGGTGAAAATATTAGGACTTTTGTTCCAAAATATGCTAATAATTTAATAGTAAAGATTTTCAAGGAGAATTTGAAAAAATGATAGAAATGAATGTTGATGAATGGTTAAATAAATTAGAATCTAACATTACGCTTGCTAAGAAGGGTTTCATGACAGATTCAAAGCTTGTAGATGAGAGTGCATGTCTTGAATGTATCGCTCAAATTAGAAGCTTACTTCCAAGCGAATTATCTCAAGCAAGAATAGTAACTAAGAATGCTCAACATATTAAACTTGAAGCTCAAGAAGAAGCTAAGAGAATTATCGATGAAGCAAATAGACAAGCACAACAACTTGTTGGTGAGAACAGAATCGTAGAAGAAGCAAAAAGACAAGCTGATCAAATTCTTCAAGATGCATCAAATTATGCAAATAATTTAGTAGGTCAAGCATATCAAGATGTTGCAAAACTTATGGACGATGCAGAAGCACATTCAAGAGAGATTCTACAAGTTGTACTTGATACAAAAGCTAGAATTTTCCCACAATATGACCGTGGTATGGACCCTAATCAACAACAATAATAAATATTAACAAAATGGATATTTAAAAACCTGACCCAAAAGTCAGGTTTTTTCTTATTTAAGTTAATATTAATTAATCAACAATTCTCATATGTGAGTCGTAATTGTAGTTAATTGCTTTAAATAGATTAGCTGCTTTTTCGTCAAGATGAGCATCAATCTTCTTGTCTTGTTTTAACTTCTCAAGTTCACTTGGTTTTGTAACAAGATTATTCTCGATTATAGATAGTAATTTTCTTTGAGATGACTTAATTGCAAGCACGTTTATATATTCAATATCCAAATCCATTACTTCATTAAATGTGTATGTGTTGTCTAGTAGTGCACACATTAAAGATCTAGATAAAGAAGTCATTGTATATCTCTTTGTTTTTACGTTTTGCATGAACTCTTCATAAGTGGAACTTGAAGATAGAAATGATAAGAATCTATTATGTAATCCTTCATTCATTCCGAATATCTTATCCAAGTTGTCTTTTCTAGATAGTTCGTATTTAATGATAGAGAATAACTTCTCAGAATTATCTTGAACGTGAATTAGTGAATTAAATACATGCATTGGAACTTTAGAGAATACTTCGCCTCCATTATAGATTTGCTCACGAATGGTTGTTGCAGAAGGGTTTTCTGGATCATCTGAATTGTTATATGAACCTTCTCTTTTTATTGTGTGAGGTGTTATAGCAAGTCCATTAATAGCCTTAATGTATTCAATGCCAAGGATATTGTTTGGCTCTTTAATTACGTCGGCAATAGACTTATCTATTCCGTGATTTTCTAAGTATTTTTCAAGAGCTAATGAGTTTGCTTTTGCGTATGTGTTTCCGCTTTCCATAAACTCTTTAATGTAATCTTGGTTTTCTTTTGTTGCCATCATTTCATTTATCTTTTCAAGAACGTAAATGCTACCGCATTCTGAACCAAATGAAATGTATTTTTCACAGTCGAAATAATCAATAACTTTTATTGCTCCATTTGCAAAAATCTGAGCAGAACCAAGAACGTATTCAACAGGTAATTCTACTACCATATCGCAGCCAGCTTTAATAGCCCATTCAGCTCTTTCGTACTTGTCTTTTATAGCAAGTTCGCCTCTTTGAACGATATCTCCACTCATGATTGCAACTATGGCGTCACAACCAAGTTCTTCCTTAGTTTTTTGTATATGTTTTACGTGTCCGTTGTGCAATGGATTGTATTCTGCAACTATGAAACCAACTCTCATAAAAATCTAAATTTCCTTATTACAAATTCTTTACATCTTTTAATTCGTGCGATTATAATAACATTATAGTGTAAGTTAGACTAAAAATAAAGTTTATTGGAGGCATATAAATGAGTAATTTACTTGATAGTATTAAGGCTAAAGCAAAGGCATTAAATAAGACTATCGTTTTATGTGAAGGGGAAGATAAAAGAGTAGTAGAAGCTGCTGCTGAAATTACAAAACAAGGTCTTGCAAAGATCGTTTTAATCGGTAACGAAGCAGAATGTAAGAAGGTTGCTCCAAATGTAGATTTAACAGGTATCACATTAGTTGATCCAGAAACAAGTGAAAAGACAGCTGAATATGCAAATATCTTATTCGAAGCTAGAAAGGCTAAGGGTATGACAGAAGAACAAGCAGCTGCTCAAGCAAAAGATAGAACAATGTTCGGTGCTTTGATGTTAAAGGCTGGAGATGTAGATGGTTATGTTTCTGGTGCTTGTCACTCAACAGCAAACACATTAAGACCAGGTTTACAAGTTATTAAGACAGCTCCTGGCGTTAAGACAGTATCAAGCAGCTTTATTATGGTTGCTGATGAAAAATTACCACATCCATACAACGCAGAAGGCGTAGCAGTATTTGCTGATTGCGCTATTAACATTGAACCAGATGCTCAACAACTTGCTGATATCGCTATTTCTTCAGCGCAAACAGCTAAGAATATCGTTGGTATTGAACCAAAGGTTGCAATGCTTTCATTCTCAACAAAGGGTTCTGGTAATGATGATAAATATTTCAAGTCAGTTCCAAAAGTTCAAGAAGCTACAGCTTTAGCAAAGGCTCAAGCTCCAGATTTAGCAATTGATGGTGAATTCCAATTCGATGCTGCTGTATCTCCAGCAGTTGCAGCTTTAAAGGCTCCAGGTTCAGAAGTTGCTGGACATGCTAATGTATTTGTATTCCCAAATATCAATGCTGGTAATATTGGTTATAAGATTGCTCAACGTTTTGGCGGTTATATGGCTATTGGTCCTGTATGTCAAGGATTTGCTAAGCCACTTAACGATTTATCAAGAGGTTGTGTAGTTGAAGATATCGTAGCACTTGTTGCTATCACAGCTGTTCAAGCAGGAAATAATTAATAAGGGGAATTATATGAAAATATTAGTAGTTAACGCAGGTAGCTCATCATTGAAATATCAAGTAATCGATATGACTACAGAAGAAGCTTTATGCTCTGGTGGTATTGAAAGAATCGGTATCCCTGGCACAAAAATCACACATAAGGCAAACGGCGAAAAGGCTGTTATTATGCAAGATCTAGCTAATCATACAGATGCTTTAGATGAAGTTATCAAATTATTACTAGATAAAAAACTTGGTGTTATTTCATCATTAGATGAAATTTCAGCAGTAGGTCATAGATATGTAAATGCTGGTGAAGAAATTCTTCAACCAACTCTAATTACAGATGAAGTTTTAGCAAAGCTTGAAAAGAATGTTTCATTTGCTCCAGTTCATGACCCAGCTCATATTGCTTGCATCAAGTCATGTAAGACATTATTACCAAACGTTCCAAGTGTTATCGTATTAGATACAGGATTCCATGCAACAATGCCAAAGAAGGCATATATGTATGCTATCAAGTATGAAGATTATGAAGCATATAAGGTTCGTCGTTATGGTGCTCATGGTACATCTCATAGATTTGTATCACAAGAAGCTATCAAGTACTTAAAAGAACATAACTTACCATATGAAAATATCGTAACATGTCACCTTGGAAATGGTTCTTCTATTTCTGCAGTTAAGAATGGTGAATGTATCGATACATCTATGGGTATGACACCACTTGCTGGTATTCCAATGGGAACAAGATCTGGTGACGTTGATGTTTCTGCAGCTGCAGCTTTAGCAGATAAGAAGGGCTTAACATTTGCTCAAACAGTAACATACCTAAATAAAGAATGTGGTTACCTAGGTGTTTCTGGTGTTTCTTCAGATTCAAGAGACTTATATGAAGCAAAGGGTAAGGGAAATGAAAGAGCAGCTTTAGCTCTAGACATTTTCGTATATGATACACAAAAGTATATCGGTTCATATGCAGCAGCTATGAATGGTCTAGATTGTATCGTATTCACAGGTGGTATCGGTGAAAACGCTTGGGAATCAAGAGAAGCTATTACAGACAATATGGATTTCTTTGGAGTTAAGATTGATAAAGACTTTAACAGAACTATTCGTGGTAAGTTCGCTGACCTTACAGCTAAGGATGGAAAAGTTAGAGTTTTAGTTATCCCAACAAACGAAGAATTAGTTATCGCAAGACAAACTAAAGCAATCGTTGAAAAGCTATAATTTTATATATTTTTTCGTTTGACAACAAATAGTAAATAATATATAATTCAATAGCAATTAATCAAAAAGTTATTGATGGAGGTGACTTTAAATGGCAGTACCAAAGAGAAAAACATCAAAGGAAAGAAAGCATACAAGAGCAGCAAATTGGAAGTTATCAACTCCTAATTTAGTTGAATGTCCTCATTGTCATGAAAAGAAATTAGCTCACCAAGTTTGTCCAAACTGTGGATACTATGATGGTGAAGAAGTAGTTTCTAAGAAAGTGAAAGAGGCTAAATAACATTTAAAAATGTTCAATACTGAGGCGGAATTATATTTCCGCCTTTTTTTTTGCCTTTTTTTATAATATAATGTTTTAGTGAGGAGAAAATAATATGAAAATTATTGTTGATTGTTTTGGCGGTGATAATTGTCCTAAGGCAGCAGTCGAAGGCGCCGTTTTAGCTATAAATGAAAAGAAGGATTTAACAGTTGCCCTTGTTGGTAAGAAGGAAGATATTGAAGCTAATCTAGCACCTTTATCTTATGATAAAGATAGAGTAGAAATTATTGATGCTCAAGATGTAATAACAAATGACGATAGTCCAGTTATTGCTATTAGAAGAAAGAAAGAATCTTCTATGGTTGTAGCATTAAAAACTCTTGCAGATGTTGATGCATACGATGGTATGGTTTCATCTGGTAACACAGGTGCTTTATTAACAGGCGGTACACTAATTGTTAAGAGGTTAAATAGTGTTACAAGAGCATGCTTAGCTCCAATTGTTCCAACAGCGGTAGATAAGAAATACACAATCGTTTGCGACGCTGGTGCTAATGTTGATTGCGATCCATCAATGCTTAAAGAATTCGCCATCATGGGTGATGTATATGTTAAGACACTATTCGATATTGAAAAGCCAACAGTAGCATTATTAAATAATGGTGCTGAAGAAGAAAAGGGTAATGCTTTAACAAAAGAAACATATCAAATTCTAAAGAATTCATCTCTAAACTTCGTAGGAAATGTTGAATCTACAGATTTCGTTAGCGGTAATGTAGATGTTATCGTTTGCGATGGTTTTGCTGGTAATGTTGCAATTAAGTCAACAGAAGGTATGGCAAAGAACTTTATGAGAATGCTTAAGAGTGCTATCTTAGGTGGCGGACTTAGAGCAAAGCTTGGCTATCTATTACTAAAGCCAGCTCTAAAGAGTGTTAAATCAAAGATGTCTACAGATGAAGTAGGAGGAGCTGTTTTACTAGGCTTAAAGAAAGTCATTATTAAAGCTCATGGTTCAAGTAAAGAATTACCATTTAAGGCTGCAATTCTACAAGTTTGCAAACTTGCAGAAAGCAATATTTGCGAAAAGATTGAAAAAGGTTTAAATGCTTAATGAATAATAAAGAAAAGGTCATAAAAGCTCAAGAGATAATCTTCAATAAAGTAGGCTATACATTTAAAGATGAAAACCTGCTTGAGAAGGCGCTTCGTCATCCATCGTTTGTTAATCAAACGGTTCTAGAGGATTATAACAGACTTGAGTTTTTAGGAAACTCTATTTTGAATTTCATTGTTGCAGAAATATTATTTGAAAAATATCCAGCAAGAAAAGAAAGTGATCTTACTCAAATGCGTAAAAACATCGTAGATGAGGACGCGTTAACTTTGGTTGCAAATGAACTAAGTTTATCTGATTGCATTCTTATAGCTCCAAAAACTCAATTAGGTAAAAAAACACCTTCTGATGTTATAGAAGCAATTATTGCTGCGATATATCTTGATTCTGAAAGAAATATTAGTTTATGTGAAGCGGTAGTTGAGAAGTTATTAGGCAAATTGCTATCCGATTTTGCGTCAATGAATAAGATTGATTATAAATCAAGATTAAATGAAAATTTCCCAGGATTATTTAGATTTGAATATCAACAAATCAATAATCAATTCGAGTCAATTTTATACATAAATGATAAAAAAGTATCTGCAGGATATGGTGCTAAAAAGAAGGAAGCAGACCAAGATGCTGCAAAGAAATTTTATGAGAATTACAAAGAGATTTAATTATATTTAAATTTTTGTTTTTTTAGTCTTTTAGTTTTCTTAAATATTATGATATTATATAAAGGAATGAGTTTAAACTAGGGGATTAGTCTAGTCTAAATTGAAAATGTAAGAAGGCTTGTTTTTAGTAGATGAAATTTAAAGGCATTGAAGTTTACGGATTTAAGTCATTTGCGGATAAATCTTCTGTTAATTTCCAAGAAGGTATTACAGCAATTGTAGGACCAAATGGATGCGGAAAGAGTAATGTCGTAGATGCTATACGTTGGGTACTTGGTGAACAAAGCGCCAAGATTTTGCGTGGTTCGAAAATGAGCGATGTAATCTTTAATGGTACTGAAAGAAGAAAAGCTATGTCTTACTGCGAAGTTGCTCTTAAGTTTGACAACTCTGCAAATCCAGAAAGAATTTTCAAAACACTTCCTTTTGATGAAGTTGTTATTTCTCGTAAATTATTTAGAAATGATTCAAGTGAATTCTATATCAATGGTGTTCAAGCAAAATTAAAAGATGTTAGAGCAATCATTCGTGAAACAGGTCTTGGCCGTGAAGGTTATTCTATTATTGGACAAGGTAAGATTGATGAAATCGTTAAATCTAAGCCAGAAAATAGAAGAGCAATCTTTGAAGATGCTGCAGGTGTTTTAGGTAGTAAGCAAGCAAGAAAGGATGCTATTAAGAACTTAGCAGATTATGAAGTTAATAGACAAAACACAGAAGCTTTACTTGCTGAAATGGAAAGATCTGTACTTTCTTTAGAAAAGCAAGCAGAGAATGCTAAAAAGGCTTTAGAGATTAGAGATGAATTAAGAAAGTTAGAAGCAAATTCTTATGTATTCCAAAAAGATAACAACGCAGCTCAAAAGATAAGAATCAATGAAAAGATTAAAGGCTATAAAGAACAATTTGAGCAATTACAAAGAGATGCCGAAGCTTGCGATAAGAAATTCGAAGAATTAACAGAAAAGCAAAAGCAACTTGATGAACAATTAAGTAGTTTGAGAAAAGAACAAACAGAACTTGCCGTAAAACAAGCAGATATTAAAGGTCAAGGAAATACATATGCTGCTCGTCTTGAGGGTTTATTAACAACTAAAGAAGATTATTCAAAAAGACTTGCTGATCTTGAAGATATCCTTAGTTCAATAAATAGAGACTATAGAGACTATTTATCTAGAAAATCTATGGCAGAAGAAGATAAGCTTCAAGTAGATAAAGATTATAACGAAAAAGTTTCAAGACAAAATGAATTAATGAGCGAGATTCTAAAAAGAGAACAAGCTCTTCAAGTTAAGAATGAGGAGATTAATAAGTTATTAGAATCTGTAGGTGATATCAAAGAAAACTATGGTAAGATTCAAGCTCAAGCACAATCTTCATTAGATAGAATTGATGAACTAAATAAAGATATCTCAGATGTTCAAGAAAAGATAGATAACAATGAATACATTCGTTCTCAAATGGAAGTGAATGTAGATAAATTAAAAGCTGATTCAGAAAAATTAGATGCAACAATTTTAAGATTATCAAATAGATACAATGAATTAATTGACGAGATTGACGAATTAAATGACAAGAGTATTGACCTTAAGTCTCAAATAGAAGCTTTATCAAGTAAGATTGGTTGGTTAGACCAAATGATTAAATCTTACGAGGGTTATACCGGCTCTGTTAAAGCATTATTGCAAGCATCAGATAGGGATCCTTTTGTTAAATCAAAGATTCTAGGTGTCGTTGCAAACTTAATGCGTGTGCCTGAGAAATATCAACTTGCTATTGAAGTTGCTTTAGGTGCAAATATTCAAAACATTGTAGTAAATGATGAATATGCTGCAAGAGATGTTATTGCTTATCAAAAACAAAATAGAATTGGAAGAGTTACATTTATTCCTTTAACAAGTTATAGAGAAAGAAATATTGACCCATCTTGCGCAGGTATTTTAAGAGAAAAAGGTTGTTTTGGTGTAGCATCAAGACTTATCTCTTATGATGACAAATATTATAAAGTATTCTCAGGATTACTTGGCAATACAGTTATTGTAGATAACGTAGATACAGGTATTCAATTATCTAGAAAATATAATTCACAAGTTAAGATTGTTACTCTAGAGGGTGAAATCTTTAATACAACAGGTTCTATCTCTGGTGGTGATACAAAGTCTAATAAGTCAGGTCTTTTAACTCAAGAAGAAACTTTAAGACAATATAAAGAAGAACTTAAGAGATTAAAAGTTGATTACGATGAATCATTACAAAAGTTAAAAGAATCAAAAGATGAATATTCAGACCTTGATGAGCAAATCACTGAATATGAGAGTGAATATAAAGATGTATTTAGCAAGTATACAAATGAAAAAGCTAAGTACGACACAATTATAGATGTTCTTGTAGAATTAAATACTTCTCTTGAAAAAACTAATAATAAGAAAAAGGAAGAAGAATCAAGATATCAAACTATTCAAGCTGCTCTTGCACGTGTTTCTAAAGAGAATAGCGACTTCTCAGATAGTAAACTAGGTAAGAGTGATGAATCAAGAGCAGAAAGAGCTGAGTTCGAACAAATCAAGCTTGAAAAGAAAGAGATTGATGAACAAGTAACAGAACTAAGATTACAAAGACAAGAACTTGAAAATACTATCAAGACTTGCAATGAGAATCTAGAAAGACTTGAAGAAGAAAGAAAGAGAACAAATGAAAATATCAAACTTTGTAGAGATGTTCTAGCAAGCAATGATGGAAAGATTAAAACTACAGACATGAGCATTAAGAGCTCTGTTCTATCTCAAGAAGACGCAAAGAGATTAAAAGAACTTGAAACTGTTATTGCGCAATATGAGGAAGCAAAGAAACCTATCGTAGATAAGTTAAGAGAATTGTCTACAAAGAAGGATGAACTTGCTCATGAACAATTATCTGTAAACGATAAGAAGAATAAAGCTGAAGCATCACTTATTTCTATGGATGAAAAGATGATCGCTCTAGAAGCTAGAATTATGGAAGAATATAATCTAGATTACGAAGGCGCATTAGAATATAAGGTTGATGATTTCGATTATGAAGAAGCTCAAGGAAGAATTAGATCACTAAAGGCTTCTAAGGCTTCATTAGGTTCAGTTAACTATGATGCTATTGAACAATATCAAATTGAAAAAGCAAGATATGATGCAAAACATGTAGAATATGATGACTTGCTAAAGGCCGAAGAAGATATTAAGAAAGTCATTAGTGATTTATCTAAGGAAATTTTAGAGAAGTTCAATACTGAATTTGAAAAGATTAATACAAACTTCCAAACAACATTCAAAGAATTATTTGGTGGTGGTTCAGGAAGATTACAAATATTAGAACCAGAAGAAGATCAAGATCCTCTAGATGCTGGTGTTGAAATCTTTGCTCAACCTCCAGGAAAGAGAATTACTTCAATGACATCTTTATCAGGTGGTGAACAAGCATTAACAGCTATGGCAATTCTATTTGCTATCTTAAGATTAAGATCAATGCCATTCTGCGTACTAGACGAAGTAGAAGCAGCCCTTGATGAAGGTAACGTAGGTGTTTATGCTAAGTACTTAAAGAAGTTCTCTTTAGATACTCAATTCATCGTTATTACACATAGAAAGCCAACAATGGAAAAAGCTGATGTTCTATTCGGTGTAACAATGCAGGAAAAGGGTGTATCTAAGGTCGTAAATGTAAACTTAAAAGAAGCGGTTGCACATAGTACAACACAAGCAGAAAGAGAGTTTGATAAAAAAGCGGAGACTAAATAATGGGATTTTTTAGTAAGATAAAAGAAGCATTCTCAAAAAAGATATACGAAGTATTCACGGCAAAAGAATTAAATGATGAATTCTTTGAAGAACTTGAATATGTTTTGATTTCTTCAGATTTAGGTGCAGAAGCAACATCTCAAATCTTAGAGAATTTTAAAGAAGAGTGCTATAACCATAAGATTAAAAAACCAGAAGACGCTAAAGAATTATTAAAGCAAATCATGGTTGATTCTATAGATTACGAAATTCAAGAATATACATATCCACTAATTATATTAGTGGCTGGTGTAAACGGCGTAGGAAAAACTACAGCTATTGGTAAACTTGCAAGATATTTTAAAAACCAAGGTAAGAGCGTAGTATTAGCTGCTGCTGATACATTTAGAGCTGCTGCATCAGAACAATTACAAGTATGGGCAGATAGATCAGATGTAAGACTTATAAAGCACGAAGAAGGCTCAGATGCTGCTGCTGTTGTATTTGATGCATTATCTTCTGCAAAAGCAAAGGGAACAGATGTAATCTTAATCGATACTGCTGGAAGATTACAAAACAAGAAGAACCTTATGAATGAATTATCTAAGATTAATAAGGTTGTTGAAAAAGAGTGCCCTGATGCCGATTATAGAACATACATTGTACTTGATGCTACAACAGGACAAAATGCAGTATCTCAAGTAGAAGCTTTCGATGAAGTTATAGATATGGATGGTATTATTCTAAATAAACTTGATGGTACAGCAAAAGGTGGCGTTGTATTTGCTATCTCTGCAGAAAGAGAAATGCCAGTTGTTTTCTGTGGCGTTGGTGAAGGTGTTGATGATTTAATTCCATTTAATGCAAAAGATTTCGTTGATGGATTATTCGAATAATTAATAATAAAGCGTATAAAGTGGTCGCTTTGCTGGCGGCCATTTTTGTTTGACACATATTTATATAAATGGTATTCTATTAAAGGTAAAATACTTTAATAAAGGAAAATTACTTTACATCTATGGAAAAAGAGGATAAATTATATATCAGTAAATACAATGACTACTATGGTAGCATGTTAACTAAGTATCAATCTCAGTTAATATCTATGTATTATGATGAAGATTTATCTTTAAATGAAATAGCAGGTCAACTTGGAATCTCACCTCAAGGTGTTAGAGATGCTTTAAAAAGAGCTGAGAATACACTAGAGAAAATGGAAGATAAGCTTATGCTTGTAAAAAAGGTAGATTCCGCTAAAATATTATTAGAGAGCCTTTATGATGAAGTGCCTCATAATAAACAAGAAGAAATCAAAAAAGTTTTAGAACTTTTAGATAAATAAGGAGCATTATGGCAGCATTCGGAAGCCTATCTGAAAAACTAGCACATGTTTTCTCAAAATTAAAGAATAAGGGAAAGCTATCTGATCTTGAAGTAAAGCAAGCGATGAGAGAAATTCGTATTGCTCTTCTTGAAGCCGATGTAAACTTTGACGTAGTAAAGAAATTTATAAATACAGTATCTGAAAAAGCAAGTGGAGAAGAAATCTTAGCCGGATTAAATCCAACACAACAAGTTATCAAGATTGTTAATGAAGAATTAATAGCTTTAATGGGTGGAACTTCATCTAAGATTGAAATCGCACCAAAGCCACCAACAATTATCTTAATGTGTGGTTTACAAGGTAGTGGTAAAACTACAATGTGCGGTAAGCTTGGCTTTATGTTAAAAAAGCAAGGTAAGAAACCACTTTTAGTTGCTTGTGATATCTATCGTCCTGCTGCTATTAAACAATTACAAGTAGTTGGTTCAAATGCAGGAGTACCAGTATTTGAAATGGGTCAAATTGATCCACAAAAGATTGTAAAGGAAGCTCTTAAAGAAGCAGAAAAGAATCAAAACGATATTGTTATCATAGATACTGCTGGTAGATTACAAATTGATGAAAAATTAATGGATGAAATTGCTGGATTAAAGAAGGCATTTAATCCAAACGAAATATTGCTTGTTGTTGACTCAATGACAGGTCAAGACGCAGTAAACGTTGCTAAGAAGTTCAACGAAGTTATGGATGTAACTGGTGTTGTTCTAACAAAACTTGATGGTGATACAAGAGGCGGTGCTGCTTTATCTATTAAATCTGTTACAGGAAAGCCTATTAAATTCTGTGTTGTATTTGAGAAACTTGCAGATATTGAAATCTTCTATCCAGCTAGAATGGCTTCAAGAATCTTAGGAATGGGTGACGTTTTAACTATCATTGAAAAGGCTCAAAACGCAATCTCTGAAAAAGAAGCTTTGGAGATGCAAAAGAAGTTCAAGGAAAACAGATTTACTCTTGATGATTATCTAGTATCATTTGACAAGATTAAATCAATGGGTGATATGAATCAATTATTACAAATGGTTCCTGGACTATCTCAAAAAGTAAAGGGCGATGTTCAAGTTGACGAAAAGCAATTAGACAAGACAAAAGCAATTATCCTTTCTATGACAAAGCAAGAAAGAGATAACCCAGATATTATTTCATCTTCAAGAAAGAAGAGAATTGCTGCTGGTTCTGGAACACAAGTTCAAGATATCAACTCATTATTAAAGCAATATTCTCAAATGAAAGAAATGATGAAGAGAATGCAAAATATGGGTAAGTTCGGATTTAGAGGCGGAAGATTTCCGTTCTAATATATAAAATAGATAAATAAAATTTAATATATAAAGGAGATAAAAAACATGGCAGTTAAATTAAGATTAACAAGAATGGGTAAGACACATGCACCTTTCTACAGAATCGTTGCTATCGATGGAAGAAAAGCTAGAGGCGCTGAATACTTAGAAAACGTTGGTACATATGATCCAACTAAGAATCCAGCTGAAATCAACATCAATGCTGAAGCAGCTAAGAAATGGTTAAAGAATGGTGCTCAACCTACAGACACTGTTAGAGCTTTACTAAAGAAACAAGGTATTATTGAGTAATATGGAAGAATTAGTTAAGTTCATCGTATCACAACTTGTCGATGATATTAACGCAGTTACAATCGAATCAAGCGAACAAGATGGCGTTTTAGTTATCAATGTTATCGCTGAAAAAGACCAAGTTGGTAAGATTATCGGAAAGCAAGGCAGAATTGCTAAAGCTATCCGTACAATCGTTAAGGCTGGCGCTAATAGAACAAAGACAAAGGTATCAGTAGAAATTATTGAAAAATAATGGATAGGTATACTGTAGGAACTATCGTAAGACCACATGGGGTAAGAGGAGCTATCAAAATTGATCCTCTTACTGATGATGTGGCTCGTTTTAAAAAACTTAAAGAAATTTTTATTGAAAATCACAAATACACAGTTATACAATCTCAAGTTTCAAATAAAGAAGTATATTTAACTTTAGATGAAATTAAAGATAGAAATGCAGCAGAACTTTTACGCGGTAAAACAGTAGAGGTAGATAAAAAAGATGCTGTTGAATTAAAAGAGGGTAGATTCTTTATAGTTGATGTTATTGGCTGTAAGGTGTTTATCGAAGATAAAGAGATTGGCGTTATATCAGATGTTCTTCAATATGGGGCAGCTGATGTTTATGTAATTTCAGCAAATGATGGAAAAGAAGTGATGATTCCAGCTATTAAGAAATTACTATTAAAAGTAGATATTGAAAATAAACAAGTTTTGTTAGATAAACAAACATTTGAGGAAGTTGCAACTTATGAGGATTGAGGTACTTACTCTTTTTCCAGAGATGTTCGACTCGCTTAAAGTCGGTATTTTAGGAAAAGCTCAAGAAAAGGGGCTTTTTACTTTAAATACAACAAACATTAGAGATTACTCTTTGGATAAGCATAAGAAAGTGGATGATACTCCGTTTGGCGGTGGGGCTGGTATGGTTATGACACCACAACCACTTCATGATTCTATTAATGCAGTAGATAAAGATCATAAGTGCTTAAGGATATATCTTTCTCCTAAGGGAGAAACTTTATCTCAAAATCTTGTTCAAAAGTTAGCAAAAGAAGAGAACTTAATGTTTGTTTGCGGAAACTATGAAGGTATAGATCAAAGAATAATTGACTTAGATATAGATATGGAATTATCTATTGGCGATTATGTTTTAACTGGCGGAGAAATGGCAGCAATGGTTGCTATTAATGCCATATCTAGATATATAGATGGAGTTCTTGGTAATCAAGAATCCACATCAGAAGAGAGCTTTTCAAATGGACTTTTAGAGTATCCACAATATACTCATCCACAAGTTTTTGAAGGAATGGAAGTTCCAGAAGTATTACTAAGTGGTAATCATCAAAACATTGCAAAATGGAGATATGAAAAGCAATTAGAAATTACAAAGGAAAGAAGACCAGATTTATTGGGGGATAAATAATGAAATACAATAACGTAATAGATTCAATCATGGACGAGAACTGTTTAGATTCAGTTTGGCTTGAAGATGAAAAGGGAAAGAAGCACGAATATGAACAAGAAGCTTTAATTCCTTTTGATAATAAAATGTACGCTATTATGGTCGACGTAGAAGCTGCCAATGCTGGTGATTGGGAAAACGCTGGTGAAGTATTCTTAATAGACGAAGTTAAGCAAGAAGTAAAGCTTGTTAAGAATGTAAATACAATCAGTACAATTTTTGAAATTTACGATAGACTTTTTGATGAAAAGCAAGACGAAGAGTAATTGAATTGCTATCGCGAGAATAAGGAATAAAACAATGAGTGAAAACAAAATAATACAATGGTATCCAGGTCATATGACCAAAGCTATGCGTATGATGCAAGAGAGTATTGCACAAGTTAATTGTGTAATATATGTTCTTGATGCCCGTGCAATCACTTCTTGTATTAATCCTAAATTTAATGAGATGGTTGGTTCAAAACCAATTCTATATATAATTAACAAGCAAGATTTAGTAGAAAAAGAAGACTTGCAAAAATGGCAAAAATATTTTAACGAAAAAGGATATGACTACGTCATAGCTGATTCAATATCTGGAAAACAAAAAGATATTATTATTAGTAAGTTAAAACTATTAAATAAAGCTATGATTGAAAAATATGCCAAGAAGGGAGCTATCAAATCTATAAGAGCTATGGTTATTGGTGTTCCAAATACTGGTAAGTCAACTTTAATAAATTCTTTATGTAGACAAAAAAGAGCAATCACAGGAAATAGACCTGGTGTAACAAGAGGAAAACAATGGGTTTCTCTTGCTGAAGGCGTTGAACTTTTAGATACTCCTGGAACACTTCCACCAGCTTTTGAGAATCAAACAATAGCTAAACATTTAGCATTTATTGGTTCAATTAAAGATGGTGTTGTATATCTTGATGAATTAACAATAGAACTTATAAAGTTCTATAGAGAGAATAATAAGCAAGTTTTTATGGATAGATATAAGCTTGAGAGCTTCTCTGACGACAATATAGAAGTTATAGACGGTATTGCTAGGAATAGAGGGTTCTTGCTTAATAAAAATAATTACGATTACGATAGAGTCTATAATGCTGTTATAGATGATTTTAGAAAGCAAAAATTAGGCAAAATTATGCTTGATTTTCCAAAGGGTGAATAATGAAAACTAAACACGATACAATGACAATGCTAGAATTTGAGCATGCTAAACTTGCTCAAGGGATGCAATTTATTGGTGGCATTGATGAAGTAGGTAGAGGTCCGCTTGCTGGCCCTGTAGTTGTAGCTTGTTGTGTAATGCCACTTAATGATGAAGACATTATTCAAGGGGTAAATGACTCAAAGAAAGTAACAGAAAGAAATAGAGAAATCCTATTTGAAAAGATAAAAGAAAAGGCTATAGCATATCAAATTGAGATGCTTGATGAAAAGACAATTGATGAAATTAATATTCTTCAAGCAACTAAAAATTGTATGGCTAAAGCCATACAAGATATACAAGAAAAGACAAAATTGGATGTTGTTTTGATTGATGCTGTAAAGATAGATAGCAATGTTCCAATTGAGCCAATTATAAAAGGTGATGCTAAAAGTTATACTATAGCTTGTGCTTCAATTCTTGCAAAAGTTACAAGAGATAGAATGATGGTTGAATATGACAAAATGTATCCAGGATACGATTTTGCTTCAAACAAAGGATATGGCTCTGCTAAACACATAGCCGCATTAAAGACCATCGGGCCATGCCCAATTCATAGGAAAACTTTTATAACACATTTTGTTGAAAACTAGGAAAAAATAGTTGCGAATAGGTAATTGTTTTGTTATTATATTTGAGCAATGACTTCGGGGTAGTCCGCTGCCTAAGAGAACTAAAGTAGGTAAGAATGCTTCGTCAAACAAATTGGAGGTAAGTCACAATGAGCAATATTATTGATGTTATTGAAAAAGAAAGTTTAAGAACAGATCTTCCAGAAATCGCAATCGGTGATACAGTTAAGGTATTCGTTAAGATTAAGGAAGGTAACAAGGAAAGATTACAAGCATTTGAAGGTATCGTAATTGCTTTCAAGCATGGTAGCGTTCGTGAAACATTCACAGTAAGAAAGATTTCTTATGGTGTAGGCGTTGAAAGAACATTCCCATTACATTCACCAAGAATCGACCATATCGATGTTGTAAAGCATGGTAAGGCTGCTAGAGCTAAGTTATATTACCTAAGAAACAGAATTGGTAAGGCTGCTAGATTAACAGAAGTTGAAGACTAATCTTTCTATGATTTAGATTAAAAGTGCTCTCGAGAAATCGGGAGCATTTTTCTTATAATAATATATATTATAATATTTTATTTTAATAATTATGCTTGATAATGCCACTCAATTTGATTATTATATAAATAAATGCAGCAAACGTTAATTAACAGGTGGCTTATAATGAAAAGAAGAATTTTAATCACATTAACAATAATCGCAATCCTAGTTGTGGCATTAATGAGTTTCACAGCATGTAAGAATTCTACAGATTACGATGTTAATCTTTTGACTAACTCAGATTTTGAAAAGGTAAATGATTTAGGTACAGTTACATCTTGGACTGCTACAGATACATCTACTGTTTCTTTCCCAAAGAATACAAGAGATGACTCATATGATCCAAAGCTTGGTTCATATTATGCAAAGTTCTCAGTTACAAGCAAGTATACTTATTTGTATCAAACTGTTACTCTTGAGAAGAATAAGTCTTATGAGATTAAAGCATATGTAAAAGTTGATTCAGTATCAACAAGCAATGATATTGGATTTAGATTTGGTTTTGATACAGCTGAAAGTTTTGTTGGATTAAACATTACAAAAGATACAGATGGTGAATGGGAAACATTTACATATTACTTCACATCAAGTGTAAGTGGCGATGTTAAATTAACAATCGGAACTGGTAATTCTACAAATACTGCTGTTTCAGCAACAGCATATGTAGATAACGTTTCTTTAAAGAAAGTTGAATCTATCCCAGAATCATTCTCAAAGGATAATACAATTGAAGTTCTAAAAATTACAGATAAGAACACATTAGAAAATGGCGGTTCTATAACATTCGTTATTCTAATGACTATTATGAGTTTATTAATTGCTTGCGCATTATTTATTGCTATTAAAGCAAATACAACAAAAGAAGGAGCTATCGTTCTTCCAAAAGAAAAGAAGACAACAAAACTTGATGAGTTTTTCGGAAAGTTTATGAATGTTGATAAAGCAAAGGAAGTATTAGGAAGCAACTTTGCAATATTCCTATACGTTATGGTAGGTGCATTGCTTATTAGATTTATCATTTCTGTTGCCTCATATGGATTAACAAGTGCTGTAACAACTCTAGAGAGCATTGCAAAATATGGCAGTGAAGGCGGTCTTCTTTCATTCTATTCTTCACATACAAGCGTAACAGCTCCTGTTGGTGTAAGCGTTGTATACACAATATTAGGTTATGTTGCAAACTCATTAGGAATTAAGAGTGGTTCATTAGGTTTTGCAATCTTAATGAGATTACCAATGGTTATTTCTGAAATTGTTACAACATACATGATTTATGTATTCACAGCAAAGCACAAGTCAGAAAAGACAGCAGCTATCTATTCAGCTATCTATGCATTTGTTCCTGTATTCTTCTTCTTTGGAAGTTTCTATGCAGCAACAGAAGTAATTGCTATGGCATTTATAGTTGGAATGATGATGGCAATCTTGAATAAAGATTACATTATTGCTGGCGCAACATATCTTGGAGCTTTATTATTCAGCAACTATGCTTTAATTATTTTACCAATTATCGCAGTATTCGAAATTTGGGGAATGGTTAAGGATAAGACAAAGATTTTAGAAATCTCATTAACAGCAGCTATAAGCTTCATTATCTTATACGTATTCGGAATGTTAATGACATGGGACAGCGTTAAGGATGGTCAAGTGTTTGAATACTTCAAGAGAATGTATCAATTCTTCAAGGATAGCTTATTCTTATCTACAGACTCATTCAATATGTATGCAATATTCGGTGCTGCTAATGATAAGACAAGATCAACAATGATAGAAGTATTTAACTGGTTGTTCGTTGCAGCAATGAGCGCTTGGCCAATTTACTTATATATCAAGAATAACAATAGAGCAGATTTAGTTTTAAACTCAGCATTAATGTTTGCAGCTTATGCAGTTATTGGCGCTCAATCAACTGTTTATGTTCTTCCATTTGCTTTAGTATTATTACTAATCTACGTAATTATCGTTCCAGATAATAGATTATATTTATGTTTAAGTGCGTTAGCTACATTGTCATTCATGAACTTAGCACAAATCGCATCTCAAAGCGGATATATCTCAGCTGTTGATGGTGCTCAATATACAGCATTTGCAAGCAATAGCCCATTCCTAATTGTATTTAGTATCTTTACAGTTATTGCAATGTTCTATTTTGCATACACATGCATAGATATTTCTTACTATGATGAAGTAAGCCCAATTAGCCCACTTACAGGATCCCTAAAGGATGATGCTAAAAAGCTTCTTTCTCAATTAAATCCTAAGAAGTTATCTAAAAAATCAAAATAAGTGAAGGCAAATAAATGAAATTAATAATTGTAGAATCACCACATAAGGCAACCACAATATCTAAGTATTTAGGTAAGGATTTCAAGGTCATTGCTTCAAAGGGCCACGTTAGAGATTTACCTGAAAAGAGAATGGCTGTTAATGTGGATAACAACTTCGAACCAGAATACGTAATCAATCCAGATAAGGAAGCAACGATTAAGTATATCAAGCAAGAAGTAGCAAAAGCAGATAAAGTTTATCTTGCAGGCGACCCGGATAGAGAGGGAGAAGCTATTTCTTGGCATATATCTGAAGTTTGCAACGTAAAAGGAAATGATGTTCGTATTGAATTCAATGAGATTTCTAAAAAGGCAGTAGAAAATGCTATTGAACATCCAAGGGCAATTAATATGGACCTTGTTGATGCTCAACAAGCAAGACGTGTTTTAGATAGACTCGTAGGTTATGAATTATCTCCAATTATTTCAAAATTAATCCAAAATGGATTATCTGCTGGTCGTGTTCAATCTGTAGCCTTAAAGATGATTGTAGATAGAGAAAACGAGATTAGAAACTTTAAGCCAGAAGAATATTGGAATATTACAGCTGCTATTTCTAAAACAGAAAACGGCAAGTCATATAAGTGTGATTTCAATGGACTAAATGATGGAAAGAAAATGAAAGTTCCAAATAAGGAAGTTGCAGATGAAATCATTGAAGCTTCAAAGAATGGTTCATGGAGTGTTAACAACGTTAAGAGATCAAAATCTTACTCAAAAGCTCCAGCTCCATTTACAACATCAACAATGCAACAAGAAGCTATTGCTAAATTAAACTTTACAGCAGCTCAAGTTACAAAGTGTGCTCAAGCTCTATATGAAGGTGTAGAGATTGAAGGAATGGGACAAACAGCATTAGTTACATACATAAGAACTGACTCTGTCAGAGTATCTCCAGATGCTCAATATGCAGCACTGAACTTTATTGCAGAGAAATTCGGTAAAGATTATGCTCCATCAAGACCAAATAAGTATGAGACTAAAGAAACTGCACAAGATGCACACGAAGCTATAAGACCAATTAATGTTGAATTAACTCCAGATAGCATTAAGAATAAGATGGGAAGAGATGAATGGAGATTATATAACTTAGTATATAATCGTTTCTTAGCTTCTCAAATGTCACCAGCTACATACGATACTTTAGAAGTTACTATGGCTGTTGATAAATATTTCTATAAGTTAAAAGGAAAAACTTGTACATTCAAAGGTTATACAGCAGCTTACAGCGTAAGCGATGAAAAGGATGTAGCAAAAGAACTTCCTAACTTTGAAGAAGGCGAGAACTTATTCTGTCAAGACGTGAAGGGTGAACAAAAATTCACAAAGCCAGCTCCAAGATATACAGATGGCACTGTTATTAAGGCTATGGAAGAAAACGGTATTGGTCGTCCTTCTACATACGAAAAGACTGTATCAACATTGCTATTCAGAAAATATATCGAAAAGCAAAAGAATGTAGAAACAAAGAAGATGGAACTTGTTCCAACAGAACTTGGTGAGAATGTTGTTAAACAATTAGTTGAACATTTCCCAACAATTATGGATACAAAGTTTACTGCTGCAATGGAAACTAAACTAGATGAAATTGCAAATGGTAATGAACAATGGCAAAAGGTATTAGGAGAATTCTATCCTGATTTCCATAAGCAAGTTCTTGAATTAAAGTATTTAGGTAAGAAAGCAGCTCCAAAAGAGAGTGATGTTATCTGTGATAAATGCGGTGCAAGAATGGTTATAAGACAAGGAAAGTTTGGTTCATTCCTTGCTTGTCCTAATTTCCCTAAGTGCCGTAATACAAAGCCTATTGAAGAGCAAGTTGCAACTTGTCCACAATGTGGAAAACCAGTATATAAGAGAATAGGAAAAACAGGAAAGCCATATTATGCTTGTTCTGGATACCCAACATGCAAGTTTATTAGTTGGGATTTACCAGCTCCTATTTTATGTCCAACATGTAACAGCCCAATGAAGATTGTTACAAAAGATGATGGAACAAAATTATATGTATGTACAAATAAAACATGTCATACAAAGGTAACACCAGATGACAACAATTAGAGTTATCGGTGGTGGCCTTGCAGGATGCGAAGCTGCATATCAATTATTAAAAAGAGGATATGAAGTTGAGCTATACGAAATGAGAGGAGTTAAATCTACTCCTTGTCATAAAACAGACAAATTAGCAGAACTTGTATGTTCAAATTCTCTTAAGAGTGTTAGTGAAGATACAGGACATGGACTTTTAAAACTTGAAATGCAAAAATTGGGAAGTTTGCTACTTGATTGTGCTTATAAAGCACAAGTACCAGCAGGTGGCGCTCTTGCCGTAGATAGAGATGTATTTAGTGATCTTGTTTTTGAAGAATTATCTAAGTTTAAAAACTTAAAGATTATTCGTGAAGAAGTAACTACAATAGATGGTTCAATTCCAACTATTATTGCCTCTGGTCCTTTAACAAGCGATACATTATCTAAAGAAATATCTAAATTACTTGGTGGTGAATATCTTCATTTCTATGATGCAGTAGCTCCAATAATTAGTGTAGATGGAATTGACTTTAATAAGGCATTCTTTGCTGCAAGATATGATAAAGGCGGAGATGATTATATAAACTGCCCAATGAATAAGGAAGAATACCTTAAGTTCTATAATGAACTTATTCATGCAGAAAGAGCAACATTGCACGATTTTGATTTGCAAGTATTTGAGAACTGTATGCCAATTGAGATTATGGCATCACGTGGCGAGGATACAATGCGTTTTGGCCCACTAAGACCAAAGGGAATTAGAAGACCAGGATCAGATGAAAGATTCTATGCTGTTGTTCAATTAAGAAAAGAAAATGTTGAAGGCAATGCTTACAACATAGTTGGATTCCAAACAAACTTAAAGTTTGGAGAACAAAAAAGAGTATTCTCTCTAATACCAGGTCTTGAGAATGTTGAATTCCAAAGATATGGTGTTATGCATAGAAATACATATATTGACGCACCAAAAGTGCTAAATGAGAAATTCCAATTAAAGTCTAACAAGAATATATTCTTTGCTGGACAAATGACTGGAGTTGAAGGATATGTTGAATCAATGATGAGCGGAATGATTGCCGCTATAAATCTAGATTTAACATTAAGAGGAAAAGAAGGACTTGTAATGCCAAAAGAAAGCATTATAGGAACTTTACAAAGACACGTTGCAACTGAGAATTGCGACTACGAACCGATGAATGCCAATTTTGGAATTCTCCCTGGACTTGAGAATCCAAAAAGAGACAAGAAGGAAAGAAAATTACAGTATACGCAAAGATCTTTAGAATTAATAGATAAATATCTAGAATCTTTAGATCAGTAAGAGAGGTTAAGAATGGAAATTGAATTAAGAGGAACTACAATTTGTGCTGTATGTAAGGATGGCAAAACAGCTATTGCTGGTGATGGTCAAATTACTATGGGACAAAGTGTTATATTAAAGGGCACAGCAAGAAAGGTTAGAAGAATTTTTAACGACAAAGTCGTTATGGGCTTTGCCGGATCTGTTGCTGATGCTATGGCACTTAGTGAAAAATTAGAAAAGATGCTACAAAAATATAGTGGCAATTTAATGAGAAGTGCTGTTGAACTTGCTGAACTTTGGAGAGACGATAAATTACCAAGAAAATTAGATGCAATGATGATTGTTGCAGATAAGGATAGTTTATTAATTGTTTCAGGTTCAGGTGAAGTTATTGAACCAGATGGTGGTGTTTGTGCAATTGGTTCTGGTGGTAACTATGCTTTAGCTGCTGCTCGTGCACTTGTTGCTGAAACAAATCTTGAAGCAAAGGATATTGCTTTCAAGTCATTAAAGATTGCAAGTGAACTTTGTGTATTCACAAACGATCACATTATTGTAGAGGAGGTATAGTATGGTTGAAGAATTAACTCCTAAGCAAATCGTTGCAGAATTAAATAGATTTATTATTGGACAAAATGAAGCTAAGAAGGCTGTTGCTGTAGCTTTAAGAAATAGATATAGAAGATCAAGATTACCAAAAGAACTTCAAGATGAAATTACTCCAAAGAACATCATTATGAAGGGACCTACAGGTGTTGGTAAGACTGAAATTGCAAGAAGACTTGCAAAACTTGTTAAAGCTCCATTTGTTAAAGTTGAAGCTACTAAGTTTACAGAAGTAGGTTATGTTGGTAGAGACGTTGAATCTATGGTTAGAGAACTTGTAGAAGCTTCATATAGACTTGTAAAAGAAGAACAAGCAAAGAGTGTAGAACAAAGAGCTAAAGAAATTGTAGAGAATAAGATTGTTCCTGCAATTATTGAAAAGAGAAAAGATTCTTTCCCAGATTTATCTGAAAGCCAAATTAGAGCTTATGTTCTACAAGAATTAAGAGAAGGAAAAGTTAACGATTTAGTTATTGATATTGCGCTTCCAGAAGTTGCTAAGAACCCTATGATGATGGGACAAGGCGGAAGCATTCAATTCTCAATCGCTGATATAACAAAGCAAATGATGGGTGGTAAGGCTCCTTTAAAGAAGCGTACTATCTCTGTTGAAAATGCTTATAAGATTTTAATGGATGATGCCGTTGAATCTTTAGTTGATAAAGATGATATCGATGCAGAAGCTATTAGAAGAGCAGAAAACGATGGTATTATCTTCATCGATGAAATCGATAAGATTGCTTCAAAAGGAAATAGCAGCGGTAACAACGATGTTTCTAGAGAAGGTGTTCAAAGAGATATATTACCAATCGTAGAAGGATCTACAGTAAACACAAAGCATGGTAATGTTAAGACTGATTATATCTTATTCATTGCTGCTGGTGCTTTCCATGTTTCATCTGTATCTGATTTAATCCCAGAACTTCAAGGTAGATTCCCAATTAGAGTTGATCTTGATAGTTTAACAAAAGACGATTTCATTGAGATTTTAACAAAGCCAGATAATGCTATCTTAATGCAATATACAGAATTATTGAAGGTTGATAACATTAAGTTAAAATTCACAAATGATGCTATAGATACAATTGCTGAAGTTGCATTTGCCCAAAATGAAACAAATGAAGATATCGGTGCTAGAAGATTACAAACAATTATGGAAAAGATTCTAGAAGATGTATCATATGAAGCTACTGACTTTGAACAAGAGCATGAACTTGTTGTTGATAAGAAGTATGTTGAAGATCATATGGGAACAGCAATGAAATCATTAAATTTGAATAAGTTTATTTTATAAGAGGAATATAGAAAATGATTAGTATACCTAAGGGTACAAAAGACGTATTACCACAAGATTCTTACAAATGGCACTATGTTGAAGACGTTGTAAAAGGCGTAGCTCGTTCTTTTAATATAAAAGAAATTAGAACTCCAGTTTTTGAACACACAGAGCTATTCTTAAGAGGTGTTGGCGATACAACAGACATTGTTAATAAGGAAATGTATACTTTCTTAGATAAAGGTGAAAGAAGTATTACATTAAAACCAGAAGGCACAGCAGGTGTTGCTAGAGCTTTTATTGAAAACTCTTTATATGCAAACCCTCAACCAACAAAGATGTTCTACATCACTCCAGTATTTAGATATGAGAAACCTCAAGCTGGAAGACTTCGTGAACACCATCAATTCGGTATTGAATTCTATGGTGCTACATCTCCAAAGGCAGATGTTGAAGTTATGATGGTAGCAAAATCTATCTTTGATAAGTTAGGCATTAAGGATTTAACTTTAAATATTAACAGTATCGGATGCCCAGAGTGTAGAAAGAAATACAACGCTGCATTAAAAGAGTATTTAGGCTCTAGATTTGATGAATTATGCGAAACATGTCAAGAAAGATTCGAAAAGAATCCTTTAAGAATTTTGGATTGCAAAGTTCCATCATGTAAGGAAATTGTTAAAGATGCTCCTGTCGTTTTAGATTATCTATGTGATGAGTGTAAAGCACATCATGAAGCTGTATTAAGCATGCTAGATAAACTAGGTGTAAATTATGTTGTTAATCCACAAATCGTAAGAGGTTTGGATTATTATACAAGAACAGTATTTGAGTTCGTTTCAAATAATATCGGTGCTCAAGGAACAGTTTGCGGTGGTGGTAGATATAACAATCTAGTAGAGCAAGTTGGCGGTAAGCCTACTCCAGCTGTTGGATTTGGCATGGGCCTTGAAAGATTAATTCTTACACTTGAAGCATTAAATCTTCCAGTAGGCGAACCAGAAGTTCCAGATGTATATCTAATTGCTATGGGCGATAAAGCTCAAGATGAAATCCTTGTTCTTGCTAACAAGTTAAGAGCAAATGGTGTAAGCGCAGAAGTTGATTTATTAGATAGATCATTTAAAGCACAAATGAAATATGCAGATAAAGTTGCTGCTAAATATTTAGTAGTAATTGGTGATGATGAACTTCAAAAAGGCGTAGTAAATGTTAAAGAAATGCAAAGCGGAAAAGAATCCCAAGTTGAATTAAAGGAATTAGTGGGATTCTTCGGAGGTAATAAATAATTATGGTAGATATCTTAGGAAGCACAAAAAGAACACATAAGTGTGGTGTTTTAAGAGGTAGTGACATTGGAAGCGAAGTAACAGTAATGGGCTTCGTAGCAAAATATAGAAATTTAGGTAACTTATTGTTTATCGATGTTAGAGACATATCAGGTCTTGTTCAAGTTGCTTTTGATGACAATGTAGATAAAGAAGTGTTTGAAAGAGCTACAACTCTAAGAACAGAATATGTTGTTGCAATTACAGGAACAGTTAGATCAAGAGGTAGCAATATTAATAAGACTTTACCAACTGGTGAAATCGAAATCTTAGCTACAGGCTTAAAGATTTTAGCAGAAGCTGAAACAACTCCTTTCGAAATTAAGGATGATGCTAAGGTTAATGAAAATCTAAGATTAACATATAGATATCTTGATTTAAGAAGACCTTCATTACAAAAGGCTCTTATCTTAAGAGATAAGATTACTCATATTGTTAGAAATTATTTATCAGACAATGGTTTCTTAGATATCGAAACTCCATGTCTTGGTAAATCTACTCCAGAAGGCGCTAGAGACTATTTAGTACCATCTCGTGTTCACCCAGGTGAATTCTATGCTTTACCACAATCTCCACAATTATATAAGCAATTATTAATGATTGCTGGTATGGATAGATATTACCAAATCGCAAGATGCTTCAGAGATGAAGACTTACGTGCTAACCGTCAACCAGAATTTACACAAATCGACTTAGAAATGAGCTATGTTGAATCTTGTGAAGATGTTATGGGAGTAGCAGAAGGTTTAATTAAGAAAGTATTCTCAGAATGCTGTGGATGTACATTCGATGGTCCATTCAGAAGAATCACTTGGAAAGAAGCTATGGAAAGATGGGGCTCAGATAAGCCAGATACAAGATTCGGCTTAGAATTAAACAACATATCTGATATCGTTAAAGATTGCGGCTTTGGTGTATTCTCAGGAGCTGTAGCAAATGGTGGTGCAGTAAGAGCTATTAACGCTAAGGGCTTAGTATCTAAGATGACAAGAAAAGATATGGATGCATATGGCGAATTTGTTAAGTCATATGGTGCAAAGGGTCTTGCTTGGGCAATGGTTAAGCCAGAAGGTGTTACATCTTCATTCTTTAAGTTCTTAACAGAAGATGAACAAAAGGCAATCCTTGCTAAATTAAATGCTGAAGAAGGAGACGTATTATTCTTCGTTGCTTCAGATAAGCCAAAAGTTACATTTGATGCTCTTGGTGCATTAAGATGTGAAATTGCTTCAAAATATGAATTATTCGACAAGTCTCAATATGACTTCCTATGGGTAACAGAATTCCCAATGTTCGAGTGGAGTGAAGAAGAACAAAGATTAGTTGCAATGCATCACCCATTCACAAGCCCAATGGTAGAAGACTTCGGATTATTAGATACAGATCCAATTAATGTAAGATCAAATGCTTACGATATGGTTATTAATGGACAAGAAGCAGGTGGTGGTTCTATAAGAATTCATAACCCTGAATTACAAAAGAAGATATTCAATTTAATTGGTTTAACACAAGAACAAATTAAAGAGAAGTTTGGATTCTTCGTAGACGCATTCAAGTATGGTGCTCCTCCTCATGGTGGTTTAGCATTCGGTCTAGATAGAATGACAATGCTTTGTGGACAAATAGATAACATTAAAGATGTTATTGCATTCCCTAAGGTACAAAATGCATCATGTCTAATGAGTGATGCTCCATCAGCCGTTGATCCACAACAACTTGCAGATTTAAAAATTGAAACTAAAAACAACTAGTATATAAACAAGGAGAAATAAATAAATGATCGATTTCAAGACAATTAAAGCAACAGATCCAGAACTAGTAGAAGCTTTTGAATTAGAGCTTTCTAGACAACAACACAATATCGAACTTATCGCTAGTGAAAATATTGTATCACCAGCTGTTATGGCAGCTATGGGTTCTCATTTAACAAACAAGTATGCTGAAGGTTACCCGGGCAAGAGATATTACGGTGGTTGTCAATATGTAGATATCGTTGAAGATTTAGCAAGACAAAGAGCTTGTGAATTATTCGGCGCTAAATTTGCTAACGTTCAACCTCACTCAGGTGCTAACGCTAACTTAGCTACATTCTTCGCTTTACTACAACCAGGCGATACAGTACTTTCTATGTCACTTGCACATGGCGGTCACTTATCTCATGGTAGCCCAGTAAACATTTCTGGTAAGTATTTTAATATCGTTCCTTACGAAGTATCTAAGGAAACTTGTACTATCGATTATGATGAAGTAGAAAGAATTGCTCTTGAATGCAAGCCAAAGTTAATTTTAGCTGGTGCTTCTGCTTATCCAAGAATTATTGATTTCAAGAGATTCAGAGAAATCGCAGATAAGGTTGGTGCATACTTTATGGTAGATATGGCTCACATCGCTGGTCTAGTAGCTGCTGGATGCCATCCATCACCAGTAGGTATTGCAGATGTTGTTACAACAACAACTCACAAGACATTACGTGGACCAAGAGGTGGTTTAATCTTAACAAACGATGAAGAATTATTTGCAAAGATTAATAAGGCTATCTTCCCAGGTACACAAGGTGGTCCTTTAATGCACGTTATCGCTGCTAAGGCTGTAGCATTAAAAGAAGCTTTAACTCCAGAATTCAAGGCTTACCAACAACAAATCGTTAAGAATGCTAAGGTTCTATCTGAAGCATTATTAGCTAAGGGTGTAGATCTAGTTTCTGGTGGTACAGATAACCACTTAATGCTTATCGACTTAACAAAGAAGGGTAAGACAGGTAAGGAACTTGAAGCTTTACTTGATGCTGCTCATATTACAGCTAACAAGAACGCTATTCCATTCGATACACAAAAGCCATTCGTAACAAGTGGTGTTCGTATCGGTACTCCTGCTGTTACAGCTAGAGGAATGAAGGAAGACGATATGCTAATTATTGCTGACTGTATTGCTGATCTAATTGATAACGGTGAAGCTGCTATCGAAAGATGCACACAAAAGGTTGTTGCTCTTTGCGATAAGTATCCACTATACGCTAACGATATCATTAGATAATAATTGATTGTTTATATGTCGGCTCCTCTTAATAGGGGAGTCGATTTTTTTGTCTTTGAGAATAAAAAAAATATCTAGACTTGCTAGATATTGGAGACATCCTGGCATAAGGTGCACAACTACCTTGTGCCAGGAATCTAAAAGTTCTTGTTTAGTAAAGGAGACGCGTTGGTGCTTTAAGGTGCACAACTACCCAAGCACCAAGCGCTATCTAAAAGTTTTTCCTTTTCTTCACACTTATAGTGTAAAACTCAATAATGAAATGAATATTAAAAGTTTTAAAAAAATCAATATGTTGTGTAAAAATCTTTTAATAAATCTATATATAGTACTATATGTTGTGGTTTATAAATGTAATAAGGCCGTACACAATTGTACGACCTTGGTTATTCTTTGGAGACTTTCTGGTGCTTAGGTGCACAACTTCCTAGCACCAGAATTCATCTAAAAGTTTTCTTTATTTCTTACACCTTTATTGTAGAAATCAAGTATGAAATAAATATTAAAAAATCTTAAGAAAACTAGCTTGTTTGGTAAAATGTTTTTAATGTAGCCAAATTATGAGATATTACGAAGTAATAAGTCATATTTTAATATTATATAAAATAATATATAATAAATAAGAAGAGGGAATAATTATGAGAATCTCAAATACTAGAATGATAGCTTTTCTCTGCTTAGTAGTAGTGGTATTGTGTGCTTTTACTATTGGGTGTTCTCATAAAGAAGAACTTTCATCTGAATTTAGTTATATGATTGATGAGCCAACTTCTGGTTTTTGGCTTGATTATAAATCAGATAAAAAAGAGTTTAAAGTAGATAATGTTGTTTTGGAAGTATATTTTGGATGGCATCACCCAACAAATTTTGATACAAAATACGATAGTTTAGATTTTGAATTAGTTGCTAGAAAGGATGATGGTCAAGATGAATACGTTGTTGCTAGTATCCCTGGATTTAATAGCATTAAGTATCATTGTGATTTTTCCTCAGGAAAGAAAATTGCCTATAAGCATAGTGAAACAATAATTATTCCAGAAGAATTATTTGATTCTGAATCTGGTAAAATTTGGTTAATTTTGAAAGGATTTGTTTCAGATGGTTATTATCCTGGAGGAGGCTATAACTCTTTTATATACACAAAAATGGGAGATGGTTTAGTAAGACTTGATAGTAAATAAGTGTTGTGTTTGATTTCGCGTAATCAAAGAACTTATTGATTCTTATTGTTTTACAGATGATAAATCATAGGAATAAAATACAACCACTACGATTGCTAATTATGGTTTATAATATTGGAAAGAGGGAATAATTATGAGAATGGTTGATGTTATCCGTAAAAAGAGAGACGGACAAGAACTGACAAAGGATGAGATTGATTTCTTTATTAAAGGTTATGTAGAAGGTCAAATTCCAGATTATCAAGTATCAGCTCTATTAATGGCGATATATTATAAGGGCATGAATGACAGAGAAACTGCCGATTTAACTTTTGCTATTAGAGATTCAGGGGATAGATTAGATTTCTCGAATGTTAATGGTATAAGAGTAGACAAGCATTCTACTGGCGGTGTTGGAGATAAGACAAGCTTAGTAGTAGCTCCAATCGTTGCATCATTAGGCGTTAAAGTTGCAAAAATGAGTGGTAGAGGACTTGGACACACAGGCGGAACAATAGATAAATTAGAAGCTATTCCTGGTTTTAATACTGAGATAGAAGAAAAGAAGTTTATAGATATTGTAAATGATATAGGTATATGTATTGTTGGACAAAGCAAAGAACTTGCTCCAGCAGACAAGAAATTGTATGCATTAAGAGATGTTACATCCACTGTAGATTCTCTTCCTCTAATCGTATCAAGCATAATGGGCAAGAAATTAGCAGCAGACGATGATTGTATCGTTCTTGATGTAAAATCCGGTTCAGGCGCTTTATGTAAGACGGTAGAAGAAAGCAAGAAGCTTGCTAAGTCTATGGTAGATATTGGTAATCGTGCTGGTAAAGCTATGAGAGCTTTAATTACAGATATGGATAGGCCTTTAGGAAATGCAATAGGAAATTCCCTTGAAGTAATAGAAGCTGTTAAAACACTAAAAGGAGAAGGCCCAAAAGATCTTGAAGATTTATGTGTTATATTAGCAACTAATATGCTTTCTCTTGCAAAGGTTGGAACATACGATGAATGCAAGTTAAAAGTTAAAGAGGCTATTGCTAATGGAAGTGCTTTTGATACGTTTGTAAAGATGGTTGAAGCACAAGGCGGGGATAGCAGTTTTATAAAAGATGTATCTAAATTTAGCGTAGCTCCATATACAAAAGAAGTTAAGGCAGATAAAGAAGGATTTATATGCCAAGTTGATACAGAAAAGTATGGAATGGCAAGTGTAATACTTGGAGCAGGCAGAAATAGAAAAGAAGATAATATCGATTATTCAGCAGGTATAATGCTTAATAAAAAGACCGGCGATTATGTATATCCAGGCGATGTTATAGCAACATTATATACATCAAACGAAAGTTCGCTTGCTGAAGCAAATAATATGATATTATTATCTACAAAGATATGTAAAGAACCACCAATAGTTAGACCATTGGTGCTAGGAATAGTTCAATAAAGGATAAATATGGATATTAAGGAAATATTAGGAAAATGTGATCATACATTATTATCTCAAAGTGCTACTTGGGAAGATATAAAAGCTATTTGCGATGATGGAATGAAATATAGAACTGCATCAGTTTGTATTCCTCCAGTATTTGTTAAAAGGGCAAAAGAATATGTGCAAGATAAAGTAAAGATTTGTACTGTTATTGGTTTCCCAAATGGCTATAATACAACAGCAATTAAAGCATTAGAAACTCAAGATGCTTTAAACAATGGTGCTGATGAGATAGATATGGTTATTAATATTGGCGAATTAAAGGCCAAGAATTATGGATATGTTTTAAATGAGATAATGACACTAAAGTCTCTATGCGGAGAAAAGATATTAAAAGTTATTATTGAGACATGTTTATTAACTGACGATGAAAAGATAAAAATGTGTGAATTAGTAACTGAAGCTAAAGCTGATTATATTAAGACATCTACAGGGTTTTCAAAAGCTGGTGCAACGTTTGATGATATAAAGCTTTTTGCAAAACATATTGGTCCAGATGTTAAAATGAAAGCAGCAGGTGGAATATCTTCGATTGATGATGCCGAAGAGTTTATTAAACTTGGTGCTTCTAGACTTGGTACTAGTAGAATAGTAAAAATCGTAAAAGAAATGGAAAGTAAATAGGGGGAGTTTATGGCAATACCTACACCACACATTGAAGCAAAAAAGGGAGATTTCGCTGACACTGTATTGATGCCAGGTGATCCGTTGAGAGCAAAGTTTATTGCAGAGACTTATTTAGAGGATTGTAAGCAAATTAATTCTGTTAGAGGAATGCTAGGTTATACAGGTTTCTATAAAGGTAAGAAAGTATCTGTTATGGGGTCTGGTATGGGACAACCTTCAATTGGTATTTATTCTTACGAACTATTTAACTTCTATGATGTTAAAACAATTATTAGGATTGGTTCATGTGGTTCGTTAGATAAAGATTTGCATGTTAAAGATTTAATAATTGCTATGGGTGCTTGCACAAATGGTAATTATGCTTCCCAATATAGATTGCCAGGAACATTTGCTCCAATAGCTGATTTTGATTTAGTAAAAAGAGCAGTAGAATTATGTGAAGAAAAGGGTGTTAATTATAAAGTTGGAAATATCTTATCTTCAGATACATTCTATGATGATTCTAATAGCACTTTAGATTGGGCAAAGATGGGAGTTTTAGGTGTTGAGATGGAATCTGCAGCTTTATATTGTAATGCAGCAAGAGCTCATAAAAAAGCTCTTTGTATATGTACGGTTAGTGACAGCCTTGTAAATGACGAAATTACGACATCTGAAGAAAGACGTACATCTTTTACAAAAATGATGGAGATAGCCTTAGAATTGGCTTAGAGAATGTCTAAGAGAGTATTCATTATAGTCCTAGATAGTTGCGGTTGCGGAGAAATGCCAGATGCATATAAATGGCATGACGAGGGAAGTAATACTCTAGGGGTAATAAGAAAGAATAAGAATTTTAATTGTCCTAATCTAATTGATATGGGACTATTTAATATTGAAACAGTTGGTGGTGGGATAGATAAACCAACAGGTTCTTTTGCAAGATTAAAAGAAGAATCAATGGGTAAGGATACAACAATAGGCCATTGGGAAATTGCAGGACTTGTATCTGAAAAACCATTTCCAACTTATCCAAACGGATTTCCAAAAGATATAATAGAACAGTTCGAAAATAAGACTGGCAGAAAGACTTTATGTAATAAACCATATTCAGGAACAGAAGTTATAAAGGATTATGGCGAAGAACACATAAAGAGTGGTGCATTAATTGTTTATACATCTGCAGATAGTGTATTCCAAATAGCTGCGCATGAGGATGTAGTTCCTGTTCAAGAATTATATAGATATTGTGAAATTGCAAGAGAGATTTTGCAAGGCGAACATGCAGTGGGTAGAGTTATAGCAAGACCATTTAATGGCAATTATCCATTTTCAAGAACTGCTAACCGTCATGATTTTTCGTTAGTTCCACCTAAGAACACAATGCTAGATTTATTAAAAGAAGAAGGCTTGGCAACAATTTCCGTTGGTAAGATATATGATATCTTTGCAGGAAAAAGTGTAAGTGAGAGTAATAGAACTTCTTCAAATCATGAAGGAATGGAAGTAGCAATTAATATTCAAAAAAGAGATTTTGAAGGTTTGTGCTTTGTGAATCTAGTAGATTTTGATATGAAGTATGGACATAGAAACGATATAGATGGATATGCTCTTGCTATGACAGATTTTGATGTTCAATTAAAAGAATTCGAAAGGGGAATGAAAGATGATGATATATTAATCATCACTGCGGATCATGGCTGTGATCCCGCAACTCCATCTACAGATCACTCAAGAGAATATGTTCCAATGCTAATATATGGAAAGCATATAAAGAGTGGGGTAGATTTAAAAACACGAAACACATTCGCAGATATATCTGCAACAATATTAGATTATTTTGGTGTAGATAAAAAAGATACGAAAGGAACAAGTTTCTTGAAAGAAGTATTAGTATAAAAAATAGGGTTCACGATAAAACGTGAACCCCTAACTTTGTCTTTTATTTATTAGGCTTTAGGAAGACCATTTTTGTCGAATTCTTCAACCATATCGATTGATATATCTAAAACCTTAGATAAACATTCTGGTGATAAGTTGTCCCAGTTGTCTTCTCTTGTATGATAGTACTTTTGTACATTAGGATTCATAGCAGCAAGACAAGTTGCTTTTAATCCAGATTGAGAGAATGCAGCAGCATCAGTAGCACCAGCAAATACTGAACCATATTTTAAGTTCATTCCATTCTTTGCTGCGCAATCTTTTGCAAGTTGACATACTTGAGCATCATTTTTAGTAATACCATTCATATCTCTTGAATAGATAACTAAGTGTTCAAGTTCTCTTAATGTTTCATATGTTACGAAAATAGATTCAATACCTTCTTCTTTACCGTAATCTGGATTTGTTCTACAGAAAGCTTTTGCTCCTCTAAGTCCAGCTTCTTCAGAACCTGTGATTAGGGCAACAACTTCAGTATTTTCAAGTTCAATATTACTTTCCTTAATAGCCTTAATAGTAGCAATAGCCATTTCACATGCTGTTAAATTGTCATTTGCTCCTGGAACAACTGTCTTGTAATCGCAGAACCAGAAGAATGCAATATAGAATGGGAAGAATACAAATGAAGCAAAGCTTGTATATAATAACCAGCCAGTAGGAGTTCCAACAGGGCCGCCAAGTTCAGAAAAACATGTAACGATGGCAAGAACTGTTGAGAAACCAAAACCGATAACTACAGTAATAATTGAAGTTAGGAATAGAGGATATCCTCCAACATGGTGCCAGTGCCATTCATATACGGCATCTGAGTGTCCATTAAATACGATACGCTTTTTAATCTCACCTTTAGGTTTTAACATACCGATAACGTTTCCCGATGTTCCATATTCGAATAATGGATCAATAAATGGTTTATAGAATACGAATTCCATAAACATAGGAACGATAGCAATTATATAACATAATATAGAGAATACAGGAGTCATATAATAAATTGCATTACCAAGCATTGTAAAAATAGAAGTGAAATAAGTCCAGCCAAAGAAAGCACGAGGTGCAACCTTGAATGTTTGCTTTACAACGTTTTGTTTTCCGCATAAGCCAGATAGTTCTTCTGCCATATGATCTAGTGCTTGATTCTCTCCCTTAGAACCAGGAACACGAGGCTCATATTTTGTTATGATGTGTTTGATTTCCGATTGAATATATTCAACGGATTCAGCTCTCTTTTCTTTAGTGATATTCATAAGATAACCCCTTTTTTGCGTAATCTTTAACATTTTTATTATATATTTTTTAAATATTATGCGCAATATATCAATTTGACACAAATTATGTATTTACTAAAAGTAATAGTGGGATGTATAATTTAACTATGTTAAGTTACATTTTATCTGCAGAAGTTTTCAATTCAGATATCTTGAATGATGTGAAGTTTTACATCATACTTGCTGCTTTGACTGCAGCCTTAATTACAATCTCTGTTTTATTCTCAACAAAGGAAAAATTTAAACTAAAGAGAGAGGGTAAAATCAAAGAGGAAACTTATAAATCACCATCTATTGTTAAAGTAAAAAATAAAGACAACTAGAATACTCTTATTGGTGGTAAAAAAAATTTACAATTCATGCTAGAAATTTGTTTAACTATTTGATAATTATTAATATATAATAATATTACAAAAATTTTACGGAGGGTTTTTAGATATGAAAACATCTAAGAGAGTGTTAGTTGCAGTAGTAGCAGTTATCATGATTGCTACATTAGTATGTGCTTTAACAGCTTGTGATACAGGCAAGTATGTTAATGGTGATAGCTATGTTAAGTTAAAGATTGGCGGCAAGTTCGTAGCTCACCTTGAAACAACAGTTTTGGGCGCTAAGGTTACAAAAGATATTGAAGGTACTTATGAAATCGGCGATAAGGATGATAATGGTAATAAGCCAGTAGTATTCACAGTTACAAGTGACGATAAATCATCTGCTTCATCATTTACAGGTGCTTATATTGATTCAGAAGGCGATTTATATTTAGCTGGAGCAATCAAGTTTACAAAATAATTAAATAAATGAAGTATACTCGATTGAGCATCTTATATAGATGCTCAATTTTTTTTGCAAAATAAGAATAGTGTTAGTATAATGTCAATATTAGGAGATTTGCATTATGTCAAGACGTAGTAGAAGAAATGGAAGTGGATTAAGAGCAATAATAGCTGTAATTGTATTAGTTGCTATTATTGGCGGTGTTGTGTATGATTTGTTTTTCTTTGTTCCAAATAGAAATAGAATGGAATGGGATTATGAAAAATTAGCAGGTTACGAAACAGATGAAAGTGATTTAACTGGAAAACTACTTTATGTATGGAAATTCGATGATTCAAATAAACCTTCAGTAGACAACTTTGCTATTGCGATGCTTACAGAAGATGCAGAGTGGGGTATTATTGGTTTCTATGCCTCAGCTGATGAAGCTAAGAAAAAATATGAAGAAGATAAAGATGATGCCTCTGAAGATTTGGTGTTTATTAGAAGAGGAAGAGCTGTATTCTACGGAACAGAAAAAGCATCTTATATGTTTAGATTTATGGTGTTCTAATTTTAATCATGAAAATATAGTAAATGGCACTCTTTTATAGGGTGTCATTTTTTCTTTGACTTATATAAATATAATCTATATAATTATTGCGTTAAAAAAGAAGAAAAAAATAATAAACTTTGGGAGGTTCGAAATGGAAGAACAAATTCGAACTGTTGAGCAAGAGAATCAACAAATATCCAAAGTGGAAGAAGTAGTTTTAAACCCACAAACCCCAATGCAAAAGGCATGGGCAATCACAAAAAAACTTAGTAAGAGATGGTTCATCGACGCATTCACTGGAATGGCACTTGGATTGTTTGCTACACTAATTGCTGGAACAATCTTATGCACAATAGCCAAACTTTTTGATGCTGACTCAAAGATTTTCTACATCGTAAACACTATAGGCGCAATAGCTAAGACATTAATGGGCGCTGGTATTGGCGCTGGTATTGCTTATAAATTAAAAGCAAAGCCACTAGTTATTTTCTCAGCTATTTTTGCTGGTATGGTAGGTGCGTTCTCAGATAAAATTATTGATTCAAACTTTGCTTTAGCAGTCGGTGGTCCTGGTAATCCAATTGGTTCTTATGTAGTTGCTTTATTAACAATAGAAATAGCATCTTTATATGCAGGAAAGACTAAATTCGATATTATCCTTATTCCACTTGGAATGATGGTTTTATCTATTGCTGGTATGTATCTTGCATGGCCATTCATTGAACTTGTAAAATTACTTGGTGATTTAATTGCAAAAGCAACAGAAATAACACCTTTCTTTATGGGAATATTCATTGCTGTTGTAGTAGGTATTCTATTAACAATGCCAACATCATCAGCTGCTATATGGATAGCTGTTGCTAGTAGTGTATCTGCAGGAAATGAAGCTGCTATGTTACTTGCAGGTGGTGCAGCAACTGTTGGATGTGCATGTCAAATGGTTGGATTTGCAGTAATGTCATTTAAGGAAAACAAATGGTCTGGTCTTGTATCACAAGGTTTAGGAACATCAATGTTACAAATTCCAAACATTATGAAGAATGGTTGGACATTTGTTCCACCAATTGTTGCTTCAGCAATTTGCGGTCCTTTATCTACATGTTTATTTAAATTGAACTGTGGTTCTACAGGTGGCGGTATGGGAACAAGCGGACTTGTTGGCGTAATAGATATTTTTGCTAATACAGAAGCTACTGCATTAACATGGATTGGTGTTATACTATTAATGTTCGTATTACCAGGTGTTATTAGTTGGGCTGTATGCTATCTATTAAGAAAACTTGGAAAGATTAAAGATGGAGACTTATTATTACCATCTACAAACTAAAATAAAATACTGAGGGAATTATGAAGGTTAGAGAAAGGTCAGAAATAGATAACAAGTTTAAATGGAAATTAGAAGATATATATGAAACAGAATCCTTATGGAACGCTGACTTCGAAAAAGCCAAAGACCTATCTAAAAACTTCTCGACTTTTCAAGGAAAACTATTTGAAGATAAAGACAACATCTTTGCATGTCTAAAACTTGAAGACGAAGTATTTTGCATAATCGAAAAGTTGTTTGTATATGCAAAGATGAGACTTGATCAAGATTGTACTGTAAATATGTACAAAAAGATGGTTGCTCAAGTTGAATCTTTATCTGTAGATGTTTCAACAAAAACAGCCTTCATAAGACCTGAACTTACAAAGAATTCAGAAGAATATTTATTATCTTTATCTAAAGATAAACAATTTAGTGATTATAGTTATTCTTTAGAACTTTTAGCTAAAGACAAAATTCACACATTATCCACACAAGAAGAATTAATACTTGCAAGATCAGGAAGGTTTACAGAATTGTTCCAAGAAGCCTTCTCAATGTTTGATGATGCAGATGTTAAATTCGATGATTTTATAAATGACAAGGGAGAAACTGTTAAACTTTCTCATGGCATTTATGGCTTATATATGCAAACAGGTTCAAGAGAGGAAAGAAAGAAGGCTTTTGAATCTATGTTCTCTGCGTATAAACAAAATATAGATGTTATCTCAACTTTATATAAAGGTAATGTTGAAAAAGATAATTTCTATGCAACGGTTAGAAAATACGAATCATGTTTAGATAGGGCAACATCCAGAGAGAATGTACCAATGAGCGTTTATAAAAAGCTTATTGAAAACGTGCATAATAGTTTGCCTATGCTTCATGATTATATGAAATATAGAAAAGACACTCTTAAGTATGATGAGCTACATATGTATGACTTACATATACCTCTAGTTAAGAATGTAGATAAAAACATTGAGTACGAAGAAGCAAAACAAATTGTTTTAGATGCTTTAGTTCCACTTGGAGAGGAATATCATAATCTATTATTAACTGCTTTCAATAGCGGTTGGATTGATGTTTATGAGAATAAGAATAAGAGAAGTGGTGCATATAGCTGGGGTAGTTTTGGAACTCACCCATATGTTCTTTTAAATTATCAACCAATTTTAAATGAAGTGTTTACTATTGCTCATGAACTTGGTCACTCAATGCACACATATTATTCTAATAAAAACCAACCATATGCTAAGGCTGGATATGAAATATTTGTTGCTGAAGTAGCATCTACAGTAAATGAAACTTTGCTTGTTTTACATCTATTAAAAGATGCACAAGGTGACTATAAAAAATATCTTTTAAGTTATCTTCTAAACATGTTTAGAACAACAGTATTTAGACAAGCTCAATTTGCTGAGTTTGAAGTAAAGGCGCATGAACTTGTTGAAAAGGATATTCCATTAACTCCAGATACTTTAAATGAAACTTATTACGAATTAAATAAGAAGTATTATGGCAATGATGTTGTTTCTGATGAATTAATCAAATACGAATGGGCAAGAATACCTCATTTCTATAATTCATTCTATGTTTATAAGTATTCTACAGGATTAATTTCCGCTGTATGTATTGCGAAATATATTCTTGAAGAAGGAGAAGAAGCAGTAAAGAATTACAAGAAATTCTTATCTGCAGGTGGTAGTATGCCACCAGTAGAAATACTAAAACTTGTTAATGTGGATTTAACATCAGATGCTCCATATAAGAAGGCTTTTGATTTCTACAAAGAGACATTAGAAGAATTAAAAAAGATGGACTAGCCGTCCTCTATTGACTTAGACAAAGTCTAAATAATATAATTGAAGCACTATCGGTTTTTTGAGAGGGGATAATGAGCGACAAAAAGGAAAAACAAGAAAAGCCACTACCTACTAGGAATAGAGTTTTACCAAATAGCAATATCGTAGAAATGCAAGTGCTTGGTGCTTTAATGGCTGATCCAGAAGCAGCAGATGAGTTCTTAGGAGGTATTTCAAAAGAGTTTTTCTACAGCACAAGAAATAAAACAATATTTGATGAAATCCATAAGAGACTAATGTCTGGTCTTCCATTTGATTCAACTTCTTTAATCTCTGGAATGACAGAAGATGTTAAAGAAAAGATTGGTGGATTCTCATATTTATTGGAAGTTGCAGATAGTGCAATTTCTTCTGCTACATTAGAACAAGATATTGGTCAACTTCAAAAATACGCTCAATTAAGAAATATCATTACAATTGCAGATACAATTAATGAAAAAGCATTCAATAATGAGGATGCAGATGCAGTTGTAACTTATGCTCAAAATTCGATTTATAGTGTAACAACAAATTCAATCAAGAAAGAACTAAGACCAGTTTTTGAAACTGCAGATGATGTTATTAATAACATCTCTGAGATTTTTAATGATCCAACTAAAAAGACTAAAGGTCTTGAAACAGGATTTAAATTCTTAGATAGAATGTCAAATGGTGGTTTCTTGCCAGGACAAATGATAGTTCTTGCAGCAAGACCAGGTTATGGTAAAACATCGTTTGCTATGAATATTGCTGCTAACGTGGTTAGAAATGATTCAAACAAAGTAGTTGCTGTATTCAACCTAGAAATGGCAGCAGAAGAACTTGTTAAGAGATTACTTGCTACATATACAGGTATTGATGGAAAGAAGATTGGAGCAATTACAGCTTTAACAGGCGAAGAATATACAACATTAGTTAAATCTAAAAAACAATTTGCTAATAGCAAGATGTTTATTGATGATTCATCTGGTGTATCTGCTAGTGATATTTTCTTAAGATCTAGAAGATTAAAAGCAAAAGAAGGCAGACTTGATTTAATTATCATCGACCATATGCAATTAATTGGTGGTGATTCAAGACGTGGTCGTTATGAATTAATGACAGAAATCTCACGTATGGTTAAGATTATGGCGAAGGAATTAGAAGTTCCAGTTATAGTACTTTCCCAAACATCACGTGATATTGAAAAAGGTGATGGTTCTAATGATGGTAAAGAAAGAGAGCCAAGAATGTCCGACTTGAGAGAATCAGGCGCTATCGAACAAGACGCCGACATGATTATCTTCTTAGGAAAGGGTGATTTCGCATTATCTGTTGAAGATGATAATAGAATCGGTGTAACTGCTAAAGTATTAAAGAACAGAAGCGGTGAAATCGGTGACTTATATTATGAATGGCAAAAGAATTTAATGACATTCTATGAAGTTGAACACGTAGAAATGTTAAATAAGCCAGAGGATAAGGTAGAAGAACAAAAGAAAGAATCTTCAAAATTAATGCCAGCAAATGATGTTGTAACAAATTTTGATGAATTCTCAGATGATGATATTCCACCAGAAGATCAAATGGGCGGATTCCCAAGCGATTTAATGAATGAATTGCAAGGATTTGCCGGTGATGGTCCAAAATTAAATCCTAAAGATATGATGTAAAACTAAGCGAGCACCTAGCTCGCTTTTTCAATTATCTCGCGCATATTATATATAGACATTTAAGCGCATATAGAATATAATTTAAACGTACAATGCATTTGCATTGAGGAGGGTGTTATCGGAGTTTCAATTGAGATTACAGATATGCAAGACCAAATAGCATTATTTGGAATGCATGATAGTAATGTTAAATACCTAAAGAAAAGATGCGACGTTAGTATTCGTTTAAATGGACAGTCTATTGTTATAGATGGCGATGACGAAAAAGTTAATCGTGCTAATAAAGTAATAGACATTTTGTTAAAGAAAGCCAAAAGTACAAATATAAACAAGTATTTTATCGATCTAGTTATAGATTTAGTAGATTCAGATAGTTTAGATTCTTTAAACGATATGATGCAATCTGTTACCACTACAAGTAGGGGTAAGAGTGTTTGCGCCAAAACTTTAGGACAAGCGAAATACCTTGATGCAATAAGAAAGAATAGTATTGTATTTTCAATTGGACCTGCAGGTTCAGGAAAAACATATCTTGCAGTTGCTATGGCTGCTGTTGCGTTTAGAAATAAGCAAGTAGATAAGATTATCTTAACAAGACCAGCAGTTGAGGCAGGAGAAAAACTAGGATTCTTACCAGGTGATTTAGGGGCAAAAGTAGACCCATATTTAAGACCTCTATATGATGCTCTTCAAGAGATGTTTGGTTTAGAGACTTTTACAAGATTAATGGAAAGAGGTGCAATAGAAATAGCTCCTTTAGCATATATGAGAGGAAGAACATTATCTAATGCATTTATTATTCTTGATGAAGCTCAAAATACAACACAAGAACAAATGAAGATGTTCTTAACAAGAATGGGAGAGGGAAGTAAGATTGTAGTAACTGGTGACGTTACTCAAATCGATTTACCAAGAGATAAGAATTCGGGACTTTTGCAAGCGGCTAAGATTTTGCAAAATATCGAAGATATTGCTATTATTAATTTAGCATCTAAAGACGTTGTTAGAAGCGAACTTGTACAAAGAATAGTAAACGCTTATAGCAACTTCGAAAATAATAAAAAGGAAGAAGAAAAGCATGAAGGCTCAGAAGGTTAGTGCTAAAAGTACAGCGTTCTATATTATTGGCTTACTGGTTTTTAGTGCAATAATTGTTATTGCTAGTGTAAGTTTAATTACTAGAGATGCATTGTTTTTAATAGATAATGGATTGCTTGCTGTATCTATGTTGCTATCGGTATTCTTCGTTCTTGTAGTTACATATGTTTATGCAGTGTATATTATAAGACCTAATTACAAAGTAACATCCCAATTTAGAGAATACATAATTGTTAATTCAATAATCACTTTGGTTATTGTATTTTCAAGTATCTTATATTCATCATTATCACCATATGCAGTACCTATTGCTGCTGTATCTTTATTAGTAGCAGTTTTATTAACACAAAGATTGGCAATTGTTTGTGGTGTATCTAGTTTTGTAATAATGATGATTGTTTGCCCAAGTGTAGCGTATGCTCAAAATGGTGCAGTTTCATTTATGAATCTATACGGACTAATAGTTGGACTAATTTCTTCAATTTGCATGACATATATTGTTCATAGAGGATATACAAGGTTTAAGATTACAGCAGGAGCTTTAGCTATCGGAGCTGTTGTATCATTAATTAGTATTCCATTTGTAATTACCGAACATGATGTAACATTTATAGATGTTTTAAAAGAGGTAATGTTTAGCTTTTTAGGTAACGCTATTGCTGTTGGTGTATCTTCTGTTTTATTACCAATTTATGAACACATCTTTAGAGTGTGGACAGACTTCCGTTTAGCAGAAGTATGTTCATTAAATCAACCATTACTTAGACAAATGAGAGAAAAAGCACCTGGTACTTTATCTCACTCATTAACTGTGTCTATTCTTGCTGAGAACGCAGCAATTGCAATTGGATTAAATCCATTTATGGCAAGAGCATGTGCTATGTATCATGACATTGGCAAAATTAAGAATCCACAATTTTTCGTAGAAAACTTAGATGGTGGATACAACCCACATGATGATTTAATTATTGACGTTTCAGTTAAGATCATTACTGGACACCCAGAAGAAGGTGCAGAAATCTTAAGAGCAAAGAGAATGCCGGATACAATTGTTAAGGCAGCTCTAGAGCACCATGGAGATTCTACACTTATGTTCTTCTATCTAAAAGCTAAAGGAATTACAGAAGGTGATTTAAAGACTGACGAATATCGTTACTCAAATCCAAAACCTTCAACAAAATATAGTGCCATTATTATGATTTGTGATATGGCTGAAGCAACTATTAGAGCTAAGAAGCCTACAACAAAAGAAGAATTAGAAGATATTGTTTCAAATATTATTTCAGGCAGAATATTAGATGGTCAATTCTCAGATTGCGATATCTCACTTCAAGATTTGAGCAAGATTAAAGAAAGTATTTGTACAGCGATGCCTTCAATGCTACATCAAAGAATTGATTACAACAAAGCTAAGGAGCGTAGATAATGGGATTAAATATCTATAAAGAAGTAAAGGGTACAAAAATAGATACAGCTTTCTTAAGAAGTATATATAAAGCTGCTCTTAAATACTTTAAGTTAAAGGATGTTTTCCAAATTGACGTTACTATAGTTGACGAAAAGACAATTCAAGAAACAAATAAAGAAACAAGAGGGATAGATAGAATAACAGATGTTCTATCTTTTCCTACGGTTGATTTTAAATTTCCATTTAAGAAAGAAGACTATATAGATTTTATTGATCCAGAGAATAATAAGATATTGCTTGGAGACTTAATGCTTTGTGAAAAAAGAGCAAGAGAACAAGCAGAAGAATACGGCCACTCTTTTGATAGAGAAGTGGGTTTTTTAGTTCTTCATGGCATTCTTCATTTACTTGGTTTTGATCATATCGAAAAGGAAGATGAAGTCGTTATGATGGGACATGCAGAAAATATTTTAAAGGAATTAAAGCTTTCAAGAGATGTTTAGAACAGGTTTTGTTACGATTATAGGTAAGCCAAATGTAGGTAAGTCTACATTGACTAATAAGCTTGTTGGGGATAAGGTTTCTATCGTTTCATTTAGACCTCAAACAACAAGAGATAGAATTTTAGGAATTGTTAACGGAGATGATTATCAACTTATTGTTGTAGATACTCCAGGAATCCACAGCCCAAAGAATAGACTGTCTGAGTATATGATGAAGAGCGTATCAAGTTCCGTAGAAGGGGTTGATGGTGTTGTTTATGTCATTGCTTGCGATAAGCGTTTAGAAGAAGATGAAGTAAAGCAAATAGCAAAGTATTCAAAAGGTGAAGCTCCTGTTGTTGTCGTTATTAATAAATGCGATGAAGCAAAGCAAGAAGATATATTCAAGAGAATGGATATGCTAAAAGATATAAAGAATATTGTAGCTATTATTCCAATATCTGCAAGAACAGGTAAGAATATAGATATGCTTTTAGAAGAACTTGTTAAACTTCTTCCAGAGGGTGAGGCAAGATATGATGAAGATGAGATGACAGATAAATCGACAAGTTTTATCGTTAGTGAATATATAAGAGAGAAAGCACTAAAACTTCTTGGTGATGAAGTACCATATGGAGTTGGTGTTGTTATAACAAAGTTCTCTGAAAGAGAGAATGGAATTGTTGATATTGAGGCAGATCTTGTTTGCGAAAAGCAAGCTCATAAATCAATTGTTATTGGTAAGGGCGGCGCTATGATAAAAGAGATATCAACAAAGGCAAGAGAAGATATTGAAAAACTTTTAGGAACTCAAGTTTACTTGAACTTGTTTGTAAGAGTTAAAGAAGACTGGAGAAACAATCCTGTTGTCCTAAAGAATTTAGGATATAAAGAAGACGAGCTAGAATAGATGGAAACAATAGAAGTTGAAGCACTATGTTTAAAGAGCATTGATTATAAAGACAACGATAAATTATTAACGTTGTATGCTTCTGGTGTTGGAAAGCTTCTTGTGAATGCAAAAGGATGTAAAAAACCTAAAGCAAAATTGAAATTTGCGGCATCTGTACTTTGTTTTGGACATTATTATCTAACAAAAACAAGTGGTGGTTATACTCTAACAGGGTGCGATTTATATGATAGTTTTTACGATCTAGCTACTGATATTGAAAAGTTCTACGCAGCATCTGTAGTGCTTGAGATATTGGACAAGATGGGTATGGAAGAAGACTATAACAACAACTTGTTTTTAATGGCACTAAAGTGTCTAAAAGAACTTGCATATGAAACAAAGAATCCAAAGAGTTGTTTATACGGCTATTTGAAATTAATTTTAGAAGCGTTAGGATATGAGTGTAACGCAATAACTTTTATGGAGTATTACAATTATTTACTTCATAATCATAATGTACAAATCAACTCACTAAAAGAGTTGGCAAAAATATAGGAGATGAAGATGAGATTTAGAGTTAATGATCAATGTATTGGATGTGGCTCTTGCGAGTATCATTGCCCAAAAGTATTTAAGGTAATCGATGATACATATGCGGTAGCCATTGAAGAAGAAGCTCCAGCAGATTGTGTAGATGATGCTATGGTAGCTGTTGAGAATTGTCCTGCAAGTGCTATAGAAATAATAGAGGACTAAATTGTTAAAAAATAGACTAAGTTAAGGTGCTTAATCTTAGCCTGTGCGCTTGTTTAAAAATAAAATATTATATATAATTAAAATTACGGAAAAAAATTAAATTACGAGATTACTCTAAGGAGGAGTACGATGAAGAAGAAGTATGTTTATTTATTCACTGAAGGTAACGCTAAGATGCGTGAACTTTTAGGCGGAAAGGGGGCAAATCTATCTGAAATGACAAATATCGGTCTTCCAGTTCCACAAGGTTTCACAATCACAACAGAAGCTTGTACACAATACTATGAAGACGGTAGAAAGATCAACGATGAAATCATGGAAGAAATCATGAAGAACGTTGCTATCATGGAAGAGATTAACGGAAAGAAGTTCGGAGATTTAAAGAATCCTTTACTAGTTTCTGTTCGTTCTGGTGCTAGAGCTTCAATGCCAGGTATGATGGATACAATTCTTAACCTTGGTTTAAATGATGAAGTAGTAGACGCTATGATCAAAGGAAACCCAGATCCAAAGTTTGCTAGATTCGTTTATGACTCTTACAGAAGATTCATCCAAATGTTCTCAGACGTTGTAATGGAAGTTTCAAAGAAGGAATTTGAAAAGTTAATCGATGCTAAGAAGGCTGATAAGGGCGTTACATATGACGTTGAATTAACAGCTGATGACTTAAAGGACTTAGCTAGACAATTTAAGAATAAATACAGAGAAGCTTTAGGAAAAGACTTCCCAGATGATCCAAAGGAACAATTAAATGAAGCTATTAAGGCTGTATTCAGAAGCTGGGATAACCCAAGAGCTAATGTATACCGTATGGATCATGATATCCCATATAGCTGGGGTACAGCAGTTAACGTAATGCCAATGGTATTCGGTAACTTAAATAACAACTCTGGTACTGGTGTTGCTTTCACAAGAAATCCAGCTACTGGTGAAAAAGGTCTAATGGGTGAGTTCCTAGTAAATGCACAAGGTGAAGACGTTGTTGCTGGTGTTAGAACTCCAATGAAGATCGCTGAAATGAAAGAAAGATTCCCAGATGCATACGCTCAATTCCTTGAAGTATGCGATAAGCTTGAATCTCACTATAGAGATATGCAAGATATGGAATTCACAGTTGAAAATGGTAAGTTATACATGCTTCAATGTCGTAATGGTAAGAGAACAGCTCAAGCTGCTATCCGTATTGCTTGCGATTTAATTGATGAAGGTATGATTACAGAACAAGAAGCTTTATTACAAATCGATGCTAAGACATTAGATATGTTATTACACCCAACATTTGATGCTGCTGCTTTAAAGGATGCAGATAAGAATAATGTTATCGGTAAAGGTATCGCTGCTTCTCCAGGTGCTGCTGCTGGTAGAATCGTATTCACCCCAGAAGATGCAGTTATCCAAGGAAAGATGGGTAAGAAGGTTGTTCTTGTAAGACTTGAAACATCTCCAGAAGATATCGAAGGTATGAAGTATGCTCAAGGTATCTTAACAGTTCGTCGTGGTCAAACATCTCACGCTGCCGTAGTTGCTCGTGGTATGGGTACATGTTGCGTATCTGGATGTGGAGACATCAAGATGGATGAAGAAAATAAGAAGTTCGAACTTGGTGGTAAGGTTTATAAAGAAGGAGATCCTATTTCTCTTGATGGTACTACAGGTAAGATTTATAACGTTATTATCAAGACAGTTCCAGCAGATCCAAATACAGGATACTTTGGAAGAATCATGAAGTTAGCTGATAAGTATAAGGCTCTTGGCGTTAGAACAAACGCTGATACACCTGCTGATGCTAAGCGTGCTGCTGAACTTGGAGCACAAGGTATTGGTCTATGCCGTACAGAACACATGTTCTTCGGTGAAGGAAGAATTGATAAGTTCCGTGAAATGATTTGTTCAGAAACAGCTGAAGAAAGAATTAAGGCATTAAATGCTATCGAACCAATGCAACAACAAGACTTCGAAGGTTTAATGGAAGCTCTAGAAGGTAAGCCAGTTACAATTCGTTTCTTGGATCCACCTCTACATGAGTTCGTTCCAACATTAGATGCAGATATCGAAAAGTTGGCTGAATCTCAAGGTAAGACAAAGCAAGAAATTAAGTTATTCTGCGATTCATTACATGAATTCAACCCAATGATGGGTCATAGAGGATGCCGTTTAACAGTTACATATCCAGAAATTGCTGTAATGCAAACTAAGGCTGTAATTAAGGCTGCTATTAATGTTCAAGCTAAGCATCCAGATTGGAAGGTTGTTCCAGAAATCATGATTCCACTTATCGGTGATGTTAAGGAATTAAAGTTTGTTAAGGCTATTGTAGTTGAAACAGCTGATAAGGTTATCGCTGACGCTAAGTCAAACCTAAAGTATGAAGTTGGTACAATGATTGAAATCCCAAGAGCTGCTTTAACTGCTGATGATATCGCTAAGGAAGCTGAATTCTTCTGCTTCGGTACAAATGACTTAACACAAATGACATTTGGTTTCTCAAGAGACGATGCAGGTAAGTTCTTACCAGCATACTACAATGCTAAGATTTATGAATCAGATCCATTCGCAAGACTTGATACAACGGGTGTTGGTAAGTTAATGGATATGGCAGTTAAGATGGGTCATGCTTCACGTCCTGATATCCACTGTGGTATCTGCGGTGAACATGGTGGTGATCCTTCATCAATCGAATTCTGTCATGCTATCGGACTTGATTATGTATCATGTTCTCCATTTAGAGTACCTATCGCTAGACTTGCTGCTGCTCAAGCAAACATCAAGAATCCTAGAAAATAATAGGTAATTAAAATTGAATTAATAGACACTTTGTGAAAACAAGGTGTCTATTTTTATTAATAATTATGGTATATTAATTTAGGGGAACTTTTATGAATAATGATGAGAAAAGAATTTGGCTTATTAATTATCTAATTAATGAGAATCCAGTTTATAAAGATATTGAGATTCCAAAAGATAGTGACGCACAGTTTAGGCTATTTAGAAGTCTATGCAATGTACGTATGCCAAATCCTATTTCAGAAGAGTTTCTAAAAATTCAAGATGAATACCTAAAAGAAGAGAATAAAAAGAAAGGCATTGTCGATGTGTCTACACTAAAGCCTGTAAAGAAAAATAATAAGATATTTATTTGGCAAGGGGATATTACTAAGTTAAAAATAGATGCCATTGTTAATGCTGCAAATTCAGAAATGCTTGGTTGCTTTAGACAGTGCCACGCATGTATAGATAATTGTATTCATACATTTGCTGGCGTGGAACTTAGATTAAAGTGTAATGAAATAATAAAAGCACAAGGGCATTTAGAGCCAACTGGAAGCGCAAAGATAACCTATGCATATAATTTACCATCTAAGTATATAATTCATACAGTAGGCCCTATTATTGGCCATGGTTTAACAACAAAAGAAATAAATGAATTAAGAAGCTGTTATAGAGAATGTTTAAAAGTGGCAGATAGTCATGAAGTAAAATCAATTGCCTTTTGTTGTATTTCTACAGGTGTTTTTAGATTTCCGCAAAAGGAAGCTGCAAAGATTGCAATAGAAGAAGTAGAGAAGTTCTTAGAGACTTCAAGACATATAAACAAAGTAGTTTTCGATGTATTTGGAAATGACGATTTAGACTTATATAATTCGATGTTAAACTAGATTGCCAAATATCCGTCCTATTTTTCCAACAATAAAAAACCAATACTTATTTTATTTAGAATAAGAACAGAAAAAGAGCTAATAATTCGGACCTCATTGTAATAAGAATTTGGGGTATGTATAGATGGTTAAGTTAACAGATTATATCAAAAGTGTATACGATAATGATAGTTCCGCTATCATTATTTGTGATTTAAATCACAATATAGTATATGCGAACAAGGCTGCAGAAGATCTTTATCATGAAATGAAACTTGTTGGAGAAAATCATTTTAACGAATTTGATGAAAAGTTCAAAAAATTAGTGGATCATGTAATTACATGGTTTAATTTAAGTGTTAAAAATAATCGCGTACATACATACTATTCAGAAAAAACAAATACAGACTATTTTATTGAAGCCCTTAGAGATCCATATGGAAAAGTGATAGGGTATTTAGGTAAATCCCAAAAGAAAAATAGTGATTCACCTTGTCTTTACGACTTTCTGACTCTAAATGAGATAATTTGACAACAGCCATTTTAATTGTATAATTAAATAAGATGCTATTATATAAATAGCAATGGAGATTTTATGAGAGATCATATAGTTATTATTGGCGCAGGAAAATTTGGTTCTTACTTAGCAAGTAAGTTATCTGCTGACGGCCAAGATGTTGTACTTATTGATAAGGACGAAAAGTCATTTAAGAATGTATCAGACGATTTCGCTGGTATTGAAATTAATGACGATGCATTTGAAGCATCAACACTAGAAGAAGCAGAAATCACAAAAGCATCTCAAGTAGTAATTGCCACAGAAAGCGATAATACAAACATTTTCTTAGCAAGTATTTGTGATGAACTTTATCACGTAAAGAAGATTTTTGTAAGACAAAGTAATAACGACAAGGATCAATTATTCAAGTTAACAAAATTAAATGTTATTAATCCTTTCGATTTGTCTATTAAGAGATACGTAGAAATAACATCGGAGGAAAAGAACTAATGAGGATACTAGTTGCCGGTGGTAGAAATGAAGCGGACTTCATTATTAAGAAGTTTAAAGAAGAAAAACATCAGATTACTGTAGTTAATCAAGATGTTGATTATTGTAAATATCTAAGCAAAGAAAATCACGTTATTGTATATAATGGTGATCCGACTCTTGTTAGTGTATTAAACGAAGCAGGAATTCAACAAGCAGATTTAGTAGTAGCTTTATGTACAAAGGACGAAGACAACTTTGTAATTTGTGAAGTTGCTTCAAAAGTATTTAATATACCAAGAATTATTTGTACAGTTACAAACCCTAAGAACGTTGATGTATTCCATTCATTAGGTATTAGAAGTGTAGTATCTTCAGCTGATTTCCTTGTTCAAACAATTCAAGCAGAAGTTAATTTTGAAAACGTAGTTAAGTCCCTTGCTCTTGAACAAGATAAGATTGCTATGCTTGAGATTAAATTAAATTCTCCAGATTTAGCTATTATCGGAAAGACACTTGCTCAACTTGAAAATACAAGATTATATACAATCGCTTGTATTTATAGAAAAACTCAAGTTGTTATCCCAAGTGGTAATACAGAAATTAAATATGGGGATAAATTATTCGTAGTAACAACATATCCAGATAAAGATGCTGTTGTTAGATACATTCAAAAGAAGGTTCCTAAAGAAAGGGAACAATAAAAGAATAAAAAATTAAGACATTGGTTCACCCGATGTCTTTTTTGTTTACGATGATTTAACAAATCAGCTCTATGAATTTTGCTGTGGTTCAATAATATATGGGGCAATTTCAGATAATGGCACAAGAACGAAATCCCTATTCTTATAATCTTTATGAGGAATAGTTAATTCTTCTGTGTTTAGGGTAATATTGTCATAGAATACTATATCTATATCTATTGTTCTATTTCCCCAGTGAACATCTCTAACTCTTCCTAGTGATGCCTCAATTTCATGAATTCTATTTAGTAATTGGTGTGGTGAATAAATAGTTTTAATTTCCACTGCCATATTAACAAATTCTTCAGTAGCTACTCCACCATATGGTGCATTCTTATAGAATGAAGATTTTTTAATAACTTTAATCTCATCAGAGTTTAATTGTTCTATAGCTTTTAATAAAGTAGCCTCTCTGTCTCCCAAATTGCTTCCTAAAGACAAAAATGAAGTATGCCAAGATAAATTTACATCAACGCCTACATTTTTAAATGTAAGACCATATGGAGCCTCAGGCTTTTTGACATTAAGATTAATAGATTTAATCATGTCATATTTGTTTAAAAGCATTAGGGCAGTTTTATATGCCAAAGTTTCTATAAGATTAAATGTGTGAGCTTTACAAAAATCGGATATGTCTTGCATTATATCGCAATAAGAGATGGTTTTGTTTAAATCATCATCCTTTGCTGCTTGTAAGAAATCAACATCAATTTTGCAGTTAAATACAAATGGTTGTTCTTCTTTTTTTTCAAAATCAAGAACGCCATGACATGCATTTACTACTAAATCATTAATTTCTATTAAGCTTTGCATTTTCTTCCTTTATTGCTTGAACGTTTTCTTTTACATCATGAACTCTTACAAATAAGATATTCTTTCTAACAGCTTCTCTTGTAGATTCAAGTGTTGGTTCAAGTCTATCTTTAACTTCTCCGCCGAACATTCTCTTTCTTGATGTACCAAGAAGTAGAGGATATCCTAATGAGTATAGTTTATCATAGTTGTGTAAAAGTTCCCAGTTTTGATTTATATCCTTTCCAAAACCTATGCCACCATCAAGAATAATCTTTTTAGGGTCGATATTGGCCTTATAAGCAAGTTCTAGTCCATCCTTTAAGAAATTCTCGATATCTTTATAAAAATCCTTATATTCGGTTCCATTTTGGTTATGCATGATACAAACAGCGGCGTTATAAGCTCCAACTACGCTAGCCATAGACTTATCGCCATATTGTAATCCCCAAATATCGTTGATTAAGTCAGCACCATTATCTAGGGCAACTTTAGCAACAGTTGGGTAATATGTATCTACAGAAATAGGGATATCAAAATGTGATCTAATTAATTTAAGAGGATCCAATAGTCTATTAATTTCCTCTTGATCAGAAACTGGAGTATGTCCAGGTCTTGTAGATTGAGCGCCAATATCAATTACCTCAGCGCCGTCATTAATCATTTGTTCTACACGTTGTAAAACGTTATCGTAAGTGCATCTTGAATTTTCATTGAAAGAATCCGGTGTAAGGTTAACTATTGCCATTACATGAGTACCGGTTTCAAATGTTTTATTTCCAATAATCATTTTAGTAAAGAAAGTACCTCGTTTTTAGTATTATCGTCAATGTCTCCAAGTACTGTGTATGTTATTGTTTTTGAGCCCATCTTTCTTACGCCTCTGCATGTCATACATGTATGTTCTGCTTCACATACAACAATGGCGCCTTTTGGATTTAGGTTATCCATAATAGCTTTACATACTTGGTAAGTTAATTGTTCTTGTAATTGTAAACGTCTTGCATATGTTTCAACGCATCTAGCAAGTTTAGAAAGTCCTACAACTTTTCCATTAGGGATATATGCTATATGCATTTTGCCAAAGAAAGGCATTAAATGGTGTTCACACATAGAAGAGAATTGGATATCTTTTTCAATAACGATATCACTTGTGTCAACAGTAAAAGTCTTGCTTAGGTGTTTTGATGCATCATCATTATAACCACTAAGTATTTCTTCATACATTCTTGCAACTCTAGCTGGAGTATCCTTAAGACCTGGTCTATCCTTATCCTCTCCAATAGCGTCAAGAAGATCTTTTATTGCTTGTTCAATTTTCTTCTTATCCATTTATTCCTCTTATACAATCTTTGGCTTCTTTTAATATGCTTAATGAGCCGAAAATTATTATTATTTCTGAATCGCTTTTATAGGCCTTATTTATGGCCTCACTAATGCTTGCATTAGTTATAACATTATTAGCGTACTTTTCGCAAATATTTTTAAGAGAAGCGACGTCTAAAGCCCTTTGTGTTGGGGCAGAAGCAACATACACTGTAGATAAAACTTCTTGCATATTTTTAAGTACACCATCAACATCTTTATCTTTAAATGCGCCAAACACATATGATTTCTTTTCGGTAGAGAAATGTAATTTAATAGCATTCTTTAAAGTAAGAGCACCACTTGGATTATGAGCGCCATCTAATATGAATAGTTTTCCACCAGCATATATCTTTTCTAATCTTCCTGGCCATTTTGTTGTAAATAATCCGCTCTTTATATTATCTTCCGTAATATTGTATCCTAAACGTTTTAAGATTCTTGCAGCTTTAATTGCTAGTGATGCATTTTGTAATTGGTGTTCTCCAAGCATTTGAATCTTATATGTTTTTCTTCCATATTGGAATAGAATATCATTTCTTGTAGCAATAAGAAGTCTTGGTTCTTTAGTAACATAAAGCTTTGGGGCTTTTTTGAATACTTTCATTACTTCTTTAGATTGTTTAAATGTTAGAAGTCTATCTCTTACTATTCCAAACTTTTCTTGAGCTATTTTCTCAAGAGTATCTCCAAGATATTGAGTATGATCAAAATCTATCGCTGTAATAATAGATAGAAGTTTATTTTCAACAACATTTGTTGCATCAAGTCTTCCGCCCATTCCTGTCTCAAGTACAACGATATCGCAATTTAAATCTCTAAAGATTAATAAAGCGGCTGCAAGTTCCATTTCAAAAGAAGTAGGAAGGGAAGTTATGCCTTCTTTCTCCATCTTATCTCTTTCTTCTTTTACTATATTGATGTATTTACAAATGATATCATCACTTGCTTGTTTTGCATTAATTAAGATTCTTTCATTGTATGTGAAAACAGAAGGTGAATTAAATGTTCCAATTTTATATCCAGCACAAATTAAAATCTTTGTTAAGTATGCACAAACAGAACCTTTTCCATTTGTTCCTGCAACGTGAACAAACTTTAATTCGTTTTGTGGATTATTTAATCTATTTAGAAAATTTCTTATTGTATCTAATCCGTAAACACTTCCGAATTTAGATAATCCTTCCATATAGTTTACGCATTCTTCATAATTCAACATATTTGCCACCTCGATTGGCCAGTGTAATTCTATCACATATTTATATATAAATATACTAAATACAACAAAAAGACCACTAGGGGATTCCTAGTGGCCTTTGAATACTAATTATAAGTATTAGTCTTTGAACTTATCTCTTGATGAGTTCTTTTCTGTAATCTTAGTAACTGAAGCTTTCTTAATCTTCTTAACTTTCTTCTTACCATATTTTCTGTATAGTACAGTAGCTACGGCAGCGATTACTAGAACAGCTAAAACACCAGATGTGATATATAACCAAACGAAGTTCTTTTGCTCTTCATCTTGTGTATTATTATTATTGTTTTCTTCTTCCTCTTCAGCTTCTTCTTCAGCTTTAGCATCGTCAACAGTATAAGTAATCTTATATGTCTTAGAAGCAACGTCCTTGTTATATGTATCAGCACCATATGTATATGCTTCATCAGCAGGAACAACAGTTGTGTCAGCCCATTGAGTTTCTGTTAATTCTTCAACTTCGAAGTTATCAATAAACATATAACCGCTCATCCAGTAAGAAACGTTCTTTCCACCCAATGAGAATGAGATTGTTGTTGAAACGTCTTCTTCGATGTCTTTATCAAGAGAGATATACCATGTATATGTTACCCACTTAGCAGGTTCTGTAGCATTGATTAATCTATCTTTCTTTAATAAATATTCATTATAAGATTCTTGGTTGTTATCGAAATTAGCAAGAGTTTGATCCTTAGCGATATATTGACCAAATGTATATGTCTTATTATTAGCCTTTAGAGTAGCTGTTGCTGTAGGTAATAAGTTTTTATTCTTGTAATCATCATACTTAGAATCAGAAGAATCAATATCATCTTCAGATAGATATGCTAAATCTTTGACAAGAATTTGAGCAGAAATCTTGTAATAAGAGTCAGCTTTCATTGTGATAGATGTTGATGTGTATTTATAAGTTGTTGCTTTCTTATTATATACAACAAGAACATTATCTCCGATTTGTTCATTCTTATCGTAGATTACATCAGCATATGAATCTGTTGTATCTGGGTCAATATTAATTAAGTTCCAGTCACCAGTTTCCTTAGAGAAGATACCCTTTGCTAAAGAATCTGTATCAGTAGAACTGCTAGAATCAACAGTAGAACCTGTCCAGTTAGCTGGAGTAGCTAATGTAGTTTCTGATGTTGTGAACTCATCCATAGCATCTGTTAACCAAGTTTGTGTTGAGATATACTTGTTTGTAGCTTCAGCACTCTTAGCAGAATTGAAGATGTCTTCTGTAATTGTTGCATATGTAGCATTTGTGAATAATACAGTTGAGTTAGCACTTTGTTCATTGCTTGGGTCAGATGCATATAAAGTTACATAAACTGTTTGTGCATTGATACCAGTCTTAATGAATACGAAATATTGATGCCAATCAGAACCAACTTCAGTAAATGTATGAACTGTAGCAGTTTCTAACTTGTTTGTGTTTGTAGATGGCGCAATATCAATAGCAAATTCGCCCTTTAGATCTCTAGCATATACGCTAAATACATAATATGAATTAGCAGATAATGAGATAGATGTTGACTTGTAACCAAGTGATGGAGTATCAACAGCTTGAATTAATAACACGTTAGGGTATGACTTTAAGTATTCGTCTACGCTTGTTACTGTATCAAGACCAGCTAATACATCTTCCTTATTTGCAATAGTTAAAGAAGAATCTACTGATAATTCAGACCATTGTGTAAAATCTACTAAGTTAATAGCACCAGACATTGAGTGTCCATTGTCGTTTTGTACTAATTCCTTAGAATTTGTAACTGTCCAGTTTGAAGGAACAGCAGTATTGACTAACTTAGCATTTTCCCAAGCTGAAGCGTTGTCACCATACAATGTATTTGTTGCTGAAATATCTACATAAGTAAATTGTCCATTTGAAGAAACTTCTCCAGAAGAACCTGATCCAGCAAATGAATACTTGTAAACTACGTCACTTGTAGAAGCACTAGAGTAATCTGAGTACTTAGCATCTTGAATTCTTAAGTTAGTGAAATATAATGTACCAGCAACAGCGTTTGTTGTATCTGTTGTAGTAGTAGCTGTACCTAATGATAATGTTAAACCAATTTGCTTTGTACCAACTGAAGCGCCCAAGACATATACAGAAATTCTTACATAGTTGTCTTGGTTTTCGTTTGCATAACTATTTAATTTTTCAGAGTTTACAGAAATTGTTGTTAAAGTGGTCTTACAATTCTTGTAATCTGCGCTCTTTGCGTCGTCATAAGAGAATACTGTAATTGTAGCGCTCTTGTCTGAAGCGATATCTACTGTCTTAACCCAGAATGTCATTAAGATAGCTGTGTTAGCAGGAACAGTGAATAATTCGCTGTAAGCTGCAGCATTATCTACAGTTGTTGATTCATATACAGTAGAGATAGAAGCACTAGCAGCAACTCTATTCTTTAATTGAACAACAGGGATATTTGGTTCTGAAGCACCTGATGTCTTAAATACTGGAGTACCAGCATAATCATATGAAGAATAGATTAAGCTTTCTGGATTATCTTTATCAGATAAGAAGTCTTCATCTGTAACAGTAGATTTGAATAAAGGATCTGCTAAAGAAATGATAGATGAATCATCTTCATTTTCTAAATATGAATACTTTGCAATATCTGCACCGGCAGTAGCAGCATCATATACGTCCTTTTCAATTGCAGAATAAGATACTGAATCGAAGAATGCTACACCTGTTGCCCAAGTGCCATCACCCTTACCACCATATCCTAAACATAATTGTAGATATAATGTATTGTCTTCGTATTGGTTAGCAGCAATATAGAATGAATATTGTCTATAACCATTGTTGTCTGTAACCCCATCAGTATCGACAGTTAGAGAAGAAATAACTTCTGAACCATTGCTTAACTTGATGTAAGCGTTACCATTATCTGTAACAGCTTTAGCATAGATAGATACTTTGTAATACTTTGTGCTTTCAACTTTGAAACCTAAAGTATCTGTATAAACATAAGCTGTAGCTTTCTTGTTGTAGATGTAAAGAAGCTTGTTACCAGCAAATTGATTTGCAGGAGCTGTCTTTAATTCAATTGTTCTTGATGTAGTAATATCTGTAGGGAATGAATATGTGCTACCAGCTTTTGCAATATCCATAATACCTTTTTCTAGGAATGAAGAACTTGTAGAAGCGTTATCACCAGAACCTGTACCAGCAGCACCATTGAATTGTGCTGGAGTAAATGTTTCTGATGTAGCTGTAGCAGCATTAGAAATACCATTGAAATTTGGATCTACATAAGATAGGTCATATTTTCTTAATTGAGCTGATTCTTCTAAAGCATTGAATTTAGCATCAGTATAAGCTGTTTCGCCTTCCTCAACATTTGTTAAGTCTTCTAAAACTACGTTATCAAAGAAAGCCCAACCTTTTGTTAAGTTACCAATCTTAGAGTTTCCGTCACCAAGACCTAATGATAAATAAATAGTCTTGTTAGCGCTGTTAGAACCACGGAAGTAAACTGTGTATTCTTTCCAATCACCTTGAGTATCGATAGCTTCGAAATCTAAGTATGCATCACCAGTAATGTGAACATACGCACCATAAGCCTTACCATCTGTTTCTGGATAGATATTAACTGTCTTAACAGAGAATGTTAATTTATAATATGTGTCCTTAGATAGAGAAGTAGATGATGACTTGTAGTAGTATGATGTAGCAACTTTGTTGTAGATCATTAAAATCTTATCATCTTTACCAACTTTGTCAGGGTTTGAAGCGTTGCCATATGTAGCAGCGTTTGATTTAAAACTACTTGATGCTACGCTAATAACACCAGCGATTACATTATCTGTTCCTGAAGGAGTTTTTAACTCACTTGTTGATGATGAAGATCCCGCTGTACCTGTCCAACTTGATGGAGTTTGTGGGTAACTAGCTGAAGAATCTGAAACTTGTACGAAGTTACCATTTGCCCAAAGAAGGCCTGTCTCTTCTTCTTCTGTTGTTTCTTCTTCTTTCTCATCGTCATTGCTACAAGCAAATGCGCAAACTGCAAAGCATACGCATAGAATTGCAATTACTAGAGTATAAAGAATTCTTTTTTTCTTGTCCATTTGACCACCTATATATTTATATATTTATAATTTATCAAAAATAAATCTCTATAATTATAAGAGAAGATATTTTAAAACGCAATAACTATTATGTAAATTTAGAATTAAGGAAGGTGTAGTTGGGCGGTATTCTCTCGCTTTTTCAACACCGATAATGCTTTTTATTTTAGATAATTTTTCAACAAATCTTAACTCATACTTAAAAAGTAATTAGTAACTTACTTAAATTGACTATAATAGGGGCATTCGTTATAATTTAATGCGAGGTAAATCATGGCTGAGAGCATAGTTAATTTTTTTAGAGAGTTGATTGGAAATGACTATATAACAGTCCTAATTGTTTCCATGATTCCTTTTGTTGAAGTTAGAGGAGCTATACCTCTTGCTATTGCTATGGATATGAATCCAATTGCTGCATTTGCGCTAGCTTTTTCAGGTTCTGCAATTATGTGTCCAATTGTTCTTGCAATCTTAAGACCAATTCTTAACTGGTTAAGAAAGTTTAACTTCTTTAAACATTTAGTTGAAGCTGTTGAAGATGGTTTTAAGGGAAAAGCACAAGCCGTATCAGATAAAGCTAATAAGTTTGATGCATCTCAAATCGAAAAGAGAAAAATGCTAGGTTTGTTTGGATTTGTAGCATTGCCAGTTCCTATGACAGGAGTATGGACAGGAACTGCTATTGGAGCATTCTTGGAATTACCATTTATTAAGACTGTTGTAGTTGTTGTTATTGGTGATTTAACAGCAAGTATAATAATGACTCTTTTAAGTGTATTTTGTAATGATTATATTGATATCATTTTATATATTGTATTTGGTATCGTAATACTTGCAGTTTTATATTTCATTATTCGTGTAGTTTATAAGGCAATAATAAAGGCAAAAGAAGAGAAAAAACAAGCTGGAGATAGTGTAGATAATGGCTAAAATTAAAGAGATAACCATCGATACTACAACTGAGGGAAGTGAGCTTGTTGCAGATATCTTATACGATGTTTCTTCTCAGGGAGTTGGTATCTATGATACCAAAGATATAGTAGATTTTGTTAAAGACGACAAAACTTTATATGATATTTCAACAGAAGAATTGCTAAAAAATAAGGTTGTAAAAGTAAAAGCTTATTGCGAAATTAAAGATGAAAAACAAGTGCTTAATTTAGTAAGAGAAAGACTTGATAATTTAAAGAGAAATAGTCCATTTAATTTAGGTTCCTTAGAAGTAATTGTAGATGAAGTTGATCCAGATATTTGGTGGGAGAATTGGAAGAAAACATATAAGCCAATTAAAGCTGGAAAAGTTGTTATTGTTCCAAACTGGATTAATTATGAAAAGCAAGAGGATGAAGTAATAATTAAGATGGATCCAGGAATGGCATTTGGCTCAGGTCAACATGAATCAACTAGAATGTGTTTAAGCTTTTTAGAAGAGTTGAATTTAAAGGATAAGAAAATAGTTGATGTTGGTACAGGATCAGGCATTTTAGCATTAGCGGCAGTCGCGTTAGGAGCAACAAATGTTGAAGCATATGATATCGATGATGTTGCTGTTGATGCTGCTAGGAATAATGCTAAATATAATAATTTTGATAAATATATTAAAATAGATAACTCAAATCTACTTGCCAAAGTAGAGAATATATTTGATATAGTATTAGCAAATATAACATCAGAAGTTCTTAAAATGCTTGCAAAAGATTTAAGAAGATATGTTAATCAAAATGGTATTATAATCATCAGTGGAATTTTAACATCATTAGAAGACGAAGTAATTACTGTATTTAAATCATTAGGATTCAAGGTTATAGAAAGAAAGAATTTAGGAGAATGGGTAGCTTTTAAGTTATCTTTGTAAGATGGAAATAAGAAGATTTTTTGTGCCTAAAGAAGCAGCATATGATACAAAAATAACAATTGAGGGAGAACAATTTACTCATATGGTAAAAGTTCTTCGTTATAAAGTTGGCTATGAATTAATCGTATGTATGAATGATGGCGTAGATTATAGATGCAAACTTATAAAGATAAACAAGAACTCCGCTGAGGCATTAATTGAATGCGTTGAAAGAAACGAAACAATGCCAGAATGCAAGATTACTTTATATCAAGCATTACCAAAGGGAGATAAACTAGATTTGTTAACACAAAAGTGTGTTGAACTTGGTGTATATAAAATCCAACCATTCTTGTCTCAATATACAAATGAAACAAAGTTTAATAAGCAAAGATTAGAAAAAATTGGAATGGAAGCATGTAAGCAATGCGGAAGAGCATTACTTCCTGAAATCGGAGATTTAATATCTTTTGATGAAATGCTTGAAGATGCTGCTAAAAACGATATTTTAATTATGCCTTATGAACATGCTACTGTCGGAAAGATTTCTAGCATTAGAAAACTAAAAGACGCAAAATCTATTGGTATCATAATTGGTTCTGAAGGTGGCTTCTCAGAAGAAGAAGTAGCAAAGGCTAAAAAACAAAAGGCGAAGATAGTTTCTCTTGGAAAGAGAATTTTAAGATGTGAAACTGCAGCTATTGTTGCACAAACATTAGTAATGTACGAATTAGGCGAGCTTTCAAAATGAAAATAGTTGTATATAATCTTGGTTGTAAAGTTAATCAATATGAATGTGACTCTATAACTAAAGTATTAAGAGAAAAAGGACATATTGTTAGTGAAGAATTAGAAGAAGCAGATTGCTATATTCTAAACACTTGTGCTGTAACAAATGAAGCAGAAAGAAAGTCAAGACAATGTGTTGAAAGATGCCTAAAGTTTAATAGCAACGCTAAAGTATATGTATGCGGTTGTGCTTCTGAACATAATCCAGCTCAATTTATAGAAAAAGATAATGTTACCTATGTAATAGGTACAGCAAATAAAATGACACTTGCTAATTCGTTTGAAAAGGTTGGTGTTGATGTTGCTGAAATATCTAAAGTTTATGAGGATGATTTTGCATCAACAATTGAAAGAACTAGAGCTTATGTTAAAGTTCAAGATGGATGTAATAAATTCTGTTCATATTGTTTAATTCCTTATGTCAGAGGAAGATCAAGAAGTAGAAAGATAGAATCTGTAGTTGAAGAGTGTCAAAGACTTGAAAAAGAAACTAAAGAAATCGTTATAACAGGCGTAGATGTTTCTGATTATGGAAAAGATATTGGCACAAACTTTGTAGAGCTAATAAAAGCTTTAAAAGATATCAATTGTAGAATTAGATTAAGCTCTCTTGAAGCTAACCTAATTACAGATGATTTACTACAAGCACTATCGGAATTAAAGGCATTCTGTCCTCAATTCCATTTATCTTTGCAAAGCGGAGATGATTCTGTTTTAAAGAAGATGAATAGAAAATATACAACAGCTCAATATTTAGCTAAGGTAAATCTTGTTAGAAAGTATTTTAAAGATGCTGGTGTTACAACAGATTTAATATGTGCATTCCCAACAGAAACAGAAGAGGAATTTGAAAACACTCTTAACTTCTTAAAAGAAGTTAAATTCTCTCAAGTCCATATCTTCCCATACTCAAAAAGAGAAGGCACTGTTGCTGCAAAAATGAAGCCAATAAATGGTGAGATTTCAAAAGAAAGATGTAAAAGAGCTCAAGAAGTTGCATTAAAAACAAAGCATGATTATTTGCAATCTATGCTTGGCAAAGAACTTGAAGTACTAATCGAAGAAAAAGAAGGCGACTATTACGCAGGTTATTCAAGAGAATACATCAGAGTAAAAGTTAAGAATGCTAAAGAAAACGAGATAATAAAAGTCATAGCAGACTCAATTGATTGTGATACAATTATTGGTAAGGTAGGTGAATAATATGTGCGATTGTTTATTTTGCAAAATGGTAAAGGGTGAAATACCTGTAAACAAGCTATATGAAGATGAGGATTTTATCGTTATAAAGGATATTAATCCAGAGCCAAAAGTTCATTATTTAATGATTCCAAAAGAGCATTATGCAAACTTGACAGAATTGAATGATGAAAGAGCTGCAAAGATTGGTAAAGGATTAAAGATATTATCTACTACAATTGCTCTAGAAAAGTTGAACCTAAAAGAAGGTTTTAGAGTTGTTGCAAATACAGGAGATTGGGGTGGCCAATCTGTACATCATTTACATTTCCATTTACTTGGCGGCGAAAAGCTTACAGATAGAATGGGTTAATAGATAATTAGGATAATTCTTTGGCACACTTTATGTGTGCCATTTTTTATTTATTATGGATAGCGACTAATAAATGGTGTATTATTTTATTGAGGTGAAACAATGAAAGAAATTTTATTACAAAATTTTATAGATATAGTAAAAGAGGCTGAGATAAAAGTTGGTTATGCACCTATGGCATTTAGTATGTATTATCCACTAGAATCTTTAAACAGAATGATTGATGCATCTTTAAGCGAAAAAGAAATGATTGAATTGATACAATCTCTAAGTGGATCTGTTTTAGGTGAGGTTCAAGTAAAATTAGACAATGGCAGGTTGTGTATAACAATTCCAAAAGAAGGCGTTAGATATATTCATGAAAATGTCGAGAATAAATTCCTGGAAGATTTTATTCAAACAATAAAGAAAGTTCCTTGTACACTAGATGATGTTAAAGAAGTATTTTCAAAGTATTCAAAAAATTATGCTTGCAAGGAAGCTCTAATAGATGATGAGGAACAAAATGTAATCTATTTTAAAGATGGAATTCCAAATAATAATATATATATTATTCATTTTGATTTTGGTATGCCTGAGTATCATAGATTTACAAGAAACGAATTTAAAAAATTCGACTTTGCTGATTTAGTAGATTAATGACAAACAATGAAGAGATTTTGTATAGATTAAAATCTTCTCCATTTAGAGCAAGATTTCATTTATCTAACAAAGACAAAGAGTATATAAATACAAAGGGCATTGAGACGATTAGATCTCATGCCTATGATTTTATAAACAAGAGATTAGCTCCTAAAGTAATACCAAACGATGGAAAACAAACTCCAATGAGGGGCCATCCTGTATTTGTAGCTCAACATGCCTGTGCTTGTTGTTGTAGGGGCTGTTTAGAGAAATGGCATCATATTCCAAATGGAAGTGAAATGACAAATAAACAAGTTGATTTTGCAGTTGATTTGATAATGGACTGGATTAATAAGGAAATGGAAAATGAATAACTATATTCAAGTTCAGGAACTAAATATTCCGATTGAACGCAAAAGAATAAAGAATTTATATATTAGGCTTGATAAAAACAATCAAGTTAAGATTTCTGCGCCTTATATCATGTCAGAGAATCAAATTAAAAGATTTGTTGAATCTAAGATTGATTGGATTAGAAAAAAGCAATCAGAGAATGAAAAGAAAGTTCCTGTTATAGAAAACTATAAGGAAGGAGAATTAGTTCATTTATTTGGCGATGAATATGTTTTAAAAGTGGCCTTGGATAAAAGAGAAAAAGTTGAGGTAAATGAAGGGGAAATTATAGTTCATGTAAGGAGTGAGGCAAATGTCGAAAAAGTGTATTTAACTTTTCTTAGAAAAGTTCTTCAAGAATATTTAGACGAAAATGTACCAATCTGGGAAAAGAAAATGAACCTGTATTCTTCAAGCTTTTATGTAAGAGATATGAAGTCTAGATGGGGTACTTGTAATACAAAAACACATCGTATTTGTTTTGCTTTAAATCTTGCAAAAAAGAATTTCGATTTCATAGATTACGTTATCTGTCATGAGATCGCACATATAAAAGTTCCAAACCATGGAGATAACTTTAAAAAGATCCTAGATGCCTACTATCCAAACTGGAAGATAATCAGAAAACAAAGAAGAAACTAAAAAATTGTTTGACATTTCTTTTTCTTTAATATAAATTATTAAATGTTAAATTGATTATTACCTATTCAGAGGAAGGAGGCGAAAAAAGGACATGGCAACAGTTAAGGTTGGAGAAAATGAAAGCTTAGATAGCGCTATCAAGAGATTCAAGAGAAAGATCGGTCGTGATGGTATCATTAAGGAAATCCGTAATCGTCAAGAATACAAGAAGCCAAGCGTTAAGCGTAAGGAAAAATCTGAAGAGGCTCGTAAGAGAATGTACAAGTCATAATAAGACGAACTCAAAAGCACCTGAAAATAGGTGCTTTTTTCGTGCCAATTTTATATAATTTATTTATGAAAATCTCTAAAAACGACATCGATATTAAGCAAACTTTAGAATGCGGCCAAATATTTAGATATATCCCAATCAAAGGGGGATATGAGGTGTATTCTTTAGATAAATATTGCACTATAAAAGAGTGTAATGATTGTTATGTTTTAGAGTCAGATGATGAGAATTATTTTTACAACTTCTTTGCTCTTAATGATGACTATAATGCTTATTTAAATACTTTGAGAGCAAATGAAAAATTAAAGAATTGTATACCTAATAATCCGACAATTAGAATTTTAAAACAAGACCCATTTGAGATGATAATCTCGTTTATTATTTCGGCTAATAATAACATCCCAAGAATCAAAGGTATTATATCTAGACTTTGCTCAAAGCTTGGCGCTAATGCTGCGTTTCCAACAGTGAATGTGCTTGCATCACAAAGTGTAGATTTTTATAAATCAGTAGGTCTTGGATATAGAGCTCCTTACATCTTAGATACTGCAAAGAAAATTGCCAGTGGAGAGTTTGATATAAACTATGTTTATAAACTAAGCACTGAGGATGCAAAAAAGTATCTTATGACATTGCCTGGTGTTGGGCCAAAAGTTGCTGATTGTATACTATTATTTGGTTATAATCGTTTTGATGTTTTTCCAGTAGATACTTGGGTTAAAAAAATATATTTAGATTTATTTAATGAAGAGGTTTCTCCTATAAAAATGAGAGAGAATCTTTTAAGAGAATTTGGGGATCTTTCAGGTATTGCTCAACAGTATCTTTTTAATGCTAAAAGAAATTATTAAAATCACCATTTTAAACATAGTTTAATTAACATGGTTATGTTATAATATTCAATGTTATGATAGATTACGAAAAATTGTTAAATGAAGAACAGTTAAAACCTGTTTATTGTACAGAAGGTCCAGTATTAGTTTTAGCAGGTGCAGGAAGTGGTAAGACAAGAGTCTTAACATATAGAATTGCGCACTTAATTGAGAAGGGTGTAAGTCCTTATTCAATACTTGCTATTACATTTACAAATAAGGCCGCAAAAGAGATGCAAGAAAGAATAGAAAAGGTTACGGGCTTCTCAGGACTTCAAATATCTACTTTCCACTCATTCTGTACAAGAATTCTAAGACAAGATATAGAAGCGTTAGGCGTTTATACTAAGAACTTCTCAATATATGACGACGATAATTCAAACAAGCTTGTAACAAGAATTTTAAAAGGATATGAGCTTGAGGATGATAAAAAGAAGAGCCTTGTTAAAGAAGTAAGATCACATATATCATATGCAAAGAATTATGGTTTTGATCCTATTCAATATAGGTCTAGAATTATGTTGAATCCAAGAGGCGATTTAATAGTTAGAGCATATGCAGATTATCAAGAACAACTTGAAAAGAATAACGCTGTAGATTTCGATGACTTACTACTTTTAGTAGTAAAATTGTTTGTAAATCACCCTGAAGTTCTATATAAATATCAAGAAAAATATAAGTATATTCACGTAGATGAATTCCAAGATACAAACAAAATCCAATACTTGCTTTTAAGAATGCTTGGTATGAAATATCAAAACGTTTTCGTTGTTGGTGATGATGATCAAAGTATCTATGGATGGCGTGGTGCTGACTATACAAACATCAAGAAGTTCAAAGAGCAATTTGCGGGTTGCCAAGTATTTAAATTACAACGCAATTATAGATCTACAAAGAACATATTAAATGTCGCTAATAAAATCATTGAAGTTAATACTCAAAGAATGGGAAAGACTTTATGGACTGATTCAGCAGATGGCGTTAGAGTAGAGTGTAAAGAATGCTATGACGAAATGGAAGAAGCAGATTATGTTTTAGGCCAAATTAACGGTCTTATGAAGCATAACAATTACGAGCCAAAGGACTTTGCTATACTTGTTAGAACGTCGTCTATTACAAGACCATTTGAAGAGAAATTAAACTTGTATAGTATCCCATACAGATTGATTGGTGGACATAAATTCTATGATAGAAAAGAAATCAAAGATTTCTTAGCTTATTTGCAAATTATGGCAAATCCAAAAGATGAAGAGAATTTGCTTAGAATTATTAATTTACCAAAACGTGGTATTGGCGATGGCGCAATTGAAAAATTAAGAGAAGTATGTCAGGCAAGGGGATTAAGTTTATTAGAGGGTATTAGAGTACTTCCTTCTTTAAATCTTCCAAAGGCTATAGAGTCTAAAATGGCATTGTTTGCTTCTGTTGTAAATGCAATAACAAGTAAGCTTGATTTGCCGTTAGACGATTTGTTTGACTATGTAAATGAGGTTGTAGATTTTACTCAAGTATATGATAAAGAAAAGGAAGAAGACTTAGATAGATTAGAGAATATTGACCAATTATTAACTTCTGTAAAAGAGTTCGTAAAAGACAATCCAAACGTATCTTTATCTGAGTATTTGCAATCTGTCACACTTGTTGCATCTGATGATAAAGACGACCCTCTTAATACTAATGTATTAACTTTGGCAACAGTTCATGGTGTAAAGGGTCTAGAATTCAAGGTTGTATTTATAGTCGGACTTGAGGATGGTTTATTCCCAATATTGAGAGCTGAATCGGAAAGTGACCTTGAAGAAGAAAGAAGAATTATGTACGTTGCTGTAACAAGAGCAATGGAAAGATTATATACAACATATGCCTCATCAAGATTTAGATTTGGAAAGCGTGAAAGATCTGTTCCATCGACATTCTTAAAGGAAGCAGAACTTATTAATCGTACCAAGTTTATATCTATTGACGATGACGATATATACACAAGAGCAAAGAAACTAGATTTCTTAAAGGTGGCAAAGCCAACACCTGCTTTTGCAAAGCCATCTCCAAATATTAGTGGCTCAAGTAAGGATATATCGGGATTTAAAGTCGGTCAAAAGGTTAATCATACAAGATTTGGTGAGGGCGTAATTTTAGAGATTACTGGTGAAAATGCAGATATTAAGTTTGAAGGACTAGGTGTAAAGAAGTTTAATCTTCGATTAGCGCCAATAACAAGGATAGAATAAGGGGAAAAGATTATGGATAGAATGCACGAGCTTGTAAAGCAATTAAACGAATATGCTTATCAATATTACACTTTAGATAATCCTACTGTTTCAGATGTTGAATACGATAGATTATATGACGAGCTATTGGCTTTAGAAAAGGCAAGTGGCGTGGTCCTTGATGATTCTCCTACAAAGAGAGTTGGCGATGTAGTCCTAAAAAAGTTTAATACAGTAAAGCATTTGGGAAGGCTATATTCTTTAGATAAATGTCAAACTAAAGAAGCTATGAATGAGTGGTTAGATAAACTTATTTCAGCTAACCATAATAAGATGCCTGAAGTAAGTCTAGAATACAAGTTTGATGGTTTAACCATCAATATGCTATATGAAGATGGAAAATTAGTAAGAGCAGCAACAAGAGGAAATGGTATCGAAGGTGAGGATGTAACAGAGCAAGTTAAGACTATTAGATGCGTACCATTATCTATTGCATACAAAGGTCAACTTGAAGTTCAGGGAGAGGGAATTATGCTTCTTTCAGAACTTGCAAAGTATAACGCAAGAGAGGATGTTACTCCATTAAAGAACGCAAGAAATGGTGTTGCGGGAGCTATTAGAAATCTTGATCCAAAAGTGACTGCAGAAAGAAAGTTAGAAGTTATTTGTTATAACGTAAATTATATTCCTGGTGTTAGATTCCAAACAGGAAAAGAAATGATAGATTTCCTTAAAGAAAACAAATTTAAAACATCAGATTTTTATAGATTAATTTCAACCAAAGAAGAGCTATTACAAGGACTTGATGACATCCTTGAAGAGAGACCAAATTTGGACTTTTTAATCGATGGAGCTGTTGTTAAGATTAACGATGTTAACACAAGAGAAGAATATGGATTTACTGAAAAATTCCCAAAATGGGCTATTGCATTTAAGTTCCCAGCCGAAGAAGTTACAACTACATTAAGAGATGTAATTTGGCAAGTATCTAGAACTGGAAAATTAAATCCAATCGCTGTTCTTGATCCTGTAGACTTAGCAGGTGTTACAGTCTCTAGAGCAACATTGTCTAACATTAGCGAAATTAAGAGAAAGGATATAAAAATTAACAGTAGAGTTTTCATTAGAAGATCAAATGATGTAATCCCTGAAATTACAGGTATTGCCGAGCATACAAAGGATTCTAAAGAGATAGAAGCTCCTACAGTTTGTCCTGCTTGTGGCTCTCCTGTTGAGTGGCAAGGTGTGTTTGTAAAGTGCACAAATAAGAACTGTGCTCCAGCTATAATTTCAGCGTTGTCACACTTCGTGTCACGCGACGCAATGGACATAGAAGGTTTGTCTGAAAAAACACTAGAATTGTTATACAGAGAAGGTAAGGTTTCAAACTATACAGATATCTATTCATTAACAGAAGAAGACCTTGTAGGTCTTGATTCGTTCAAAGATAAGAAAATTTCTAATACAATTAAGGCTATACAAGATAGCAGACACACAACATTAGATAAGCTTTTATTTGCAATTGGAATTCCAAATATTGGTAAGAAAGCAGCTAAGCAACTTGCAGATGAATTTAAGACTTTAGATGGAGTAATTGCAGCAACAAAAGAACAATTGCTTTCTATCGAAGATTTTGGAGATATTATGGCTCAAGGAGTTGTTGATTATTTCCAAAATGAAAAGAATGTTGAACACTTAAATATCCTTCTTGAAAGGGGCGTTGTTATCGAAGAAAAGGCGGTAGCTTCTGGTGCCTTGGTTGGCAAGAAGGTTGTATTAACAGGATCACTTCCAACTCTAAAGAGATCTCAAGCAAAAGAACTAATTGAGGCTAATGGTGGAACATGTTTTGATTCTGTTTCAAAAGCAGTTAATTTAGTAGTAGCCGGCGAAGACGCAGGTTCTAAGCTAGACAAGGCTAAGAAATTAGGTATTGAAATTATTGATGAGGCGCAACTTTTCGCGCTAATTAAGGGTTAGTTTATATAAATATATTTATGCTCACGCGCTTGTTAATTTTATGTGCTTGTGGTATCATACAAGTTACATAATTTAACAACGAGGTGTTTATGGCTGTTAATAGCATGACAGGTTACGGAAAAGGTGTTTGTGAAAAAGACGGTATCAAAATTACTGTAGAATTGAAATCTGTAAATCACCGTTTTCTAGATTTAACTATTAAACTTCCAAAGGTATTATCTTACGCAGAAGATACAATCAGAAAAGACATGAAAGAGAACTTCTCAAGAAGTCATGTAGATATTTTCGTTAATATCGAGGACAACAGAGAAGATAAGAACCAAATCACTTTCGATTATGATTTAATCAACGCTTATATAGAAGCATCAAAGAAAGTATCTTCAGATTGTTTTATCAAAGATGATTTAACAACAAGCAAGGTATTATCTCTACCAGATGTTGTAAAGAATTCTCCAAAAGAAGAGGATGAACAATTACTTTTAAGCATTTTAGAAGAAGCACTAAATACTGCTATTGCAAACATTAAGAAGATGAGAGCAACAGAAGGTGTAGCAATGGAAAAGGATGTTGTATCTAAAGTTGCTACAATTAACGAAATTGTTAAGAAGATTGAAGCTGCAGCTCCTGGAATGGTTGAGAATCACTTCGTTAAAGTTAGAGAAAGAATTAAGGAAATGCTAGAAGATGTAAATATCGACGAAGCTAGAATGCTTAATGAAGTTGCTATGTACACAGATAAGGTTTGTGTTGATGAGGAAATACAAAGACTTAAGAGTCACGTAGCTCATTTCACAGAAATAATAAATAAGGGTGGAATTGTAGGAAAGCAATTAGATTTCATTGTTCAAGAAATGAATAGAGAAGCAAATACTTGCGGAAGCAAATGCAATGACATCGAAGTATCTAACAATGTAATCGCATTAAAGAATGAGATTGAAAAAGTTAGAGAACAAATACAAAACATAGAGTAAAGGATTTACCATTATGAAGAAAGGCTTATTAATTATTTTGTCTGGACCAAGCGGAGCAGGAAAGGGCTCAGTTTTAGCGGAAGTAAAGAAACGTTATGACAATTTAGCTGTATCTGTTTCAGTTACTACAAGACAACCAAGAGCAGGCGAAATTGATGGAGTTCATTATCATTTCAAAACTGTTGATGAATTTATTGAACTTGGCCGTCAAGACGCGTTTTTAGAAAATGAATGTAATTACGGAAACTATTATGGAACTTTAAAGAGCGAAGTAATGGATAACTTAAATAGAGGCAAGGATGTTGTCCTAGAAATAGATGTTAAAGGTGCATTTAATGTGCTTGGAAAATATCCTGATGCTGTATCAATCTTTGTATGCCCATCTTCGATGGATGTATTAAAGGAAAGATTAAAAGGCCGTGGTAGCGAAACTGCTGAAGCTTTAAGAGTAAGATTAACATCTGCTATTGGAGAGATTAAGCAAGCTACAAGATATGGTTATGTTGTTGTAAACAACGATATCCAAGAAAGCGCCGAAGATGTTGTGTCAATTATTAAAGCTGAAAAATGCTCAGCAAAAATTAATAGAGAATTTATAGAAAATTTAGCAAATGGAGGTAACGCATTATGATGATCGATCCACCAATCGACAAGTTAATTAAGAAGGCACCATGTAGATATGCATTAGTAGTTGGTGTTGCAAAAAGAGCAAAGGAATTAGAAACAAAGGAACAAGATACTTTAAAGAATTCTGGTATGAAGTCAATTTCTTTAGCTGCTAAAGAAGTTTATAACGACGAAATCGAAATTAGAGTTGGAGAGTAATAGTGCTAAAAGGTGAAAACATAGTTCTAGGAGTAAGTGGCGGTATTGCATGTTATAAGGCATGTGATATTGTTTCTCGCTTAAGAAAACTAAATGCGAATGTTGATGTAATAATGACAAAGAATGCGGCTGAATTCGTTCAACCACTTACTTTTGAAACATTATCATCAAATCCAGTTAGCGTAGATATGTTTGCGCCTAAGAAAACATTTGAAGTTGAACATATATCACTTGCAAAGAAAGCGTCACTTTGTGTTATTGCACCAGCTACAGCAAATGTAATAGCAAAATTAGCTGCTGGAATTGCAGATGATATGTTGACAACAACAGTGTTAGCTATGACTTGTCCTGTGCTTATAGCACCAGCTATGAACACAAACATGTTCTTAAACCCAATCACTCAACAAAATATTGAGAATCTAAAAAAGAGAGGATTTATATTTGTTAGTCCAGATTGTGGTCGTCTAGCTTGTGGTGACGTAGGTGTTGGCAAACTTGCTGACCCTCAAGATATTGTTTCAAATATCGTTGAGATCCTTCATCCAAAGCAAGATTTCAAAGGAAAGAAAGTATTAATTACATGTGGCGCTACAAGAGAACCTATTGACGGAGTAAGATTTATTACAAATAAATCATCTGGAAAAATGGGAATGGAAATCGCAAAAGCTGTTGTAAAAAGAGGCGGCGAGGTAGTTCTTGTTAAAGGTCTTGTAAGCGTAGACGTTCCAGCGTATATAACAAACGTTATTCCAGTAGAAACAACAAAACAAATGTTGGATGCTGTTATGGGCGCGTACGAAGCTTGTGATGTAATTATTAAAGCAGCAGCTCCTAGTGATTATGCTGTAGAAAATAAATTTGACAATAAGATTAAAGATGAAAACCTTACTTTATCTTTGATAAAGAATCCAGATATAGCTAAGGAAGTTGGAAAGGTTAAAGGAAATAGAAAACTTGTTATTTTCTGTGCAGAAACCACTGATCTTATGGCAAGTGCATTAAAGAAAATAAAGTCAAAGAATGCAGATATGGTAGTAGCAAATGATGTTACTCAAAAAGGTGCAGGATTTGATGTTGACACTAACATTGTAACTATTGCTAAGAAAGATGGAACATCAAAAGAATATCCAATTATGAAAAAGAGCGAAGTTGCAGAAGTTATTTTAGATGAAGTTAGTAAGCTATGATTGCAAAGGTAGTAATAGATAGATCTGCTAACGATATTGATAGAGTTTTTGATTACTTAATCCCAGATGAATTAGTTGTAGAAAAAGGAGATAGAGTAGTTGTCCCTTTTGGTAAAACACAAACAGAAGGTTTTTGTGTTGACTTGGCTGAGACTTATGATGGCAAGTATGAACTAAAAGAGATAATTAGTGTAATTGGCGAATATAAGTGTTTTACTCCAGAGATGTTGGAACTAATGCACTATATGAGACAAAGATTCTTCTTAAAGTATGCTGATGTTTTAAGATTATTTATTCCATCTGCATTAAGAACGGGAAAAGTAAGAGATTTGGCAAGATATTATATAACGCTAAATCCTAGTTTATCTTTAGACGAAATAAAGGCAAAGCTTACAAGAAAATCTGAAAAACAATTACAAATTGTTGAAGAATTAAAAGACGGCGGTAAGTTCCTAAGTGAATTAAATTTCTTATATGGAGCATCTGCTGTTAATACACTAATTAAGAAGGAAATAGCTCTAAAAGAGCTAAAAAAGATAGATAGAGTTCCTTTAAAGAATATTGAGGTTAAATCAAAAGATGTTGATTTAAAACCTGCACAAGAGAACGCTATAAAAACAATCTTTTCAACTAGTAAAGATGTAGTTTTACTACATGGAGTTACAGGTTCAGGAAAAACTGTTGTTTATATGCAAGCGATTAAGAAGTGCTTAAAGGAAGGAAAAACAGCAATTATGCTAGTGCCTGAAATTTCACTAACACCTCAAATGTTAATGAATTTTAGAGGCGAATTTGGGGACCAAGTAGCCGTTCTTCATAGTGGACTTAGCGACGGCGAGAAGTTTGATGAATGGAAGAAGTTATTACTTGGCGATGCAAGAATTGTTGTTGGTGCTAGATCTGCAATATTTGCGCCTGTTCAGAATGTTGGATTAATCGTTGTTGATGAGGAACATGATTCAAGTTATGTTAGCGAGACAAATCCAAGATATAGAGTGCTAGAAGTTGCTAGATTTAGAGCTCAATATAATAATGCAAAAGTCGTTTTAGGTTCAGCTACTCCTTCTATAGAAACATACAAGAAGGCTTTAGATGGAGAATATGAGCTTGTAAAGATGGATAATAGAATCTCTGATAAGGGATTGCCTAAGATTGAGATTATAGATATGAAGGATGAAATCCTTCGCGGAAATAATTCTATGTTCTCAAGAGCTATGCAAGATGAACTTAAAAAGACGATGGAAAGAGGCGAACAAGCCATGATTTTGATTAATAGACTTGGCTATTCTTCTTTCTTAAGATGTAAAAAATGTGGCTATGTTCCAACATGTAAACACTGTGAAGTTTCTTTGACTTATCACAAGAAAGAAAACAAGTTAAAGTGTCATTATTGTGGAACTAGTTATAATATGCTTTCTGAGTGCCCAAATTGTCATTCACACGAAATGGGATTTGGAAAAATAGGAACAGAAACTGTAGTAGAAGAATTACATAAACTTTTCCCAGATGTTAAGATCCTAAAATTGGATTCTGAAACAAAAACTAAGAAAGATGCTATGGTTGAGGTTTTAAGAGAATTTGCGGATAACAAAGCACAAATTCTTGTAGGAACTCAAATGATAGCAAAAGGTCATGACTTTGGTAATGTAACACTAGTTGGACTTGTAGATGCAGATCTTGGTTTATATCAACAAGACTATAGATCAACAGAAAGAACATTTCAATTGGTTACTCAAATGTCAGGAAGAGCTGGAAGAGCAGATAAAGAAGGCCATGTAATATTACAAACATATTCGCCAGCAAATTATGTGTATAGATTTGCAACGAATTATAGTTACAAGGACTTTTATAATAGAGAGATTAATATTCGTGAGACTACTAATTTCCCACCATTTGTGTCAATTATAAGAATTATGATTACACATGAAAAAATGGAAAAAGCTAGAGAAATTGCTCGAGATATATACATGAAAATTAGAGCTTTAAAAGAGAAAGATAAACATATCATCTCTCTTGCTGGCTCAGAAGCTCATATAACTAAAATTCAAGATAATTTCAGATATCAAATTGTCATGAGAATTAGTAAAGAAGATGAGCTTGAAACTCTAAAAGAGTTTTATGATATTTTGAACGAAATAGATAAGAAAGATGCTAGCGTGTTTGTTGAACAAGATCCGCAAAGCATGATTTAGGAGATAATATGGCATTAAGAGATATAGTTGTTGATGGAAATGCAGTATTAAGAAAGCGTTGTCGTGAAGTAGAAGTATTTGACGATAAATTAGCTAAGTTATTAGACGATATGAAAGACACTCTAAAAAAAGCTGATGGAGTTGGCCTTGCTGCTCCTCAGGTTGGAATGTTAAAAAGAGTTGTTATCGTTTGGTTTGAAGATTTTTATTTAGAGATGGTTAATCCAGTTATTGTTTCTTCATCAGGAGAACAAATTGGACCAGAAGGATGTTTATCTGTACCAGGTAAGTCATGTGATGTTTTACGTCCAGATAAAGTAACTTGTAAATATCAAACAAGAAAAGGCACAAAGAAGGAAATTACAGTTGAACATTTCATTGCTAGAATTTTCTGTCATGAAATCGATCACTTAGATGGAATTCTTTATTACGACAAGGAGTATTCAGGTAAATAATGAGAGTAGTATTCTTAGGTACACCAGATTTCGCAGTTCCAACTCTTAGAGCTTTGATTAATTCAAGGCATGAGGTTTTGGCGGTTGTTACACAACCGGATAAAGAAAGAGATAGAAGAGTTGTAACTCCATCTCCTGTTAAAGAAGAAGCTCTTAAACATAATATTAAAGTTCTTCAATACAACAAAATTAGACTAGAAGGTGTTGAAGATTTAAAGGCACTTAATCCAGATATTATGGTTACTTGTGCTTATGGTCAAATAATATCTCAAGAGATATTAGACATTGCAAAATATGGCGTTATAAATGTTCATGGTTCACTGCTTCCAAAGTATAGAGGATCAGCCCCAATTCAATGGAGTGTCATTAATGGCGAAACTAAGACTGGAATAACAATAATGCAAACAGCTCTTGGAGTTGATTGTGGCGACATGATTTTGCAAAAAGAAGTAGAAATAGGTAAATATGAAACCGCAGGTGAATTATTCGACAGATTGGCTATAATTGCCCCAGACGTATTGTTAGAGGCGATGGATTTAATCGAAAATGGCAAAGCGGTGTTTGTTAAACAAAATGAAGAGGAAGCAACTCACTGTCCAAAACTTGAAAAAAGTAATGGTCTTATAGATTGGAATGAGGATGCGAATACAATATTCCATAAAGTTTACGGAATGAATCCATGGCCATCAGCGTATTGCACATTGAATGGTAAGATGTTCAAGATTCATAAAGTAGATATTGTGGATGTTCATAATAATGGATTTAAGCCAGGCGATGTGATTGAACTTTCAAGTAAGTCATATGGTGTGTTCTGTAAGGATAAAGTCATTAAACTTTTAGAAGTACAACTAGAAGGAAAAAAGAGAATGCCAATTGAAGAATTTATTCTTGGCTATGATTTAAAGGGAGCGTCGCTAAATTAATATGAAAGATTTGGAACTTTCTTACAGCATTTTGAAAGAGATATACGTTAATAAAGCATATGCAGCTTTAGAGTTATCTAACAAAATAAAAGATGCTGAGAATCCAAAGTTCGTTACAAATCTTGTTTATGGTGTTTTAGAAAAGGATACACAATTAAATTACTATATTGATACATTGGTTTCAAAGAAACCAAAGAATGCAATAATTATTCTTTTAAAGATAGGAATGTACCTTGTTAAGTATATGAATTCTATGCCGGCATATGCTGCTGTTTCTAATACAGTTTCTTTATGTGAGAGCGTTGGAAAAAGAGAAGTTAAAGGTTTTGTTAATGCAACTTTAAAGAAGTTTTCAATAACAGAGTTTGAAATGCCAAAAGATAAATTCTTAGCATTATCAATTGAGTCATCAACTCCTTTGTTTATAGTTAAGAAATTGTGTAATCAATATGGCTATGAAAAAGCAAAAGAATTCCTTATGTTGCCTAATTTTGAACTAGAACATATTAGAGTGAATTCTAGAAAATCAACGATGAAAGAAATAGAAGACAAAATCAAAGATTTTGTTCCTTCAACAAATAATTCTATCTACGCAAAGAATAACAAAGTTGTAAAAGATTTATATTCATGTGGAAAAATAACAATTCAATCTTTATCTTCAATGAAAGCGTGTGAGGTTTTAGCACCAAAGGATGGAGATAAGATTTTGGATTTATGTTCAGCTCCTGGTGGTAAATCTATTTATATGTCGGAACTTGCAAATGTAGGTATTATTTCTTGTGATATTCATGAACATAGACTTGATTTAATTAAGAGCTATGTAAATAGAATGGGCGCTCAAGGAATTAGTATTAGATTAAATGATGCTACTATTTTAAATGAGGAATTTGTAGATAAGTTCGATAAGGTTCTTGCAGATGTTCCTTGTTCTGGACTTGGAGTAGCAAATAGAAAACCAGATATTTATTTAAATATCTCAGATAAGGATATAAAGGATTTAAGTGAAATCCAATATAAGATATTATGCAATGCTGCAAAGTACGTTAAAAAAGGTGGCGTGCTAGTATATTCTACTTGCACAATTCTAAGAGAAGAAAACCAAAATAACGTTAATAAGTTCTTAAAAGACAATAAAGATTTTAAGAGTGTTGAAGAAATACAGTTATTGCCAAACAAAGAAGGACTTGATGGATTCTATATCCATAAGATGACGAGGGCTTAATGCAACTATTAGATTATTCATTAAAAGAAATAACAGATATTGTAAAAGAACTTGGTGAACCTCAATTTAGAGCCAAGCAGCTTTTTGAATGGGTAACTAAAGGTGCTCATTATGAAGAAATGACAAATCTTCCTAAGTCTTTCATTGAGAAATTAAAGAATGCTGGCTATAAAGATCAAGCTATTAAAATTGAAGAAGTTTTAGAATCAAAACTAGATGGTACTAAAAAGTACATTTATTCTCTTGAAGATGGCAATGTAATTGAAGGCGTTTTGATGAAATATAAATATGGAAACACAATATGTGTTTCAACTCAAGTTGGATGTAGAATGAACTGTGCATTCTGCGCGTCAGGCCTTGATGGTCTTGTTAGAAATTTAACTCCAGGTGAAATCTTAGGACAAGTCGTTGCTGTAAATAGAGACAATCTAGTTAAGAAAGATGAAAGAGCTATAACTAACATCGTTTTAATGGGTAGCGGCGAACCAATGGATAATTATGATAATGTAACAAAATTCTTACGCCTAGTTAATGCGGAGGAAGGATTGAATATTTCTATGAGAAATATTTCATTGTCTACCTGTGGTGTTTGCGATAAGATCTATAAGCTTGCAGATGATGGATTTACATTAACATTGACAATTTCATTGCATGCTCCAGATAATGAAACTAGAGAAACAATTATGCCTATAACTAAAAAGTTTAAAGTTGAAGACATAATGAAGGCTGTAAAATATTACTTTGATAAAACAGGTAGAAGAATTGTTTTTGAATATTCAATGATTAACGGAAAGAATGACAATGTTGAAGAAGCTCAAAAATTATCTAGACTTCTTCGTGGTGTTCCAGCTCACGTTAATCTAATCCCTCTAAATTATGTAAAGGAAAGAGGATTACATTCTGCTAGTAAAGACAATATAAAGACATTTATGGACGTCTTAAATAAGAATAAGATAAGTTGTACAATAAGAAGGACGATGGGTGCAGATATAGAAGGTGCCTGCGGACAATTAAGAAGAAAATACTTAAAGATGGGTGAATAATGGCAATCAGTGAAGGACAAATCATAAAAGGTGTTGGCGGTTTATATACAGTTGAACTTACTAATGGTGAAATCATTAGATGTAAAGCTCGTGGTAAATTGAGAGTCAACGGCGGCGATTTGTTTATCGGAGATTATGTTGAGGCTAATTATAACGATAAAAAAGAAGGCGTTATTGAAAAGGTTAAAACTAGAACTTCTCAACTAATAAGACCTTATGTTTCAAATATTGATGGAATTATTATTGTTGTGTCTCCAATTCCAGAACCAAACTTCTTATTAATTGATAAATTGATAATTGGTGCTGTAGCACAAGGTATAAAAGCAATAATTTGCGTAAATAAGCCTGATTTGGACGGTTTCACAAAACTCGTGGAACGTGTAAAAACTGACTACTCAACTCTTGCAACTGTCCTTGAAATCGACGCTTTGAAGGGAAAAGGCAGTGATGAGCTAAAAGCGTTAGTTAAAGGAAAATTTTATGCTCTTGCTGGTCAGTCTGCTGTTGGAAAATCTACGTTTATTAACACAATGATTGGTCAAGAAGTTATGGAAACAGGCGAAATTTCTTCACATAGTGAAAGAGGTAAAAATACAACAAGACATGTTGAGATTATTAAGCTTGAAGATGGCACAAAAATTGCTGATACTTGCGGCTTTGATAAATTAATGATGCCAGTGGCTGATCCTGCGGAACTTGCTAGCTATTTCGTGGATTTTGATGAGTTTGTTCCAAACTGCAAATTCAAGGGTAGTTGTAGACATGTTGATGAGGATGTTTGTGGCGTCAAAGATGCAGTAAATAAGGGACTTTTGTCCAAGGATAGATATGATAGATATCTACAGCTTTATAAAGAATCAATACAAAGGTGGAATAAAAGATATGATTAATGTTCAAATTTCTCCATCAGTTTTATCTGTTGATATTGATAAAATTGGTGATGCAGTTAAAAATCTTGAAAAGTACGGTGCTAGCTATGTTCATTGCGATTGTTTAGATGGAGTTTTTGCTCCAAATACATCAGATGGAATCAGAATGGTTAAAATTTGCAAAGCAAATTCAAATTTACCTTTAGATGTTCATTTAATGATAATGAATCCAGATAAGTATATTAAGGACTATGTAGATGCTGGTGCAGATATTATTACTTTCCATGAAAGTGCATGTACAAAAACTGCTGAAACTCTAGATTTTATCCACTCTTTGGGCAAAAAAGCAGGTCTTGTTTTAAACCCAGATATTGATTTAAATACAGTTAAGAATTATTTAGATAAAGTAGATGTAATTATGCTTATGGGCGTATTCCCTGGTTTTTCTGGACAAAAGTTTATTCCAGAAACTATGGATAGAGTATCTAAATTAAAAGAAATTATAGGGGATAGAAACATCAAAATAGAAGTTGATGGTGGCGTAAAATCTAATAACATTAGAGAGCTTGTTGAAAGAGGATGTGATATCTGCGTAGGTGGATCATCTGTATTCAATGCTCCATCAATTAAAGAGGGATTAGAAGCATTACTAAATGCTTAAAATCCCTAGTAAAATAGGGAATTAATAAAAAAATAAAGACATCAATAAACGATGTCTTTTTTTTATCTATGTATAAGTACTAATTATGCACGGCTATCTAATTTCTTTAGACATCTTGTGCAAACGTATGCATGTTCAATAGCTCCGTTTTCATTAACTAGCTTAACCTTTTGAACATTTGCTCCCCAACTTCTTCTTGTTTTTCTATTTGAGTGGCTAACGTTGTTACCTGATAATTGTCCTTTTCCACAAATGGCACATACTCTAGACATAATCAATACCTCCTAAATGCAATCTTGCTTTGATATAATAACAAAATAAAAAGTATATTGCAACTAAAATATACTTGTTTTTTATGAATTTTTAAGACATTTCTTGTCCAGTCAAAATACTTGCCAAATACAATTATATAATATAAAATATAGGTGTATGGCTGTTAAGACTTCAAATTTTTATGGAAAATTGGTAATTTCTGACACTGCAATTTCGATGACGGCATCGCAAGCAGCTTTAGATTGTTACGGAGTTATTGATTTAGTTTCTAGATCGCTTACAGACAGCCTTAGCGAGTTGTTCAACAAGACTACAATTGGTAAGGGCGTAAAGGTTGTAACAATTAGCAACAGAATAAACTTAGAATTGTTCGTAATACTTAAAGAGGGTGTGAATGTATCCGCAGTTACCGAGGAAATCGAGAAAACTGTTAAGTACTACGTTGAGACTTTTACAGGTATGCGCGTTAATAAAGTTGTTGTTAATGTCGTTGGTGTAAGAGTTTAGGAGATATGAATGAAAATAATTGATAACGCCAAACTCGTTGAGATGTTTAAGGGCGGATATAAGAATCTTAAAGCTAACAAAGCGTATGTTGATTCACTAAATGTATTCCCAGTACCAGATGGAGACACTGGTTCTAATATGACACTTACAATGGCTTCAGCTATTAAAGAGATTGAAGCTGTTACTTCAGATGATAGATCAGATATTTTAACTGCTTATGCAAGAGGTGCATTAAGAGGTGCTAGAGGTAACTCTGGTGTTATCTTATCCCAAATTGTTAAGGGTATTTCCACAGTATTAAATGACGAAGTAGATATTAACACAAAGACATTATCTAAAGCCTTCTTAAATGCTAGAGAAATTGCTTATAACGCAGTTACAAAGCCAAAGGAAGGTACAGTTCTTACTGTTATTAGATACATGGCTGAACAAGCTCCTGGTATAGCTAATAAGACAAGTTCAGTAGAAACATTCTTTGAACAAATTATTAAGCAAGGTGATATCATCCTTCAAAAGACTCCAGATATGCTTCCTGTTCTAAAGCAAGCAGGTGTAGTAGATGCCGGTGGTCGTGGTCTTCTATATGTTGTTGAAGGTTGGTTAAAAGCATTAAAGGGAGAAGAGATTCCTGAAGAAGAAGCAACGGTAAGCGTTGAAGCTCCAAGTTTAGATGCTTTCGGTACATCTAGAGATGATGCTAACGATTATAACAATATTACATTCCAGTATTGTACAGAATTCTTCGTTACACACTTAAAGAAGCATGTAACAGAAGAAGATATTGAAAAATTAAGAGAGAAATTAATGACTATCGGTGATTGTGTTATTGCAATCGGCGATATCAATTTTATAAAAGTTCATGTTCATACAAATCAACCAAACAAGGCTTTATACTGGGCTTTACAACTTGGTGAATTAGACAAGGTAAAGATTGAGAACATGATGGAACAACATCGTGAAATCATGGCCAAGAAAGAAGCTTCTAAGAAGAAGATTGGTATGATTGCTGTATGTTCAGGTGAAGGTTTAACTGCAATCTTCAAAGATCTAAAAGTAGATGAGATTATTGAAGGTGGTCAAACAATGAACCCAAGTATTGAAGATATTACAAATGCTATTGATAAGGTAAATGCTGAATCAGTAATTATATTACCAAATAATAGTAATATTATAATGGCTGCAGAAAATGCTGCTCAACTTGTATCAGATAAGAAGATTTTTGTTGTCCCAACAAAAGAAGCTCCACAAGGAATCAAAGCTGCATTCGCATTCGATGCTGAATTAAGTGCTGAAGAGAATGTTTCAAACATGAGAGATTCATTTGCTGAAGTTAAGTGTGGTCAAGTTACAACAGCTGTTAGAAATACATCAATGGATGGTTTCGATATTTCGGAAGGAGATATCATTGGTCTTGATGGAAAGAAGATTGTTGCAAAGGGTAAGACTCCAGAAGATGTAGTTAAGGATGTAACAAAGAATCTAACAGATAAGTTCTCAGAAGTTATTACATTATATTATGGTTCAGACGTAAAGAAGGAAGATGCTGAAGCATTATGCGAAGCTATCCAAGACGAGTATGATGATTATGATGTAATCTTATACTATGGCGGACAACCTCACTATCAATATTTACTTTCAGTTGAATAATAAAAAACCATAAGGTATAAAATGCAATTAAAAAGTATTAAAGGGGTCGGTGATAAGACCCTTTTTAAATTAGAAAAATTGGGAATCAAATCTATAGACGATTTGGTTCGTTTTATGCCGAAATTTTATTGGGATATGACAAAGGAAGGAGACCTTCTTGATTGTGATCATGGAGATTATATTTTACTTCGTGGAACAGTAATTAAGAAGAATAAACCTGTGTCTTTAAGGCGTGGTTTTTCATTGTTTAAAGCAACACTTTTAACTCAAGGAAAAAAAGTCCAATTAGCATGGTATAATACACCATATATTACTGGTCAGATTGATGTAGATGAAGAGTATCTGTTTTGGGGTAAAGTCTCTACAAAAGATGGCTATGTTTTAAATAATCCAAGTTTTGAAAAAGCCGAAGATAACAAGCGTTTACAAGGAATTGTGCCTATATATCCACTAAAGGGACAAGTAGGACAACAACAGTTTAGAAACTTCCTAAGATATGCTCTTGATAATTGCGATTTTTCAACACCTACAGATAAGTATACTGTAATGTCACTAAAAGAGGGATTTGAAAAGATTCATTTCCCAATAGATATGGATGATATGAGAGTGGGTAAAACAAGGTATAATCTTGAAGACCTAATCATACAGTATATTGCATACAGAGCAAACAAGGATGTAGCTGACGATAACAAGGTAAGATTATATGGACAATCTAGGATGGTTATAGCCGATGTTGTTAAGTCACTTCCTTACGAATTATCACCATCCCAAAAGGTTGCTATAAAAGAAATTCTTGACGATCTAAAGAGTGAAAAGAGAACAAATAGAATGCTTCTTGGTGATGTTGGATCTGGTAAAACAGTTGTTGCTTTACTTTGTGCAATGTTTGCAATTAGAAATGGATATCAGGTTGCATTTATGGTTCCGACTGAAATTCTTGCAAAACAACATTATAAAACAGCAATGACACTTCTTGATGGAAAAGCAAACATTGCTTTATTAACAGGTACAACTAAAGCGGCTGAGAGAAAACAAATTTTAAATGGTCTTAAAAATGGTTCTATAGATATTGTTATTGGAACGCATGCTGTTTTAAATGATTCTGTAGAATTTAAGAATCTATCTTTTATCATAATTGATGAGTTACATAGATTTGGTGTAAAGCAAAAAGGCACGCTTGAAGAGAAGGCGAGAGCTTGTGACGTTTTGTCCATGTCTGCAACTCCAATTCCAAGAGCTATTGCTTTAACAATTTATGGAGACTTAGCTATATCTAATCTAAAGCCAAGAGAAGGAACTTCTAAGATATCAACATTTATTATGGGTGATGAGAAATTAGAAGGCCTTTATAAGTTTATAAAAGAAAGAGTTGCTGAAGGCGAACAAGCATATATTGTATGTCCTTTAGTTTTAGATAGTGAAGGTCTAGAAGTATATTCAGCTAAACTTCTTTATAAAGAAGTTATAAATGGACCTCTAAGTGATGTTAATGTTGGTCTAATTTATGGTTCAATGAAAGAAAAAGATAAGAATGATGTTATGCATGCATTCTATAACCATGAGCTTGATGTTTTAATTGCTACATCTGTAATAGAAGTAGGTATAGATTCTCAATATGCATCCATTATGGCAGTATTAAATGCTGAGCGTTTTGGTCTTGCAACTTTACATCAATTAAGAGGAAGGATTGGAAGAAAGGCTGGATTAAAATCTTACTGTTTCTTACATACTTCTAAAGATATGGAAAATGAGAGATTAAATGCTTTAAAGAAGTTTAAAGATGGTGATGATATTGCCGAATTTGATGCCTCTATTAGAGGATATGGAGATTTCCTTGGAACAAATCAAAGTGGTGGTTCATTTAAGGGCGATGCTGTTATAACAAAGCAAGTTATTCAAGAAAGTAAGGATATAGCAGATAAGCTTTTATCAGATAAAGATTTTGATCCATCTAAGTTAGTAAATTTAGAAGAATATTTAAATAAATTACAACAAATCAGCTTAAACTAATATAGTATAATTAAACTATGAATGAATTGATTGAACAAAGGTTAAAGGATTTACCATCTAATAGTGGTGTATACATTATGAAGTCCAAAGAGGGCCAGATTTTGTATATTGGTAAAGCTCGCAATTTAACTAAACGTGTTCATCAATATTTTGGTAATAAAGCAAATAGAACAGAGAAGGTTTTGAAACTTGTTTCAAAGGTTCATGATTTTGAGTATATTATTACATCAAATGAAGTTGAAGCTTTAGTACTTGAAAACAATCTTATTAAGAAGCATAAACCACCTTACAATATTCTATTAAAAGATGATAAGAATTATCCATTCATAAAGATTAATACAAAGAAAGACTTTCCTAAAGTTGAAGTTGTAAGAAAATTAAAAAACGATGGGGCAAAGTATTTTGGTCCATATATGATAGGTGTTTCTTCAAAAGAAATATTAGATTTAATTCATTCTGCTTTTCCTCTAAGAACTTGTGATTTAGATATGAATCATATTCCAGCATCTCATAGGCCATGCTTGAATTACCATATAAAAAGATGTTTAGCACCTTGTGCTGGTAAAGTTACAAAAGAGGAATATAACAATATAGTCGATGATGTTGTAGATTTCTTAAATGGTAACGATAAATCAATAGCAAAGATCCTTACAGATAAAATGATGCAAGCATCATTAGAGGAGAATTTTGAACTTGCTCTAGATTATAAGAAAAAACTAGAAACTCTAGATAAGTTGATTAGAAAACAAGTAACAGCACTTTCAAAGGATTTCAATTTAGATATATTTGCGATTGCTTCAAATGGCCTAAATACTGTTGTAAATATTCTATTTGTTAGAGGTGGTAAACTTCTTGGCTCGGATAAAAGAGTTATTAGTGATTTAAGTCTAACAGACGATATTACTTTATCTAATTTTATTGTTAATTTCTATGACCAAGTTAAATATATCCCAGATGAAGTAATTACAGAAATTGAGATAGAAGATGCTGATGTTATATCTGAATATTTAAGTGAAAAGAAAGGAAAGAAGATTAATGTAGTTACACCACAACAGGGTGTTAGAAAACAACTTGCAAATATGGCCTTATCTAATGCTACTGATTTCCTTGAAAAGTCCTTAAGTACTAAGGAAAGAAAGGATAACTTAACTGTTGGTGGGGTACTTCAGTTACAAGAATTTTTAAGATTAAAAACATTACCAATTAGAATGGAATGTTACGATATATCTCATGTTCAAGGAACAGATAAAGTTGCTTCTATGGTTGTAACTATAAATGGTGAACCAATGCGTTCTCATTATAGAAAATTCAAGATTAAAACAGTAGAAGGCAACAATGACTTTGCTTCGCTTGCAGAGACACTAAGAAGAAGAATCGCAAGAATGCAAGATCCTGAAGAAAAGGATGAGAGTTTTGCTTCAAGACCAGACTTACTTGTTATTGATGGTGGTAAAGGTCAATTGAGCTCAGTTAAGGAAATAATGGAAGAAATGCATTGTGATGTAGAAGTGATTTCTTTGGCAAAGAGGGAAGAAGAAGTATTCGTTCCATATAAGTCTGAACCATATGTATTACCAAAGAATAGCTATGCATTAAGACTATTACAAAGAATCAGAGACGAAGCACATAGATTCGCTATTACATTCCACAGAAACCTAAGAAAGAAAAGACAAACTCACTCTCAAATTAAAGATATTCCTGGCGTTGGAGAAAAGAGATATAGAATTTTGTTTAACACATTTAAAACTGTTGAGAATATAAAGAGTGCAACTATTGATGAGTTGAAGGCTATAGATGGAATCGATGCAAAGACGGCAGAGAATGTGTATTCTTTCTTTCATTGACATTAAGTGAATAATGTCTTAACATTATTGTTGTATGAAATATAAGGCAATTTTTTCAGATTTCGATGGAACTTTACTAAGCGACGATTTTACAGTATCAAAAAAGAATATTGAAGCTTTAAATGAATATGTAGATAAAGGCGGTAAGTTTTTTATATCGACAGGTAGATTGTTCCAATCTATCTATCCTCATTTAGTTGAGTTAGGAGTGCCAAGTGATATGATTATCTGCGCTCAAGGTGCAGAGGTTTATGATATCAAGGAAGGGAAGAAACTTTTGCTTCAAGAAACTATTCCTCTAGAGACTCTAAAAAAGATTGCTAGATTCTTAGAATCTCAATATGAAGTTGATGAGAATTTATTGCCTCTTATGTATGTCAATGATGAAGTATATTTCGTTAATAGAAATGAAAATTGGAGAAAGAAATTCTGTGAACTTCTTGGCGTAAAAGAGTATGTTATGCCTAAAACTTTAGATGATTTTGCTATAGCGAATAATGTATTACCAACTAAGGTAAATGTTATGATGACTCCAGAAAAAAGAGAATCATTTTTAAAGGCTGCAAAAGAGGTCTTTCCTACAGGTATGGAATTCTGTTCTTCGCGTGATTTTCTAGTAGAAATTATGCCATCTGGTGTGGATAAAGGTACAGCTGTTAAGTATGTTGTTGACCAATATGGATGGAAAATGGACGAAGTTATTTGCGTTGGAGACTCAGATAATGATATAAAGATGGTAGAGAAATATTACGGCGTAGCCGTGGAGAATGCATCCGACTCTATTAAGAAGGTTGCAAAATACATATCTTCATCATGTAATGATGACGCATTATATGATGTAGTACACAAGTTATGTTTAGGGGAATAAAATATGTTAAAGTTTGAGGACGTAGATCCAGTAAATGTTACAATTGAAGAATTCATGGACAGATGTAAGTTACAACTTATATCTGGAGACAAGAGTGAAACAATTGCTTTTAGTTCTGTACTAATTAATAGACCGGGTTTATTCTTAGCTGGATTTAAAGATTATTTTGGATATTCTAGAATTCAACTTATTGGTAATGCGGAACACTATTATCTACAAACATTAACTGACGAAGCTAAAAAAGATATATTTGAAAGTTTATGTGAGCAAAAGATTCCATGCTTGATTTATTCAAGAGGAATCATTCCATCACAAATAGAGCTTGAGGCAGCAAAGAAGAATAATATTCCAATCTTTGGTTCAGCAAGCACAACAACATATCTATCTAACTTAATTGCTAACTACCTAGAAGAGATTCTAGCACCAATGACAACAATCCATGGCACATTACTAGATGTTGCTGGTGTAGGTGTGTTGATTACTGGAGTATCTGGTATGGGTAAATCAGAAGCTGCTCTTGAACTTGTTCAAAGAGGCCATAGATTAATCTCCGACGATATTGTTGTGGTTAAGAGAATAGGTGATAAGGTTATAGGATCTGCACCAGCTAAGACAAAGTATTTAATGGAAGTTAGAGGTCTTGGTATTATCGACGTTGCTGCGATGTATGGTTCAGGCTCCGTTTTAAACGAAGACGAAATAATGATGATTTGTGCATTACAAAGTCAAAATAATGCAATAAACGCGGACAGACTTGGTAGTAAGATTGACAATCAATCAATTCTGGATTTAGATGTACCAAGATTTGATATCCCAGTTCTTGCTGGTAGATCAATTGCTATTTTAATTGAGGTTGCTGTTAAGAACTTCCGCTTAAAGAATATGGGACATGATGCTTTTAAAACATTAATGGAAAGGACAGGATTAAAGGAATAATCATGAACAATTGGGAATTAATGAAACTTGCAGAAAAGTATGATGAGGATGTAGAAGCCATTTACGAAGAAGAAAATGACGTAGATGCTGCTATAAGAAAATCAGAAACTAAAGCTGAAAAGTTTAAAAGAGAATATAAAGAATTTTATACTGATATAAAACTATCTATAAAGGAAGACTGGTAATGGCAGATTTAAACATAAATTGGTACTTTTTCTCTATACCAATAGGAGTAATTTTAATAGGACTATTAGCCTATGGCGTAGTAAAACTAAGAACAAATAGGGCACTTGCTGAAAAGATTTGTTACTATTTATCATGGACTGTACTTATTTATAAAACATTCCATTACATCATTTATTGTACTGTTTTGGCACATCCTTGGAATCAACAAATTCCATGTGAAATCAGCCAAATTACATTCTTCTTATGTCCAATAGCATATTTATCTCAAAATAAATATGTAAGAGATGCAGGAGCCTTTATGGGTATCTTTGCTGGTGCTGTTCAAGTATTTGCATCAACAGTAGCTCCATTTAGCTTTGCTAATAGCGGTACTTTAGTAGTATTCTCGTTCTTAGAATCTACTTTAATGCATTACTTTGTATTAGTAATTGGTTTATTAGAAATAACTTGTATCTACAAGTTAAAAGTAAAAAATGGTTGGACAGTTTATTTTGCTTTATTACTAATTTTATTATGGGGTGTATTAGCTTCATTTACATGGAGATTTGGAACAGATGCTGGATATCCAAATGAACCTGCAAATATTGGTTTTGTACAAAGATGCGTATTACCAGCAGTGATTACAGATCATGCTCCATGGCTACTAGAAGGACACTTATTTATCATCCCATACTTAATGGTATTCTTTGTATTTACTGCTGCTGTATATCTTGTAAGTCATCTTGCATTTAGAAATAGAGAAGAGCAAGAAAAGAGTATATATGGTATGGGCTGGGGTGAAATGCATAAGTTCTTAAATGCAAAATCTAATGGTAATAATCAAGAATAAAATCTAGTTATATCTATATTAGATAGTATATGCGAGGCTAAATATGAAAACAAAAAGAAAGAAGTGCATAACTATTATTGCAATTGTTTTGTTATTAGTAATATGTATTTGTTGTATTTATCACTTTGTTGAAAAAAAGAAAGCAATCATTCCAGAAGGCTGTTATGATTTATACATAGATGGCGAAATAAGACCTACAGGATATGAATTAACTTGGAGAATTCATTCTAATGCAGGTTTCTTGTATGTTGATGACTATGCTATAAATATCAGCGAAAACGGGGATGATTATGTTGTGGGAGAATTCGATAGAAACATAGAATCTGATAGTGAATGGAATAAATTCGAATTTAAGTATGATAAGGAAACTCGTATATTAAGTGTTTATTTGCCTAAAAGCATATATTCTAGCTATATGTCCTTATCAGATTATGATTCAGATTATATGTGGGTGAATTATAAAAGAAAACAGAATTACTAGTGAAAAAAATACGACGATGTTTAAAATGATATGCATCGTCGTTTTTGTTTTTAATGTTATTTTGTATTTATACATCAATTAGATTTTCATAAATGCCTTCGTATATAGTTGCGGCTTTTTCAGACCAGTTGTTGTAAATCCATTTTGCTTTTTGTTTAGTTTGAACAACAATCTTTAAATCTAATAGGGTATATGCAGAACTTTCAATCTTTAAAGATACTGTGTATGTACCATCGGCGTTTTTAGAGTAATCTGCAATATATTCTTGTTTCTTTCTATAATTGATTCTATTCTTTTTAATGTTTGCTGAAATCTCTTCTCTTATTGTAATAGGGATTTCTGTGTAGAAATTAGATAAACCTTCCTTGCTTGTGATTGTAATAGCATATTGTGGTTCTGCATTCTTTTTTGCAACATTAACTAATTGACCAGTTTTGATAAGATCACTAAAAGCTTCTCTAAAATTAAAAACAGGAAGCCAGTTATTTTCAACGACTAAATCGTTTATAACTTGCTCCTTCATAGGGAACTCCATCTGGTCAAAGATGTAGAGTATTATTAATTTTTCAACTTTTGGATCTAAAGGCATTACTATTTAACAATAAATGGTTTAATCTCGTTAATTAATTCATCGCAATCGTTAGCATAGATTTCAAGAACTACAGGCTTGTTTAAATCTAATGAGAAAATACCTAGTAAAGACTTTGCATCTACTACATATCTTCCGCTTCTTAAATCCATTTCATAATCATACTTTGAAATAGTTCCAACGAAATTTTTAACGCTATCTGTTGTGTTTAATAATATAATGATTGATTTCATGTTTTAGAAACTCCTTATCTCGCATATAAATTATTATATATTAACGAAAAATTAAAAGCAATGAGCAAAATATTGTATATTTTGTTAATTGTTGCAATTTAAACATTCTTTCGATAAAATAAATACTTGAGGTGAGTAGATGCCAAGTAAGAACGTTACCCAAGCATATTCTTTGATTAGTGAAAGAGGAAAAACAATGATGAATTCAAAGTTCATCATGTCTAGCAATTGCATTTCAAGTATATTGAAAACTATTGCATCTATTCCTGTTTTAACTAACTACTTAATCAAGTGTTCTCAAGATTTTTCGTTTGATCAAGTTATGGATAGGGCAACATCAACATCTAAGTTTACTTTACCTGCTCAACAAAAAGAAATCGTAGCTTTTGTTACTGAACTTTTATACAAATTTGATAGAAAAGATATCGATTTAACAAAGTTTATCAAGATTTATTATCCTTCAAAGAACTTTGAAGCAAGTTATAAGATGTTTACTCAAGATATCATTCCACCATATATTATGGCTTTTAACGGAATTGTTAGAGAAGAGGAAACAAAGGATATTCACTTAAGTGATGTTGCACAAGCTCCAGCCCATGCAGCTAAGACTCAAGCAACACAATATATTCTTGCTTTAACAGAACTTGTAACAAATGATAACAACTTAAAAGATGAACTTAGAGATGATTATCTTTTAATGCTTGAAGGATTCTTATATTCATTTGAATTAAATAGAACAAAGATGATAAAAGTTGTATGGACAGGATTGAAATCCGTTATGGCACAATATAAGCCAGCTGTTTCATATATAGCAGCTATAGAGAAAATCCTAGCAACGTATGCATTAATTTAATAGAAGCAAAAAGAGATGCTTTAAAAGCATCTCAAATTTTTTAATCTGACCAACATGTTGGAACATATATATCTTTAAATTTTCGAACACAATACTGATCTGTAAATGAAGATAAATAGTCCGCAACAATTCTTTTTTCTGAATAAGTTCCAAGAAGTGATTTATTAAATTCTGGAAGCTCATCAATATGTCTCATATAGTGGTCGAATAGGTGAGAGAACATATCTTTTGCTTTTTGTTCTTGAGGCTTAGCTTTCTTGTTTAAATATACATTCGCAAACATAAATTCATGAAGTTTTGTTGTTGCCTCTAGGAATTCATCGGATTGCTTGATATATGGTTTTCCGTCACTAGTTTCAAGCATATCAAGAATTAAATTATTAATTCTTTCTGATTTAGAATGACCAAGAACTTCGCAGCAATCTTTTGGTAAATCATCTTCTGTTAGAATCTTGCCTGTAATGGCATCTTCGATGTCGTGGTTAATGTATGCAAATCTATCTGCGTATTTAACAATTTCGCTCTCTAGAGTTTCTGGTGTATCTGTATATTTTTGATTATGGACAACAATAGCATGTCTTGTTTCGTATGTAAGATTTAATCCGCTGCCGTCATTTTCAAGAATATCTACAACTCTTAAGCTTTGTTGAGCATGATTAAAGCCACCTTCGTCTTTTAACTTCTCATTTAGAACTTGTTCTCCTGCGTGACCAAATGGAGTATGACCTAAATCGTGGCCAAGAGCAGCAGCTTCAACCAAATCTTCGTTTAGTCTTAAAGCTCTTGCTATGGTTCTACCAATTTGAGCAACCTCAAGAGTGTGAGTAAGTCTTGTTCTATAGTGATCTCCCTCTGGGGATAAAAATACTTGTGTCTTATGCTTTAATCTACGGAAGGCTTTACTGTGAATTATCTTATCTCTATCTCTTTGGTATTCTCCACGTACCATGCATTCATCGATAGGGTGTAATCTTCCTTTAGATGCAGAAGATAATTGAGCAAACTCGCTAAAAGTTCTTTTTTCTTGTTCGTAAATAAATTCTTTATAATTTTTCATACCTCAATTGTATAAATATAATTTATAGGTGTCAATGCTGTTAATAGGTCTAGTCTTATTTTTGGGACATTTGAAGGCTAAAAAATAAAAAAAAATAATTTTAAAAATATTTTAGGAATTAAAGGGTTATATTGCGTATATATTTGTGCAAGGGGTAAAAAATGGACGAGTATTCGCAATTTATTGAAGAATTAAAGAGAAAAGCAACGATAGTAGATGTGGCAAGTAAATACACGCAGCTTGTAAGAAGGGGTGCGCGTATTATGGCGTGCTGTCCACTTCACGTAGAAAAGACTCCATCGTTCTGTTTATATGAGAATACAAACTCATATTATTGCTTTGGATGTCATGCTGCTGGTGATTCAATAAAGCTTGTAGAAGAAATGGAAAGAACAGACTTTAAAGGTGCTGTTGAAATCCTTGCTCAAAAATATGGCATGGAAGTTCCAACTTTCAAAAAGGGAGATATGGAATCTTTAGCTGCCTTAAAGAAGAAAAAAGATAGATTGTATGAATTAATGAAAGATGCTGCAAATCATTATTATACAAATCTAATGTCACCAAAAGGTGAAAAGGCTAGAGAATATCTTGCAGGTAGAGGCTTATCTATAGATACAATTAAGAAGTTCGGGCTTGGTTATGCTATAGATTCTTCTGATTTAGTTAAGTTCTTAAAGTCTAAAGGTTATACATACGAAGAAATGTCTGATGCAAGAGTTGCATTTAAGGGAAGTAAAGGCGAATTCTATGATCCACAAAGCGAAAGATTTATAACACCTATCGTAGATAAACTAGGCCATGTTATTGCTTTTGGTGGAAGAGTTGTATTAAACGTAGATCATACTGTTAAAAAATATTACAACTCAATGGAATCAGATATTTATCATAAGACAAACGAATTATTTGCTGCCAATATAGTAAAAGGAATAAATCCAAGAGTTAAAGACGTTATCTTAGTAGAAGGATACATGGATGTAATCTCTTTATACCAAGCAGGTATTCATAATGCAGTTGCATCATGTGGTACAGCTTTAACATCAGAACAAGCTAGATTGATTAAATCTCTACTTGGTACATCTACAAAAGTTTACTATATGTACGATGGTGATGAGGCTGGTCAAAACGGCATGATAAGAGGTGTAGATATCTTAAAACAAGAAGGATTAGATGTTTATGTAGTTGTTCTTGAAGATAATGCTGACCCAGACGAATATATAAAGAAACATGGATATGATGGCATGATGAAGAAAATTAAGAGCGCCATTCCAATGTATGAATATAAGATTCAAAATGTTGCTAAGAAATACAATTTAAAATCTGTAGAAGATAGAGGACAATTTGCAGCTGAAGCAATTAATGCAATTAGTGCTATTCCAAGTAGGGTACAAGCAGAGCCATTTATTGCAAAAATTGAATCTATGAGTGGTATTAACACTCAAACATTAAATGAACAATTTGAAAAGGCTAAAGAAGGTATGCCTGTAAAGATTGTTGTCCATGCAAATGAAAAGCCAACAGATGCTTATACAAGAGCTTTAAGATATATTCTTTATGCTGCATTTGGTGGTATTGAAGGTGTACATGTTAAGGATGAATACTTCGATTGTTGTAGAACAGAGGAAACCCAAGAACTTTACTCCATCTTTAGGTCACGTCAGGATGAATTGACTATTGAGGACTTAAAAGCATTAAAAGATGAGAATAGTGAAGTTGAAAAGATTCTAGCAATTGGGGAAAACGTTCATAGCATAGAAGCGGCACAAAAAATGTTTGTCGATTGCCGTAAAAGAGTTCTAAAAGAAGGATTAGAACAAAAGAGAAAGGAACTAGCAGTTGATCTAGATAATGAGAAGGATGAAGAAACTAAATTATTGTTATTAACTCAATTATCTCAATTGCAAAGAACCATTCGTGAAGTGTCAAAATAATATGGAGGATATATGGTAGAATTAACTCTAGAAGAAAAGAACGAAAAAATCAAAGAACTCGTTACAAAGTTAAAAGGGGAAGCTGAAGATGGATTATTAACATCTACAGCAATTACATCTCAACTTGAAAAGTATGGTCTTGATATGGATGATTTTGAAATCATCTACGATGGATTAAAGAAGTTAGATGTTACAGTAGTTGAAAACCAAAAAGAAGCTGATGATATTCAAGCAGAAAAGCTTGGTGTTGCTAACATCGAAGGCGCCGCTGATGACTCAGTTAAGATGTACCTAAAAGAAATTGGACAAGTTCCTCTTTTATCATCTGATGAAGAAACAGTTTTAGCTATTAAGATGGACACAGGTCTTAAGGCAAAAGAAAGACTTGATCATTCAGAAAATTTAACAATTGCTGAAAAAGAAATTCTTAAGAAAGAATATGAAATTGGTTCTAATGCAAGAAACAGATTAATTGAAGCTAACTTAAGACTTGTAGTTTCAATTGCAAAGAAATATGTAGGCCGTGGTATGCAATTCCTTGATTTAATTCAAGAAGGTAACATGGGCTTAATGAAAGCAGTAGAAAAATTCGATCACACAAAGGGATTCAAGTTCTCAACATATGCTACTTGGTGGATTAAGCAATCTATTACAAGAGCTATTGCCGACCAAGCAAGAACAATCAGAATTCCAGTTCACATGGTAGAAACAATCAATAAGACTGGTAGGGTATCAAGACAACTTTTACAAGAACTTGGTAGAGAACCAACGCCAGCAGAAATCGCTGATAAGATGGGCGTTAGCGTAGACAAGATTAATGAGATTCAACAAATCTCTCAAGATCCAGTATCTCTTGAAAAGCCAATCGGTGAAGAAGAAGATAGCCGTCTTGTAGATTTTATCGAAGATAATGATACTCCATCTCCATCATCTCAAGCTGAAGCTAATATGTTAAATGACAAGTTAAAAGAAGTACTTGATACATTAACACCAAGAGAAAACGAAGTTATCAGAAGAAGATATGGTCTTGATGATGGTAAGCCAAAGACTCTTGAAGAAGTAGGTAAAGAATTCAACGTAACTCGTGAAAGAATTAGACAAATTGAAGCAAAGGCTTTACGTAAGTTACGTCATCCATCAAGAGCTAGAAAGTTAAAAGATTTCTTAGATACTGATTCTGATGAATATTGATTCTAGATTACGTTCTTTAATAAATGAAATTCATGGACAAACTCTAGTTGATGTTGGCTGTGATCATGGTAAAGTGACATGGGCTGCATTAACAGAGGGTAGAGTCCAAAGAGCTATCGCTTGTGATATTAGTGATAAATCACTAGATAAAGCAAGAGCACTTGCTAAGAAAGAAGATTTAAAGAATGTAGAATTTAGATGTGGCGATGGCTTAAATGTTATAAAAGACAATGAAGCAGATACAGTTGTTATTGCTGGAATGGGTGGCCGTGAAATTATAAAGATTCTATCTAATAGACCTAGTGGAATTGAGAAATTAGTTTTATGTCCTCATACGGAAGTAGACATTGTAAGAGAATTCTTATCAGCAAATGATTTCTTTATTGAGAAAGATTATGTTGTAAAAGAAGATAAACATTTCTATAGCATTATAGTTGCCATAGCAAATAAAAAAGATGAATTATCTGAAAAAGAAATACTTCTTGGAAAGGATAATAAAAGCAATTCAATCTACGTAATGTACCTTGATTATCTTTTAGATAAATACACAAAATTGTTGGAAAAAGGCATTACAGGTGAGAATAAAGACAAATATGAGAAATATTTGCAAATAATAAATAAGGAAAGAAATGAAGGCTAAATCATTAATTGAACTAATTGAAAATATAGCACCTTTATATCTTGCTGAAGAGTTTGATACTCCAGGACTTTGTTGTGGAAGTGAAAGCCAAGATGTTAATAAGGTTCTTGTTTGCGAAAACGTTTCAATGGATGTTTTAGATGAAGCAATTGATAATAATTGCGAAATGATAGTATCTCATCATCCTGCTGTATTTGGTGAAGAGATTGTAGATCGATTTACTCAAGATATAGTAGACAAAGCAAAGAAGAACAAGATTATCTTATATAGCGCTCATACTAACCTAGATTCAACGATTGGTGGTATAAACGATAAATTATGCGAACTTTTAAGAATTAACGTTCTAGGCGGCTATAATACATGCCATAGATTAGGTGAATTTGAAAAAGCGGGCACACTAAAAGAAAAGAGTGAAGAGATTGCTAAGCTTTTAAATGATAATCATATAAGAACTGTAGGCGATTTAAATAAAACAATTAAAACAGTTTGTGTATCTTGTGGAGCAGGTGCCAGAGATGATGAATTAATTGAAGAGATAAAAAATAAGAATGTCGATGTTGTTATTGGCGGTGAAAATAAAATATCTCTAGCAATTAAGATGAAGTATTATAATGTGGCTTTAATAGAAGTTGGTCATTATAACAGTGAAATTATTTGTATGGATATTTTCTACGATATGCTAAAAGTTAGTGGAGTAGAGATTATAAAAAGTAAAAAAGATATAGACCCTTACAATAAGTAAGAAGAGGAGATAAAAATGAATTTAGTAAAGATTTTAGAGTTACAAGAAGCTTATATTAGTGCGGCTAAATTTCAAGATGAGTACAACAAGGAACCGATTTGTGTTGAGTATAATCAAATAAAGGAAAAAAGATCAGCACTAAAGGATGAAGCTAATAGTTATGTTGTTGCAATTAACTCACAATATAAACAATTAGCCGAAGCTAACAATAAGTTTAAAGCTATCAATGATAAGATTAATGAAGCATTAGAAGAGAAGTATCAAAACCTTCCAGCAGACCAATTATCTTATATGGCTCAAAGTTTAGAAGGCGACATGAATGCATTAAATGGAATTAGTAATGAAGTTATGAAATTAAATATGGCTTTATCTGATTCTATTAAAAGATTAAATGTTACAATGCAACAATATGCTCAAGTTGATGCTAAGAGAAATGAACTTAAGGCAAAGAAAGAGGCATTTGATACTCAAGTTGTTATGCCTAAGATGACAGAGTTAAAGGATAAGATTAAAGCTGTTAGAGATTCTATGAATCCAAGTGATGTAGCTTTATATGAAGAAACAAGAAATATTATTCAAAAGCCAAGAGTTGTTGTTCCTCTAAGAGAACAAAACTGTGGAGGTTGTGGTCTTGAATTAAATGCTACTGCACTTAAGAACGTAATGGATGATGGATACGCTAAGTGCCCAAGCTGCGGAAGAATCGTATTTAAGCAATAATGAAAATAGAAAAACTAAAATCTTTGATTTTAAGACCATTCCTAGCAGGGCTAATAGCCCTAGCCGTTGGGGGTGGTCTTTTTATATATTATTACTGCTTTTATGAGAATCCATCTATAGCAAGTTATGTAATAACAGCTGCTATTGCAGTTATGGGTGTGCTTGCTTGGCTATCTACTATTTGGTTTTTTATTAACCATCTTTTAAGAAGTAAAGTTAAGAATAATGGCCAATTAGTGAAGGCTAGTTACGTATCTCATGAAACGCATGTATCTGCTGCTAAAGTTAATTATTATTCAATAACATATAAATATGAACTTGATGGAAAAGAGTATACAAAAAAGAGTAAGTCTGAATTTGTATGGAAAGAAGTATTAACTCTAAGAGCAATAAAAGAATTCAATATTAAAGTTTTAAATAGTAGGGTAGTTCTAGATGATGATTTAGAAGACCTATTTGAAAAGAATAAAGAGCTTGTTAAATTAGAGCAACAAAAGTATGATGAAGCCTATAAGCAAGTAGATAATCTTTTAAGAAATAGTTAAAAAAATGGAGACCATATGGTCTCCAAATTTATCGTTTATCACAATAATTAAATCATAGTAGCAACTAAATCTTGCATGTTGTAAATCTTAGGTTCTGTAACTGTTGTTAAGAACTTAGCAGCTTTAACTGCGCCTTTAGCAAATACAAGTTTAGATTGAGCTTCATGAGCAACAGTAACGATTTCATCTTGTCCAATAAACATAACATCATGTTTACCAACGATTGTACCACCTCTGATAGCGTGGATACCGATTTCGTTTCTTTCTCTTCTCTTATTCTTATCATGTCTACCATATGTGAAGAATTTGCTATTGTTGTATTCTTCATTAATAGCATCAGCAATAGAGATAGCTGTTCCTGATGGAGCATCAACTTTTAAGTTGTGGTGTTGTTCAACGATTTCAATTTCAACATCTTCTTTAAGAACCTTAGCAGCGCTTCTGCAAAGAGCGATTAGAACATTGATGCCAACACTCATATTGCTTGATCTAAAGATAGGGA